>CEUQ01077580.1_pt1 | contig 10511 bp, 10 predicted proteins | sample 361491 | NCBI WGS metagenome assembly CEUQ01 (sample SAMEA2622796, study PRJEB7988) | marine metagenome | biome: marine biome (ENVO:00000447); feature: marine epipelagic mixed layer (ENVO:xxxxxxxxx); material: "saline water (ENVO:00002010), including plankton (ENVO:xxxxxxxx)" | depth 120 m | reverse complement strand
GTTCCCTATGAGTCCGACGCGCTACCAACTACGCCACCCCGGCATATCATCAGGGCGGGAGAAGAGGCCATTTGAGCATTGCCAGTGATGCAACAGCAACATTTCCACTCGCACGTAGGGTTGATGTGTCGTCCTCTCTCGCCAGAACCAACCATGGTCGATGTCGATACCGCCTTAAGGGCCAGCGCCTATTCCGGTAAGAAGGGAGGCGGTTCGAAGGCAGGGGACAAGAAGTCGACCCCTCTGGAGCCATTCGACCCATCCGCTCACGCCGAGAAAGAGAAGGCCGAAGCGATTTCAATGTGGTTAGTAATCCTCTTCGGAGTCTCCGTTGCTTTGCTGATGAGGTTCTACATGATGCCGGGAATGGATGGTCCACAGCAGATTCTGTGGCTCCTCCCACTCCTTACCATTGCGCTAATTCGTCCTCTGCATCAGTTAGTTGTCCCAACCAGGTTCTTCGAACTCTTTAGTACCGGAAACTGGGTCAGAGCCTCTTTCCTATACTTGTTCACGTGGCTCGCCCTGTCCTTCGCTCTGGTCAATCCCCCAATCGCCGACATTGCGGCCCCTCATCTCGCCGGAGCAATTGACATAGCCAGCAGCGAGGGCATTTCCGAGTCAGATCTGGATGGTAGAGTCTATGAGATTAGGATTTCACAGGACTCAATTCCGGTCATTCTGGGACTGGCAGTCAGGGACAACGTAGATGCGAGCAACTCGACGATGAATCTCACTATTCACAAGGTTGGTAATATGGTACCTTTAGTCAGCGTTAATGGATTGGTTTCCGACATTGCATCCTCAGGGGAGGTTAGGCCGTCCGACACTTTCGCATCAGTCGACCCCAACGACTGGGTAAGGGGCCTGAAGAAGAATACGCTAACTGGTGATTACTCCGGACCCAAGGTAGCACCTCATTCGGAAGACGTCTCCATGGCATGGGAACTGTGTGAAAATGGGTGTGGCCCGGGTGAGTATGTGGTCCACATCACACTCGTTGAAGAGGGAGGCATGGTTCCTTGGAAGGACGGCGACAATGTTTGGGAGAGGGAGTACTCCCTCGTGATACTCCAATCTTCTTCCTAGTTCCCTATCAACCCGCATATCCTAGCAGCCATGGCATCGAGTTGTAGAGACTCCCCCCCTCCCTCGACCATTCTGAAATCGCATTCAGCCATCGCCTCGGTTACGGAGAGTTTCTGCGTCTCATCCAGGAACGTAACTCCCCCCAACTCTCGATGGAGCTGGTTCACAAGGTCCGTCCCCGCTAGCCCGAACCTGTCCAGAATTCCCCTCATCCTCCTCCTAGCTGGCTGGAAGCCATCCTCCTTGCAGGCCAAGAAGAAACCGTGCAACTCCTCGGGGGGAGCCGTGGCAGTCGTCTCGTAGACTAGTTCCCTTGTCACGTGCGAATCTAGCGATGCGGCAACTTGCAGGGAAGTGATCGCCTTCCTGAGGTCACCTAGGCTAACATTGGCTATTGCTTGCGCAGCTTCCTGCTCAAGTTCCACCCCTTCGCTACTGGCCACCTCTATGACCTTCTCCAGCACCTTCTCAGTATTCAGCGGTCTGAACCTGAAAACTGCGCACCGAGATTGAATAGCCTCTACTATCTTGGACGAGTAGTTGCAAGATAGAATGAATCTGCATGTCTCGGCAAACTGCTCCATTATCCTTCGCAGAGCTCCCTGAGCATCGGGAGTCAGAGCATCGGCCTCATCCAGGAAAATGACCTTGAAAGTGGTCCCCGGCATCGGAGCCGTCCGAGCAAACTGCTTGACCTTGGTTCTAATCGACTCCAGCTTCCTCTCGTCACTGGCATTCATCTCGAGAAGGTTGCTTCTGAAGCCCTCTCCGAAAACGTCTCTCGTCAGGGCCAGAGCCGCCGTCGTCTTTCCAGTACCAGGTGGGCCGGCGAACATTAGGTGCGGAAATGTACGTGACTCTGAGTAGGCCTTCAGCCTGTCAACCACTGCCTTCTGGCCCTTCATCTCGCTTACAGAACGCGGTCTGTGCCTCTCAACCCACAATTCGCTCATGATGACCTTACCCTACCCGTTGGCGGGCGTCCTTGAAGGTTGGGGGGCATTTCTCATCCGCATCAGTAACTCTCTTCTTCGGAGGGGAAATCTCCCTTCCTAACATCTTCGATGTAACCCTTTACCGCCCCATCCACGACCTCCCCCACATCCGCGTAACGTCGAAGGAACCTCGGAGAGAAGTCCTTGGTAATTCCAAGCATGTCATGCAGCACCAGTACCTGTCCGTCGCAATCCGCGCCAGCTCCGATCCCTATCGTGGGGATGTCCAGAGACTCGCTCACCCTCTTGGCCAGAGCAGCAGGGATCTTCTCGAAGACAATGGAGAAGCAACCAGCATCTTGTAGTGCCATCGCATCCTCCAGAAGCTTTTCCGCCTCCTCTTCCTCCTTAGCCCGAACAGAGTACGTTCCGAACTTGTAAATCGACTGAGGAGTCAGTCCAAGATGCCCCATCACTGGTATCCCTGCTGTCAGAATCCTCTTTATCGAGTCGACGATCTCCTTCCCTCCTTCGATCTTGACCGCATGCCCTCCAGATTCCTTCATGATTCTAATCGCACTCTTCAGAGCCAGCTTTGAGTCTCCCTGGTAGCTGCCGAAAGGCATGTCCACGACAACTAGTGCCCTGTCTACAGCATTCACCACGCACTGCGCGTGATAGATCATGTGATCGAGGGTAATTGGCACGGTCGTGTCGTTCCCCGCCATAACGTTCGACGCGGAGTCCCCCACTAGGATGACGTCTACTCCAGCCCCATCAACCAACCTAGCCAACGAGTAGTCGTAAGCGGTGAGCATCGCAATCTTCTCACCAGTTCGCTTCATTTCCTGAAGGACGTGCGTCGTCACTTTCTTCGCTCGACTGGATACCAAACGCTCACCCGGGATAACCCCCAGTACGGTTGCAGACTTCAATCACACGCCTAGGAAATCAATCCTCTGGCTCGATTTCTTCAGCCACATTCAGGAACTCCTTAATGTCAATCAAACCATCTTCATCCGAATCCCCTCTGTGGAATAAGTCTCGAATCAATCGGTCTGGTCCAGTCTTACTGGAAGAAGGGACCACAATCGCGTCATCTGGGATATTCGGCCCCCCTCCAACTATGTATCCGAGAGCCTTGAAAGCACTGATGAACTCCTCGAGATTCAACTTCCCAGTCCCTTCGGTGTCGGCCGCATGGAATGATGCGAAGACCCTGCGCCTCTCTACCTCATCGGCGTCCGTGAGCATTTTCTTAGTGGTCTCCCAGGGGGTTATCACCGCCTCCACCCTTCCTTTTCCGTAACTATTGAAAATTATCGTTCCAAGGACAATTGCCACACCTGCTCCGATTAGGGATTTTGTCCCCATGAAGTACAGAAGGGCAGCACCTCCGAAGATTCCAAACAACTGGACTAGTGGGTAGAGGCCATTTGGTGTCTTCCATTCAGGGTCATACCAAGCATGAGAATCGGATGAACTCCGAAGGACAATTACACAGGCATTTATCAGCATGAAGATCATGATTTTGAAGCCTGATGCTAGTTCCGCGACGTCATGCACGGGGAGGAATGTGATTGCCATGCCCATTGCAATTCCAGTACCGATTATTGCCCAATGTGGAGTCCCATACTTTCCATGGACGTTCTCAAGGAATCCCGGAAGGAGATTGTCCCTAGCCATCGCGAAGGGGAACCGCGAAGATGCGAGTATCCCTGCTAGCGACATTGAAGTCATCGTAACGACTGCCAGAATAGCAGCAATTATCCCAACAGTCTCACCTCCAACTGCCTCTGCAAATATGTAAATCGGATCCTCACTGGCCCCATGCTCGCCATGCATGTACTCGCTAGGCTCAACAGCCGCTGCCATGACCAAGGTCACAGAAACATAGAGCAGGCAACTGAATAACAAGGAGAGAAGAATTCCATACGGCATGTTCCTCCCTGGATCCTTTATCTCCCCGCCCACTGCTGCAATCTTAGTCACGCCGGCATAAGAGACGAAAACGAATGCAGAGGTCGCTGCGACATCCTCCCAACTGCCGAACGAATCCTTAGACGAAACAGCCCCCCAATCGAGGTCTTGGGTGAGAATGGCATATGCGGATATGGAGAGCAAGTAAAAAGCAGAGAACATCACTATTGGAGTCTGAATCTTCTTGATCCTCTTGACACCTAGAATATTGATAATTACAATAATTGATAGTAGGAATATGGCAGCTGACTCGATGTTAATGTCTACCCCGATAATATCCTCAATGACCCAAAGATAAGCCTTGAACCCAATCAATGCGAAGGCAGATTTCAGCATGAAGTTGGCCCATAGTCCCAGGCCGGCTATAGTGCCTACAAGGGGTCCGAAAGTCTTCTCTACGTAAACGTAAGATCCCCCTGAAGAGGGCATCGCCGTTGAGAGCTCCGATTTTGAGACTGCACCCGGGACAACCAAAAAGGCTGCAACCAGATATGCCAGCCAAACACCCCCAACAGGGTTCGTCCCCCCTCCCATCTCCAGCATGGCGAGAGCAGGAAGTACGAACAATCCAGATCCAATCATCGCCGAGAGGGAGATGATGACGACAGAGAATAGCCCCAATCTCCTCTCAAGGGTGTCAGAAACGTCCTCAATAGGGGTGAGTACGATGCCAACAAGGTCCTTTGGACCGTAGTTCCCCATGCTTTACCGGCCTAACACACCCCAGTTGAAGGTTCCCTAACCCAACAGGTTAGATACTGCCCCCTCGGGGACACTCTCATGAGCGATACAGTAGAGCAGGACACGGTAGCATCGGTGCATTACACCGGGTCATTCGTAGATGGAGAGCAATTCGATAGCAGCGAGGGGAAGGATCCTTTGGTTTTCCTAGTTGGCCACGGACAGATGATTCCTGGTTTCGAGCAGGAGGTCCTCGGAGCAAAGGTCGGGGAGAAGAGAGAGTTCACGCTTACTCCAGATAGAGCATATGGAGAGAGGGACGAAGAAGCCATCCAGAAGATTGAGAGAAGCCAATTCCCAGAAGGGATGGATCTGGAAGTCGGAATGGTCGTCGGCGCACATAGCGACCAAGGACCAATACAGTTCACAATCACTGAGATCGATGGCGATGTGGTTTCGGCAGACTTCAACCACCAGATGGCTGGCAAGACACTCCGCTTCGAGGTCGAGGTAGTCGAAGTCAGGGACGCATCAGAGGAGGAACTGGCACATGGGCACGTCCACGGGCCAGGCGGACATCACCACTAGACCATTCAGAAGTGTTATCTCCTTCTCCAATAATCCATACAGGATGAGGAAGCAGGCACCGTTGCTGGTTACCTTGGTGGTCATGACCTCACTAACGGGTTGCTTTGGCCTAGGATCCGATGGCGAACCAGCAGGGCCGGAATCCGATAAGGAACCGCTCCGGATTAATCACATTCAGATGAAGGGAACCCACAACTCCTACCACGTCGAGCCCCTAATCTCACCTACAAGGGAGTACATGTACACTCACCAAACACTCGACTTCCAGGCCTCTCAACAGGGAGTTAGGCAGTTTGAGATCGATGTCTGGTGGGACATTAGGGAAGGACTGAGGGTCTATCACAACCAGTACGATTCTGGGACCACATGCCCAACTTTCGAGAATTGTCTCTCAACCCTCCTAAGTTGGTCCAACGAGAATCCTCTTCATCATCCGATATTTATCTGGGTTGAGCCCAAGGACTGGCCCGAGCAAGCAGCCGAAGTGACAACCACGCTGGAACTATCGGGACTATTGGACGACATCGAGCAGGAGATATCCCAGTATTGGCCATTGAACAAGACGATTACCCCGGATGACGTCAGAGGGGAAAGTGCTTCTCTGAAGGACTCGATAACAACTGACGGCTGGCCACTTCTGGAAGATAGCAGGGGCAAGGCAATCTTCGTGTTACTGGCACGCGGGGAGTCTAGGGACCTGTATGTCCAGAATTATCCAGGGCTGGTCGGGGCTCGCATGTTCACCCTGTCCGACGAGACCAGCAACGAGGCCGCCATCTTCTCCCTCTCTGACCCAATAGGGAGTGGTGACGAAATTTCGCGTCTGGTCGAGGAGGGGTACATCGTTCGGAGTCGGGCCGACAGTGGAGGGGAGGAGGCCGACAATAACGACACGACCAGGCTTGATGCCGCTCTTGAGGCAGGGGCTCACAGCATTTCCACAGATTACCCCGCAAAGGTCGACGGGCTGGAATACTGGGTCGAAATTCCCGGGGGAACCCCCAGCCGATGCAATCCGATTTCGTCACCAGACTGGTGTTCCTCAGAATTCATAGAGGACGAAGTCCCTTGATCACGCCTTCGCGACTACCTTCAGTTCTATCGCAATCGAAGTAGGCAACGCATCAACTGCCACTGTGGTTCTAGCGGGCAGCGTTTCCGAGAAGTACTCGGCATACACCTCGTTGTAACCGCTGAAGTCACGCTCCATGTCAGTCAGGAATACCAGGACGTCTACCACACTCTCCAGTCCCGAACCGTATTCCTCCAGAATGACTCTGATGTTTTCTATCACTGCATGTGTCTGGGCCTTGATGTCGTAATCTAGTGAGTTCCCGGACTCGTCCTTGATCGGTCCGCCTGGAATCTCGTTCGTTTCAGGCTGACGCGGACCCATTCCGCTGACGAAGATAAGATCTCCAACCCTTTGAAGATGCGGATATGCACCTACAGCAGAGGGCCCTCCCTCCGCTATGAAGGGGCCATCCTCGCTGGTCAACTTTCCAGCCGCCTTGCTACCGACCACAGCACCTAACACTCCCCCAACTGGGCCTCCGACCGCTACACCCGCTGCTGCTCCTATGGCACGTCCAGCTGACTTGGCCAACGACCCCCCCATCTCGTCGTATATTTTCTCGACAGCATCCGAAGGTGCCGATATGATGTCTTCAACCATGCTAGCCCTCTTCTCCTCTGGAGTCATCCCATCCTCATCCGACATCATAGGGCCCCCTTGTCTAAGACTCCGCGGTCTCCATGGTAGTGCTCCACATCGTCTTCATCGAACTCCTTGTCACCGACTGTTCCAGATGATGGTGTCAGCATCACAACGGCCCCCCCAGAGCCATGAAGGGCCTCGTAAGCCAGAACCTCGCCAGTGTAGTTGTTGTGCTGCCCCATTGTTGCAGACATCCACCAAGCTGGCTTGTACGCGACAACCTTCTGCACCCTGATCTGTCCGTGAATCTCCCTCGACAACTGACTGAGATCCTCCAACCTGCCATCATCGAAGAACTCCAGAATCTTCCGATTCCACTCGTCGTCTTTGGCGGAGTGTATCCTGTCTTCAGCAGGGTCGATGTGTTCGGTGAACATCCTGTTGGACAGGCTCGAAACTACTACGACCACGGCCTTCTTGCCTTGCCCTTGAATCGCATCACGCGCAGACTTTCCTAGAACTATCGTCTCTGCCCTGTTCGCATACATGTTGCTGGAAACGATGCATGCTGGAATCCGGTTTTCTGGATTCAGGAGCTTGAGGGCTACCACAGACCCTGTATCGATGGGAAATCCATCATATGCCACCGTTCTGGATTGTAGCCCTCTTGACTCGGCAGCATCCCTGAATGCCTCGGCGAACTCCACATCCATCCTGAACTTGTATGGCATACTTCCTAGGAAGTGGAAGTCATCATCCACGTGGACCCACTCTGGCTCGGGATGAGCCTGGATCTGATGTCCTATGATGCTCGGCCACGTGGTAGAGTAGACTAGAATAAGGTCCGCTTCGCTCTCTTCGATCCTTTTCCTGCAAGTCTCGTATGCATCCCTGAGATTCCCATATCCCTCACTTGCTTCCGGAGAGAGGAGAGGTTGTGGATGAGGGGGGCAATAGACTCCGAATAGAATATCTGGCTCGGTCAAAAAAACACCTCAGAGCACGATTTCTCGTGTGGCTTCCATTGGATCCCATGCGGCAACCAGATTCCCTGTCCCGATCACAGACTGGTAACCGTAAATCTCGGCAGGATAGTCGGGATAACCCATAGCGGACATCATCCAAGTCAGTCCACCGGCTTCTGTCTCCGCTATTGTCTGCTCCGTGTATTCGGGCATTATGTCGATGACTTCCCTCATCTTGCCTTCCCTCATCATATCCACGAGCTTCATGTCCCAGACGTATTGGCTGTGGTTGTATATGTGCTCCCGGCTCATGTCTTCGGGCAATGGGGACTCAGTAACGAAGTGCCGATGCGAAAGGCTGTGGCTACTGATTAGAACCACTCTCTTCCCACTATCTTCAATTGCCTTAGCACAAGCCAACCCCAACGCACTGGCTTGCTCGTTCATCACTTCGGGTGAGTAGTAGTGGGCGTTCCTGTTGCTGCTGATTGTGACTAGGGGCTTGTCCCATTCCGGATTCAGCATGTGACATGATGTAATCGTGCCGTAGTCTATCCTGAAGTCTGGATTCCGCATCATCTTGGTGATTATCCCAGACTCTCCGGCGACCTCGCACATCTTCTCGGCCAGATCAACATCGACTGCAATGTCGTAGTTGAACCGGAAGATGTTTGGGAACACCGGGTCTACTGACTTGGACTTGAACGCTGGCAACCCAAGGAAATGGGTCCCAATGTACGTCTGCCAATGGGGCGTGAATATCACCATTGCATCGTAATCTATCGTTTTCAATTTCCTCGCCAGTCTGTTGTAACCCCATCTAAGAGTCTCCCAACCCCCTTCCGAAAAAGCCTCGTTCTGTTCCGGATTCTCGGCATAAACAACATGTGGCGGGTGCGGTGCGAGACAACCAAGCACAATCTCTCCCTTCGCCATTATGCTGCGAGGTCGTGAAATCCAAAGAAAACCTTCCGGCTCATCCAGTAGACTTCATGGGGGGACTTAGGCACGTCTCTACATGAAGTGGGACGAACCCCCTCTGTGGCCAGTAATGGCTCCAAGCCTCGCAGGATTCTTCTCCGCTTGCATGCCCCATATCTTCGACTGGGTCCCGAGGCCATGGGGATGGGTCCTACCAACCCCTTTCCTGGTTCTAGTGTTGCTAAGCCCGTTGCTGTATTTCGCCCCCAAGCCAGCGGGTGGCAGAATCGAATTGGTCCTAGGTGCGAATGTCGCAATGCTACTAGCCTTAATCCCACAGCTTTTTCTTTTTGTGTGGTTCATCATAGTAATCCTCTCCTGGATCTTCCAGTCTATGTACATCTGGAGGCACAACTACCCTCCTTTCAGAATCGGAACTTGGCTAGGTCTGGGAGCAGTATCCGGGCTATTCATTGGCGATCTTTTCGCCCACTTCGTCCTCTGAGAAATACAGCCCCCCTATGACTAATCCAGTAATCGCGAAGGAAGGGATGGAGGAAATAATCGCAGACCACAGTAGGCTACCGTCGACGTACTCGATGGTAATCCTCACCTCCCCGACACCAGAATTTCCTTGGTTGGTGACCAAAACGAAATGCCCGTCATAAATCGAAGGAGTTTCTACCTGCTCGTCCAGTGAATCGCCTGGTTCTAGTAAGCGCACGTCACCATCTGAAAGCGATAGCCAGTCTATCACTCCTCCATTGGCGTGCTCCTCTACCGCGTCTCTATGGATTATGAGGACCTCCACTGCCTCATCCCCGACGTTACTGATTTCTACGTCCGCCGGATGCCAGAGGCTGTGGACCTCTATGACATCGAGATTCACATCTCCCGGTCCGACCCTCATTGTGGGGGTATCCTCATCAGTCCCCGGGCCATCGACTACCGCTGCTAGCAGGATTAATGTCCCGACCAAGGAGAATGCGACTGCGGTGTATGCAACTCTCTTGGCAGGAAGTAAAGAAGACAACCCATTTTCCCTCAGTGATCTCAGTTTTGGTTGCATACTATGTGCGAAAAGAGCACAGATTATCGCAAGTATCGCCCCTGGAACTACGTCTGATATCCAATGGATTCCAAGGTACTGGATACTGAAAAGGTAGATTGGGACATTAGCCGCCACAAATAGGTCGAATTCCCTATGGCGCCATTCCCTAATCTCTATTCCCAGATCCCTAACATGGAGCCTGTTGATTGCCAGCAGTCCAAGTGGGATTCCTACATGCAGGCTGGGGAATCCGTTGTCCAATGGGTCAGCTTCGGTGAAGAAGAACAGATTCCATGATCTGTGATACATCAGGGCATCCATTCCCGGGACGAATGAGGAAGTCACTTCGACGTTGAAGAATAGGTAGAGGGGAACCGCTAGAACGTAGGCAATGAAGTAGTTGAGAACCGCCTTATCGGCCATAACCTCGTCTTTGCAGAGAATGTAGTACATCGGACTGAACCAAATTAGGAACAGGTAAACGAAGAGGTAGTGGAAAGAGAGAATGTCACTAAGAACGGCATTTCTGAATGTCTCTTGGACCCAGAGTGTCAGATCCCCCTCCATGCCATGTACATAATGTGTGAATCCTCCTACTCTGGGTTTGATTGCCTCATTGTGCTGATCTATGAATGCCTTGAATC
>CEUQ01101838.1_pt1 | contig 10523 bp, 8 predicted proteins | sample 361491 | NCBI WGS metagenome assembly CEUQ01 (sample SAMEA2622796, study PRJEB7988) | marine metagenome | biome: marine biome (ENVO:00000447); feature: marine epipelagic mixed layer (ENVO:xxxxxxxxx); material: "saline water (ENVO:00002010), including plankton (ENVO:xxxxxxxx)" | depth 120 m | reverse complement strand
GTTTCAAGATTGGGCTGAGATAGATAATAATAATTTTCCATCAAAAATTATTTATGAAGATATTAAAAAGGGTTTGAAAACAACTTGTGTTTTAAGTGATATAATATTTGATAATTTAGATGAAGAAAAGGTTGATTTAATAAAAGTAGGTTTTATTATTGATGATTAAAAGAAACAATGATGACATTAAGGCTGATAGACCCACTTTAGATGAGGTAAAATTTATTCCTAGGATACCTATGTATTTTTTGTTGGAAAATATTAGATCAGCATATAATGTAGGTTCAATATTTAGAACTGCAGATGGAATGGGTGCTAAGAAAATATTTTTATCAGGATATACATGTAAACCATCTCAAAAGGATTTATCTAAAACAGCTTTAGGTGCTGAATTAGCAATTCCTTGGGAGCATAATGATAATCCTGTTTTATTAGCAAATCAAATTAAAAAACAAGGTATTCAATTAGTTTTATTAGAACATACTAAAAAATCGCAATCAATATATAATTTAGATTGGCAATTTCCACTATGTGTTGTTTTAGGCAATGAAGTAGAAGGTGTATCAGAAGAATTAATAGCACTTTGTGATACGCATGTAGAGATTCCAATGAGAGGAATAAAACAAAGTTTAAATGTGGCAACAGCTGCAGGAATTATTGGATATGAGATGTTAAGATGTTATAATAGGAAGGGTAAAAATTGAAAAAATTAATTATTATGAATATTAAATATATTATTTTTTTATTTTCTATGATATTTTCTTATCAAGGAGAGTTGGTATCGTTTGAATATTTAGAAGAATTAAGCCTTGAAGAGGCACAAGAGTCTTTAGATAATCAATTTGGCAATAGTGCTCCTGAGGTTCTATATGATATTGCTATGTATAAAATTTTATACAATACAATTGATCCAGATGGAAATGAGGTAATTGCATCTGGAGTAATTGCTTATCCTAAGCAGTCAGATCAAGCCTTTCCTATGATTAGTTGGCAGCATGGTACTGAGGTTAAGCGTGACAATGTTTCATCAAATGATGGTTTTAATCTTTTAAGTTTATGGCTCACTGCTAGAGGGTACATCTATCTTGAACCTGATTATTTAGGTTTAGGAGAGAGTGAATTATTACATCCTTATTGTTTGAAAGAGCCATCAGCTTGGACAACCATTGATTTAGTTAGAGCAGTTCAAACATTTTTTGAAAATGAGGAAGGCTATTATTACTACCCCATCAAATCAAATGATGATTTAATTTTATTTGGCTACTCTGAAGGTGGTTATGTAACTATGGCATCACACATGATTATAGAGCAAGAGAATCTAAGTGAATTTAATTTATTAGCATCTTTTCCAATGGCTGGACCATATGATTTATCTGGAGTTATGGTTGATATGATGCTTGAATATGAACCATACGGGGAACCATTTTATTTACCATATGTTTTAGTTCCTTATATAACCTATTATGAGATGGGTTTATTAGATGAATATTTTTTACCTGAGTATGCTGAAATATTTGAATATTTATTTAATGGAGAATATTCTGGTTCATATATAAATAGTTTATTACCTGATATTCCAATAGAAATACTACTTCCGGAGGTAATATATGATTTTACAAATGATTTAAATCATCCTCTTAGATTAAATTTATTTGAAAACAATTTATGGGATTGGACTCCTATTTCTGATATGCATATGTATCATGGAATTGGAGATGAATTAATTCCATATGAAAATTCACAAATTGCCTATGATACTTTTACAGGCAATGGAGCTACTAATGTTAATTTGTATTTAGTTCCAGAAGAATTAGGAGGGCATTCAGCTGTTGCGGAGTATTGTTTAATATCTGCATATCAAATCTGTGAAGAAAATTACAAGAATATTAAAAATAAGGGTGATATAAATATGGATTTAGTTTTTAATATCCAAGATATATTAATCATAATAAGTTATATTCTTCATGGAGGAATAGATTCTGGCGATTTAGAATTTTGGTTATCAGATTTAGATCGTAATAGTTTAATTAATATTCAAGATATTTTAATTTTAACTAATCAGGTGTTAGGTAATTAATTATGGATTCGTATAATATTCATGAAAAATATATGTCCAGAGCTATCCATTTAGCTAAAAAAGGTCAAGGGATGGTTTCTCCTAACCCTATGGTTGGTTGTGTGATTGTAAAAAATGGAGAAATTATTGGTGAAGGTTACCATAAAAAATTTGGTGAATCTCATGCTGAAATTATAGCATTTAAAAATTGTATAAAAGATCCTACAGATGCTGCAATATATGTTACTTTAGAGCCATGTTCTCATCATGGGAAAACAGGCCCCTGTTGCAATGTAATTGTTGAAAATGGTATAAGAGATGTATATGTATCTATGTTAGATCCAAATGAAAATGTTAATGGTCAAGGTATAGATTATTTAAAAAAATCAGGCATAAATGTACAGTGTGATATTTTAAAAAATGAATCTTACAAACTGAATAAAGGCTATTTACATTGGATTAAAACAAAAAAACCACTTGTTATTGGAAAATTAGCTCAAGATGATAGAGGTTTTATTGCTAAAAAAGGTAGTCAAGTTTGGATTACAGGCTCCAGTTCAAAAGAAGATTCTCATAAATTGCGCTCCGAAGTTGATGCAATACTTGTTGGCAAGAATACGGTATTGATTGATGATCCTGAATTAACAGTTAGAGAGGTTATTGGATACAATCCTAAAAGAATAGTTTTAGATACTAATAGAACTTTACCTTATAATTTTAAATTATTAAATGATAATCAAGCAAAAACAATAATTGTGTGTAGCAATAAAAAATTTCAAGATAATAAAACATCGCATTGTCAATATTTAGCTGTAAACGAAATAGATAATCAATTAGACCCCCAGAACATATTAGTTCGACTTGGAGAATTAGGTATTACATCATTAATTATAGAAGGAGGAGCAGAGACTATTAGATCATTTTTAAAAATGAATTTAATTGATGAATTTTATTTATATACTTCTGCTTCTTCCAATAAAGAGTTAGATATTAAAAACCCATTTTCTGAAAATGATGAATGGCAAGTTCAAGATGAGAAATTTTTAGATAATGATTATTTAAAAATTTTAAAGAAAAGAGAAAAATGTTTACAGGAATCATAGAATCATTAGGAATAATTAATAATATACAAAAAACAGATTTGGGTTTAGTTTTTGAAATAATTTCTGATTTAAAAATTTTTAAACAAGTTAATATTGGAGATAGTGTATCTATAAATGGAGCCTGTTTAACTGTTTCTGATAAAAAAAATAATCAGAGTAAAAATTTATTATTTTTTGATGTTGTTAAGGAAACTTTAGATAAAACTAATCTAGGATTTCTAAAAAAAATGGAAAAAATTAACTTAGAAACTTCTCTTAAATTTGGAAATGGTTTAGATGGTCATATTGTTCAGGGGCATGTTGACACTACTGGAAAAATAATAAAAAATCAGTTAATTGATGACAATTGGTTGTTAGAGGTTAAAATAGAAAAAAAATGGATGAAATATTGCATTTTAAAAGGCTCTATTGCTATTGATGGAATTTCATTAACAATAGCTCAAATTAAGGATAATTATGATAGTAAATATGGAAGTATTGCTATTTCGATTATTCCGCATACTCTTGAAAATACAAATTTACAGTTTAAAAATAATGACGATCCTGTTAACATAGAGACAGATTTTTTTGGAAAATATATAGAAAAACTTTTAAAGCCCAGATTGGAAATAAATGAATAAAGTAATTAAAGCGATAGAAAGCATTAAAAATGGAAAGATGGTTATTGTTGTTGACCATGAAGATAGAGAAAATGAAGGTGATTTTATTATTTCAGCTGAAAAAGCAACAGCAGAGGATATAAATTTTATGATGAAATATGGGAGAGGATTGATTTGCACATCAATATCATCTAATAGAGCTAAAGAAATGAATTTAAATCCAATGGTAGATGATAATACGGAGCATCAAAAGACTAATTTTACTGTTAGTGTTGATGCTAAAAATGGAATAACAACGGGTATATCAGCACAAGATCGTTGGCAAACTCTTCAAGTATTATTGGATAAAAAATCTGTTCCTAATGACTTAGTAAGGCCAGGACATATGTTTCCTTTAATTGCAAAAGATGGTGGTGTTCTTCAAAGAGCTGGACATACAGAAGCTAGTGTAGATTTATGTAAATTGGCAGGTTTAAGTCCAGCAGCATTAATAGTTGAAATAGTTGATGAAGATGGAAGTATGGCAAGAGGGAAAAAATTAAGAGAAATAGCAAAAAAATATAATTTATCAATTATTTCAGTTCAAGATTTAATTTCATATAAAGTTGATCGTGAAAAATTAGTTGAAGAATTAACCGATATTAATTTACCGACTTCACATGGAGATTTTTCATTAAAATTATTTGAAGATAAAGTTAATGGTGATCATCATTTAGCTATCATGAAAGGTAGCTGGAGTAAAGATGAAGAAGTTCTTGTTAGAGTTCATTCACAGTGCTTAACAGGTGACATATTAAAATCTTTAAGGTGTGACTGTGGAGAGCAATTAGATGCTGCTCTTAATAAAATTAATAATGCTGGAAAAGGTTTAGTAGTATATCTTAGACAAGAAGGAAGAGGCATCGGCTTAAAGAATAAAATTCTAGCTTATAAATTACAAGAAGAAGGTTATGATACTGTTGAAGCAAATAAAAAATTAGGATTTGATGCAGATTTGAGGGAATATGGTATAGGTGCTCAAATAATAAAAGAATGTGGTATTAAAAAGATAAAACTTATGACAAATAATCCAAAAAAAATTATCGGTCTTGAAGGTTATGGTTTAGAGATAGTAGGTAGAGAAAATTTAGATATAGAACCAAATAAAAATAATGAAAAGTATTTAAAAACTAAAAAAGATAAATTAGGGCATTTAATTCTAGGGGAAAATAAAGAATGAGTATTTATATTGTTGCTAGCACCTTTTATGAAGATTTAACTAAAGAATTAATCAATGGTGCAGTTATCGAATATGATGGATACAGAAAACAAGCTTCATCCGATATTAATATTGTAAAAGTACCTGGAGCTTTTGAAATTCCGGGAATGGTAAAACAGATTTTAGATAATAAAAATCCTGATTTAATTGTAACACTAGGTGTTTTAATTAAAGGAGAGACAAGCCACTTTGAATATATATCTGAATCTGTAGCTAACTCTATTTCAAAATTAACTATTTCATCAAGTGTTCCTATTATATTTGGAGTAATAACAGCTCTAAATTATGCCCAAGCATCTGAAAGAGCTTTAGTTTCTAAAAAAAATAAAGGTGCTGAAGTTATGAATACAGGTTTAGAAATGTTAAGATTATATGAGAATTATAAAAAATAGTTTACTAATTCTTTTTTTTCATTTTTTATTAATAGGCAATCAAAATGTTTTTGATTGGGATTCTATGACATCTTTAATAAATCCAAGTTCAATAATAGAAGATTCTAATAATGATATAATTGCAGCATCTAGTGGTGGACTTTTAAAATTAAGCAATGATAACCTTTCTAATCTAGAAGATAATTTAGATAATTTAAATTTATCTTTAATTGGGCTAGATAGCAAGGGTTTGATTTGGACTGCAGGTAGTTTTCCTGATGCTAATATTCAAGTTTTTGATTCTGAATATAATTTGATATATAACTCTATTTATTCATTACCAAGCTTAGAATCTATCATAGAATTTCAATTTAGTGAAGAAAAAGTTTTTGCTATATATTCAGAACAAAATGATATAGGTATATTAGAATTTAATTATGATAATGATATTCCATATTATATTGATTATTACAATGTAAATGATTTTCCAGAATCAATTAATTTAATTTCTGATATTGATTTGTATGAAAATAATATTTATGTGACAACTGATGCGGGTATTTTTGTAGCAAATTTTAATGATAATCTTAACATACCATCTTCTTGGGATATCACCTCTATTGATTCGCTTATAGATGGTTTAGATATATTATTTATTCATCGTAACAATTCTGGGTTTTATTTAATATCAGATAATAGTATCTATTTTTTTAGTACTAATGACTTAGTATTTGATTTATTGTTTGAGTTTGATTCGGATCCTATTGATATTAAAGATAATAATGAATCAAATTTGTTTTGCACTAAATCAACTTGCTACTATTTAGATGAATTTAATTATGAGATATTACATTCTACTGAAGGAATATATTATATTAATGATTATTATGAATCAGATTTATATTTATTTTTAGCTATATATAATGGAGGGTTAGCTAAATTAGATTTAAGTACTAATATTATTCAACATTTTATTCCTAATACATTACTTCAAAATCAATATGATGCTATTACTATATTAAAAAATGGCTCTTTAGCAGGAGTAAATAAGAGTAATATGTTTATTTATAATGGTAGTGAATTTATTTATTTTATCCCTAATGAATATTCTGATTTTTTCCCTATAGCCCTATTAGCACAAAATGATAGGTTTAAATTTCAAATTTTAGATTATAAAATTGGAGATAAAAGGATATGGTCCATAGTTGAAAATGAATCAGGTCATATAATGTTTAATAATAGTGGAATAAAACCAAATTTTCAATCCCAAAATAGGGGTGCAATTATTGAAATTAATCCAGAAAATTTTGATTTAACTTTATATGACACTTCAAAAACAGAGTATATGCAATCTCAATCTTATCCATTTGGGACATTAGATGGATTATATGGGATATCAAATCAAGATGTTATAGATAAATATATGGTTACACATCAGATTAAAAAAGATAGCCAAGGTAATGTATGGATAGTTACACCTTTTTCAGAAGAGCAAAACCATCCTGTTTCTGTGCAAATTTATAATAATCCTGAACATTGGATGCATATTTTTTCAGAAGATGAGGTTTCTTATGTTCCTACTGAGATTGCATTTGACAAGTATAATCGTGGCTGGTTAGGGTTTAAGAATGAAAATACTAATAACAATTCTGAGACAGATGATTTTTCAGATGGAGGTATAAAAGCATTTCAGTATGGTGAAAATTATCTTTATGGAACTAGTATTGAAAATTATAATAATAATGTATTTTGGTTAAGCCCTTCAAATTTAGAAGATTTACCAAATGGAGAAAATTCAACTATATGGTCACTAGATATTGGTGAAAATAATAATCAAGATATTTTATGGGTATTGGCTCCCCAAGGTGCACAAGGTTACATTTTAAATAATACACAATTGCTTGAGATTTATCCTATTTCATTTTATACAAATATTGGGTTTCAAGAGGGAGATAAAATAAGAACAGATGCTCAAAATAATGCTTGGATTACAACACGGCACAGTGGTGTTAGAGTTATAAAAAGTAATGCTTCCTTATGGCCGGATGGTCAAGGATTTACAAATGATAATAGTCCTTTGCTTTCTGACTATGTATATGATATTGCTTTTGATAATTTTGATGGAAAGGTTTATTTAGCAACTAATAATGGTATTTCTATAATAGAAATACCTTATTCAGTCGAAAATGAAAATAAAGAATCTTTATATATTACACCACAGCCATTTATAATACCATCAGATAACCCAATGATTATTAAAAAAATATTATCAGGTTCTGATGTAAAGATTTTATCACTTAATGGACATTTATTAAAGCATTTTGATAATTTAGAATACAATCAAAACATTATAAACTGGGATGGTAGGGATAATCAAGGAAAATTTTTATCAACAGGTATTTATTATATTGTAAGCTATAAGGATGGGCAATCTATATCTAAAAAAATTGCTATAATTCGAAAATAATTTTTAAAAGTTATGCCATTAAAATAAATTATGCTAATTATTATAGTTTAATTTATATAGATTTTGTTTTTTAAATAAATTTTAAATCATTTTTAAGGAGGTCATAAATAATGCAAAAGTTTCAAACAGAAGTAAATCAACTTTTACATTTAATTATACATTCATTATATTCAAATAAAGAGATTTTTTTGAGAGAATTAATATCTAATGCTTCAGATGCTTTAGATAAGTATAAGTTTCTTACACTTACAGATTCTAAATTTAAAAATTCAGATTTTATACCAAGAGTTGATATTTCTTTTGCAGATGATGATTCAGGAGCTATTATTAAGATATCAGATAATGGTATTGGGATGGATAAGAAAGACTTAAATCAAAATTTGGGTACTATAGCTAGATCGGGCACTAAGAATTTTCTTTCTAAAATGACTGGTGATTCTAAGAAAGATTCAAATCTTATAGGTCAATTTGGTGTAGGTTTTTATTCTAGTTTTATGGTTGCAGATAAAGTTGATGTTTTATCTAGAAAAGCAGGTAATAGTAAAGCTTGTTTATGGTCAAGTGATGGAAAGACGGGATATACAATTGAAGATAGTAAAAGAGATATACAGGGAACCACAGTAACACTTTATTTAAATGATGAAGGAAAGGAATTTGCTTCTAAATGGCAATTAGATTCAATTATTAAAAAATATTCAGACCATATTTCTTTTCCAATATTTCTTGAATATAATGATACTATTTATGGAGATAAAGAAAAAGGAGAAGAAGATAAAACAGAAGTTAAAGTTGAGCAAATCAACTCTGCTTCTGCATTTTGGAAGCGATCGAAATCAAGTATTAAGAAAAAAGATTATAGTGAATTTTATAAATCAATTTCCAATGATACTGAAGATCCATTATTGCATATTCATACTCAAGCTGAGGGGACATTAGATTATTCGACTTTATTTTTTATCCCTAATAAGGCACCTTTTGATATGTATAACGCCGATTACAAGCCAGGTGTAAAACTATATATTAAAAGAGTATTTATTACTGATGATGATAAAGAATTAATGCCTACATATTTACGTTTCATAAAAGGTGTAATTGATTCTGAAGATTTACCACTCAATGTTAGTAGGGAAATATTACAGCAAAACAAAGTTTTATCTAAAATTAAATCTAATTCAGTTAAAAAAGTTTTGGATGAGTTTTCTAAACTTACAAAAAATAAAGAAAAATATAATAAGTTTTACTGTGAATTTGGAAAGCCAATTAAAGAAGGGTTGTATCAAGATTTTGAAAATAGAGAAACTCTCATTGATTTGGTAAGATTTAAAACAACTAAATCAGGTGATGATTTAATTTCTTTTAAAGATTATGTTAAAAATATGAGCAAAGGTCAAGATACTATTTATTATATTACTGGTTCAGATAAAAAAACTCTAAAATATTCACCTTTATTAGAGGTGTACAATAAAAAAGATATTGAAGTTTGTTTATTTGAAGATGAAATTGATGATATTGTGTTTACTGGTATTAAAGAATATAAAAAATACCAATTAAAATCAGTTAACCATAGTGATGCTGCAGATAGTTTAGATGATTCTAAAGAAAAGTCATCCGATAATAAAAAGAAAACGGATAAAATTGATTCATTTATAAAAAGTATCAAAAAAATTCTTAATGATGATGTAAAAGATATAAAAATTTCAAATAGGTTAACGGATTCTCCATGTTGTTTGGTAGCTGATCAAAATGATCCTACAGCACAAATGCAGCAAATGATGCAGGCTATGGGTCAAAATTCTACAGAAAAAATTAAGCCTATCATGGAAATTAATCCTGATCATAAAATAATTAAAAAACTTATTAAGATTGGAAAAGGGAAAATATTTTCTGATTCAATAAAATTACTTTATGAACAAGCATTAATTATAGAAGGCTTAAAGCCAGACAATCCATCTGATTTTGTAAAAAGACTAAATGAGGTTTTAAATAAATCATTATAAAACGATTTAAAACAAGAGAAGTTTTTATTGGAGACATCCCTTTAGGTGGGTCCAATCCAATTCGTATTCAATCAATGACTACAACAGATACTATGGATACTGATTCTACAGTTGATCAATCTATTAAAATGATTAAAGCAGGTTCTGAATATGTTAGAATTACAGCTCCTAATGCAAGGCAAGCTCAAAATCTTCAAAACATAAAAGATGAATTAAATAAGAAGGGCTATGCAGCTCCACTTGTTGCCGATATTCATTTTACACCTAATGCAGCTGAAATAGCAGCTCAAATAGTTGAAAAAGTGAGAATTAATCCTGGTAATTATGCTGATCAAAAAAAGTTTAAAATCAGAGAATATTCTAATAAAGAATATCAATTAGAGATTGATAGAATTCATGATAAGTTTTCACCATTAGTAAAATTATGCAAAAAGCATGGCACAGCTATGAGAATAGGTACAAATCATGGTTCTCTTTCTGATAGAATAATGAATAGATATGGTGATACCCCGCTTGGAATGGTTGAATCTGCTTTAGAGTTTGCTAGAATATGTGAAATTCATAATTTTCATGATTTAGTTTTCTCAATGAAGGCTAGCAATCCTATTGTTGTAGTTCAAGCCTATCGTTTATTAGTAAAAAAAATGATTGAAGAAAAAATGAATTATCCTC
>CEUQ01488331.1_pt1 | contig 10536 bp, 8 predicted proteins | sample 361491 | NCBI WGS metagenome assembly CEUQ01 (sample SAMEA2622796, study PRJEB7988) | marine metagenome | biome: marine biome (ENVO:00000447); feature: marine epipelagic mixed layer (ENVO:xxxxxxxxx); material: "saline water (ENVO:00002010), including plankton (ENVO:xxxxxxxx)" | depth 120 m | reverse complement strand
GGGTTTTTAGTTTTTCCAGGGCGCTGAGCTGCAAACTCCGATGTCACCGTCTTTCCAAGTATGAGACCACCTGCGCCTCGTACGAGTGAAACACAAGGTGCGTCAATACAAGGACGGTTCTCCGCATGAATTGGTGATCCATGGGTTGTCGGAATGCCCCTTACATCAATGATATCTTTAACGCCAACGGGAACGCCATGGATTATTCCATCCGAAGGGTTTTCGTCGAGGGTTCTCGCAGATGACAATGCAGCATCGGGATCAAGGTATTCCCACGCGTCTACGGCAGGTTCACGTTCTTCAATACGATCAAGTAGGGCGCGTGTGACTGCTTCACTCGTTGTCTCACCTGATTTGATTGCAGCGGCAATTTCCAATGCCGATAGCCTCGTTAAATTCATGAAATGCGTTCCTTACTCTGGAGTTGGCTTCAGTGAACTGTGTCGCTTTCGAATATCAATTGGTTCCCATAGCGCGAAAATCATCTAAACTAAGTTTAAAAAGTGTGGAGAATTAGGTTGATCATGACTAACTCCGTTCATCCAAGTCAGTGCTGGGAGTGCAATACCTATTGCGGTTCCCTAATTAGCAAGCGCGATGGAAAAATTTTGAAGATTGGTCCAAATCCAGATCATCCGGGATCAAAGGGAGCATTTTGCGTAAAGGGTATCAGGGCGGTTCGTGAGTGGACGGACAACAAAAATCGTTTGCTCTATCCAATGCGCCGTGTTGGTGCGCGCGGGAGTGGGAAGTGGGAGCGTATTTCTTGGGATGCTGCTCTCGACGAAATGGCGGATCGTCTGGCGGCTGTACGTTCCCAATACGGTCCCATGTCGATTGCGGGTGCGGTTAGTGGTGCAGCTTTCAGCCGTGGTGCCATTATGGCTTTACTAATGCGGTCGATTGGATCGCCAAATTGGATGATTAATCAAGATCTCTGCGGTGGTTGCCAAGCATTGAGCGAAAAAATAACAGGCATCCCTATGAAGAATGGCGAAGATATCGATAATGCGCAATGCGCGATGCTCGTCGGGCGTAATCCATATGCGGCGGACCCCACACAATGGACGTCCTTAAGGGCGCTTAAGAAGCGAGGTGGTACAATTGTGGTCATCGACCCAATAGAGGGGCCCGCGAGTAAACTAGCCGATGTTTTTTTGCGACCAAGGCCAGGTACAGACGCAGCACTTGCTCTTTCGATAGCGCATCTCCTCGTAAAATGGAGCAAATACGATTTAGCATTCGTGGAACGTTGGTGCCATGGTTTCGATCTTTACAAGGCGCGAATTGACGAGTTTCCACCAGAAGTAGCAGCTGAGCTAACAGGTGTCCCAATTGCGGATATTGTTGCGGCCGCGAAAGCCTATGGCGCGGGTCCGTCGGTTTTTGTACCTGGACATGGAATTGATGCCTTCAGCGGCGGTGTTCAAACGTTTCGTGCCTTTGATTGTTTAGTTGCGATTAGTGGAAATCTTGATCGCGTTGGTGGTAATCGACTGACAAAAAAGCCCAAAGGTTTTCGGACCTATCTCGATTTGATACACGATCCACAATTCCGCCTTCCGATTGAGGTCGAAAAGCGGACAATTGGTGCTAAACAATTTCCATTATGGTCAGGTCCGGAAGGTTGGCAGACAGCATGTCATAATCCGTCGGTCATTGAAGCTGTTTTGACGGGAAAACCATATCCCGTAAGAGCAATGTACATCAGTGGTGTTAATATTGTTGTTACATATCCCGATGCGACACGAACTATTGAGGCTCTAAAGTCACTCGATTTTATTGCCGTTGCGACTCAAAACATCAATCCGACCTCTGCATTTGCCGATATCGTTCTCCCTAAAACAACCACCTTGGAAGAAGAGGAGGTTCAACTAATCTGGAGTGGCCCCTGCATTGGTTATACCCACCCTGTACTTGCACCTCGTGGCGAAGCACGGAGCGATTTGGATATTGCCCTTACCCTTAGAAATAAATTGGCAGATCGCGATGCATTGGTAAAAGATTTTCTGCCCTGGTCGGATCAGCGGGCGTTTAACGAATATTTGCTCGGGAAAAGTGGCATCACTATTGAAGAACTGGAAACCAAAGGGTTTTCAAAATTCCCATATAAACTAGGAAATTTTGAGGAAACTGGCTTCCCAACTATTAGCGGAAAGGTGGAACTCTATTCAGAAAAATTACAGGCGCTCGGTTTAGATCCTTTGCCAAATTATGTGCAGCCAAATGCAGATGCAGCGGGTTCGGAGGAACGTAGTCAATATCCGTTGATTTTACTCACGGGGCTTCGCGAAAAAACTTATCACCATTCTAGGTTCCGCGATCAAGAGTGGGCGCGTCGCATATCGCCCGAACCAATAGTCCAAATCCATCCAGAGACGGCGGCCAAGAATAACATTTGTGATTCTTCGTGGGTTTCTATTCAAACAGCTGGTATGTCCACAATGTGTCGGGCACGAGCCCAACTGACGGACAAAACGCCGCGCGGTGTTGTTGCAACTGGTATGGGGTGGTGGGAACCGTTTAGTGACGACCCGGAAATGGGCGCACGTGAAATAAATATAAATGGCGCTATGTCATATGGCGGGCCTTGGGATCCCGTGACTGGGTCTTCTGATTCACGCGGTAGGCGCTGTCGTTTAACACCTGACTGAGAAAATGGGCCACAATAACACAGCTTTCTTTAATTTTTTTATCCTTATTTTTCCCAGATTATTACAATTACATAAGTATACCGCAGTGGTGCCCTTAATGTTTAAATCTTAATTTGGGCAAACTATATATTGCGTGTCGGCAAACGCAGCGTATTATCGCGCCGTCTGGAGAAACGTTTCTTCTCCCACAGGCGTGTGGGTCGAATAGAAATGGGTGGGCAATGGAAGATCTTTTACGCGAATATTTACCAATATTAATTTTTATTGGTATAGCTGTTGGTATCGCTTGCGCAATGTTGATTGCCAGTGTGGTAATTGCTTCGCAAAAGCCAGATCCTGAGAAGCTATCCCCGTATGAATGTGGGTTTGAACCTTTCGAGGATGCCCGCGGCCGTTTTGACGTCAGGTTTTATCTGGTTGCAATCCTTTTCATTATTTTTGACCTTGAAGTGGCATTCCTGTTTCCGTGGGCAGTTGCATTCGGCGATGTTGGCATGTTCGGTTTTTGGTCAATGATCGTCTTCCTTGGCGTCTTGACGATTGGTTTCATATACGAATGGCGGAAGGGAGCGCTTGAATGGGAGTGAGTACACCGGCAACGGAAGCGTTGCCACCTGGCGCTGCACAGACAGCGGTCTTAAAGACTGTTTCTGACGAACTCGCAGATAAGGGGTTTGTTGTCGCGCAAGCAGACAAGCTCGTGAACTGGGCTCGCACTGGTTCCCTATGGCCAATGACGTTTGGCCTTGCGTGCTGTGCGGTGGAAATGATCCATGCCTATATGCCACGTTATGACCTTGACCGATTTGGTGTTGTTGTTCGGGCGAGTCCGCGGCAATCCGATGTAATGATCGTCGCTGGGACTTTAACAAACAAAATGGCGCCTGCGCTTCGAAAGGTATACGATCAAATGGCTGAGCCCCGTTGGGTAATCTCGATGGGATCGTGCGCCAACGGTGGTGGGTATTACCACTATTCTTATTCTGTAGTCCGTGGCTGTGATCGAATTGTTCCGGTGGATATATATGTACCTGGCTGTCCGCCTACTGCGGAAGCATTGATATACGGTATTCTGCAATTGCAGAAGAAGATCCGCCGAACTGGAACGATTGCTCGGTAGGCTGGTTATATGGATGAAGCAACGCAATCGATGCAGGAACTAGGCGGCTATGTCGAGACTCAGCTATCTAGCGAAGTCCGAGGATATTGGACCGCGAACAGGGAATTAAATGTCGAGATCCGTCCAGAGGGTGTAACCAAAGTTTTAAAATTCTTAAGAACAGACACCAACTGCCTTTTTGAAATGTTGGTTGATATTTGCGGCGTGGATTATCCAGATCGCGAAGCTAGATTCGAAGTCGTGTACAACCTGTTGTCGTTGCGTCATAACCAGCGAATTCGCATAAAATTGGCTGTTGATGAGGAAACGCCCGTTGCATCAGTCATGTCTATTTATCCGTCGGCTTCTTGGTTTGAGCGTGAATGCTGGGATATGTACGGAATTTTCTTCTCAGGACATTCCGATCTTAGGCGCCTTTTAACAGATTACGGATTTGATGGGCATCCGTTTCGCAAGGATTTCCCGCTCACCGGGTATGTTGAAGTGCGTTATGACGATGAGCAACGGCGAGTTGTATATGAGCCGGTTAAGCTAACACAAGCTTTTCGGTCTTTTGATTTTCTTAGTCCTTGGGAGGCCATGACACGAGAGCTTCCCGGGGATGAGAAGGCAAATGCGGAGAATAATGGCTGATGACTGGAGCTGACTCCGAAATCAAAACGATGACGATAAATTTTGGGCCTCAACATCCGGCGGCTCACGGCGTATTGCGCATGGTTATGGAAATGGATGGTGAGGTTGTTGAGCGGATTGACCCCCATATTGGGCTGTTACATAGGGGGACTGAGAAGCTCATCGAACACAAAACCTATATGCAAGCAATCCCGTATTTTGATCGCTTAGATTACGTCTCGCCGATGTGCCAAGAGCATGCATTTGTTCTGGCAGCGGAAAACTTATTGGGGATAGAGGCACCCAGGCGTGGTCAATTCATTCGAGTCCTGTTTGATGAAATAACGCGCATTTTGAATCATTTGCTGAATGTGCCAGCGCTCGCAATGGACGTAGGTGCTATGACGCCGATGTTGTGGGCATTTGAGCAGCGTGAATTACTTATGGAGTTTTACGAGCGCGTCTGCGGCGCCCGATTGCATGCGGCCTATTACAGGGTTGGCGGCGTGCATCAGGACCTTCCTCCAAACATGACAGATGATATCTTAGAATGGATCGATCAATTTCCAAAATTCATCGACGATATGGAGACGTTACTGACTGAAAATCGTATTTTCAAGCAACGTTGTGTAGATATCGGTATTGTGTCGGCGGAGGACGCAATGGCATGGGGCTTCACAGGGCCGATGCTGCGTGGGTCCGGTGTAGCGTGGGATTTGCGCAAGGCGCAGCCATACGACGTTTATGATGAAATCGACTTTGATATTCCAATTGGCAAGAATGGCGATTGTTACGACCGGTACTTGGTGCGAGTTGAAGAAATGAGGCAAAGCTTGAGCATTATGAAGCAATGCATTGAGAAAATGCCGAATGGCCCTGTTCTCTCGGAGGATGGCAAGGTTTCGCCGCCCCGTCGAGGAGAGATGAAACAGTCGATGGAAGCATTGATACACCACTTCAAGCTATACACCGAAGGTGTTCATGTGCCAGCGGGTGAGACTTATACGGCAGTCGAAGCGCCGAAAGGTGAGTTTGGTGTCTATCTCGTGGCGGACGGCACTAATAAGCCATATCGTTGTAAAATCCGAGCTCCTGGTTTTGCGCATCTCGCATCAATGGACTTTATGTGCAAGGGGCACATGCTTGCAGATTCGGTCGCCATTCTTGGCTCCATGGACGTAGTGTTTGGTGAAATCGACCGTTAGCGATAAAGGCAAGGTAAGAATGAGCGAAATGTTCGAATTCACGCCCGAGTATCTCGAGCAAGCTGAAAAAGCGATGGCGAAGTATCCCGAAGGTCGTCAACAAAGTGCTGTTTTGGCGTTACTGGATTTGGCACAGAGACAGAATACTGAAGGGCATTATGTGACCGGTGCAGCTGTTGATGCTATCGCGAAAATGCTTGATATGGCACGTATTCGAGTGATGGAGGTAGCGACCTTTTTTACGATGATTAACTTGGAGCCGGTCGGGAAGTATCTCCTTCAATGCTGCACGACGACACCCTGTTGGTTGCGCGGTTCGACCGAAGTCCATGAGGCGATCCAATCCCATCTCGGCATTCGCAACGGCGAGACGACCGAAGATGGACTGTTTACGTTAATGGAAGTTGAATGTCTGGGCGCCTGCGCAAATGCGCCGATGGTTCAGATAAATGATGATTATTATGAGGATCTCGACGGCGAAATCATCATTGAGATTTTGGATGCTTTGAAGAACGGTGACCCTCCTCCTAGAGGATCGCAAAAGGGACGGCAAAATGCTGCGCCGTTTGGTGGCCCCCAAACATTAGTTAATATGGATTTTGGAGGGGAGTGAACATGCTGCAGGACAAAGATCGCATCTTCACAAATTTATATGGCCTTCACAATTTTCGACTGTCCGGTGCCCGCCAGCGGGGAGATTGGGATAATACAAAAAAATTACTAGAGCTGGGTCGAGATGATATAATCGAAGAGGTCAAGAGCTCTGGCCTTAGAGGCCGCGGTGGTGCGGGCTTTCCGGCTGGCCTTAAGTGGTCCTTCATGCCCAAAGAATCAGATGGCCGTCCCGCATATCTCGTTGTTAATGCAGACGAAAGTGAGCCTGGTACATGTAAAGACCGTGAGATAATGCGTCATGACCCTCATAAGTTACTTGAGGGTTGCCTGCTTACCGGTTTTGCGATGGGTGCTTGTGCCGCTTACATTTATATACGCGGCGAATTCTTCAATGAAGCGTTGGCACTACAAGAGGCTGTCGATGAAGCTTATGATGCAGGTTTGATTGGAAAGAATTCTTGCGGTTCCGGCTATGATTTTGACATTTTTGTTCACCGTGGCGCAGGTGCATATATTTGCGGTGAAGAAACGGCTTTATTGGAGAGTCTGGAAGGCAAGAAAGGTCAGCCGAGGCTAAAACCGCCGTTCCCGGCAGCAGCTGGCGTGTGGGGCTGTCCTACTACAGTCAACAATGTGGAAACGATTGCAGTGGTTCCAACGATCCTTCGACGGGGTGCGAGTTGGTTTTCTGGGTTTGGTCGTGAGAACAATACCGGCACCAAGCTGTTTTGCATTTCAGGTCACGTTGAGAAGCCGTGTGTTGTGGAAGATGCAATGTCGACACCTCTTCGCGAGCTCATAGAGACACATGCTGGCGGAGTTCGCGGCGGTTGGAATAATTTAAAAGCGGTTATTCCAGGCGGCAGTTCAATGCCGTTGGTTCCAAAATCTGTTTGTGACACTTTGCTGATGGATTTTGATGCTTTGACTGAAGCCCAATCCTCACTTGGGACGGCGGCGATTATCGTAATGGATAAGTCTACCGATATTATAAAAGCAATCGCACGTATCGCATACTTTTATAAACATGAGAGTTGTGGCCAATGCACGCCTTGCCGAGAGGGCAGTGGATGGATGTGGCGCGTTTTAGAACGTATGGCACGAGGAGATGCCGATATTGACGAAATTGATATGCTCTGGGACGTCACAAAACAGATTGAAGGCCATACCATATGTGCTTTTGGAGACGCTGCGGCCTGGCCTGTACAAGGCCTTTTGCGCCATTTTCGTGATGAAATCGAGGATCGCCTTCTGCAAGGTGCAGGCATCGGTGCACAGGCTGCGGAGTAGGAGCATAATATGCCAAAGCTAAAGGTTGATGGTATTGAGGTCGAAGTTCCCTCGGGGTCAACGGTTCTTCAGGCATGCGAGGCCGCGGGGAAGGAAGTACCGCGATTTTGTTATCACGATCGACTGTCGATTGCAGGTAATTGTCGTATGTGTCTGGTCGAAGTTAAACCTGGGCCTCCAAAACCGGCTGCTAGCTGTGCTCTGCCAGCGGGCGATGGCATGGAAGTCTTCACTGATTCGGAGATGGCTAAAAAAGGCCGTGCAGGGGTCATGGAGTTTTTACTCATTAACCATCCTTTGGATTGTCCAATCTGCGATCAGGGTGGCGAATGCGACTTGCAAGATCAAGCTATGGGATTTGGCCATGCAGGTAGTCGATATAGAGAAAATAAAAGAGCCGTAGAAGACAAATATATGGGGCCATTGATCAATACGATCATGACCCGGTGTATTCACTGCACTCGATGCGTCCGCTTCTCAACGGAGGTGGCCGGGGTCGATGATATTGGGCTTATCAATCGCGGCGAAAACGCGGAAATTACGACTTTAGAACACGCGGTTGCTTCGGAATTGTCGGGTAATGTGATTGATCTGTGTCCAGTAGGGGCTTTAACGTCAAAGCCGTATGCGTTTGCAGCCCGGCCTTGGGAATTAACTAAGACCGAGACCATCGACGTTATGGATGCGGTTGGCAGCAGCATTAGGGTCGATGCGCGTAGTAACGAAGTATTGCGTGTCCTTCCGCGCCTGCATGAGGATGTGAATGAGGAATGGATATCGGATAAAACCCGGTTTGCTTGTGACGGTCTAAGCAGGCAGCGCTTAGATCAGCCATATATTCGCGGCACAGAAGGAAGATTAGCACCGGCAAGTTGGCAAGATGCGCTAAAACTAACAGCAGAAAAGCTAAAAGAAGCGGGTGGATCCAAGGTTGCTGCAATTATAGGTGATCATGCGAACGTCGAGGCGATGTTCGCGTTAAAAGGTGTTATGGAAGGCATCGGTTCACCGAATATAGATTGTCGGCAAGATGGTGCCGCTTTAGATGCATCAGTCAGTGCTTCCTATCGCTTCAATACAACGATTTCTGGTATTGAGGACGCAGATGCATGTTTGATCATCGGGTCTAATCCTCGTCTTGAAGCCCCTGTGTTAAATTCCCGAATACGTAAACGTTATCTGCAAGGTGGATTTAACATTGGAGTGGTCGGACCTAAGACAAACTTGACCTATAAATATGATTATCTGGGTGCTGGCGGTGAAACCTTGCAGAAGCTGACAGATGGTTCGCACGGCTTCTGCCAGATTTTAAAAACGGCTAAACGTCCGATGTTAATCCTTGGCATGGGCGCATTGACCCGGAGTGATGGATTTGCCGTGTTGTCAGCGGCCCGGAAAATTGCAGATGACACCGGTATGGTTTTGAGTGATTGGATCGGTTTCAACGTGCTCCATACAGCGGCGTCTCGGGTCGGAGGTTTGATGTTGGGCTGCGTGCCTGATGAAGGTGGTAAGTCTACAAATGAAATATTGGCTGGTGCAAAATCTGGTGAAATCTCGATCGTTTATCTTTTGGGTGCAGACGAAATCGATACTAGTCAATTGGATAATGCCTTTGTTATTTACCAAGGCCATCATGGAGATGCTGGTGCACACAAGGCTTCTGTTATATTACCAAGTGCAGCCTACACAGAGCAAAATGGTATATTCGTAAATACTGAAGGCCGTATCCAAATTGCGAAACGTGCAGCTTTTCCTCCTGGCGAAGCCAAAGAAGATTGGGCAATCTTAAGGGCTCTTTCGGGTGAACTCGACGCAGTACTGCCGTACGACACGCAGGATGAATTGAGACACTCGTTACAAGATAGCAATAATGCATTTCTTGCGATTGACACAGTGGAGCCAGCTGCCTGGAGTGAATTTGGTGTTTCTGGGGCGATTGATCCGGCGCCATTCAATTCCCCGATTTCAAATTTTTATATGACGGATCCAATTAGTCGGGCGTCAGAAACCATGGCGAAATGTGTCGATGAAATTATTGGCACTACGGAGGCGACTGGCACTGATGGCTGAACTCTGGGATCTCTATATCTGGCCTGCGGTCTGGATTGTTATTCTTATTGTGCTAATCGTGACACCCATCCTGTTGAGTGTCGCCTATCTGACACTGGCTGAACGTAAAGTCATCGGCTGGATGCAGTATCGTAAAGGCCCAAACGTCGTTGGCCCCTTTGGACTGCTTCAACCCCTCGCTGATGGCGCAAAACTATTTCTTAAAGAGACGATTGTACCTTCAGGTTCAAATCGAATAATTTTCGTTTTGGCGCCGATGATAACGTTTATCTTGAGCTTGATTGCATGGGCAGTCATACCATTCGATTCCGGTTGGGTTCTCGCAGATATAAACGTTGGTGTATTATACCTTTTTGCTATTTCTTCGCTTGGTGTATACGGCATCATCATGGCGGGTTGGGCCTCTAATTCAAAATACGCATTTTACGGTGCTCTTCGTTCTGCAGCCCAAATGGTTTCTTATGAAGTCTCTATCGGATTTGTAATTGTCACAGTCCTATTAGCCGTAGGTTCATTGAACCTAACGCAGGTCGTGGAATCACAGGCGGGTGACGGTTTTTGGAATTGGCATTTTTTTGGCATTCTGTTTCCGATGTTCATAGTGTTTATTATTTCGGCTTTGGCGGAAACGAACCGAGCGCCATTCGATTTACCCGAAGCAGAAGCGGAACTCGTTTCAGGGTATAACGTCGAATACTCTTCAATGACCTTCGCGATGTTTTTTCTTGGCGAATACGCAAATATGATCCTCATGAGCGGTATGACGGCTGTCCTTTTCTTAGGAGGATGGTTGCCGTTGATAGATATCGCGCCGTTTAATTGGCTTCCAGGCCCGATTTGGTTTGCGTTGAAAATAGCCGGTTGCTTGTTCATTTTCCTTTGGGTGCGCGCGACATTTCCGCGTTATCGATATGATCAACTTATGCGGCTTGGCTGGAAGGTATTTTTGCCCCTTTCGTTGTTATGG
>CEUQ01189395.1_pt1 | contig 10570 bp, 10 predicted proteins | sample 361491 | NCBI WGS metagenome assembly CEUQ01 (sample SAMEA2622796, study PRJEB7988) | marine metagenome | biome: marine biome (ENVO:00000447); feature: marine epipelagic mixed layer (ENVO:xxxxxxxxx); material: "saline water (ENVO:00002010), including plankton (ENVO:xxxxxxxx)" | depth 120 m | reverse complement strand
AAACATCCAAATCACAGAGATACGGCATCCCATAATGAGAATGGCGGTCTGGCAAAACCTAGACATTGCCGCACGCAAGCTTACACCATTTCTGGTTGCACTTGCCCTTGTTATCGTCAATCTGGTTCCGCTGCATCTACCGGGCTATGCAACTATCTCACCGGACCTAGCGCTCATGGCCGTTTATTATTGGGCACTCCACCGGCCATCACTGATGCCCGCGATCGCAGTTTTTATTCTTGGCTTATTTCAGGATTTTCTCTCGGGCGGTCCAATTGGACTGAGCGCCGGATCCCTCACTTTGGTATTTGCCGTCGCCGTTTCACAAGCCCAGTTCTTTTATGCTAAATCCTTCCTAGTCGTATGGTGGGGATTTATGATGGTTTCGGTTGGCGTGGGCATCATTCAGTGGAGTGTAGCCTGCATTTTCTTAGGAAGGTTAATATCGCCGGATCCCGCTTTTTTCGAATGCGCGATGAATATTGCCGCCTATCCAATCTTAGGTTGGCTGTTTTTTCAGATACACCGCACTCTTCCTGTTGGAGAATAAATAGAAATGCAGCTGGAAAAACTGCGCTACAAAGCTTTTGGGCGACGGGCGGCCGTGCTGGGAATTGCCAAACTCCTCCTCTTAGGAGGTCTATGCGGCCGCTTGTATTATCTGCAAATCGTTGAATCTAAGCGTTATAAGATGTTGGCTGATGAGAACCGAATTAACTTGCGGCTCTTGGCACCGCCGCGCGGTCATATCGTTGACCGGTTCGGCGCGCCGCTCGCCGTCAACGTCCAGAACTACCGTGTCGTTATGGTGCCAGAGCAGGCGCTCAACGTCGAAGAAACATTAGCGCGCTTAAAAACCATCGTAGAGATCAGTGAATATGATCGTCGCAACGTTCTGAAGGAGGCACGCCGCCGTCGAGCCTTCATGCCAATTACTGTGCGTGAAAACTTGAAATGGGACGAAGTGAGTCGGATAGAGGTCAACGCCCCAGATTTACCGGGAATCAGCATTGATGTTGGCCAATCGCGTTATTATCCCAACGGTAAAATCGCCGCACATGTGGTGGGGTACGTATCCGCCGTTTCCGAAAAAGACTTAACCGGCGACCCTTTGCTTGAATTGCCCGGTTACCGGATCGGCAAAAACGGCATCGAACGCCAACACGAATTGGAGCTTCGGGGCACGGCGGGTAACAGTCAAGTCGAAGTTAACGCCATAGGCCGAGTCATCAAGGAACTTAAACGAACCGAAGGCAGACCCGGGCAACGTGTGGTTCTTACCCTGAGCTTAAACTTACAAAAATTTATCACTAAGCGGATAGCTCGCTATAGGCGCGCGTCGGTTGTCGTCATGAACGTTCACTCGGGTGAAATTTTATCGATGGTGTCAGTCCCTGCCTTTGACCCCAACGGTTTTAATCTTGGCCTCGACGCAAAAGCATGGAATGCACTTGCAGAGAACTCGGATGCACCGCTAAACAACAAGGCTATTTCCGGACAGTACGCTCCCGGCTCGACCTTCAAAATCGCAGTTATGCTAGCCGCACTCGAGCATGGTATTTCCCCTGACCATAATGTTTTTTGCACCGGCTTTAGCGAACTCGGCAGCCAACGTTTCCACTGTTGGCAAAAGCACGGACACGGTTTGGTATCGATGATTGATGCGATGCGTGAATCCTGCGACGTGTATTTCTATGAGCTCGCACTAAAACTCGGCGTCGATCGCATTGCGCAAACTGCCAGGAAACTGGGCCTGGGAGAAAATTTAGATCTCGAGCTGCCCGGTGAGAAGCATGGCTTGATCCCAACTCGGGCTTGGAAGCAAACGCACTTTGGAAAATCCTGGCTCAAGGGAGAAACCTTGGTTGCCGCAATCGGCCAGGGTTACGTTTTGACTACACCTCTTCAGCTCGCGGTTATGACGGCCCGTTGCGTCAACGGCGGGTACGCGGTGATGCCAAAGCTGACGCGCGATGCAATCGATGAGGGCGGCGACAGAGCAAATGCGGCAGATTTTCCGCCGGTTGGTATTTCAGCCCGATCGCGGCAAATACTGATGCATTCACTTGACGAAGCTATGAACCATCCACGCGGCACCGCCTATAGGTCCCGCATTTCAGAACCGGGCCGCTTCGCTGGCGGTAAAACTGGAACGGCTCAGGTTCGTCGAATTACGATGATCGAGCGCGAAAGCGGGGTTAAAAAGAACAAAGAAAGGCCATGGCGTGAGCGCGACCACTCGTTGTTCGTCGGATACGCTCCGGTTGATCAACCGCGCTATGCAGTGTCTGTCGTAGTCGAACACAGCGGCGGCGGCTCGAGGACAGCCGCTCCAATCGCCCACGATGTGCTAAAGGAAGTTCAGCGCTTATACGCGCCCAGTCAATTAGCGAAACGCGGAGCAACTTGATGATCAGCCGTGACACTCTTAATCCGGCCGTTATGACACTCGGTCAGAGATTTTGGCAATTGAACTGGTTTCTCATTCTTCTGATCTGCGCACTCGCAAGCGTCGGCTTCGTGATGCTATATTCAGCTGGTAATGGCAGCTATTCGCCCTGGGCGGACCAGCAAATGCTTCGATTTGGGATCGGAATGTGTGTCATGTTGGCGATTGCGCTGACCGATATCCGCATTTGGCTCAAATATGCTTATTTATTCTATGCCAGTTCCTTGATCCTGTTGATTGCCGTAGAGGCGGTCGGTACCGTAGGCATGGGTGCACAGAGATGGATCGATCTCAAAATGTTTCACCTACAGCCGTCAGAATTAATGAAAATTGCATTAGTCTTGGCATTAGCACGTTATTTCCATAGATTGAGCTTAGACGAAGTTGCACGCCCGACCTACCTCGTTTTCCCCACTCTTTTGGTAGCTATACCCATAGCCTTGGTCATGCGCCAACCAGACCTTGGAACTTCCCTATTGTTACTCATGGGGAGCGGCGCGATGTTTTTCCTTGCCGGTGTGCGTATATGGAAATTCCTCTTGGTGGGCTTGGTCAGCTTGTCAGCAATGCCCGTCATTTGGTCAATGCTGCATGTCTATCAGAAAAAGAGAATCATGACCTTCCTCTCGCCTGAGAGTGATCCCCTTGGCGCTGGTTATCATGCGTTGCAGTCATTTATAGCGCTTGGCTCGGGCGGCGTATCCGGCAAAGGCTTCCTGAAAGGAACGCAGAGCCACCTCTCTTTCCTGCCCGAGATGCAGACGGACTTTATCTTCACCATGTACGCCGAAGAGTTCGGTTTGATTGGCGGCATATTACTTTTGGCGCTTTACACATTGGTAGTGGCCTACACCTTCGCCATTGCAATGCGCTCACGCAACCATTTCGGACGGCTCGTTTGCATGGGCATTGCGACTATGTTCTTCCTCTACTTCTTCGTTAATATCGCGATGGTCACTGGCCTTACACCTGTCGTTGGTATTCCGCTGCCGCTCATCTCCTACGGCGGCACCGCGATGATGACTGTTTTGATTGGCTTTGGACTGGTTATGAACGTCTCTATCCACCGGGATATGCTGATTAGCCGCCATGGCGAAGTTTTAAATACGTAAAGCCTATCGTAGCGATTGGAAATACGTGTCGAATCCTGATTCCGCTCTATCTAATATCCAGTTCAAAAATCAATTTCTAGACGGACTAATAATATGCCTGACGCCTCGAACACCAAAAACTTTGTCACCTACACATCCAAAAATCAGATCGCGACGATCACGATCAATCGGCCGGACAAACTAAATGCATTATCGAACGGGGTCGTCGCCCAGCTCCGCGATGCAATGTTGCGCCTCCAGGCAAGCGACGACATGTGTGCGATAATCACAGCAGCAGGCGACCGCGCCTTCTCAGTAGGGGCGGATTTACGGGATCCGCCGCGCGACCCCCAGCTCTGGGAATGCATGCCCGGTGTTGGCGTTGATGTCGACAAACCGCTGGTGGCTGCAGTCTCGGGTTATTGCGTCGGCGGGGCCTTCTGCCTAGTCCAATTCTGCGATTTCGCCGTCGCCTCAGAAAGTGCCGATTTTTTTTATCCGGAAGCCCAGATTGGTTTCTGTGGAGGTTTAATTGCCGGCCTTGCAGCCCGGCTACCCCATAAGGTAGCCATGGAGTTCATGCTAACCGGCAAACATTTTAGCGCCACGCGCGCCTATGAGGTTGGCATGGTGAACAAAGTCGTGCCGGTCGGCGAGCAAGTAAACGCAGCAATGGAATATGCCGAGATAATGAGAGATAGCGCCCCAATGGTGGTGCGCACCGTCAAACGCTTCGTACGCGACACGGTCGTCAACCGCGGACCATCCGAACGGAGTGCCTTGGCCCAACGCGAGCTTCTCTCAATTAGCCGTGGTGAAGATCAACAGGAAGGCGGGCGCGCCTTTAAAGAAAAACGTAAACCCATCTTCAAAGAAGATTGGAATAAGCCGCCCCTCTCGTAATCATAAGACCAAATACAAGAACTGTCGTTAACCGAACGGGTTTGCTACTTCTAACATTGAAGACGAAACATTAGAAATGGCGGTAATCCTTGAAATCATTGAATTGTTGCCTTGGTATGACCTCGCCTATAATCGGTGCCGGTGCACTACCGTGGATGTGACAGGATTGGAAATTGAAGAGGTTGCTCGTACTCTAGCTAGGTGATTGACGTCGTCTCCGCTAGAGGACGTCGTAAATGACCAAACGCCAACCGCCATGCTAAAACTCGCTGTTCAAGATTTGCGGGCATTTCACTTTGAAGGCGCGGCTGGGCAGCCGCACGGTGATTCAATCAGCAGCAAACAACTCGCTTATTGGTTCTGGGGTGAGACATCTGCAACCAAACTGCTTTTAGCCTTGCGTGAGCGCCTTATCCCCGATTATGACCCCGCGCTATAAATATTAGACCACAACAGCTTAGTTCCGCGGGAGAAATGGACACCCTCCAACATTGATGACCGCTGGTGGAATGAGTGAATTGATTTTCCCTTCGAATTGATCGCGTCCCCTTTGCTCAAAGCGACCTGCCTTTAACCATTAACTGGTGAATATAACGAATAATCTATCTGCTAAGGGTACCTATTTAGGCTATTGAGCACCGGAACAGGACTACCTGCACGTTCCGCCTATTTATTGAGTAATAAAAAAATTTGATACGCAAGGGATGGCTGAATAACAGACCATCATGGAGAAAAGCAGTCCCGAGATAGAAGCAAGACCTTTTGATAACCACAATTGCTGGAGAAAAAACCCTTTAGGATCCGCAAAAAGTGATCGCCTCTGATCTGCTGGTCATTGTAAAGACAGCAACGCGTCATTGCCTAAACAAATCCCTCCGGGCTTTCCGGATAGTCAGGCTGATTATAAGGCATCGCCTTCTCAAAGGCAGGGATTTCCCTACAACGTTGCTCAATGTCACATAACGTTGGATATGCAGATAAATCGATTTCAAATAAACGTGAATTATATAGCTGAGGCACAAGATAAATATCACCTATGGTTGGTTTATCATCATAACAAAAGGGCGTTTGCTCAGCACGCTGCATCATAAGTGTCTCTAAAGTTTTATAGCCATGATGTAACCAGTTTTCGTACCAAAGCCTCAACTCCTCTTCGGAAAAGCCATGCTTTTCCATGAGATTGCGCCTTATTCGGCGGACCCCCACCGCATGCATCTCGCACGCAATAACCTGACTAAATGCACGCGATCGGGCACGGGCAACTAAGTTTTTGGGAAATAGAGACGGGCCTTCGAATGCATCCTCAATAAATTCAACTAGGGCAGAAGATTGCACAACACGCTCGCCATTTATAACTAGGGTCGGCATTAATCCCTGAGGATTTATCAAATTATAGTCTTCTTTACTTATTGATTTACCAGTTTGCGGCACTGAATTGTCCATGCCAACTGTCTCGACTACGATATACTCATAAGGGATATTTTTAATATTCAACGCGGTCCTAACCCGCTGACCGGCCGAGTTGCGATAACGAGAATAAAGTTTCAAATCCATAAGAGGTTCATCCTAAGAATTCTGACGATAAACGATACTTACATTTTATATTGGATGGATCTTACCTACCAACTTTGGTACTATTATATGGACAAATTTCAAAGGATTTCTGATTAAATGGAAACTCTCAATCCATCAATCTATGGCTTCAATGTATCGGATTTAATTTCTTTCATAAAATATTTCTGCACCGCAGCAATTTTGATAGCAATTTATATAGGAATATATATTGCAATAACGCCTCATGCCGAAATTAAACTCATAAAAGAAAACAATTCATCTGCCGCAATTGCACTCTCTGGCAGCTTAATGGGATTTTCTCTACCTATAGCGATCATCATTGCTCATTCATCAAGCTTACTAAGCTGTGTAGTATGGGGTATTATCGCACTAATAACACAGATAATAGTTTTCTATTTAGCCCGCTCTATTGTTCCCAGAATTTCCGATAAAATTGAAAATGGAGAAATTGCGAGTGGCATTTGGTTAGGTGCAGCGTCGCTTACCGGTGGAATTATTAATGCCGCTTGCATGACGTATTGATATTGTTTGTGCCATTAAATTTTATATAAATTTGAGGATGAAATAACGTCACGATTACATCTCTTAGGAACCAGTAACGTAATATTTCCGCCGCAATGGCGATCAGCGACTCTGAGATTGTTTAACGAATTAAATAAAGAGGGTGGAAACAGGAAAAATCATTTCCCCAACCGCGCCGCGGTTTTTGCGTCTGCCGCAACCGTCCGCTCATAGGACGGAATTGCCGTTACCCGGTCGAATAAACCTTGCGCATTACTTGGCAAATCCGCCGTTACCATTCTGCAATATCCACGCATCGTATAGCAGATGCTGAGATCCGCAGCACTCATCGTATCACCTAAGAGGTAAGGCCGGTCCGCGACTGCGACATCGATAGCTTTAAGAGCCAGAGTCGCACGGCTTTTCATCTCTGCAACAACATCGTCGAGTTCTGGATTAAACTCACGCCGGTGATTGACAATTTCACCAAGCGGGCGTGCAAAGGTCGCTTCAGCAAACCAACACCATTGCAGGTAATGCGCATAGCCCAGTTCACTCTTCAGCGGCTGAAGTTTGCCATCGCCATAGCAGTCGAGAACATATTGCAGCATTGCGCAAGACTCGAACATCTTCATTTCACCATCTTTCATTACAGGCACCTTACCCGTTGGATTCATCGCTCGCCATTCCGAGCGCGCACGATTTTCCACCGAAAAATCGACTGGCTCAATCTCATACGGCACGCCTAACTCTTCGCAGGCCCAAATAACACGAAACCCGCGGGTTCCAGGGGAATGATAAATTTTTAGCATGATCCTAGGCCTCTCAAAACTTACGTTAGTCCAGTTCAATTAAAGTATAAAATGTTTCTAATTGCTTTAAACGACAGGGCTTCCGGCAATTTGAATGCGCCGCATTAGACGCTCCGCATGACGAACATCGTGGACAGCAATGTGTTTGACGCACCGGTTGTCCCAGAACGCAAGCGATCCTTTCTCCCAGCGGAAGCGGCACGTAATTTCGGGGCGGTGGCCCCACTCCATCAGCCAATCAAGAAGTGGTTTACTCTCTTCCTCCGTCATCCCCTCAAATGCAACTGAATAGGAATGATTGACAAAAAGACATTTCCGGCCTGTTTCCGGATGGGTGCGAATCACCGGATGACTGTTCTTCGTCTCTCGCCATGCATGGTCGAGGCGGACAGCGGTGGACCGTTTGAATTTTGCTACCCGAGAAGCCGGGCCAGCAACCTTACGGTCGGTATGGATGCAGCGCATTCCACCAAGCAATGCCTTCATGCCGTCGGAGAGGCTTTCATAGGCGAGATACTGATTAGCAAAGAGCGTATCTCCACCATAATCTGGCACATCAAGGGCATAAAGTAAGGCACCCATCGGCGGCTCTGTCATCATCGTTGTATCCGTGTGCCAATCCTCGCCGACGATCAGCTCGTCCGTCGGCTTCCGGTGGATGGTCACTACTTCCGGGTCATGATCGCCTGTATTAAAGTTGGGATGAATAAAGATTTCTCCAAATCGCCTTGCCAGGCGCTTGTGCTGTTCAATGCTAATCTCCTGATCACGAAAGAAGATGACGCAGTAATCCAATAAAGCTTGGCGGATCTCTGCAATTACGGCCGCACTCAAATTCTTGCCAAGATCGACGTCCGAAATCACCGCCCCGATGGCGCTGGAAAGTGGCTTAATAGAGATTGTTGTCATAGCGATATCCGTTACGTCTTATCGGTCTGGAAACAAACCCCATACTGACTAATGTATGAAAAATTCATTGTATTTTTTCCACTAAAATTTTGCTGAAGCACAACAACTCTTTATACGCAAATTAGCAGAATCGAAATGTAACACATCAGATTCCGTCTGAGCTATCTTGTGGCCAATGCAGCGATCTCACCAACGACCCGCACCCGAGCCCTGACAGCATTGCCAGGCAGATATGCAAGAGGCAGGTCTTCAACGTCGACCACTTCAAGCGTCGAAGGGTCGGCGCCAGCAAAAATCGCTCTATCACGCGCCATACGCTCGGCTTCCAACAAAAGTTCATCACGGGGCACGTCCCGGAAAACATGGTCCACTTCTCCACTTACCTGCGCCATAGCTGCGCCTACAGCATTAGCGACACCATGGTGAGGCACACAGACGACTTCTGAAATACCATTCATTTCTTCGGGTGCAAGGACTGCGCCGCCGCCGACCGTAAGAAGTGGCTGTAAATTAGCGTTCGGCTTCATGCGATCTACACTTTCGAATATGCGCCGCTCTACTTCTTCGATTGTATTCTGCACAAGTTCGTAATCCAAATGTCGCACCGCACGTCGGTCGCCAATCTCCGCTAGGCCGGCCGCCACGGCAATGTCCGTTAAAGTGGTCGTATTCCCACCAAAGACGAGGGCTGCTTCAGTTAAATTATAGCCAACGCTCGTTGGGCCAATTTGCCCCGTTTTAGCATTAACAATTGTGCCACCGCCAAGGGCGATTGACGTGACGTCCGGCATCCGGAAAAGGGTCCGCACACCACCAATTTCAACAATATTGTTAGCCTCACGCGGAAACTTGCCAACAAGGCATCCGACGTCACTTGTAGTACCACCAATATCGAGGACCATCGCATTCTCAATACCAGCGAGGAACGCTGCACCCCGCATGCTGTTAGTCGGGCCCGACGCAAAACTCAAAACTGGCTCACGCCGCGCAACATCGACGGAAGCGACCGTACCGTCATTCTGCGTGATGTAGAGTGGGGCTGTAAGCCCACACTCCTTAAGCGCGTCTTCAAAGGCCGAAATGGTGAAGTCGGCAAGATCGGCAAGGCTCGCATTCAAAAGGGTAACGTTCTCCCGTTCGAGAAGGCCGATCCGGCCCAATTGGCTCGACAGAGTAATTCGCAGATCCGGCACTTCGCTAATAAGAATTTCGGCAGCTCGTTCCTCGAATTCAGCAGTGAGTGGCGAGAAAACAGACGTAACACCGACCGCATCGATGCCATCGCCCCTTATACTTCGGGCCGCTTCCACGATGGCCTTTTCGTCAAGCGACACGATCGGCTGGCCATTGTATTCGTGCCCACCTTCAATCAAATACACACCACCATTAGCAAGTGCTGCAAGGTCTTCCGGCCAATCAACCATCGGTCGTAAACTGGCGCAAGCCGGCAAACAAATGCGGAGTGCGGCGGCCCGGTTAAGATGACGACGTTGCACCACCGCATTGACAAAATGCGTCGTCCCAATCATCACGGCTACGACTTCCCTCACTTGATCGCCATGGGCTGCAACCAGGTCGCGCAGCGCTTTTGTGATCCCCGAGGTTACATCATCAGTTGTCGGTGTTTTCTTGCCGCCAAGCACCCTACTACCATCGATCAATACTGCATCCGTATTCGTGCCGCCTACATCAATGCCGATCCGGATCATGGCAATTGTCCATCAAAGACGGATTGAAACTCAAGATCAAAGCCGAAGGCGCGCGGGCCAACATTGGCGAGACCTTTCGGGCTAAGAAACACATTCGGGCTCGGCAGCGCCAAGACGGTAACCCGTTGGCCATACCGGATCACATCGGTACCAATTCCATCGCCACTAACCCTGTCGACGACGCAGATTAGATCCGGCGTCATCACGATAGGTTTGGCATTTCTGTAACCCACCGAAAACTCATTCTGGAAATGCACAGTGAACGTCTCGTTCACGTTACCATCAAGCCCTTCGATCCGCGCCTGTCCCCGCAGAAAACCTTCGGTTGCGCGCCGCTCGACATCGACGACCTTGCCATCAAACAGCCGAAGTCCGCCACCATTTTTAACGATGGCTTCGACAGGGTCTGCGTGGACACGCCGCGCTTCCATCACAGCGACGCCCAGATCGATGGCTTTTGTCGTAGTGTAGTGGATTGCGTGATCTTTCACTTCGCGCCCGGTACGCGGTGCCTTGCAGGTCGCGGCGATCGAGCCCACCTCGGCACAGGCCTTCCGGCTAATCCGTTCCATCCATTTCCAGCTGGCCGCTCGCGGAATAATTACTTCGTTGTCACGGATA
>CEUQ01039380.1_pt1 | contig 10584 bp, 11 predicted proteins | sample 361491 | NCBI WGS metagenome assembly CEUQ01 (sample SAMEA2622796, study PRJEB7988) | marine metagenome | biome: marine biome (ENVO:00000447); feature: marine epipelagic mixed layer (ENVO:xxxxxxxxx); material: "saline water (ENVO:00002010), including plankton (ENVO:xxxxxxxx)" | depth 120 m | reverse complement strand
CATAAAAAACAAAAACTGATAATAATTTTATAAGAATAACTTAAAGTAACAAATTAATAAATATAATGAGATATATTTCTACAAGAGGAAAAGCACCAGAATTAGGTTTTGAGGATGTGCTTTTATCTGGTTTAGCGAATGATGGAGGCCTTTATATTCCAAAAGTATGGCCAAAACTAGATTATAAGAAACTTCCTTCAACTTCTTATTCTGAGCAGGCTGCATATGTTATACATCCTTTTGTAAGTGAATTTCTAAAATATGAAGAGCTTCAGCGCATTACAGATAAGGCTTATGATCAATTTCCTAATAAAGAAGCAATAGGATTGAAAGAAGTTGAGAAAGGGAATTATTTATTAGAACTATTTCATGGACCAACATTGGCTTTTAAAGATTTTGCTATGCTCTTACTGGCACAATTTTTTGAAACATCGTTAAGAAGAAAGAACAAATCAATAACAATTTTAGGCGCTACTTCTGGAGATACCGGTAGTGCAGCAATAGAGGCATTTAAGAACAATGAATATTGTAATGTTTTTATATTATTTCCAAAAGGAAGAGTATCTGAAGTTCAAAGAAAGCAAATGACGACTGTAGATAGCCCAACTATTTTTCCAATTGAGATAGATGGAACTTTTGACGATTGTCAAAACCTCGTCAAAAGCTTATTTCAAGATCTTAAATTTAAAGAGGAGATGAGTCTTGGCGCTATTAATTCTATCAACTGGGCACGTGTGGCAGCTCAAATCGTTTATTATTTTTCAACATTCCAGAGACTTAAAGCAGATAAGGTTTCGTTTTCCGTGCCAACGGGTAATTTTGGAGATGTTTTAGCCGGCTGGGTTGCAAAAAAAATGGGTTTACCAATTGATAAATTAATTGTTGCGACAAATGATAATGATATTTTAGATCGAGCGATATCAAGTGGTGATTATTTTCAAGAGAAGGTAAAAGCGACTACTTCCCCAAGTATGGATATCCAAATTTCAAGTAATTTCGAAAGGTTGTTATTTGAGTCTTTGAATAGAGATGCAAATAAATTAAGTAATCTATTTACTAAGTTAAAAAATGAAAATGGTTTTGATATAGATGAGGCTGCTCTCTCATATATAAGAAATGACTTTAAATCAGGAAAAGCTGATGAAAATCAAGTTAAAGACACTATCTCAAAAATTTTTAAATTTTCAAATATCATATTAGATCCACATACTGCTATTGGGTTTTTTGCATCTAAAGATTTTTCAGATAATGACATTCCAATGGTTAATTTAGGTACTGCTCATCCTGCAAAATTTTCAAAAGCTGTATTTGAAGCAATCAAAGTCGAGCCAGAGATTCCTGATAGATTAAAAAAGGTTATCAATAAGAAAGAGAAATTTTTTGAACTTGAAAATGATGAAGCAGCTCTAATTAACCTCATAAAGGAAAAATCAAATGCCTTATTGTAGAAATTCCCTTTTTTTATTTCTCCTTTTCTTTAGTACATCTATTTTTAGTCAAATTATTACGATCGACTCTCATATTGATATTCCTTTTGACTACATGGAAAATCCAAAACATGATCCTGGTAAACCTACCGATATGCAAGTTGATTTAATTAAAATGAAAAAAGGTGGTTTAGATTCTGGTTTTTTCGTAGTTTACGTTCCCCAAGGCCCTTTAAATAAAGAAGGATATATTGAAGCAAAAAATCTCGCGAAAAAGAAGTTTTTTGCAATCTCTAAAATGACAGATATCTATTCTAACCAAATAGCATTAGCTCTAAAACCAGGTGATATTATTCAAGCAAAAAAAAATAATATTTTATCTGCAGCTATTGGAATTGAAAATGGTTATGTAATTGGAAAGGACATTTCTTTACTTGATTATTATTTTTCACTAGGGGCACGCTACATGACATTAACTCATATAGGTCACAATCAAATAGCGGATAGTTCAATGCCAAGCAAAAGACTTGAAGATAAAAAAGAATTACATGGAGGAATCTCTGAATTTGGAAGAAAAGTCATAAAAAGAATGAATGACTTAGGTATGATTATAGATATTAGCCATATTTCTGATAAAGCTTCGCTGGAGGCAATAAAACTATCAACAGCTCCCGTTATAGCTTCTCATTCATGTGTTAAATCACTTGCAGATCACCCAAGAAATATATCTGATGATATACTTTTTGCACTCAAAGAAAATGGTGGTGTTATTCAGATTACTGCATTTGCAAATTATGTAGAAGTTAACAATGATAGATTTTATGAGATAATTAATCTCGGTAATGAAGTCGCTAAACTTTACGGTGACAAAAAGTTTAATCCTGCATTGCATTCAGATAAAAAAGAATACCTTAATGGAATTGATAAGATAAATATTAAGCATCCAATGCCAAATATCGATGATTTTATAGACCATATTGATTATGTGGTAAATTTAATTGGTATTGATTATGTTGGAATTTCATCTGATTTTGGAGGTGGAGGTGGAATTTCTGGATGGATGGATGCCTCAGAAACAAAAATGTTAACTCAAAGATTAAAAGAAAGAGGGTATTCATTGAAAGATATTGAAAAAATTTGGGGAAGAAATATTCTTCGTGTTTGGAGAGATGTTGAGCAGATTGCTAAAAGTAGTTAAGCTAAACCACTCTTGTTTATTAGATTATCTATATTAAAACCTATTCCCTCAATTGCCTTTTCCCACATATCAGTGTAATTACTATCAAAAATTAAATCGCTTTGAGCTTTTGAAATTACCCAATCGTTTGACTTAAGTTCGTTTTCAAGTTGTCCAGGAGACCATCCACAGCAGCCAAGGTACAAATTTACTTCGCCATTAACTTCATCCGAACATAATAATGTCAGAGCATCTTTTGAAGAATTCAAAAAACAATTGGTCCCATTTATTTCAATACTTTCTTCCAATATTATATCTGAATTATGTAGTAAAAATCCTTTATCTAGTGAAACAGGACCTCCATTAAAAATTGGTATATTAGTATTAGGGTTAATTTGACTCACATTCATATCCTTGAGAACATCTTCAAGAGATATTTCATTTGGCCTATTCAAAACAATCCCCATTGCGCCGTCAGAAGAAAAATTAATCAATAATATTACTGATTTAAAAAAACGAGGATCAGGCATAGACTTCGAAGCAATAAGAAAACTTCCCTCAAATGTTTCATCTTTATTCATTTTTATCCAAAAAATAGTGACTAATTAATACCATAATATATATACTAGAATCTAAATTAGCTGGTTAAATTATTTTTATTATAGTAGGAGAAAAATATGGCAATACAAGAAGGGGATAAAATTCCTGAGGCAACTATTCATCATATGACTGATGCAGGACCAACGCCTATATTAACAACAGAGTTATTTGCTGGAAAAAGATCAGTTCTTTTTGCTGTTCCTGGTGCTTTTACACCAGGATGTTCTATGCATCATTTGCCTGGGTTCATTGATAATGCAGATGAAATTTTAGGTAATGGAGTAGACCAAATTGTTTGTTTATCAGTGAATGATCCTTTCGTAATGGCAGCTTGGGGTGAAGATAAGGGAACAGGAGATAAAATGTTAATGGTTGGAGATGGTAATGGTGAACTTACTGAGGCACTTGGCTTATCAATGGATGGTTCAGGGTTTGGCCTAGGCAAAAGATCATTAAGGTATTCTATGATTATTGATGATAACTCTCTGACAAAATTAAATGTTGAAGAAAATCCAGGAGAAGTTGCTGCATCAAGTGCTGAAACTATTCTAGGTCAATTATAACTTTTCCAATGCTGAACGAGCAAGATAATCTGCTTGCTCGTTTCCTGCATTACCAGCATGACCTTTTACCCAAATCCAAGTAATATCTTTACCTTCTATAGCTGCATAAAGACGTATCCATAGATCTTTATTTTTTACATCCTTTTTATTAGCTGTCTTCCAATTGTTCTTTTTCCAATTTGAAATCCACTTAGTAATTCCATCTTTTACATAATTCGAGTCCGTATACAGGTTTATTTTATAGTCTTTATTCATTTTCTCTAATGCTTTGATAGCAGCCATAAGTTCCATACGATTGTTAGTGGTTTCATTGTCTCCACCGGATAATTCTATATTTTTATTATCTAATTGAATAAGAACACCCCAACCACCTGGCCCTGGGTTTCCTGAGCATGCGCCGTCCGTATATATTTCAACTTTTTTATTCATTAAGCACCATAGTCCTGAAAACTTTTTATATCTTTATGGAAATCAAGAATTTTAATAAATTCATCTGGATTTTTAGGTATTACCATTGCATCTCCGCTGCTGACGCTCCAATCAGCAAGACGTGTTAATAAAAACCTTAATGCCGAACCTGAGCACAAAATTGGAAGCTCTTTTAACTCTTGTTTATTTAATTCCCTGACTTCTTGATATCCATTTAAAAGACTCTTGAATAATGAAATATCAAACTCACCATCTCTAAAACACCATGCATTAATGCAAATACTTAAGTCATAGGATAAAAAATCATTACAAGAAAAACTGAAATCAATGACACCAGATATTTCATTGTTATTAAAAAGAATGTTATCTGGAAACAAGTCTGCATGAATAATACCGCTGGGGAGTTTTTCTGGCCAGTTTGAAATTATTCTATTGTATTCTTCAGATATGATTTTATTTAAATTTTTTGAAAAATTCTCTGCAGTAGTTAACGAAGCATCTATTAATTCAGGAAAACTATCTAAACCCATTGGATTTTTTCTACTAATGTTTAAACCAGTACTGATCTTGTGCATTTTTCCTAGAATACATCCAAGTTGATGTGCTTGTTGATCTGTTACAGCTAAAGTCGATTTTCCATCTAAAAAAGTCAACAATGATGCAGGTTTTCCATTAATTTCAGAGAATAGATTATTACCGTTCTTAAGCGGAAGAGGGCAATTGATTTTATTTGATGAAAGATAAAACATATATTCCAAAAAAAATGGAATATCTCGCTTTTCTACTCTATCTTCATATATTGTTAGGATGAATAAACCCTTATCTGTTTTTAACTTATAGTTAGTGTTTTCAACACCTTCTGATATTCCTTCAAATTCAACTAAATTTCCTAATTTATAATTTCTTAGAAAAAGGTCTAAATCCTCTGAAGATACATGTGTGTAAACTGCCATTTATCGCTCATTAAGCTCCTTTGGTATTTTAAAGGTTATATTTTCATCGGCAACAGAGATATTTATTATTTCTACATCATATAAGTTGTTCATCTTATCTATAAATTCTTGAATTAATATGTCTGGCGCACTGGCCCCTGCGGTTAGTCCAATCTTTTGTTGTTTTTCTATCTCTTCCCAATCAACTTCAGATACATCTGAGATTAAATGTGTTTTATTACAGCCGGATTTTTTTCCAACCTCTACTAACCTTAATGAATTTGATGAATTATCAGCGCCGATTACATAAAGTAAATCACAATAATTTGCTATTGATTTAATTGCGTGTTGTCTATTTGTTGTCGCATAGCAAATATCCTCTTTAGGGGGTTGGATTATCTTTGGAAAGATACCTTTTAATTCTTCTATAATTTCTTTGGTATCATCAACTGATAATGTCGTTTGGGTAATTAATGCCACCCTATCAAAATTTTTATTGTTAATTTTTTGAATATCTTCTTTTCTTTGTATCAATGTAATAGCATCTTTAGGGATTTGGCCCATTGTTCCTATAACTTCTGGATGACCTTCATGACCAATAAGAAATACATGCGCTCCATCCTTATGAAGTCTTTTTGCCTCGTTATGTACTTTTTTAACCAATGGACAGGTTGCATCTATAAATGGCATTTCTCTATTTTCAGCCTCATTTTGTACGCTTATTGGAATTCCATGCGCAGAAAAAATTACCCTTGAACCTTCAGGTGCATCTTTAAGATTTTCAATAAATATAACACCTTTAGACTCTAAATCTTTAATAACCCAAGGGTTATGAACTATTTCATGCCTTACATATATTGGAGGTCCATACTTCTCTAATGATAATTCAACAATATTTATTGCTCTATCAACTCCAGCACAAAATCCTCTTGGGTAAGGAAGATATAATATTTTTTTTAATTTTAAGTTCATTTTATATCTGATTTAACTAATATATGTTTATTATACAATTTTATTAACTTAGTTAAGAACTAATATTTTCTTGGAATATAGTATGTTTAAAAATTACCTTATATTAACAATCTCAGTTTTAGTGGTTAGTTGCTCAGATTCTGCCTATTTTGATCCTGGACCATGTCCAAGGGCAGCTATTTTAAAAGGTAATGAAACAAAAGAAATAAATAATTCTGATCTGGTTGTTGAATTAAACAGAACAGTAATGATTTGTGAGTATAACTTGAGAAGAAAAAATATTAATTTTGATGTTGGTATTTTTGGTGATGTGATTAACAGCGACACAGTAACATTTAATAACTTAAGTATTAATCTTTTTATAGCATTTGTTGGCCCAGATGATTTTGTAATAGATAAGTGGTCTAAAAATATTTCAATTAGATTAAAGAATCAAAAAATAAGCTCCTTTTCAGTTCCGATTGAGGGATTAAGATCAAAAATAGAAGAAGGAAGAACGGGGTCATCATATAAAGTTCTGATAGGCCTCGAATAACAAAATTGACAAAATCCTCTTAGTGTTTAATTATATAGAAAGAATCAATTGATTCTAGTTAGTTGCGGGAGAGACTTTTATAGCGCCGAAGGAGCAACCGCCCTCGGAAACTCTCAGGCAAAAGGACCGCAACTTTCTATAAACTCTGGAAAGTAAGTTTAATACTTCTCCGACGGGGTAAGCAACTTAGGTTGTCAAATCTCTCAGGGTCCAATGACAGAGGAGGGCAGTTGGAAACAACTATCTGTCATGGAGGTTAAATGTCTGAGGCTTATTGGGGTTTAGAACAAAATCTTAAAACGACACCCCTACATAAAATTCATAATAATAATGCAGCAAAGCTTGTCCCTTTCGCTGGTTACAGTTTACCCATTCAATATGCTAATGGTATTATTGCAGAACATAATCATACCAGAAAAGCTGCAAGCATTTTCGATGTTTCTCATATGGGACAATTAAGAATATCTGGACCAATGATTTATGATGCAATGGAGAAGATACTTCCAATATCTTTTTCTAGAATAGCTCCTGGTCAGATTAAATACACTCAATTTCTTAATAATGAGGGAAAAATTATTGACGATTTAATGATTCATAGATCTTTTGAAGATAACCAAGTCTGGTTAGTTGTTAATGCAGATTGTACTGATAAAGATCTTGATCATTTATACAACAATCTTAATAGAAGTTATAAAATTGAATTAATTGATGATAGGGCACTTATAGCACTACAGGGTCCAAAATCATCAAATATTCTCAAAGAATTTTTTAACGGAATTGACAATATGCCTTTTATGACTGGCGATTGGTTCAATTATGATAATGAACAATTTTTTATTTCTAGATGTGGATATACAGGTGAAGACGGATATGAAGTGTCAATAAAGGACAGATACACTGAAAAATTTATTAGTAAATTATTACAATTCGAAGATGTTAAACTCGCTGGTTTAGGGGCAAGAAATTCTCTAAGAATGGAGGCAGGATTATGTTTGTATGGAAACGATATATCTATTTTTACATCGCCCGCAGAGGCTGGTTTGACTTGGTCAATTCCACAGGAAAGAATTGAAAATGGCGGTTTTATAGGTCATGAGAATCTTACAAAAGACTTAAGAAATGGAGTTGAAAGAAAATTAGTCGGGATAAAGCCCCTAGGTAAACTTCCAGCAAGGGAAGGGAATCAGATTTTAAGTAAGAAAGAAGAAATAGTAGGAGAGATCACTAGTGGAGGTTACTCCCCTTCACTACAAGCACCGATTGCGATGGGTTATGTTAATAGTGAAATTTTACAAAAAAATTACGATATTTTGTTAAATGTTAGAGATAATTTAATTCCCGCTGAAATAGTTTCACTTCCTTTTGTAGAGCACAAATATTTTAGAGGTAAAAAATAAAATGACAGAAATTTATTATACCAAAGATCATGAATGGATAAAGGTTGAAGGTAATATCGGAATAGTTGGTATTACATCATATGCAAGTGAGCAGCTGGGAGATATTGTTTTTGTAGAGCTACCAGAAAACGGTAAGGTTGCCGAAATTGGCAAAGATATCGCTGTTGTTGAGTCAGTAAAAGCGGCAAGTGAGGTTTATTCTCCTGTCTCAGGTAGAATTATAGAGTCCAATAGTGACCTTAATTCAACTCCAGAAATAGTTAACGAAGATCCAATTGGCAAGGGTTGGTTTTATAAAATAGAAATTTTAAACAATGAAGAACTTTCTGACCTTATGTCAGAAGATCAGTATAAGAAGCATATAGGTGATTAAATGAGATATTTACCATTAACTAAAAATGATAGAGAAAAAATGTTAAACACTGTAGGTGTGAAAAATATTGATGATCTATTTTCAAATATTTCCGAGAAGGTAAAAATAAATCCCAATTTTAAATTACCTGAACATCAAACAGAAATGGAGGTTGAAAAGCACTTGACGTTGCTAGCTGATAAAAATCTACACGCAGATAATACTAGTTTTTTCATCGGAGGTGGATCATATAAACACCATATACCAGCAAGTGTTGATCACATTATTCAAAGATCTGAGTTCTTAACTTCATATACACCTTATCAGCCGGAAATATCACAAGGAACATTGCAATATCTCTATGAGTTCCAAACACAAGTATCTCTACTTACCGGTATGGATATATCAAATGCGTCTATGTATGATGGGTCAACTGCTGCAGCTGAGGCAGTATCAATGGCAAAAAGAATAACAAAAAAAAATAGGGTTGTTTTATCAGATACAATTCATCCACATTACGCAGATGTCATTAAAACTGTTTCAGGGGTTAATAATAATGATTTTATCTACAAAAGAAAATTTTCAATAAATATCGATAACTTGTTTAATGATGTTGACGATAATACCGCTTGTGTTGTTGTCCAAAACCCTGATTTCTTTGGCTCTTGTTATGATTTATCAGAATTATCTAAATTTGTTCAGAGTAAAGGCGCATTGCTTATTGTTGTTGTGACTGAGGTTTTATCTTTAGGAATGATGAAGTCACCAGGCTCTATGGGAGCTGATATTGTTGCATGTGAAGGTCAATCACTAGGAAACCCGCTAAACTTTGGGGGTCCGTATGTAGGATTGCTTTCTACTAAAGATAAATATTTAAGACAAATTCCTGGAAGAATAGTAGGAGAGTCTGAAGATGTTGATGGAAAAAAAGGATTTGTATTAACATTATCAGCCCGAGAACAGCATATAAGAAGAGAAAAAGCTACATCCAATATTTGTACGAATTCTGGTCTTTGCAGCTTGGCATTTACAATTCATTTAACACTTCTTGGCGAAAAAGGATTTAAGGGTCTTTCAAAGCTTAATCATCAGTCAGCATTAAATTTAAGGGAAAAAATATTAAAGATTCCAAATATTGAAATCTTAAATACGAGTTTCTTTAATGAATTTACACTCTCTCTACCTATCAATGGTGAAACATTTATTGAGAGGATGGCAGAAAAAAAGGTTTTAGCAGGCATACCTGTATCAAGGTTGATCCAGAGCAATAAAAAAATAGATAATTTAATTGTGGTTGCCAGTACTGAAACTAATACAGAAGAAGATATTAACAAATATATTGATACAGCAAATGAGGTTTTAAAATGAAAAATTCCAATAAAGGCCTAAATCATGATGAACCAATACTATTTGATATTGGAGATATAGATAAATCTGGGGTTGATCTTAATGATGTAACTTTTAAAGAAAATCTTGTTGGAGATGGCTATGATGACCGAGAAATTGGTTTACCTGGGTTAAGTGAACCTGAATCAATCAGACATTATGTTAGGCTTTCTAGAAAGAATTATTCTATTGATGCGGGACTTTATCCACTAGGTTCATGCACTATGAAGCATAACCCTCGTTTGAACGAAAAATTAGCTAGATTAAAGGGGTTTTCCGAGGTTCATCCGCTTCAGCCAATGTCAACATGCCAAGGAGCCCTTGAGCTTATTGAAGAAATATCTAAATGGTTAAAAGAATTAACTGGAATGGAAGCAGTTACTATGACGCCAAAAGCTGGAGCGCAAGGTGAACTTTGTGGAATGTTGGCAATCAAAAAAGCTATAGAAACAAGAAATGAATATCATAGAACTAAAGTTCTTGTACCTGACTCAGCACACGGGACTAATCCAGCTACAGCAGCTTTTTTAGGTTTTGATGTTGTAACAATTAAGTCTGATGAAAATGGTAGATTAAATTTCGATGATTTCAAAGAAAAAGTTGATGAAAACTTTGCTGCTGCAATGATTACTAATCCAAATACTTGCGGCCTTTTTGAAGACGATATTATTGAGATAGCGAATTATATACATGATGCGGGCGGATACTTGTATTGTGATGGAGCTAATTTTAATGCTTTAGTTGGTAAAGTAAGGCCGGGTGACTTAGGCATTGATGCTATGCACATTAATTTACATAAAACATTCTCTACTCC
>CEUQ01015588.1_pt1 | contig 10591 bp, 6 predicted proteins | sample 361491 | NCBI WGS metagenome assembly CEUQ01 (sample SAMEA2622796, study PRJEB7988) | marine metagenome | biome: marine biome (ENVO:00000447); feature: marine epipelagic mixed layer (ENVO:xxxxxxxxx); material: "saline water (ENVO:00002010), including plankton (ENVO:xxxxxxxx)" | depth 120 m | reverse complement strand
TTCAAGGATGCCCCACAGCCCGGGATCGACGCGGTGCTCGAGGTACTGAAGCGTCGGTGAACCGCGCCGGCAGTGTCAGCATCGTCACGGGTTGCCCCGGCGCAGCTCGATGTCGCCGGGTTGCGCGGCAACGACGCGGCGACGCAACTCAGCCGTGCGCTCAACTCGCCCGACTATCTGATTCGCTGACGCTTGCCTCGACGCGGCTCAACAGGAAAGGGGCCGGCGCAATCGCTCCGGCCCCTTCATGACACGCCAGGTGTAGCGATCAACCGCGAGCGAACTCGCGAATCACCTCGCCCGGACGGTTACCCGTGTACTCACCGCCGCGGATCACGACCTTGCCGGCCACCATCGTCGCGTCATACCCCTCCGACTTGACGACAAGGCGGCCGCCGTTGTGCGGGAAGTCGTTGACGTACTCGGGATGGCAGGAGGTCAGCTTGTCGTAGTTGATCACGTTGACATCAGCATGCCAGCCTTCCCTGAGCGCGCCGCGCTCCCTGAGGCCAAGCACATCAGCGGATTTCTGCGTGATCCGATGGACCGCTTCCTGCAGTGAGTAGACGCCGCGATCGCGCGTGAGCTGGGCGAGCAGGAACGTGGGCGAATCCGCATCCGTGAACTGCCCGACGTGCGCGCCCGCGTCACCCAGCATCGGCACGACGTGGGGCAGTCGCATGTAGTTCCACTGATTGCGAAGTTGCCCCCCAAACGCCCACAGGTTCCAGAGTTCCCTGCCTTCCGACTCGATCAGCCGGTCGACATACACCTCGACCGCGTCTTTGCCTGCTGCCTCCGCAAGCTTGTGCAGGCTGTTTTGCCGCTCGAGGTCGTAGTCGGGGTACTGCTCCATGCCGAGGGGGTGCAGCATGCGCGCCACCTCACCGAAGCCGCCCGCCTCAATCCCTTCCCTGATCAGCGTCTCGCGGACCCCCGGCCCTTTCATGCGCGCAACGCGATCGGCGATGGAGGGCAGCTTCATGAGTTCGTTCCAGGCCGGCGTGTTGAGCCGCGTCTGCTGCGCAAGACCGAAGAACGAGCCGCTTGGCCGTGTATGACAGATGGATGTGATCCTGTTGCCCGCTTCGTTGTTGCGTTGCAGGAACTCCGACCAGCTTGCGACCCCGCCGTCGCCTTCGCGCCCGGCACCGCCGGAGAACAGCACCTGGCAGCCGATCTCCGCGCCGGTCTCGAACATCTCACGCTCGATCCTGGCCCGGGTCGCCATGTCGGGCGCCACCTGGAACAGACCTCCACGACCGCCGCCGGCAACCACGGCTTCCTGGATCGCGCGGGTCTCTCGGGCGTCTGCCCAGGTACCCGGCGTCAGACGGCCGTCCGGCACGCGGTGACCCAGAAAACGCGACGTGGAGAAGCCCACCGCACCTTCCGCAACCGACTCCCGAACAAGATCGACGATCCGCTGCAGTTCGGCGTCGTCCGCCTGAACCCCCTCGTCACAGCTCTTGTCACCCATCGCTTCGAAGCGGATCGCCGAGTGGCCCGCCAGGCCAACCACGTTCAGTGCGGGATCGAGCGACTGCACGGTGTCGAGGTATTCGCCGAAGCTGTTCCAGTTCCAGGGGAGGCCGTCCATGATCGCGTCGGCCGCAATGTCTTCGACCGCTTCCATGAGTTCCGCAAGGTAACGCTGGGTGCCGTCTTTCACCGGCGCAAACGTCACTCCGCAGTTGCCAATGAGCGCGGTTGTGACGCCGTGATAGGAACTCGGCCGCATTTCCGGGTCCCAGCCGATCTGTGCGTCGAGGTGCGTGTGCAGGTCGACGAACCCCGGTGTGACCAGGCGGTCCGTAGCATCAATTGTCTCCCCGGCCTCAGCACCGGAAAGGTCGCCAATACGGCTGATCCTGCCGCCGTCGATTGCGACATCGGCCCGACGTGGTTCGGCACCCGTGCCGTCGACGAGCGTTCCGCCCGAAATGATCGTTTCGTGAGTTGCCATCGTAAAGCGCTCCTTGCAGCAGCTTGTTGTTGTAGCCCTCAGCAGTCTCGAATCACGCAAAGGGCGGGGTCAATCCGGGTATTTCGCCGCTACAGTTTGGAACATAGACGTCCTGCGCGCCATCACGTGCCATCGACCGGTCACCGCCCAACCCCGGCTGAGGGCCGCCCGGGTGGTTCCGCGGGCTCGCCGGTGGCAGTCCGCGATGCCGCGACCGCTTTCAGCATGGACATCCCCCAGGCATACGCGATCAGCGCCATGACGATGTTGGCGACGAGACCCGCAGCGTAGATGCCTACGTACCCGAACTGCGCATCCAGCAGGAAGGCGAGCGGAATCATGCCGACCGTCCGGATGAGCGAAAGCAGGAACGGCGGCATCGGCTTGCCGAGCGCAATGAAGAGGGAACTCGCCACCATGCCAACCCCAAGCGGGGCGATGCCGAGTGATGTCAGCCACAGGTACCAGGCCGCAGACTCGACCAGGGTCGGTTCATCGTTGATGGCGGACACCAGCCACTCTGCGGAGGGCCACAGCACAACCGCGCACGCCACACCCCAAACGCCCGCGAACACGCAGGCGACCCGCAGCCCGCCGTAGACCCGCTCAACGTTGCCGGCACCCCAGTTCTGGCCAACGAACGGCGCCACGCTCGATGAGAGCGACATGATGACCATCGTCACCAGCATCTCGATGCGCGACGCGATCCCGAACCCCGCGACCACTTCCGCGCTGTGCGCGGCGAGGAGACCAAGCACCACCGCCATGGAAACCGGCGCGATCAGGCTGCTCAGCATCGACGGCAGACCGATGTAGAGAATCTGCCGGGTGGAATCGACGATGCCGCTGAACGCGTCACTCCGGAACACGATCATCCGCTCACCTGCCGCGATCAGCGCGAGCATCGGGATGGTCCTGACGATGCCGGACAGGACGCTCGCCCACGCCACACCTTCGAACCCGAGTGCCGGCGCGCCGAGCAGACCAAACGCCAGCACAGGCGTCAGCAGGATCTGCACCGCGCTGCTGCCGACCATGATGTAGCCCGGCACCTTCGCGTTCCCGACCGCCCGCAGCACAGTGCTCGCAATCATCGGCAGGGTGAGCAGCGGGAGACCAAGGACCCAGATGTCCATGTAGACAAGCACGAGTTCGAGGATTTCCGCATCCGCCCCCATGAGCGCGAACAGTTCGCGCTGCCAGGCGAGCGCAAACACCATGAGGATCGCGACCAACCCGCAGGACATGACGACGGCATGGGTGGTGAGCGTGCGGACCCTGGCCCGGTCACCGGCGCCCTGCGCCCTCGCGATGAGCGATGAAGCGCCCGTGCCGAGGCCCATCGAGACAGACGAGAGCCCCATCATCAGCGGGAACGTGAAGCTGTAGGCCGCGAGTTCCGGCGCCCCAAGGACGCCGACGAAGATCGTGTCGGTCATCGACGCGAAGATCATTGACGAAATCCCGAGAAACATCGGGATCGTCATGCGGGTCAGATGGGCGCCAATCGGTCCTCGGGTCAGGTCCCGTGCCGCGTCGTCAGCCACCCGGCACTCCCGTTTCGAAGGCCACCATCACGTCAAAGGTGAGCAAGCCGGATACCGCGTGCGGCTGCAGGAGGTGGCGCATCTCGTTACGGAACCAGTCGGCCGCGTCGCCTGGCATGCAGTCGAGCGCAAACGCCTGGCGGGAGAAGAACCTCTCGATATAGTCGTCGACGGTCTGCGAGACGGTGTGAGGTCCGAAATGCCGGATACCGTCGGAAGCGAACATCGGGTGTACGAGCAGAGTCTCTTCGAGCCGGGTCGGATAACGCACCGTGTCGACCCACGCCGGACGCTCCTCGTTGATGCGGAGCTGAACCGTTTTCATGATGGCGAGCTCGTCCGCCCCCCACGGGGGATTGAAAGCCGAATCGCCGTTGATCACCGCCAACCGGCCTGCGGGAGCAAGGTGTCCGGCAAGGCCGGGCAACAGCCGATCGTGATCGAACCAGTGAATACTCGCGCCCACCGTCACCAGATCGAACACGCCCGGGATGACGTAGGTATCAACGTTTGCCTCGACCCAGCTGATGTTCGCATCGTCGCGCTCGTCACCGCGGGCGCGCGCCAACATGGCCGCGGACAGGTCAACCGCGACCACCTCTTCCACATGCGGCGCAAGAAGGTACGAGAGCTTCCCCGGACCACAGCCGAAATCCAGCACGCGGCGTGGCCCGGATTCGAGCAACGCCTCGAGCACGGCGCCCGGGTAGTCGGGCGGCAGGTGATAGCGGTCGACGACCGATGTCAGAGTGAATCGGTCGCCCGGCTTCATTTCACCGACCGAGTTCGGTCAGCATGTCAGCCAGTTTGGTGAACTTGACCCGCGGGCGCCCCTGCGCTTCGCCGTTAGCGAGTTCCGCGCTGTCGAGCTTGCTCCAGTCCGCGTAGCTGATTCGCTGCGGCTGCTTCGCGGCCACCATCTCAGCCGCGGCCTCGGGCTCGGGCGCTGCGGGTTCCAGCAGTTTCCCTGCCTGCATATCCTCAACCATGCAATTGACAGTTTCCTGTGCGCACGTCTTGTTCGTCCCGATCACACCCGACGGACCGCGCTTGATCCACCCCGCCGTGTAGAGGCCAGTCACAGGATTCCCGTCGGCATCGACGACCCGCCCCGCTTCATTGAGGATCGTGCCCCAACTCTCGTGAAACGGGATCTCCGGAAGCGCCTTGCCGAGGTATCCGACCGAGCGGAAGACCAACCCCACGGGGATTACCTCCTCCTGATCGGTTGCCCGCGACCGAACGCTGCCGTCGTCTGCGGCGTAGGCTTCGTTGCGCACGATGCGAATGGCGCTGACACGCCCGGTGTCGTCCGCGATGAGTTCCGTTGGGGACGTCAGGAAACGGATGTGCAGCCTCTTGCGCCGACCTTCCGGTTTTCGTTGGGCAAGTTCCTGAACGGTCTCGACATTCTTCGTGACGTTCTTGTCCGGAACACGTTCCATCTCGGCGCTGCTGTGCGGGTCGAGCGTCGCCTCATCCTCTGTGATGATCACATCAGCATCGATGAGTTCACCCAGTTCCTTGATCTCGGGCGGCGTGAACGCGGCCTGCGCCGGCCCGCGACGACCGAACATGTACACATCCTCGACAGAACTGTCGCGCAGCGCGTCGATTGCGTAGTCAGCCATGTCTGTCGCACGCAGTTCCTCATCCGTCCGGCAGAGAATCCGCGCGACGTCGACGGCGACGTTGCCGATGCCGATGACCGCGACTGACTTCTGGGACAAATCAAAGTCACGGGAGGCAAAGTCGGGATGACCGTTGTACCAGGCCACGAACTCGGTGGCGCTGTGGCTTCCTGCCAGGTCTTCACCCGGAATACCGAGATTGCGGTCGTTGGGCGCGCCGGAAGTGAAGATGATCTGATGGTAGTGGGCCTTCAGGTCGTCGAGCGTCACGTCATCCCCGTAGGCAACGTTCCCGTAGAACCGAAAATTGGGCTTCTGGGCGCTCTTGTCGTACGCGCGGGTAACCGACTTGTCCTTCTGGTGATCCGGCGCAACGCCACCACGCACCAATCCGAACGGGGTCGCGAGGCGGTCGTACATGTCGACTTCCACGCTCAGATCCTTGTGACGGGCGAAGTTGCTGACCGTGTAGAAGCCCGCGGGTCCCGACCCGATGATCGCTACGCGCAGGGGATTGGATTCGGACCCGACATCCGCCATTGCCTCGTACTCCTGAGTTCTTTTTTTGGTTGCGCGAGGGTATCAGGGCACCCTTGGCCCGTCCACGGCACCGCCCTCCTGTGCGCCACAGTGGCATCCGGAACACGCCCGACCGATCAAGCAGGACACCGGCCCCGGCAATCACGCATAATCGCGAGGCCTGTACCGTCCGATCGGGAACATCTTCCAGGTGCCATCGAGCGTCTCACAGTTCGTTGCCTCCTCGCTGTCCTGGCTGGGTGTTCGCCCTGCCGACCGAAAGGTGACGGGACTGTTGTTCACCAACATGTTCCTCGCAGGCGGTGCCCTCACGCTCTTTCGATTCTGCGCCTACGCACTCTTCATGGAGCGCTTCGGGGCCACCCAACTGGCAATCGTCTGGATCATGCTGGCGGTCATCGGCACCGGCATCACGATCGCCATCAACACCTTCACGCGCCAGCTCTCACCGCGCGCCTACCTGTTCACGATCCACGCCGTGATTCTCGTGATCATGCTGCTGACGTGGATACTGCTCAGTTTCGTCGAACACGACTGGCTCATATTCGCGCTCCCCCTGCTGTTCGAGCTGATCTACATGTTGTTCAGCCTGCAGTTCATTGCACAGGTGACGCGCCTGATGAACGTGCGTCAGACCAAACGGCTCGCCGGCCTCGCCCGTTCGGGCGAGTTTCTCGCCGAGATTGTCGCGGCATCAGTGGCCCTCGTCCTCCTGCAGGTGCTGGATGTCCACGATCTTGTGATCGTTGCCGCGTTCATCACGCTCGGGGTGGTCGGGACGGTCCAACTGGCGGCTAACTCGTTTGGCGAACAACTGGTTCCCACGACGGAAGACGCTGCGCGGGAGGATGGACCGGACGTCCGGCTGCTCGCCTTGCTTCGGTTGCCGTACGTACGGCTGATATCGTTTTGCTATGCAGTCTACCTGTTCGCCTACTTCTTCCTCGACGCGGCGTTCTACAGCCACGTCTCGAACCAGTTCCCGGACAAGGTGGCCTACGCGGAATTTCTCGCTCGTTTCTCGACGTTCTCCGGCGCCCTCACCCTGATCGCGATGGTTTTCCTCTTCGGTCCTTTCCTGGGCAGGTTTGGGATTCTCGGCGGGGTTGTCGCGTTTCCGTTTGTGATCGCACTGGGCTCCCTTGCCGTCTCGGTCATGGAATTCTCCGGCGTGTCCGGCGCTGTCGTCTTCCTTGTCATGGTGGTCACCTACGCCGCCCGGAACGTGTTGCAGGCAGCCATCTGGAAGCCGAGCGTTGCGATCCTCTTTCAGGTACTGCCCGACCGCCAGCGTACCCAGGGCACCGCCCTGATCGAAGGTGTGATCGATCCGCTGTCTGGCGGCATCGCCGGCATCGTCATGTACCTCCTGACGCGACAACTGGAACTCGAGAGCCAGTACTACCTCATGGTACTTGCCGGGTTTCTCACGCTCTGGTTTACGATCGGATTCGCGCTGCGACGCATGTACCTGTCCAATCTCGTCGTGAATCTGCAGAAGCGCAAACTCGGCGAACTCGATCTGTCACAACTGGACAACGAGAGTCTGCAGATCATCAAGGACGGTCTGCAGAGCGAATACCCCTCTGAGGTGTTCTACTGCCTGAACCTGCTCGAGGAGATGGACCACCCCGAGATCACCGAACTGATCAAGCAGGTCCTGCCCAACAAGAACCGCGACGTCCGCATCGACGTGCTGCGGCGCATCGCCCGGATGCAGATTCAGCCGCTCGCCGGACACGTCAACGAATGCATCGAGGAGGAAGACGACCCGGAGGTACTCGGGCACGCATTGCGCACGTATGCGGCACTCGCCCCCAACAGCGCGTTCGAACGGCTCGCACCGTTTCTCGATCACGACGCCGTCGAAGCACGCATGGGAGCACTCGCGGGGATTCTGCTCGCGCAGCCGGGCAACGATGTCGCGCAGTCCCACCTGCTCACGCTGATCCGTTCGGAGATACAGGACGAACGCAGGTTCGCGGCCGAGGTGCTCGCGGAGGTCCGCGATTCCACGTATTCCGGTTATCTGATCGAACTGCTGGACGACGCGTCACGCGACATCCAGGTGAAGGCCATCGTCGCGGCAGGCTGGTTTCGTGACCCACGACTGACCAACCGGCTCGTGGCGTTTCTCGCCGAACCGGCGCTCTCCCAGGCTGCGCAGACGGCGCTGCAGCAATACGGCGAGGAGGCGCTGTACGAGCTCGATCTCGGCTTCACCTTCCCCGCGACCGGACGCCGCGAAAAGATGGCCATTGTCGACATCGTCCGGGAGATTGGCGGTGTGCGCGCGATGGAGACGCTGCTCAGACACATCGAGACCGACAACCCTGAGATTCGCCATCGCATCTACCTGAGCCTCGCCTCGCTGCACTACCAGGCGGACCCGGACGATCGCTACATCTTCGTCAACAAGCTCGAGGAGGAAGTGCGGACGATTGCCTGGTTGCTGGCCTCCATGAATGACCTCTATGAAGTCCCGCAATATGCGCGCGTACACGAGGCACTGGGGAGCGAACTGGATGTGCGGCGGGACAAAATGCTGCTGCTGATCTCGTTCCTGTACCCCTCGATCGTCATGCTGGACACTCGCGCGAATCTCGATTCGAAGGTCTCTGAACTCAGGGTCTTCGCCCTCGAAGTCCTGGACAACGTACTCACCGCGGACATCAAGTCGATTGTGATTCCCGTCCTGGAAGATCTGCCGGTCATCGACCGCCTGCGCGCACTGACGCCCCGGTATCCCCAGGCGTCGCTGTCCCCGGTCCACCGCTTCGACAACGTCATCGAGCACCACTTCGACTCGGCGTTCTACTGGACGCGCGCAAGCCTCGCGCACCAGATCGGAATCGACCGGAATCAGGCTCACCTCGGGGCCATCGAGTCAGCGCTGGATGATCCTGAGCCCATTGTGCGCGAAACCGCGCTCTGGACTCTGGCACAGCTTGCACCGGGCGGTTGGCGCAAGCGCCTGACTGCCCATGCGGACGACCGTTCCGACAACGTCCGCGACATCGTCAGGCAACTGATCACGAGCAAGGCCGGCTGAGCATCACCCAAATCAAACCGGGACGGGCGCCCGCGACGGCGTGTCATAATGACAGCGAGTCGCAGCGAGCGGGTCGATGCTCCTAACGATCGAAAAAGTCCTGATCCTGAAGTCGGTCAACGTATTCGCGTCGGTGCCAGAGCAGCAGCTCGTCGACATCGCGACGATCGTTGAGGCCGTGGAGTTCGAGTCGGGAGACGTGATCGTCAACCAGGGCGACCTCGGCACCTCGATGTTCATCATCGTCGATGGTTCAGTCCGTTTCTTCGATGGAGAAAACGATCTCGGTACGCTCGGCTCACGCGGCGTATTCGGTGAACTGTCCGCACTTGATCCCGAGCCCCGCGCCGCCTCGGTACAGGCCGTCGACGACTGCACCCTGCTCAAACTCGAAGGCGAGTCGCTCTACGAGCTGATGGCGGGCAACAAGGACGTCACACGCGGCATCATCCGGGTTCTCTGCGACTACGCGCGCACCAACCTTGCCCTGTCCTCAAAAGCGCCGGCGACCACCTGATCTTGCCGCCGCAGCGGCGGCGCTTGCAGTGCTCCTGGTCGATCCCGACAATGGCGCTGCGCCCGGAGGCCCCTGATGAATCGTACCGTCGCCGTAATCACTGCCGTTGCAGCGTTGCCGCTGCTGGCATTCGGCGCGCTGCTGGTCCTGGTCGCCAACCCGGAGACGTTTCGCGACGAAATCCAGTCCGGATTTGCGGCCGGGACCGGCTGGCAACTCGAAACGGGTACGATGACGTGGCGCTACTTTCCGCCAATCAGTCTCGAACTCACCAACGTCGCCATCGACAACAACGGCACCCTCGCTGAACTGCAGGCCGCATCGATCGACGTCGCGCTGCTGCCGCTTGTGTTCGGCGGGAACCTCGAACTGCAGGGCGTCTCGATCAAGGGACTCGACCTGACGCTGCTGCAGCGCGCTGACGGCACCAACAACTGGACGCCGGCGACCCGCGGCGCTGCCGCAGATCCCGCGCCGGAAGCGATGGATGAAGGAACGCCGCTGCGTGGGCCCCGGACCCTGCGCGTACGCAGTGTGGATCTGGCGGACATCCGGGTGGTTTACGTCGACGAGGTCGCCGCGTCGCGGACCGAGGCAACCCTGCTCGACTTTCGGGCTTCGGGGATCGGCTACGACAGCCCGTTCGACCTGACCTTTTCGGGCAAGCTCGATCGGGCCGACCTGTCACTCCGGGCGTCAGGGCGAGCCACGCTGCACCTCGCTCCCGGGCTCTCGCAAATCGAAATCGCATCGCTAGAACTCGAACATGACGTCCGCCTTCCCGCCGTCAACGATGTCGACCTGCGGATGACGTTGTCCCTCGTCGGAGCCCTGGACCTGGACTCGGACCGGGCGACGGTCAGCAGGTATGCCCTGACGGTCCCCGGCGGACGCGTCGAGGGCTCGCTCGAAGTACGCGACCTCACAGACGATGCAGAGCTGACCGGCGATCTTTCAGTCACGCTGAGCCCGCACGAGACGATGCGCGCACTCGCAATGGAGCACGCACTCCCGGTCGCTCCGGGAATGCTGGAGTCTTTGCGCCTTGCAACCGACCTGCAGGCGAGCGCCGGCTCCGTGCAGTTGTCAGGCATCGAGGGGGCTCTCGACGAAACGACGATCACGGGCCGCGCTGCCGCGGTCTCTGGTGAAGTGCCAGCGCTGTCGTTCGAGCTGAGCATGGGCGAACTCGATCTGACCGGCACAGACAGCGAAGGGCAGCCTTCGCCGGCGAATGAAGCTCCGGCAGCTGCCGGGCCGCTGCAAGACCGCCAGCTCATCTCGGTCGGCCTGCTGCGGTCTCTCCAGGTTGACGGGCGAATCAACGTCGCGCGGTTG
>CEUQ01185376.1_pt1 | contig 10607 bp, 9 predicted proteins | sample 361491 | NCBI WGS metagenome assembly CEUQ01 (sample SAMEA2622796, study PRJEB7988) | marine metagenome | biome: marine biome (ENVO:00000447); feature: marine epipelagic mixed layer (ENVO:xxxxxxxxx); material: "saline water (ENVO:00002010), including plankton (ENVO:xxxxxxxx)" | depth 120 m | reverse complement strand
AACACGATCGACCGCAAGGTTGACCAGATATTCCTGGGCGAAATCGTCTGGCCATCGATCCGCAAGGCCTGCCTCAGCCACGACGACTACTTCGGCTGTTTCGATGCGCGTCCCTACTCGCCTTACGGCCATCGCCCAAGAGGCCACCACATCGGCATGAATGTCAACGTCTTACCCGAAAGAGAACGAGTACCTGGCCTCCAGGCCCAGGCGCCGGCTTAAAGGGACGTAGACGCCGAGTGAGGTGCGTGAAACGATGCGCGCATGGAGGGTATTGTAATGCAGAGTGTCTGGCTGAAGCAGGCCCTGAAGGCCGACGGTGGACCTGGAATCACTCCACTCGATGGCGACCTCAAGGTCGACGTCGCAATTGTCGGCGGCGGCTTCACCGGCTTGTGGACCGCACTAGAACTGAAATCACGCGATACTTCTCTTGATGTCGCCATCATCGAGCGTGATATCTGCGGATCCGGCGGTAGTGGCGCCAATGCCGGCCATGCGCTGCCCATGTGGCTCCAGCTCCCGCTTCTTGAGCAAGTCAGCGACACAGAAAGTGCGATGAACATTGGCAATGCGGCGCTCAAAGCGATCGACGACATCCGTTCCGTCAGCGCCGAACACGGCATCGACAGCCAGATCAGTGAGACCAACACGATCTGGGCCGCGACCTGCGAAAAGCAGTCGGGCCATTGGGACGAAATGCTCCGCCTGATGGAGGGATTTCAAGTCCATGGTTATCGTTATCTTGACAAGGACGCCGTGCGCAACGCGACGGGTTCAGACGCACTCGTCGGGGGCCTGATCGATGATTCGAGCGTTCTGATTCATCCCGGCCATCTGGTTCGCGGGCTGCGTCGTGTCGCTCTCGCAAAGGGCGTGCGCATCTTTGAGAAGACGGAGATGACAAAACTCGGCCGGACCAGCCCGCCGACTGTCACAACGCCACAGGGAACCGTGACCGCGAGGAAGGTGGTCCTGGGACTTTACGGTTGGTCACTTTCCATTCCGGAACTGCGATCCTCTGCCATGGTGATGTTTACGGACGCGGCGATGACCAAACCCATCCCCGACAAACTCGATGAACTGGGCCTGCGCGGCGTCTCCGGATTCACGGACTCCCGTGTCTTCATCGAAGCCTGCCGTCCGACCGCTGATGACCGTATGTTCTGGACCAAATCCGGGGGCTGGTTACCCTATGGCGATCGCCTCGACCGATGCAGTCGCCAGCCGTTCCGGACAGAAAGCGAGTTGCGCGATGTGATCGGTGCCTATCACCCCGCCCTGCGTGACGTGGAAATTGAAGGCGCGTGGTGTGGACCGATTGACCGAACAATGAACGGCCTGCCGATCTTCGGGCGACTGCCGACCTGTCGAGACATCGTGTTCGGCTATGGCTATTCCGGCGCCGGGGTTGTGCCATCACGGGTGGGAAGCCACATTCTGGCGTCGCTGGTTCAGGACAAGGATGATGTCTGGACCCGCTCTCCGCTGGTCAGCCCTCTCAGCCGCTCGTTCCCGCCTGAGCCTATGCGCTGGATCGGCGGTCAGATCGTGAAGGCCGCAATCTCGCGCAAGGACCGATACGATCATGCCGGCAAGGAAGTCGGGCCGATCACCAAGTTCTGGCTGCAGTTCAAGCCGGCGAGTTACAAGCCGAGCTGACGACCTATACGGTCTGATCCAGGCCGCGCCGATCTAACGCTTCTTTGGCCTCCGCAACGAGCTGTTCGTAGACAGTGCGGTTCAATTCGGCCATGTCACTTGCCAGAGCCTGATTGAGCGCCTCATCCATGCGATCGGCCGTCAGGTCGTCATCATCCGGAAGATGCCGTGCCACTATCAGCGCTGCTGCATGCAGGGCGTCGTGGCGATCAAGGCCCTCTGACACCATTCGCTCCACGGCAACGGCTGTCTCAGGCGGATCAATTAGCGCGATCTGGTTTTCGACAATCACATGCAGCACGGCATGAACATCAATGTTGATCTTCTTCTTGTTGAGCAGCCTGTGGGCCCGGCGCACGAGTTTGAATCGCGCGGCATCAGGTTGCGCCAACCACTCTTCGGTTACGGGCGTCTGTCTTGGGTCGTAACGCTTCATGCGGTGGCACTTTCCTGAAAGTTTTCATCGTCCGATGGCGCGGACTGGTCGGGACAGACAACCGCCCCCAGCCACTGGCGGACCGCATCGGCGGCGGTGTTCTCCGCGATCCCGACCAGGAACGGGCCATCGATTCCCTCAGGCCATGTTTCCAAGGGTCGCGGCCGGTGAAAGAGATGCTGCACGCCGTCGACACTGACAGGACCATCCTGCCCTTCGACCATCAAAAGTCCCTTCACCCGCAACAGTTTGTCGCCATGGGTTTCGACCAACTCGGTCACAGACAGGCGGACATGCTCCCAACTTAGAGCGGCCTCCCCCTTTACAACCACCGAAACGATCCGGTCGTGATGATGCTCCCGTGGTTCCTGAGGATCGAACCGCGCCACGCCTGACAGCACATGGTTAGGATCAATCTCGCCCTGGACGGCACGGTGGATCGTCGAACGGTTGTTCCACCGTTCGATCTCCGACTCCGCGTCCTCGACATCTCCCAGGTCACCCTTGGTGATGATGATCGTGTCGGCCAGCGCCACCTGCCGTTCGGCCTCACCATGGTTTTCGACACTATGGCGTCCGTTCACCGCATCGAAACAGGTGACCAGGCTTGCCAGTTCGTATTGCGACAGTCTCAGGGGATCAGTCCGGAAGGTCTGCATCACCGGGACGGGATCGGCGAGGCCCGTGGTTTCGATTATGACTCGCGTGAAGGGCGGTATCTCACCGCGTACCCGCCGCTCGAGCAGAGAATGCAGGGTGTCCACAAGGTCGCCGCGCAGACCGCAACACAGGCAACCGTTGTCGAGCAGAAGCATGTTTTCGTCGCTCGTTTCGAGCAGCATGTGATCGAGCCCGACTTCACCGAACTCGTTCACAATCACTGCCGTTTCATCCATGTCGGGATGGTTGAGCAGGTGACGCAGCAGTGTCGTCTTGCCGCTCCCCAGAAATCCCATCAGGACCGTGACCGGGATCGGTTCGGCATCGAGTGCCAGGAGGTTCATGAGGAAAGCCTGTCGTGGCTGACCCAGGTGCTGTCCCAGAAGGACTCTGGATTCTGTGTCATCACATCGAAACCGCCGACCCGTGGCGGCGACAGCTTGCGCGTCCCGACACGCCCCACCAGCTCCTTTTGAGCGGCATCAATGGCTGCCGGGTCCGAGACCAGATCAATCGCCGTCAGTGCGAGGCTCTCACCGGCAAACACGCCCCCCTTGAACTGGCTCTCGTGACCAGAGTTCGCCGTCGCGGCCCAGTTATGCAGCAAAACGCCTGTAGGGTACGCCCAGTTGGCGCGCGCAAGTGGGATGTAGAAGCTGGCTTCTCCATCGTCCTGCCCATAGGGGTCACAACCTTCCGTGTGGACCGCCACGTCGCGGTCGAGAACAAACTCCTGGCCCGGTCGGCAGTGTTCGGAAAGGTCACGCATAAAGCTGAGATCATCATCATCCCATGCCGGAGGTCCAATGATCTGCATCGAATCATGCAACCGGTTCGCCATGACGTCGTTGGCGAGGTAGCCCCGAGAAGCGGAAATGAGCTGCTCGCGAAACTCCGTGCCGGTGTAGCCCGCGGCATCGGCGGCAATGGGCAGGATCAGGTTGTAGACATCTTCGGCGTGCTCAAAGACCTCATGGCGCACCGTGATCCAGAGACGGGCTTCATCGGGAGTGATCGACGGCATGTAACCGGCGAACCGTAGGACGTGGCCTATGATGGCATTGCTGAACTGATGAGCACGTAGACGCTCGACCGACTGAACCATCAACTCCGCTGCATCGAGCGCATTCTGCGAGCGGCGAGAACCACCGTGACTCGACACACCACTGAACACGAACTCCGCCGACACGCACGACAGGCACGGCCGCGACGGCGCACCGTTCTGGTAGTCGCCGTGGCTGGTCAGAAGCGCATCGATTCCGTCGAACGCGCCATCCCGCAGCATCGCGATTTTGCCCCAGAGGATTTCCTCCGCCGGCGTGCCCAGCACGACGATGCTCCCGGTCAAACCCAACTCCTCCATGGCAGCTTTCGCGGCGATGGCCGCACCGGAATCAGCTCCGCCGATCAGATTGTGGCCGCAGGCGTGACCACCGCGTTTGCCATCCGGCGCACGGTTCGGTTCCAAACGGTTGCCTTGGCCCGGCAAAGCGTCGTACTCGGCCAGAAAACCCAAGGTCGGCCCGTCGCCATTTGACCATACAGCCCTGAAGGCCGTGGGCATGCGGCACACGCCACGCTCGACCGTGAAACCGTGATCCGAAAGCCAGGACGATAGCGCCGCCTCAGCCTCATACTCCATCATCGGCAGCTCGGGCGTTTCCCAGAGCGTGCGGAACATCGCGCGGGTTTCTGGCTCGATCGCAGACCACGCTTCGCGGGTCGCGCTAATCTGTCGGTCGTTCAGGGCTGTCATGCAGTGTAGCCGCCGTCGACCACCATTTCGGCTCCGGTCACGAATTTCGATTCGTCAGACGCCAGGTAGACCGCCATGTGGGCGATGTCGTCGCTGTCACCCATGCGACCCAGGGGATGCATGGACGTGATGCGCTGCGTCTCTTCAGGCCCGATCTCGCTGGTAAACCGATGGACCATTGGTGTGAGCATGTAGCCAGGGCAAATTGCGTTGCAGCGAATGTTGTTCCTTTGCTCACCGCAGTGAACGGCAATGGATTTCGTCAGCAGTCGCACAGCCCCCTTGCTCGCGCAATAGGCCAGGGCATAGGCCTCACCCCGAAGACCGAGGACCGACGCGAGGTTGATGATAGATCCGCCCCCGGCGCGTTTCATTGGTTCCATCACCGCCCGACAGCCCAAGTGCGTGCCGTGAAGATTGGCATCCATCACCGCATCCCAGATGCGATCATCACACTCATCGATGTTGTCGCCTTCAACGCCGATACCGGCGCAGTTCACCAGGACATCCAGTTTGCCGTAGCGATCGAGGACTTTTCGCACCGTGTCGTCCCAGACATCCGCACTCGTCACATCCTGTTGCAGCGCAAAGCCGCGTTTGCCCAACATGGCTGCGGTTTCTTCGGCACCTTCGAGGTTGAGGTCGGTCACGCAGACCAACGCCCCCTCTTCGACCATGCGAATGGCACTCTGCCGACCAAAGCCTGATGCGCCACCTGTGATGAGCGCAACCTTGTTTCTCAATCGCCCGTTCATGACGCCATCGCTCCCCCGTCGATCACCAGTTCTGCGCCGTTGACGTGGCGCGATTCATCGGTCGCCAAGAAAAGGATCAGGTTGGCGACGTCCTCAGCCACCAGGGAGATACCGTCCGGCGTGAAGCTGTCCCAAAGCGCGCGTTCTGCGACGGGATCGTCGGCCTCGGCGATGTAGTTGGCCACCATCGGCGTCTCGATCACACCGGGATGGATCGAGTTACAGCGTATGCCGAGACTGTTCTCGGTACAGAAGTGGGCGATGGATTTCGTCAGTAGCCGCACACCGCCCTTGCTGGCGTCGTAGGCATACAGTTCGGAGTCACCCACCAAACCGGAGACGGACGACAGATTGATGATCCCGCCGCCGCCGTTCCCGCGCATGTGTTTCACCGCAAGGCGGCAGCCCCGCCAGGTCCCGGTCAGGTTCACGTCGATGACCTCGTGCCAAGTCTCAATCGACGTGGTCTCGACCGTGCCGCGACGCAGGATGCCCGCGCAGTTAACCAGCACGTTCCAGCCGCCGAAGGCTTTGACTGTCGCCTTCATCGCCGCCTCCCAGGATGTCTGATCGGTCACGTTGAGAGCGCAATTCGCCGCGCCCTTGCCGATCTCTCCGGCCACGTTTCCTGCGGCCTCAACATTCACGTCCGCAAGCATGACCTGCGCGCCTTCTCGTGCCAGCAGTCGTGCCGTTGCCGCGCCGATGCCGGAACCGGCGCCGGTCACCATCGCGATCTTGCCTTCACATAGCCCCATGAGTTCTCTCCTTGCAGACTCGCATTACACGGCAAATTTGCCTGGCGGCCAACTCCCGTACCAGACAATCGCCAAGTGGTTTCAATCCAGACCTTTTCGCACATGGTCAAGCGGTGCGGAGTCCGGACGGTCAGCAATCGAACGGCGGTCGGTCTTCAGCGTTGCTTCACGGTGTAGGATGTAGAGACCGCTGGCGATCACAACGACCGAACCTGTGATGATCCAGGCATCGGGTGCGGTGTCGAAGACGATGTAGCCCAGCAGAACGGCCCACACGATGCTGGTGTACTTGAACGGGGCCACAAGACCGATTTCACCCAGGCGTACGGCTTCGATCATCAGATACTGGGCACCGGCCAGAAGCACGCCGGCCCCGGCGAGCAGACCGATGTGATTCCAAGTCATGGGCTGCCACGCGACCTCATGCCAGCCCACAACCGGGGCCAGGCATGAGATCAACCCTGCCAACAACACCGCCGCCGTCGTCACCATGAGAATTGACGACGAACTGTCGGACACGCTGAGCTTGCGTGTCACGATGTCCCGCAGCGCCCCGGTCACAGCCGCGCCAAGAGGCAGGAACGCTGCCAGCGCGATGCCCTCCCCGGTCGGCTTCAATGCTACGATCACGCCTGCCAGCCCAACCACCACCGCTGTCCAGCGGCGCCAGCCCACGCGTTCTTTCAGCATCGGCACCGCCAAAGCCGTTCCAAGAAGCGGGGCGGCAAAGGCGATGGCGAGCGCATCAGCGATCGGCATCAGGCTGATCGCCGTCACAAACAGAAACATGCCGGTCACCACAATGGCAGAACGAACGGCATGGCCTCTGACGTTGCGAACCTTGAGATTGCTAAGTCCGCCTTCATTGAGTGCCAGCAGGACAATCGGCGGGAAAACAAAGATCGCGCGAGCGAACATGATCTGGCCGACCGGATAGTCCGCGGTCAGCCACTTCAGGATCGCGTCGTTGAACGTCACCAAAGCACAGCCGGCGACCATGCAGGCGATTCCACGAACTCCGGGGCTCATAAGGCAGACTGATGGAAGGAGCGCCACATGCGTCGGTCTTAACCCATCCCGAGTGAACGTGCATCGCCCGATGCGGCACAAGCATTGACACGCGGCTCACAAGCGGCAACGAAGTCATTACCCCACCGCCGTGGGGTTTCAGCCTTTGTCCGGGAGTAAAGGGTGTGACCACAAGCCGTATCAACAGCCGGTTCGAGACCGACCTCGACCAGAGCCCCGCCAACCACGAACCGCTGACGCCGATCGACTTTCTGGTGCGTTCCGCGCTGGTCTATCCGACGCGCACGGCCTGGGTCTACAACGACCGCAGCGTGACCTATGCCGGGATGTACGAACGCTGCCTACGGCTCGCCAGCGCTCTGCGACGCCACGGTGTGGAGCCCGGCGAAAGCGTTGCCGTGATGTCCCAGAACGGCCCTGCGGCGCTGGAAGCTCATTATGGCGTGCCCATGGCGGGCTGCGTTCTCAATGCCCTGAACTTTCGCCTCGATGCGCCTTCGATCGCCTTCATGCTGGAGCACGCCGGCACGCGGGTGCTGATAGCCGACCGGGAGTTCACCGTGACCATTCAAGACGCCCTGGAGCAACACGGCAAACCCATCCATGTCATTGCCATTGACGACCCTGATACCGACAACACGGTCGATTTTGGCGCCACGACTTATGAAGCTTTCCTGGAGAGCGGCGATCTGGCGGATGAGCCGATCCTGCCCGACGACGAGTGGAACGCGATTTCGCTGAACTACACGTCCGGCACCACGGGTAATCCCAAGGGCGTTGTCTATCATCACCGCGGCGCGTTCCTGAACGCCGTCGGCAACGGCATGATGGTCGGATTCTCGGCCAACACCGTGAACCTTTGGACCCTGCCGCTCTTCCACTGCAACGGATGGTGCCACACCTGGGGCGTGACAGCCTTTGCCGGCACCCATGTTCTGTTGCGCCGCGTCGATACGGCGGAGATCTTCAAGCTGATCGCCGAACACAAGGTTACGCACATGGCCGGCGCACCGATTGTGCTCAACATGATCCTGAATGCCCCCGAAGAGCACAAACAGCCGATCGATCGCATCGTGACCATCACCACGGGTGGCGCCGCCCCACCGGCCGCTGTGATTGCCGGCATGGAAGCGATGAACTTTCATGTCATCCATCTCTACGGTTTGACCGAGACCTATGGTCCCGCCCTGATCTCCGCCTACCAGAATGACTGGATGGACATGAGCGTCGACGATCGCGCCGCCGTCATGTCGCGGCAGGGTCTTCGTCACCAAATGGTCGCAGGCCACATGGTGGCCGATTCCGAGACCATGGAACCCGTGCCCGCCGACGGGGAAACGATCGGCGAGATCATGATGCGCGGCAACACGGTGATGAAGGGTTACCTCTCCAATCCCGAGCAGACCGCCAAAGATCTCAAGGGTGGCTGGTTCCATTCCGGCGATCTCGGTGTGATGCACCCCGACGGCTATATCCAAGTCAAGGACCGCTCGAAGGACATCATCATTTCCGGCGGCGAGAACATCAGTTCGATTGAGGTCGAGAATGCCTTGTTCAAGCATCCTGCCGTGATAGAAGCCGCCGTGGTGGCACGCAATGATGAAACCTGGGGCGAGACACCCTGCGCCTTTGTCACCCTGAAGCCGGACCACGAGGGCACGGATCCGGCCGACATCATCGGCTTCTGCCGCGACACCATGGCGCGCTTCAAGGTGCCGAAAACCATCGTCTACGGCCCGCTGCCCAAGACAGCGACCGGCAAGATTCAGAAGTTCGGCCTGCGTGACCGGGCCAACGCCCTAGCCCCCGGCGAGGCCGATTACGAATCCGGACGTTCCTGACCATCTCAAATCAAGAAGGACTTATGCCCATGAACCGTCCCGCCCCACAGGACGTTCGATCCATCACCTGCATCGGCGGCGGCGTCATCGGCGCCGGCTGGGCCGCAGGATTTCTGGCCAAGGGTTATGACGTTGTTGTCCAGGACATCAACGCTGAGGCCGAAGGTCAGATGCGCCGCATCATTGACTCGGCCTGGATTAGCCTTGAGGTGATGGGGCTGGCCGAGGGTGCATCGAGGGACCGTGTGCGTTTCACCACAGACCTCGACGACGCGGTTTCGAACGCTGATTTTGTGCAGGAAAGCGGGCCCGAGCGTGTCGATATCAAGCAGGACATGTATGCCGCCATGGATGCGGCCATGCCGAACGATGTGGTCATCGCCTCGTCGACATCAGGCCTCCTTATGTCTCACATCCAGGCCAAGTCGGGCAATCCGTCGCGCATGGTCCTGGGCCACCCGTTCAACCCGCCCTACCTCATGCCGCTTGTTGAAGTGGTTGGCGGCAAGCAGACCGACGATTCCGCCGTCGACTGGGCCTGCGACTTCTACCGTGTCGCCGGCAAACACGCGCTCAAGATGGATCGTGAAGTTCTGGGGCACATCGCCGATCGCCTGCAGCAGGCCATGTGGAACGAGATCGTCTATATGGTCGACGCCGACGAGGCGACGCCCGAGCAGATCGACGATTCCATCATCTATGGTTTCGGACCCCGTCTCGCGATCATGGGTTATTGCCTGCTGTTCCATCTGGCCGGCGGCCAAGGCGGCATGCGTCACTTCCTGAAACACTTCGACCCCAGCGTGTCCGACGACTGGACGCGCCTGCCCTCTCCGCCCATCACCGATGAGTTGGTCGAGAAGTTCGCGGCGGGGGCCGTACGCCTGCAGGGGGATCGTTCGGTGGAAGAGCTCCAGCAACTCCGTGATGAAGCCCTGGTTGGCTTCCTGCAGCATTTCAACAAGGTCAACGGCAAGGGAGCCGCATGATGTCCGCCAATGCCAATCGCGCTCTGGTCCTGAAGGAATATCCAGTCGGTGCCCCCGGGCCAGAACACTTCGAGATCGTCGAAAGTCCGCTACCCGAACCCGGTGCCGGTGAGATTCTCATCCGCTCCATCTACCTCACCGTGGACCCCTATATGCGCGGGCGCCTGCGCCCCGGCCCGTCCTATGCCGAACCGCAGAAGATCGGTGAGGTCATGATCGGCGAGGTCGCCGGTGAGGTCATCGCCTCACAGTCCGACCGTTTTGCGGTCGGCGACTACGTGAAGGCCGATATCGGCTGGCAGACCCATGGCATCGCGAACGCCGAGAGGCTTCGCAAGCTTGATCCCAAGGATGCGTCGATCTCCACGTCGCTCGGCGTCCTAGGCATGCCCGGCCTCACTGCCTATTTTGGCACCTTGGAGGTCCTGATACCGCGCGCCGGCGACACCTTGCTCGTCAATGCCGCCTCGGGTGCTGTCGGCAGCGTCGTGGGCCAGATCGGCAAAATCGCCGGTTGCCGTGTGGTCGGCGTCGCCGGCTCCGACGAGAAATGCGACTTCATCACCCGTGAACTCGGCTTCGACGCCGCGATCAACCACCGCACGACCGACGATATGTCAGCCGCCATGCGGGACGCCTGCCCCGATGGTATCGACTGTTACTTCGACAACGTTGGCGGGCCGATCAGCGATGCGGCGTTTGAGAACCTTGCCATGTGGGC
>CEUQ01040305.1_pt1 | contig 10611 bp, 8 predicted proteins | sample 361491 | NCBI WGS metagenome assembly CEUQ01 (sample SAMEA2622796, study PRJEB7988) | marine metagenome | biome: marine biome (ENVO:00000447); feature: marine epipelagic mixed layer (ENVO:xxxxxxxxx); material: "saline water (ENVO:00002010), including plankton (ENVO:xxxxxxxx)" | depth 120 m | reverse complement strand
CGCACGCACCATCGCGGAAGACGACGCGGGGATCAGCGATCACGCCCCGGACATCTATGCACCGCACCCGGACCCCGGTTCGATGGATCGCGTTGCAGACATGCTGGCAAACGCCGAGCGTCCGCTCATCATGCTGGGTAAAGGCGCGGGCTGGGCTGACGCGGGCGGGGAACTCGAAGCACTCGTCAACCTGGGCATCCCATACGTGACGTCACCCATGGGACGCGGAGTCATCCCCGACGACAACGCAATGTTCATGAACGGCGCGCGATCCCAGGCACTCACCGGCGCGGATGCCGTCCTGATGGTAGGCGGCCGCTTCAACTGGATCTTCCAGTTCGGGCGCGCGCCGCGTTACGCCGAAGGCGTCAGGATCGCGCAGATCGACATCGTCCCCGAGGAACTGACCAACGCGGCAGACGTCGAGATTGGCGTCGTGGCGGATGCCCGTCACGCGGCGCGCGCACTTGCCGAACGCCTGTCGGGCCGGGAGTTGCGCACAACCTCGACCGACTGGGCCAGCAGTCTCGCCCGTGCGAGCGCGGACAATGCCGCGCGCATCGAAGATCGCGTGACCTCCGATGCCGTACCAATCGACCCGCACCGGGTCATCGCCGCCGTGCGCGACTCGCTGCCGAGAGACGCGCACCTCGCGGTCGACGGCGAAATCACGATGGGAATCGGGCGCGTCCTGCTTCCCAGTTACGAACCCCGTTCACGCCTGAACGCGGGCACGACCGGTTGCATGGGTACGGGCGTGCCGTACGCGATCGGTGCAAAGCTCGCCAGACCCGACCGCGTCTCCGTCGCGGTGGTCGGTGACTACGCATTTGGCGCCGCCGCACTCGAGGTGGAAACCGCGGCACGGGTCGGGGCCAACGTCGTGTTCGTCGTCTGCAACAACGAAGGCATTGCGGGCCACACCATTCAGGACCGCATGTTCCCGGAAGATTCGCCGCGGATCGCGAAGCTGCTCCCGGCCAACTACGAGAAGTTCGCCGAGCTCGTCGACGGGCATGCCGAACGCGTTGAGGACCCGGCCGATCTGGAAGGCGCCCTGCAGCGTGCGATCGGCGCAAACCGGCCTGCGGTCGTACACGTCGTGACCGATCCGAAAGGCAGCCGGGTCGGACGCAGCTATCTCGGCTGACAACACACCGGCGCTGACAGCGCCGAGTTGGATGTTCAACGACGCGCCGGCCTGAGTCTGTGCTCCGGCGCCAGCGTGCCGGATTCAGGTCTCGCGTCTGGACGCGTGCGGATCAGCCAAGGTCGGCGAGCGGGTGCTCGCCATCCCACGGGCCTTCGAAGTGCGCGAGCACGTACTCACGGGGCACATCGGCAATTGTCGGGTACACCCACTTCGGTTGCCGGTCCTTGTCGATGAGCAGGGCGCGGACTCCCTCGGCAAAATCGGGATGCGTCGCGCACTGCATGGCAAGGCACAACTCCTGCCTGAACATGTCGGCGATGGACAGTGTTCGGGCGCGCTCGATCTGCTCCATGATGAGGTGCGCCGTCACCGGACACCCGCCGGTGAGTGCGTCGCCCGCCTTCGCCAGCCACGCGTGCTCGTCGTCAACGAGCGCGATGCGCGAGACGACCTCCGCCAGCGCGGCGCGTTCGCCCGCACTCGCTCCGAACACCGCTTCGAGCGTCGGCCATTGCGCAGCCAGTTTCCCTGGCGGAAACCCGCTGCTGTCCTCGAGGCTCATGAGGATCTGGGTCAGCAGCGACGCGTCGTCCGCATTCCCCGTCCAGACGGTCGCTTCCATCGCTTCGAGTACCCCCTCACGCGCGTCGTTCGGCACAAGGTGATCGATCAGGTGCGCGCGTACGGAGTCAGCGGCGTTGAGCTGCGTTCCGGTCAAGGCCATGTAATGGGCGAGCGTGCTTTCCATCCTGGCGAGATAGACCGTCGCGCCAGCGTCCGGAAAGAGCCCGATCGTGATCTCGGGCAGCGCGATCCGGGTCGTCTCGGTACCCACCCGATGGCTGCAGGCGCCAAGAATGCCGAGCCCACCACCCATCACGATGCCGTGCCCCCAGGCGAGCATGGGCTTCGGATAGGTGTGAATCATGTAGTTGAGGCGATATTCGCGGGAAAAGAACGCCATTGCGTACTCGTTGGGGCCCGTTGGCGCCTCACGCATGGACCGGTACAACGCCTGGATGTCTCCCCCGGCACAGAACGCTCGATCGCCCGCCCCCTGCACGAATACCGCGGCAATGGAGGCATCGTCCCGCCACGCACGGAGACGCTCGGCGAGCAGATCGATCATCTCGAGGCTGAGACTGTTGAGGGTCGCCGGGACGTCGAGCGTGATCACACCAATTGCATGGCTGCTCGCAGTTGGCAGGGTCTCAAAACGAACCGAGGCGTCGCTCATCGTGGTGTCCTTTCGAGGCCTTGAGTGGTCAGGCATTCTTCCAGTCGGGCTTGCGCTTCTCGAGGAACGCGTTCACGCCTTCCGCCTGATCGGCCGTATCGAACAGCCCGACAAACGACCGCCGCTCGATCCGGTAGGCGTCCGCCATGTTCCCGGACCGCGCCGCCTGGATCAGCCCCTTGCAGGCCGCGACCGACGACGGACTCTGATTGCCCACCTGATCCGCGAGGGCCAGCGCCTTCTCGACCGCCGTGCCCTGCTCGACAACCTCCTCGATCAAACCAATGCGCGCGGCGGTCTCGGCATCCAGTCGCTCACCCATGAGAATCATCCGCTTGGCCCAGCCTTCGCCAACCGTCCAGGCAAGGTTCTGCGTACCGCCACCGCAAGGCAGCAACCCGACGGAAGCCTCGGGTAGTGCCATCTGCGCCTGCGCCTCCGCGATGCGTACGTCGCACGCCAGCGCACACTCGAGCCCCCCACCCATCGCGTAACCGTTGATCGCCGCTACCGAAACGCCGCGAAACTGCGCGAGGGTCTCGAACGCGCGGCCGAACCGCTCCGCCATTTCGCTCGCGTTGCCCTTGTCGCCGTCGGCAAAGAGGTTCAGGTCGGCCCCCGCGGAGAAGAACTTCTCGCCTTGCCCGGTCATGACGAGGCTGTAGACCTCTCGATTCGCGTTGAGGCTCGCGATCAGTTCCTCGAGTGCACTCAGGTTGTCCGCATCCCAGGTGTTCGCAGGCGGGTTGTCGATTGTCACGAGAGCCGTATGGCCCCGGATCTCGCTACGCAGCTTGTCTGTCATGTCAGCCTCCGAGGCGCCGGGCACCATCAGCCAGCAGCCGCCGGGCAATGATGAGGCGCATGATTTCATTCGTCCCTTCGAGGATCTGGTGCACACGTGTATCGCGCACAAACCGTTCGAGCGGGTATTCCTCCATGTAGCCATAGCCACCGTGCAACTGCAGTGCATGGTTGCAGATGTCGAAACAGGCGTCCGTGGCAAACCGTTTGGCCATCGCGCAGTAGGTCGCGGCGTCCGGGTCACCCGCATCCAGCATCGACGCGGCAAGGTGCACCATCTGCCGGGACGCGGTCAGATTCGTCGCCATGTCCGCCAGCTTGAACTGCAGTGCCTGAAACTCCGCCAGCGCCTGGCCAAACTGACGGCGCTCGCCCATGTGCGTGCGCGCCGCCTCGATTGCGGCGTCTGCCGTGCCGACGGAGCAGGCAGCGATGTTGATCCGCCCGCCGTCGAGTCCGCGCATCGCGATCCGGAAGCCGTCACCCTCGTCGCCGAGGCGCCGGGTCGCGTCAACGCGTACGTCGTCGAAGCGTACCTCGCGCGTCGGCTGGGAGTGCCACCCGAGCTTCTCGAGGTTGCCCCCATAGCTGATGCCGTCGGCGTCCGCCGGCACGACAAACGTGCTGATGCCCTTGTTGCCGGTCGCGGCTGTACGTGCCATGAGCACCAGCACATCGGTTGCACCGGCGCCGGAGATGAAGGTCTTGCCGCCGTTGATCACATAACTGTCGCCGTCGCGCTCGGCGCGGGTCACGAGTGAGCCCGCGTCCGATCCGGCGCCGGGCTCGGTCAGGCAATAAGAGGCGAGCGCACGCCCTGCCGCGAGTTCCGCCACGAGCGGCGCGAATACGTCCGCAGCCCCGAACTCCGCCACCATCCACGTGGCCATGTTGTGGATGGAGATGAACGCCGTCGTGCTCGTGCAGCCTCCCGCCAGCGCCTCCAGCACAACGGCCGAGTCGAGGCGCGGCAGGCCCATGCCGCCCAGCGCTTCGGGCGTGTACAGGCCACAGAAACCGAGTTCCCCCGCGCGCGCGATGGTCGCGCGGGGGAACGTCTTGTCCTTGTCCCAGGTGGCCGCGTGAGGCGCGAATTCCGCATCAGCGAACGTCCGCGCGGCGTCCCGAAAGGCAACCTGGTCCTCGCTCAGCGCGAAGTCCACAGCCCGCGTTCTGCCTACTTGAGCGCGATGGTCATGTTCGGCCCCGTGGCGGGCTCGGACGAGAACCAGCGGGACGTGATCGTTTTCGTTTCCGTGTAGAAACGAACCGCCTGTTTACCGTACGCATGCTGGTCGCCGTAGAACGAGTCCTTCCAGCCCGTGAACGAGAAGAACGGCAGCGGCACTGGAATGGGAATGTTGACGCCAACCTGGCCCACCTCGACTTCGAGCTGGAATTTGCGCGCCGCCCCGCCGCTCGACGTGAAGATCGAGACGCCGTTGCCAAAGGGACAGTCGTTGATGAGGTCCAGCGCGTCGTCGAGGGTGTCGACATTCAGGCCGACGAGCACCGGACCGAAAATCTCGTCCGTGTAGATGGACATCTCGGGTGTCACGTCCGAGAACAGGGTGGGGCCCACCCAGTTGCCGTCCGGGAACCCTTCGACCGTCGCCTCGGAGCCGTCGAGGACACAGGTTGCCCCTTCCTCTTTGCCCTTGGCGATGTAGGACTTGATGCGTTGCGTCGCGGCCACCGAAATCTGCGGTCCGTAGCCCGCGCCGTCCTGATTCCAGGCGCCGGGGTGAACCGCGGACATCGCTTCCGCCACATCGGGAATCCAGGCCTGTGCCTCGCCCACGAAGACAGCTGCGCTGATTGCCATGCAGCGCTGACCCGCCGCGCCGCAGGAGGCGCCGACGAGGCCGCTGATGACCTGATCCTTGTCCGCGTCCGGCATGATCACCAGGTGGTTCTTGGCACCCGCCATGCATTGCACGCGCTTCAGGTTCTGGGTGCCCAGGCGGTAGACATGCTGGCCGACGGGGACTGAGCCGACGAACGAGATCGCTTTGGTGTCTTTGTGTTCGATCAGCGCATTCACCTGATCTTTGCCGCCATGCACGATCTGCAGGATGTCCTTCGGGAAGCCGCACTCGTAGAAGAGTTCCACAAGTCGGTTGGGCGTCATCGGATCCTGCTCGGACGGCTTCAGGATGAACGTATTGCCCGCCGCGATGGCCAGCGGGAACATCCAGAGCGGAATCATCGCGGGAAAGTTGAACGGCGTGATCCCAACGCAGACGCCCAGTGGCTGAATGTAGCTGTAGGTGTCGATCCCGCGCGCCACGTTCTCAGCCGTCTCGCCCATCATGAGCGAGGGGATGTTGCAGGCCTGCTCGACAACCTCGATCCCGCGCCAGACGTCACCCTGCGCGTCGGCAAACACCTTGCCCGTTTCCTGGCAGATGATTTCGGCAATCGCGTCCTGCTCTTCCTTCAGCTTCGCCTGATAGAGCATCAACAGTCGCGCACGCTCCGGGGCGGGGACCTGCCGCCATTCCGCGAACGCCGCCTTGGCCGCCGCCACCGCCTGATCGATCTCGGCCATGGTCGTCTGGGGGGCATGGACGAGCACGTCCTGGGTTGCCGGATTCGTGACGGGAATGGACTCGGTCGAGGCGCTCTGACGGAATCCGCCGTCGATGTATACCGGAAGGTTGTCTGCCATGGGTGTTAGCTCCTTACGTGCCTGAACCATGCTGGTTTTGCGGGCCGGGAGCGTACCACAGAGGCCCCGGCGGCAGGTTTGGCGTACCCGTCGGTCGGGAATCTTTACCCCCGGGTGCAAATTCCTGGCGACACAGCCCTGCTGTAAGAGCCGCTAACCATTTAGTCGAGGCGCTCCCACTCGATGCCCGACTCACCCCGGGCTTCGAGCCAGGCGTTGCATTGCGAGAAGTGTTTGCACCCGAAGAACCCGCCATGCGCTGAAAGCGGTGACGGGTGTCGGGCTTTGAGTACCAGGTGTTTCGACGCATCGATCACCGAACCCTTTTTCTGTGCATACGCTCCCCAGAGCATGAAGACGATGCCCGAGCGTTGCTCTGACAGCCGTCGCACGATTAGATCGGTGAACGTCTCCCAGCCTTTGCCCTGATGCGACGCCGCGCGACTGCGCTCAACCGTCAGCACGCTGTTGAGGAGCAACACCCCCTGCCGCGCCCAGTGTTCGAGGCATCCGTGTGAGAACGGTGTACCCGGCAGCGCCAGGTCCTCCTTGATCTCGCGAAAAATGTTCAGCAGCGAAGGCGGCGGCTTCACACCGCGCGGCACAGAAAAACACAGTCCATGCGCCTGACCCGGTCCGTGGTAGGGATCCTGTCCCAGGATGACCACCTTCACTGCGTCAAAAGGCGTCGAATCAAGTGCGTTGAACCAGAGGCTGGCGCGCGGATACACGACTTTGCCCGACTCGCGTTCGGCCGCCAGAAATGCCCGAAGTTCCTGCATGTACGGCTGCCCGAACTCACCCCCGACCTGCGCGAGCCAGCTGGGTTCGAGGTTCACGCCGCCCGCCATGCCGTGTCAGCGCCGGGGGCGCATGTGCGGAAAGAGCACCACGTCGCGAATCGAGGGTGAATCGGTGAAGAACATCACGAGCCGGTCGATCCCGAGACCCTGGCCCGCGGTCGGCGGCAGCCCGTACTCGAGCGCCGTGATGTAGTCATCGTCGAAGTGCATCGCCTCGGCGTCACCGGCCTCACGTGCCTCGACCTGACCGCGGAATCGTTCCGCCTGATCGTCCGCATCGTTCAACTCGGAGAAGCCATTACCGAGTTCCTTGCCCATGAGGAAAATCTCGAAACGATCGGTGATCCCGGGATTGTCGTCGTTGCGCCGCGCCAGCGGGGACACCTCGGTCGGGTGCTGGGTGATGAACGTCGGCTGCTCGATGTGGTCTTCGACCAGCGCCTCGAACAGTTCCATGATGAGTTTGCCCAACCCCCAGGCACTGTTGACCTCGATGCCACGGCTTTTGGCGAGCGATCGGGCCTTGCCGAGGTCGGTCAGCGAATCCGGTTCGATCCCGGGATTGTGCTGCAGGATCGCTTCTTCCATCGTCAGGCGCGCAAACGGCTGACCGAAGTCGATTGTGGTGTTCTGGTAGACGAACTCGGTCGAGCCGAGCACCTCCCGCGCAAGGCCGCGCAGCATGTCTTCGGTCAGGTCCATCAGGTCGTTGAAGTCCGCATAGGCCTGATAGAACTCGAGCATCGTGAACTCGGGACTGTGCTTGGTACTCATCCCTTCGTTGCGGAAATTGCGGTTGATCTCGAAGACACGCTCGAAGCCGCCCACCACCAGCCGCTTGAGATTGAGCTCAGGCGCGACCCGCAGATACATGTCCACATCGAGTGCGTTGTAGTGGGTCACGAACGGCTCGGCAGTCGCGCCGCCGGGTGTCGACGCCATCATGGGCGTCTCGACCTCCATGTAGTCACGGTCGATGAAATAGCGGCGAATGCCGTCGATGATCTTCGTGCGCTTGATGAAGACGTCGCGCGCTTGCTCGTTCACGATCAGGTCGAGATAGCGCTGGCGATAGCGCGTTTCGGTGTCTTTGAGTCCGTGGTGTTTCTCCGGGAGCGGGCGGAGCGACTTCGTCAACAACCGGAGCGCCGTGACGCGCACCGACAGTTCCCCTTTGTTGGTCCGCATCATGGTGCCGGTCGCACCAACTATGTCGCCAATGTCGAGGTCTTTGAATGCCTCGAACGCGTCCTTGCCAATGACGTTCTGGCGCACGTAGAGCTGAATCCGGCCGGAGACGTCCTGCAACGTGATGAAGCCTGCCTTGCCCATGAGGCGCCGCAGCATGATGCGGCCGGCGACAGCCACCTCGTCGGTTGATCCTTCGAGGGCGTCCTTGTCCTTGTCAGTGAACAGGTCGTGCAGCTCGACCGCCCTGTGCGAGCGGCGGAAGTCGTTGGGGAACGCGTTGCCCTGCTCCTGCAGTCGCGCGAGCTTCTCGCGCCGCGCGGCAATCAGTTCGTGTTCTGACGGTTCGTCCGCCTGGCCGTCAGCGGCACCCGTTTCGTCGTTCACTGTCTACAGCCCTGCCTTGAGACTTGCCTCGATGAATCCGTCCAGGTCGCCGTCCAGCACGCCGCCGGTGTTGGAGTTCTCGACGTTCGTGCGGTGATCCTTGATGCGCGCCGAGTCGAGAACGTAGGAACGGATCTGACTGCCCCAGCCGATGTCGGACTTCGAGTCTTCGACGAGCTGCTGCTCCTCGCGACGTTTGAACTCCTCCATCTCATAGAGCTTCGCGCGCAGCTGCTTGATCGCCATGTCCTTGTTCTTGTGCTGGGAGCGCTCGCTCTGGCACTGCACGACGATCCCGCTCGGTTCATGGGTCAGGCGGATTGCCGAATCGGTCTTGTTGACATGCTGCCCACCGGCACCGCTCGCGCGGTAGGTGTCGACACGCACTTCGTTCATGTCGAGGTCAATCTCGATGTCGTCGTCGAGTTCCGGCGATACGAACACGGACGCAAACGAGGTGTGGCGGCGGTTGCCGGAATCGAACGGCGAGTTCCTTACCAGTCGATGCACGCCTGTTTCCGTACGCAGCCAGCCAAACGCGTAGTCACCCTGGAAGTGAATCGTCGCCCCTTTGACCCCGGCGACCTCGCCCTGTGAGCATTCCATCAGCTCGGTCTTGAAGCCTTTGTTCTCACCCCACCGGAGATACATCCGGAGCAGCATTTCAGCCCAGTCTTGGGCCTCGGTACCGCCGGAGCCCGCCTGAATGTCAACGTAGGCGTTGTTGGGATCCATCTCGCCAGCGAACATCCGCCGGAATTCGAGGACTTCGAGCTCGGCGGTCATCCGGTCGAGTTCGCCCGTGACCTCGTCCATCAACTCTTCGTCATCTTCCTCTGCAGCGAGCTCGACCATCTCGTCCGCGTCACCCAGACCGGCATCGAGGGTCTCGATCGTCCTGACGATGAGTTCGAGGGAGGACCGCTCGCGACCGAGCTTCTGCGCGCGCTCGGCATCTTCCCAGACGGAAGGGTCCGCGAGTTCGAGCTCTACTTCTGCGAGGCGGTCTTTCGAATGAGCGTAGTCAAAGATACCTCCGGAGCACGTCCACGCGCTCTTTCAGATCCTTGATGCGGGCAAGAAAGGCGGTGACTTCGATCATGACGGCTTCCGTGAGGGCTCGAAACGGTGAAACAGCAGGAGCGCCATTGTAGCGGCGGGACCCGGGCACGTCACGACTTCAGTCGCTCCGCCCCCAGTCCTCGGCTGCCGGAGCGTCCCGGGCCTAGGAGCCTGTGACGCTCCGGAACGCGGCACGGACCTGCTGATCCGCGCCGCCCACCACACAGGGACCGTGGCCGGTCACAAGGTTCTCGAACGACAGTTCTGCGAGGCAGACTCAGCTTTTGCCTCAGCGCATCGCCCGACAGCTTCTGGAAGCGCCGCCACATCGGCGGCACGATGACGCCTCCCTTGAAGCCCATGGCCGACATCATCAGCTTGCCGCCGAACGAGGCAAATTCCGTATCCGCCTGATTCGGCACCGCATCGCAGGCCACGAGCGTACCGCCCGCGGCGGGCCCCAATACGCCGCTTCGCGCCACCCATCCGTCGCGCCGAAGTCGATCACTTCGCCTCCGGCAACGGGACCCTCTCCCGTCAGGGGATTGCCGGGCGCGATGCCGTCCGGCTTCGAGTCCGGCAGCGTCCATGTCGTCGGCTGGTAGCGATCCTCGTACCAGGGCTCATCGATGCCGTGGGATTCACTGAGCTTGACGAGATGCGCGACCGGCCCGAGCGATTCGAGCTCAGCCTGTCCCGCGTCATCCATGCGCGTCGCATTCAGGACGACAAGCCCGTCGTCCGAGGTCAGAACCGTCATTGTTCGTCCGATCATCATGCCGGGGCCCATATGGAAGGTGCCGCGCACACAGTGCACGCCTTCCGCGAACCGGGTGACCGGACCGTGGCGTAGCGGTAGTGGAAAGCTAGCCATGCATCCCCTTGCTGACGATTCTGGTCCGCACAGGCGAACGATTGCCCCATTAAGGCACATTTCTGCCCGGCCCACGCGGGTGTACCCGAGGAACGGGCACTGCTCCGAACCCTCTGCGTGCCCGGCGCAGTTCATCCACACGACGAATCCGCATGCGGACATGCCCCGTCGGCGGCCTGCAGCACATACATTGACCTCTCAGGTCACCACCACACAGCCCACCGACATGACAGGTCACCGGCGCTGCGGTAACGTGCGGCGCGTTTCCATTTGTGGTCCCGGGAGCCCCGACATGAGCGCCACCGACATCGATGAAATTCGCAAGTCCGTACGTCAGCTGTGCGACCGCTATGGCGAGGACTACTGGCTGGAACTGGACAGGAAACGCGGGTATCCGACCGAGTTCGTCAAGGAACTCACGACCTCCGGATT
>CEUQ01018222.1_pt1 | contig 10611 bp, 7 predicted proteins | sample 361491 | NCBI WGS metagenome assembly CEUQ01 (sample SAMEA2622796, study PRJEB7988) | marine metagenome | biome: marine biome (ENVO:00000447); feature: marine epipelagic mixed layer (ENVO:xxxxxxxxx); material: "saline water (ENVO:00002010), including plankton (ENVO:xxxxxxxx)" | depth 120 m | reverse complement strand
CAACGGATGAGGTATTTGGAAGTTTAGGAAAAAGTGGATATTTTACAGAGGACACTGCATATGATCCTAGCTCACCCTATTCAGCATCAAAAGCTTCCTCAGATCATCTTGTGCGCGCTTGGCACAGAACTTTTGGATTACCAATTACTATATCAAATTGTTCTAATAATTATGGGCCATATCAGTTTCCTGAGAAGTTAATACCGTTAATGATTATTAATTGTTTATCAAATAAGCAACTTCCTGTATATGGAAAAGGTGATAATGTTCGCGATTGGCTTTATGTAGAAGACCATTGTAAAGCAATTGATTTAATTTTAAAGGATGGTTTAATTGGTGAAACATATAATATTGGAGGTAATAATGAAATAAAGAATATTAAAATTGTTAAATCAATCTGTAGTATTTTAGATACATTAGAACCTACAAAATCATTGAAACAATATAGCGACCTAATAACATTTGTTTCAGATCGTCCTGGACATGATTTTAGATATTCTATTGATACAACTAAAATTAAAAATGAATTAAATTGGGGGCCAGAAGAAAGCTTTGATACTGGGCTATTAAAAACAATCAAATGGTATCTTGATAATGAAATTTGGTGGAAAAAAATACAAAATCATGTTTATAATCAGGAAAGACTTGGTATAGAATCTTGAGAAAAAATCGTTTTAATCAATTTCTTTTTATATTTTTTTTATTGAATATTAATATTATTTATACCCAATCTTCTAATCAGCTAGATGGATCTCAATTAGATAATTCTCAACAACCAATAATTTATCGTGAATATGGTGTAAAACCGCTTCCATTAGAAAGTGCGATCAAACCTGAAGAATATTTTTTAGGACCAGGAGATAGGTTAAGAATTTTATGGTCTGTAGAAAATATTGATAATTTTGTTACAATAGGGCCTACTGGAAATTTAATTGTTCCTGAGATTGGTCCAATAAATGTTTTAGGTAAAACTTTGGCAGATATTGACCGTGAAATTAATGAAGAAATTAAGCAAGTATATAAATCAGCAAGAGTTTCTATAGACCTTATTCGATTTAGACAATTTAAGGTTCTTGTTTACGGAGCTGTGAATAGACCAAAATATGTTAAAATGGCTCCAGTTAGTCGATTTAATGAAGCAATTAATGAAGCTGGAGGTCTACAAAAATATGCAGATCCAGATAGAGCAGTATTAATACGAGGAAACAAAAGTACTAATATATTTATTAAAGAATTTTTACTTTTTGGTGATGTAAAAAATAATCCCTTTTTAACAGATGGAGATAAAATATTTGTACCTTTTAAAAATATTAATCCTGAAGATCAAAAAAAATATATGGAATATGATAATGCCAATAAAATATTGGTTACAGGATTCGTTAATAGACCAGCAGCCCATTATTTTCGCCCTGGTTTTAGTGCAAAAGATTATATAGCATTGAGCGGCGGATCTTTAGATGTTGGTTCATCAAAAAGAGTTAGAATATTAAAAAAAGATGGTAGAATAATAAAGAGAGGATATGATAAGATTATTGAGCCAGGAGATATTGTTGATATACCGGAAACTTTTGGAAGTATTATTTTTGGAAATACTGGATTTGTTCAAGCATTAACTTCAATTGCTACATTAATGTTAGCATATCAGGCGACCTTAAGATGAGTATAAATTTATCTCCTCATGAAAAGAAAATTTTATCACTTGTTGATAAATACCCATCTATTATTGATGATCCTTTAGAGAGAAAACGAATTGCAGAATTGAATGGAATGTCCGAGAAAACACTTCGTAATAGACTTGCTGATTTAAAAAGATATGGTATAATTGGTGAAAAGAATCGTATTCAGAATTATAATAATATTGATGAGGGATTTATTGGAAATTTTTTACTTTTTTGGAATAATAGAAAATTTATTTTAAAAAACGTAATCATTGTTTCATTATTATCTATAATTATATCTCTTTTATTACCTAAATGGTATGCATCAAAGGCTGTAGTCCTTTCATCAGGTGCTGGGCAATTCAACTTTTTATCATCTATTTCACCTATACCAGTTGCTGACTTTGGTTTATCTACAATTAATGAAGATATTAATAATTTTATTGCGATACTTCAGAGTAGGACAGTAAAAGAATATATGGTTAAAAAATTCAATTTAGTTGATAGATATAAACAAAGAGATATTGAGTTTGCAATGGAGGCCTTTGAAGAAAAAATAGAATTAGAGGTAACGGAAGAAGGTACACTAGAAATCACAATTTTTGATAAAGATCCATTAATGGCTAAGGAAATGGTCAATGAAGTTCTTTTTATGCTTGATCAGATTAATCAAAGCATCGGTATGGAAGCTGGTAAGTATAATAGAGAATTTTTGGAAAACAGAATTAATATAAATAAAAAAGACCTTGAAAAAGCTGAGCTTGCTTTAAAAACTTTTCAGGAAAAAACAGGTATAATTGATTTGGTTGCACAGTTATCTAGCACTATGCAGATGAGCGCACAAGCATATAATTCTATTTTTGAAGCCTATACTGCTTTATATGCAAAAAAGATAGAAACTGAAACTGAATTGGCTGTTGCGAAAACAACTTTATCAAATAATAACCCTACTATAATGCAGCTTGAAAAACTACTGAAAGAGCAGACGGTCCAACTTGAGCAATTAATGATAAAATTAGATGAGAAATTGCAATATCTATTATCTAATATTTCTCCTGCCCAAATAGATACTGTACCTAATATTGAGTTTTCTGTTTCATTTAATACTCTACCATCTTTGGGCCTTGAAAACGCAAGGCTGATTCGTGAGGTTGAATTACAAAGTACTATTCAAGAAATTTTGATTCCGCAATTTGAACAAGCTAAGCTTGAAGAAACAAAAAATATTCCAACACTTCAAATCATAGATAAACCGAAGGTTGCATTAAATAAGTCAAAACCAAAAAGATCATTAATTGTAATTGCTTCGACAGTAATGAGTTTTTTAATGTCTTTAATATTTCTTTATACTGATCACAGAACAAAAGGATTTCGATTAGCTATTAAGCAAAGCAATTCGTAATGCTCTTGCTTGTAATTTTTTCTATTGCTCAATTATTATTCTTTCTTATTGGTATAAATACATCTCCATTAGTTATGATAATTCTACCAATAGGTGTAATTATTTTTTGGTGGTTAATTAATAATCCATCTATTTCTTTAATGTTTTTAAGTCTAACTGCGATAATTAAAGGTTATTTAATTAGTTATAATCCTATTTTTGAAATTTTAGATGTTACTATTATAGCAACAATTATTATATGGATTGGATTAATTAAAATGTTAATTCAAGAAGGGTGGAATATTCCAAATAAATTAAGAGAAATTGTTTCTATTTTTATATTGTTTGGATTTGTACTAGGATTATCATATTTGTATACACCATCTCCGGAATATGGATTAATGAAAATAATTCGTTTTAACACTTTTGCATTAACGATGTTTTTGACGCCTTTTCTGATTATTAAATCATCAGAAGATTCAAAAAGACTTTTGTATTATTTTTATTTTCTATTAGCAATTATCGTTGGGATAATGTTATTCCAATTTATTTATTTTTTAAAATGGGGAGACTTTGCCATTGTTTTAGCATATTGGAATCGAATTTCAATTCCAGGCGCAAACCCAATACAAGTTAGTCGATATTTGGGGATTGGCGCAGCAATGATGATAGCATTATTGATAAGAAAAAAACCTAGTGATAGTGTAGGCCATTTATTAATTCTTACTATCATATTATTAACAATTATATTATCAGGATCTAGAGGACCTTTAATAAGTATCATTTTCGGTTCAATAATATATGCACTTCTCTATGAAAGAAATCACTTTATGAAAATTATTTCATATGCTTCAATAGCAATAGGAGCAATAATTTTTATCCTACTTTTACTGCCTGAAAATTTAACACAAAGGTTTTTTGATATTTCTCAGGGTTCTGTAATTATTACTCAACAAGGAGTAAAAAGGGTAAGCACTATAGCAACTAGATTTGAATTTTGGTCTATGTCATTACAATCATGGATCTCTTCTATAGTAAATTTTGTTTTTGGTCTTGGATCAGGAGGGTTTAGTTCTTTATTTATTTGGAGAGATTGGAGATGGTATCCTCATAATATATTCTTTGAAATAATTGTAGAGTTAGGATTAATTGGATTAAGCATCTTATCCTTATTTATTATAAAAACTTATAGATTAATTAGTAATGGTTTAAATAAGGGATCACTAACTGATCATTCATCTTTGTGGGTTGCAGGTACAATTGTTATGTTTATGGCAGCTCAATTCTCTGGAGATATAAATGATAATAGAATCCTATGGATGTTTCTTGCAATTTCAATAGCCTCTACACATGTAGATAAATTAATGGATGTAGAATCTGATCACGCATAACTATTCAACTCTTTATTCGAATTATTAAGAAAGCCTAAAGTGAACATTTTAAACAAGAAATTATCATTGAAGTATGATATAATAGTTACTCTTATTAATGGAATTATTGTTATAGGTGGAATTTTCATTTTAAATGGATTGATTGCTCGATTACATGGCTTGGATGTATTAGGTGAATTTTTATTAATAAAAAGAACGATATCATCAAGCATGGGAATTCTTTTGCTTGGTTTAAATATTGCTTTACCAAATTACTTGAGTAGAAAATTTGATAAGACATATGCAGATAATTCATATGTACTATTCATGATTGCAACTATCCCATTAACTGTATTATCCATTATTTTAATAATTTGGTTGGATATTAAGGGCTTCAATCAGCAGCATTTTTGGTATTATGTCATCTTCTCTTTTGGTATGAGTGCTCAATTTATGGCTTATGCTATTTTTAGAGGTTATATGAATATGATAGGTGCAAATATTTTGCAATTGATTGGTACAGCAGTTATTCCAATACTAATCTTTATATATGTTTCAACATTGCATGATAGCATTCTTTGGATTGGAATTCTTTCTATTATAGTTATGACCTTCTCTTATTTATTTAGAAATAAAGGAATTCGATTAGATACAATTAGAATTGATACAATAAAAAAATTATTTTCATATGGATTTGAAAGAGTTCCAAGTTTTGTATCTCAATTTATTTTACTAGCTGGCGTGCCAATTTTTATTGCACAAAAAGTAGATTTCAATAGCGTAGCATATTTTAATTCAAGTCTAAGCTTGGTCCGCCTTGCATTAATAATTGTTAATCCCATAGGATTAGTATTATTACCAAGAATATCAAATAAGCTTGCTAGCGGTTCACTGCAGGATATCAATAATAAATTATTTATATTATTAAAAGCAGGATTCTTTTTTAGTATAATAGCCACTGTTTATTGTTATTCAAATGCTGACCTAATTATTAAATATTGGCTTGGAAGTGAAAGTTATAAAGGAGCTCAGATTTTAAAATTTACAATATTAGCGTTACCTTTTTATACTATTGCAGGGTTATGTAAGAGTCCAATAGATGCAATATCTGAGAGAGGATATAATTCCATAATTTATTCCATATCTGCAGTAGTAATGTTATTAATTATTTATGTTGGAAAATCATTTGAATTAGACTTTTTATATATTGCTATATTTAGTTTTGTAACTAGTTATATAATTTTGGCTCTGTTAAGCATGTTTTATATAAATAGGTTTTACAAATCAAAATTTTGGAATTTACAATTATTTCGCGATGTTGTTCTCGGTGGATTAATTATTCACATACTTAATGCTTCTTTGATCCAAATGTCGGACTTATTCAATCTGTTAGGTCAGTCAATTTTATATTTAATTATATTATTATTATATATTATAAAAGTTAAAAAAGGATGGATGGCTGAATTGAGAGGTGTTTTGCTTGAAAAATAATCAAAAGATTTTTATAGGAACTAGTGTTCATCGATGGAATGATAACCGAATATTGCATAAAGAAGCAGTTTCATTAGCTAAAAAGTTTAATGTCGAGTTACATGCCCCTGCAGATTTTGACAAAAAGGAAATACATAATGTCAGCATTATTGGTCTTTCTACTTGGAAAAAGGAATCTGATAGAAAATTAATTAGAAATCAAATATGGAAAAGATTAAGAAATAATAATTCAGATATATTTCTTTTTCATGATCCGGAGCTAATATGGATTGGAATTAAAGCTTCTATAATATTAAAACTTAAAGTTGTATACGATGTTCATGAAAACACGATTCAATCCATATTGCGAAAAAACTGGCTTAATCCAATCAGTAAACTAATTGCAATTATTGGATATTCTATATTACAACAAGTTTCAAAAATATTTTTTGAACATTATCTTCTTGCTGAAGACTCATATAGAAGTTTTATCAAAAAGAATTATACTGTTATATATAATTATCCACTAAAATTTGATTATGATCTGCAAAAACCCAAAGAATTTGATTTAGTATATATAGGGGACATAACTGAAGATAGAGGAGCGTTAATTATAATTAAAATGTTGTCTATTCTAAAAAAAAGATACTCCAGTATTAGACTTGCATTAATTGGGAAAGTTCCTCCAATCCTAAAGAACGATTTAAATGATGTTATAAAAGAAAATCAACTACAAACTAACATTAAATTATTTGGGTATATGAATTATTTTGAAGCAATGCAAATAGTATGTCAATCTAAAATAGGATTGTGCCTGTTAAAGCCAATAAATAATTATATTGAATCTTACCCAACAAAACTCTTTGATTATATGCAAGCAGGTGTTCCATATGTATGCTCTAATTTTCCACTTTACCAAAAATTATTAGATACATGTGAAGCAGGTATTGCAGTGGATCCATTGAATTTTGAAGAAATAATAAATGCTATTAATAATTTAATGGAAGATTCTGACTTATATACTAATCTATCAAATAATGGAAACATTGCTTTAGTTAAAAATTTCAATTGGTCTACACAAGAAAGTAAATTATTTAAATTATTTCAATCTTTATAATCATGGTTTTAGTAGAAATAATTTTTTGGTTTAGCATTAGCTTAATTATTTATTCAACAATTTTCTATCCAGTTTTATTAAACTTTATTCGAAGTAATATTTATGTTGTAGATGAGAAATTTATACCTGAGGTCAGTTTAATAATATCTGCATATAATGAAGAAAAAAATATTCTGAAAAAATTAAGAAATGTTGATGATCTTGATTATCCAAAAGAAAAATTGCAGGTGATTCTTGCCAATGATGGTTCTGATGACAGGACAGTTCAAATTGCAAAAAATTTTGATTTTGTCAATATACTTTCATTAAAAAGGTCAGGAAAAACTTTTGCTCAAAATGAGGCCGTAAAGATTGCTAAAAATGAAATTTTAGTATTTAGCGATGCAAATAGTATTTATGAACCTGATGCCATAAAAAAATTAGTTAGAAACTTTGCTGATAAGAAAGTTGGAGTTGTTTGTGGTGAGTTGCAATATTATGAAAAAAAATCCTCTGAAAGTTTATATTGGAATTATGAAATCGCTATAAAAAAGGCTGAAAGCAAAAAGGGATGGTTGATTGGAGCAAATGGAAGTATTTATGCACTTCGAAGAAAATCTTATGTACCATTACCTTCAGATGCTATTAGTGATCATATCGAACCTATAAAGATTTATGGAAATGGTCTTGATATTATTTATGAATCTGAAGCAATAGCGATTGAAGAATCTCCAAAAGATGTATTATTAAGGAAAAGACGAATTATTCTAAGAAGTTTAGTATCAATGAAATATCTATTTAAAGAATTAAATCCGTTAAGAAAAAGATCAATTTGTATCCCTTATATTTCACATAAATTAATCAGATGGTTTACTCCAATATTTTTATTATTAATTTTTATAACTAATAGTGTATTGAATAATATTTCAAACTTTTATTTATACATATTCTATATCCAGATCATTTGCTATTTATTTGGTTTAATGATTAGCCCAGTAAGATATTTTTTACAAGTTAATTTTGCTTCTTTATTGGCAATTATTGATTGGTTATTAGGAAGGAAGCAAGATACTTGGGAAGTAATTCGTTAGAAAAATTACCATTCCCAAATTATTTTGAGTTGCATCTGTTTATCATCTTTAGAAATTGAATTAAAATTAAATTGAGCATTAATGTATCTAGAAAATTTATATTCAATCATTAAAGTAATAATCCTATTATAAGCGATTGGCTTTAGAAGCAATGGGGTATCATTATCTAAATCTGGATCTCGTTCAATATAGTTTTGATAAAGACTAGATCCTAGCCCTGAACCTTTTCTGTAGTAATTAAAAGATCCTTTAATATAAACATTAGATGATGGATAGAAATTACTGCTGATGCTAATTAAATCTGAGCTTGGACCAAAAGGGTAACCCAAAGGTTGATTTGCAGATGAAAAGGTATTAATTGAGTCTTTATGAGAATATATCCAAGGTCTACTTAATGTATATTCAATTTGAATATCTGGAATAGAAGGATTGCTTGATGGCACAAAGTGTAATCCTGATTGAAAAATGAATTTGTTTCCCCACCAAGGTTTAAAAATTTTTGACCAAGTAACTTCATCTAATAACATCGTTTGATAAAATCTTATATTTGGCTTTATTCTCCAGGAATAATCTATGCCAATAAGAATATTGTCTCGATCTCCAGTATTATGTTCAACTGACCAATACCAATGAACAGGATTTAGATAATCTAGATCTATATTTCTATTTCCATAAATTGCTAATTCTGTTATTGATATAGTAAAATTATTTGTTAAATCTATTTCTCCTCTATGAGCTGCGATGTATTTATTGGGATTAATATTTCTTTTATGCATTTCATAAGGACTATACGGCATTAGAGATCCATGGAGAGAATGGAATCGAATTTTATCAAAATTAATTTGAAGTCCAATATATGAAAAAGGCATGCCATTTCCTGATAAGATTGGTGAGAAATCAGTTGACCAACCCCAGCTATGATTTTGTCTTCCAAGGTTAATATTAAATTTATCATAATCAACAGATATTCCAGCTCTGCTATTATACCAAAAAACTGATTTCACTTCTGGAAAGTATTTAGCCCATTCATTATTATATCCTAACCAATCTATAGAATCAGGTGGTAGAACAGAATCGATTGACTTTCCATTATTTTTCCAAGATAGTCGATTCATAGAAAATTCAGAAAAAGCAGATATTCTTTTTGAAATTATTGTTTTTATTGAAATTTTATCACGAAAATACTTTTGATAATCATTACCAGTTGATACAATTAGATCTTCACTCCAATCTAACCATAATTTTGAGCTATCATTCACAATGCTGAAAAAATGAGGATCCGTATCATTAATATTATATGATAAAAGATTGCTCAATTTATTATTTTTGGAAAAAGGCAATTGCATTCCAGAATTTTCTGGAGTTATAAATTCACTTTTAAATTGTTCAGCTAATAAACGTGCATTATTATTTATATTATTATTATCTAAAACTTTATTCAATAACGTTAAAATTTGATCAATTGTTAATGGCCTAACTGATTGGACCCATTGAGGCAAAGTTCCACTTGTTGATTGTCTATATAAAAACGGATATACAATATGGTCCGCGCTTACTGGAATCTTTTGAGCAATCAAAAATTGACATAAAAGATACACGATTGCTATTTTTACATATTGCTTCATAATTGAATTTTATGATTTACAGATGTTTATACAAATAGAAAGGATAATTATTTTATTCTTTGTTGCATCATAAAATATAAAAAACTAACTTTTAACAAATGCACGGAGTTATATCGAATTAAACGTTAACAGTTTTTAATAGTCCAATTAATAATTAAAGGGATATTACTGTTATGCGTATAGAAATTTTCGGTGTGATCCAGCTCAACGTGCTAGAATCCACCTTTATTATAGATTAAAGCTTATGTCTCATGAGGCTTTACAACATCTCCGTATACGTTTGCCTAAATGGCTTACTTCATGGTCAATATTTCTATTAGATGTAATTCCATCCTTTATTGCTTATAAGTTTATTTTAATTCCAGAAATATCGTTATCTATATATAATACTATTTCTTACTTTGTTTTAATCCAAACTTTTTGGAGCACATTATTCTTAAGTCTAAATCTCTATAATTCTTCTGCAACGTCCTCTAGGTTTATTGAAATTCAAAGAATAGTTCTTACAACATTTACTATTGTTGTATTAATGATTTTTTTTGATGCAATTAATTATCTTAATTGGCCAATCAATCCACAAACCACAATGAGGTATTGGTTTATTTTTACTTTTGGCTTAATAACTTCTAGAATAGTATTTCGAACATTTCAAAAATATTTATTAAGAAAAGGATTTGGTCGAAGTAATACAGTAATTGTTGGATTTAACTCAAGAGGAATGGAAACAGCCAAGCAAATTCTAGATCATAATAATCTTGGCTATGATATTATTGGATTTGTACAAGCAGTTGATGATCAAAATATAAATAAATTCGAATCGAATATTCCAATTTTGGGAGAAGAAAACGAATTAAAAGAAATTATTCTAAAAAACCAAGTTTCTGAGGTGGTTCTTGCCTTAGAGAAATTGCAACATAATA
>CEUQ01125024.1_pt1 | contig 10614 bp, 5 predicted proteins | sample 361491 | NCBI WGS metagenome assembly CEUQ01 (sample SAMEA2622796, study PRJEB7988) | marine metagenome | biome: marine biome (ENVO:00000447); feature: marine epipelagic mixed layer (ENVO:xxxxxxxxx); material: "saline water (ENVO:00002010), including plankton (ENVO:xxxxxxxx)" | depth 120 m | reverse complement strand
GAGATGTCCACTGAGGAAAGTTGAAAATTGGAAAAACAATTTCAACTAATTGCATTATTATAAATGCAACTACCGCATAAGATGCAGCTACACGAAACACTTTTCTTCTTTTTAGCTCTTCTAAAAAACTCATATACTAGGTATTAAACCAGCTTCCTTGAATTTCAACTTCTCTCTTTCAATAAAAATCTTAATCTCGCTAGAAATTAATTTAAAACGATCATTATTCCGTATAGGATTAAATGAAATATCTTTTAGTAATGAATAATCTCTTAATCCACTTTGAACGGCTTTCTCCAATTCATCTAAAGCCTTCTCATTTTCTTTACTTAGCAAATAAAGAGATGAAAGCTGTACATGTTGAGTATAGGAATCGGCACCGTTACCAAGATTTGATTTAATAATTGAAAATCCTTCATCTAATAATTCATCATATGGTTGATCCAGATAATCTAGTGTTTGAAGCAAATAATGCGCATTCATAAAACCTGTAGTTCCACCAGAACGAAAGCTCCTCGCAACAGATTTTGATGAAACAAAATATTCTAATGCTTTTTCATAATTCTGATTATAATAATTATAAAGGCCATTAAAAAAGTTTGCGAAATCATCATTACCTATATTTTCTCTAAAAGATTCAATTATTTTTAATGCTTTTTGATTGTCGCTTACTCGTAATGATCTTAATATTCCAGTATTATAGGTTGAACGAACATTTGGACTATTCTTAATTGCGCTAAATAAAAACTTATCAGCTATCTCAATCTCATCGATCAAAAAATATATATTATTTAACCAAGTATTCTCTGTTGCAGTACTTGTTGGGCTTAAACGAGTTGATTTATTTAAATACTTTTGTGCTTCAAAGAATTGGCCTCTTCTTGAAAGAAAAACTCCTTTATTCGCAACTGCTGTATGATATCCCGGATTTAGAGAAAGAGCTTTATCTGTTGCATTCTCACCCTTGTTTAACTTGTGAGAGGCCATATGAATTAAACCTTTAGCCTTATATGCCTCTGCTAAGTTAGGATTAATTTTCAACGCCAAATCTGCAACATATAAAGCCGAGTCTATCCATTCCTCACCATATTCAAAGCGGATAACTCGTTGACCATAGCAATCTGCTAAACCTGCGTAAGCTAATGCATAATTTTTATCAATAGCTAAAGCCTCATTAAGTAAGTTGATAGATGTTTCATTGCCATCTCTTGTATACATTCCATAATAACTTCGAGCGCGTTGATATAGTATATAAGCATCCATATTGTTTGTTGGGATAGCTTCAAGCTGACTCAGTGTATTCTCTGTTAATTCTGCTTCCATTGCATTTGCGATTTCTTTAGATACATCAGCTTGAATATCAAATATATCAGCCATCTCTCGGTCATAAGAATCTGACCATATATGCTTATCATTTACTGCATCTATAAGCTGACCAACGATCCTAACACGTTCACCAATTTTTCTAATGCTACCTTCAAGTATATACTTTACACTTAATTCTTCCGCAATTTCTTTTGCATTTTTAATTGAGCCTTTATATTTCATTACTGAAGTTCTAGAAATAACAGTTAATTCTTTAACTTTTGCAAGATTCATTGTGATATCTTCAGTTATACCATCACTCAAATATTCATCATTTTTATCCTTACTAAAATTATCAAAAGGTAAAACCGCTATAGATTTATCATCTTCATCATTTATAGATAAAGCTGAACCACCATACGTACCAATTAATATCCCTGCTAATACACCTAAAGCTAGAAAAATATTCCTTTTTTGTAGATAGAATGGACGATCATCAACCTGAACTTTCATTCCACCTATATTTTCAGTATCTGGTGCATCAGTTTTAATATATCCTTGAGGTGTCTTATCAAATATCCAAGCAAAAATCACTGCAATTGGGAATCCAGCTAAAAGGACAACTACAAGAGTTGACATAACCCATTCAGGTATATTTAATGCAGGGAAAGTTACTTCACCTATTTGCATTAATATCCAAGCAACTACTGCATATGTAACTGCAACCCTAAATACCTTGCGACGCTTTAATTCTTCAAAAAAACTCATAGTAAAGGTTTTCCCTTTTCTAAAATTTTTTTAAACCTGGGATTGTTTCTCAATTTATTGAAATACGGGTGCTTTTTTAAATAACCAGTAGTAAACCCAGCTGGGACCGATGTTACGTGATCATAAATATCTATTGCTTCATCCTCCATCCCTAAAATGGTATAAATCAAACCAAAGCGAGACAAAACATTTGGCCCGAAAAATGTGTCCTTACTTTCAGGTAATATTTCTACACTTCGCTTACCAAAATTTATAGCCTCTTCTTCATTTTCTAAATAGGCATAGTTTTCACCAAGAGAAAGAAGAATTGCATAATTATCTGGATTAATTTCTAATTCGTTCTCTAAGATAGAAATTGATTTTCTAAAATGGTCTTCTGCTTCATCCATATTCCCAGAGAATCTATGTACAAGACCAATTAATGTGGACTTTACTTTAATGAATGCTAGGTGTGGGATGATTTCCTTATCAAAACTTTCTGCGAAGCTTAATGCTTTATCATATTCGCTATTCTGAATATAATAATCAATTAGTAGAATTTTTCTACCAGGACTCTCAGTCCATGTAAGCGTTTCTTCTAAAATTTCAACTGCTGATTTAACATCATCCAAATCATACATTAAAAAATCAGATAGCCCTAGATATGCATCAATATGAGTAGGGTCCAGTTCAATCGTTTTTCTAAAAAAATTAGCTCCATTTTCGTAATCACCAACTAGACCATACATTACTCCCAATTGAAAGTAGCTATCTCCACTTCGTGGGTTGAGCTCCCTGCTTTTCTCAAGATGTATAATTGCCTCATCCCATTCCCCTATTCGTCGATTAATCCATCCGATTCTATTCCAAACATCTGTATCTCCAGGAGAAATATCTCTTGCTTTTTCATATTGAATCAATGCTTTAGCATAGTTTCGAAAACCGTAATAATAATAGCTGCCATCTGCTTTTAAAACGCTTGGGTGGTTAGGGTTTAATTTTTTAGCGTGGTCAATTGCATCTTTAGCTAAGTTTAATCTTTCAGGGGATCTATCAAAGTTGAACCAATAAACTATTAAATGACCATCTGCTAATAAGGCATAAGCATCTACAAATTTTTGATCAAGGCTTGTGGCCAGCTTGAGGTACTGAATTGCTTTTTTAACCAAATCTTCTTGTTCTGAAAATCTAATTAATTCAAAAGCTTTCAGATATAATTCATAAGCTTGGATATTTTCAGTAGGTTTCTTTGTAATTAATGCAGTGGATTCATCAGATATTTTAGCTTTTAATGCCTCACCAATTTTTAGAGCGACATCAGACTGCATCATAAAAATGTCATCTATTTTACCATCATATGTCTCTGCCCAAATATGCTCATCTGTTTTAGTATTGATTAATTGACCAACAATTCTGATATTTTCTCCAATCCGTTGAATACTACCTTCAAGTATGTGAGCAACGCCGAGTTCTTCTGCTATTTCTTTAATCTTTTTAGTTGTATTTTTGTATTCCATGACTGAAGTGCGAGATATGACCTTTAATCCACCAATCTTAGCTAGATTTGCTGTGATTACCTCAGTCACCCCATCACTAAAATACTGATCTTCTTCTGCAGTACTATAATTATCAAAAGGCAAAACAGCAATAGATTTTGAATCAACTTTATTTGTAATAGATGATCCACCATAAGTGCCAATTAAAATACCTGCCACTATCCCAAAAACAAGAAACAAATTTCTTTTTTCTAGATAAAAAGGACGATTATCAACTTTTATATTCATTCCTTCCATATCTTGTGATTCAGGTTCATCTGTTTTAACATAACCCCCGGGGGTTTTATCAAATATCCAGCTCAAAATCACCGCAATTGGAAAACCTAATAAAACAATAATAACTGTAAATTGTTGCGTCCACTGTGGAAAATTGAACATAGGAAATAGAATTTCTACCAATTGCATAATTACAAATGCAACAACCGCATATGAAGCAGCTACTCTAAATACCTTACGACGTTTTAATTCCTCAATAAAACTCATAACTTTGGATTTAAATTGTTAAGAACTGTTTTAAAACGTGGCTCATTTCTAATAGAATCGAATATAGGGTTATGAAGTAATTCACCATAAGAAAAACCATTAGGCAGTACGCTGAGACTCTCTATTTCTTCAAGTGCATTTAATTTACTTCCAGTAAGTACATAAATTTTAGAAAGTTCTTTCCTATAGGAAGCTCCTAATATTGCATCACGATTTATTGGCAATAATTCAGTTGCTTTTATTCCAGATTGAATAGCTCTTTGCTTATCGCCTAGTCTCCCATATATTAATCCAAGTGTCGCATGAAAGCGCGGATCATTGGGATTTGATTTTAACATTTCATTAATCATTTCAATTGAGCTCAAATATTTTTTCTGGCTTTTTTCAATCTCATTATTTAGTTCAAGAGCAATACCTTCAAAATAAGATTTTGGCCAAAAATAAAATAAATTTCCAAAAGATCTACCAGAATATTCTCTTAAAACCTTTTCAATCTCTTCGGCATTTCCGTACATATAAGCCAACCGAATTTGGAAAGTATTATTATCCATATTTGCTAATTCAGCAATGGCTTTTGCTTCATTTAATTTTCCAGAGTCAAATAGTGTATTCATCTTATCCCAAGTAATGTTTGAACTATTATTTGGATTGATTAAGATCATCTGATTAGCCAAAGACAATGCTTTCTCATAATTTCTAATGTGACGATAAGATCTAGAAAGATTACCCATTATAAGCATTGAACGCGGGTCCATTTCCAATGCCTTTTCATTTAAAATAATGGATTTTTCAAGATCTCCCAATCTCCTATAAATCATAGCTGCGTAAAAGTGAGTAAATGAATTACCAGGTGCTAATTCTATTGCAATTGAATAATCTGCCAAAGCTTTAGCATAATCTCTAAATCCATGATAAAAATATGTAGCTCGAGCCATTCTTACTATAGCGTTATTTGGCTTTAGCTGCATTGCTTGATCAATGGCTTCTTTTGATGCTTTCATTCTTGAAGGTGATAGGTCGAGACGATACCATTTAATATGTGCATGCATTTTGCCAAGTTGTGCATATGCTTCAGCAAAAGTTGGATCCAAACTAACAGCCCTCTCATATTCACTTATTGCTGCTCTAAGATTTGTTTCGTTATGTCCCGCATTATCATACATATTACCTTTAAGATAATATTCATAAGCAGCAGTACTCTCAGTAAGAACTTCATTTATACGCGCTTTTTCGTCACTTGTTAATTCAGATTTCATTGCCTCAGCAATTTCAATTGCAACGCTAGATTGTAATTCAAATAAATCTGATTCATTGCGATCATAAGTTTCTGCCCAAATATGCTCATCTGTATCAGCATCAATCAACTGACCTACAACTCTTACACGTCCATTTGCTCTTTGGATACTTCCTTCAAGTATGTGAGCAACTCCTAATTCTTTAGCAATTTCTTTTAATTTCTTAGTTGTATTCTTGTATTCCATGACAGAAGTTCTCGAGATAACCTTTAAATCTTTAACATTAGCCAAATTTGCAATAATAACTTCAGTCATTCCATCTGAAAAATACTGATCTTCCTCAGCAGTACTGTAATTATCAAATGGTAATACCGCTATCGATTTACTGTCAACAGAACTAAAGCTGTCGCCACCATAAGTACCTATTAAAATACCAGCTAATACACCTAATGCTAGAATAATATTTCTTTTTTGTAGGTAGAATGGACGATCATCAACCTTAACGTTCATTCTGCCTATATTTTCAGTATTAGGTGCATCAGTTTTAATATAACCCTGGGGTGTCTTATCAAATATCCAGGCGAAAATCACTGCGATTGGGAACCCTGCTAAAAGGACAACTACAAGAGTTGACATAACCCATTCTGGAATATTTAATGCTGGAAAAGTAACCTCGCCTATTTGCATTAATATCCAAGCAACTACTGCATATGTAGCTGCAACTCTAAATACTTTACGACGCTTTAATTCTTCAAAAAAACTCATATTAAGAGACCAAACCTGCTTCAATTCTCTCTCTATCAATAATCGTTTTTATTCTATCTATTAATTTAAAATATCGTGAATCTTTTTTTATTATATCAAAAGCTGGATCAACCATCAAACCTTTGTAGTTCAAGCCTCCCATGTCAACCATAGTATCTAAAAATTCAAAAGCTTTATCAAAACTTTCTTTCATTACATATATTTTTGATAACGAATAATATGCTCTTTGATCACTATTATCCATATTCAACCAATCTTCTAATTGAATTAATGCATCATCCATATATTTTTTAGATTTATTCTTATTTCCTAATGATTGTTCAAGATACGCAAGATTAGTCTTGTCCCCAGCATATAATTGATTGATTTGCAATGCATAGCTTTTTGCGTTATCTAAATCTTTTATATTTAAAAAATAATTAAAGGCTACTCTCATAACCCTATTGTCATCAGGTCTTAATCTTAGTAGTTCATCTAGATAATATTTCGCTTTGCTAGAATTAGAATTTGATAAATGATAAAATACAAGTGCGCTTAAGCATTCAAAAGAATCATTATGTTTAAGAACGCCTTCCAAAAATAACTCCAGAGCCTTTTCGTTCTCTCCAATTAATCTATATGTTCCAGCATAATTCCATACTGTTCTTCGGTTATATGGATCCATCTTGTAGGATTTTTCATACCATTCTAATGCTTCACTCAAATCCCCTTTACTTCTATAATCCAACCCAACATTACTAATCGCATCTGCAAAACCAGGTTTTAATTTGATAGTTTTCAAATTATTTTTTAGTGAACTGTTTGAATCACCGCTATAGGCAAAAAGAAGACCTAATGCTTTATATCCCTCAGCAAGATTTTTATCCAATTTCAATGATTTTTCTGCGGCAGAAAAACCAAGGTCTCTATAAATTGAGTCCCTAGTCATGGCATAAAGCTGACCATAAGAATCAGCTAATCCAGAATATGCTAATGCGAAAATTGGATCGACATTTAAAGCACGTTTATAGTAATCAATCGATTCTCTAAATCCCTTATCTGAATATTGATAATATATTTCTTTGCCCTGCTTATACAATGTATAAGCTTCAAGGTTTTGAGTTGGAATTTGATCTATTCGAGCTTCTTCCTCAGGCGATAGTTTTGATTTCAAAGCATATGCAATTTTTTTCGCAACATCAGTTTGAACTTCAAAAATATTTCTCATTTTACGATCATATGTACCAGCCCATAAATGACCATCTGTTTGAACATCAATTAGCTGACTAACTATTCTAACATCATCACCAATTCTACGGACACTCCCCTCTAAAATAGTTGAAACCCCCAACTCTTTTGCTATTTCAACAATATTCTTAGTTGTTCCTTTATACTGCAATACAGAAGTTCTAGCAATAACTCTGACATCTTGAATATTTGAAAGTTGACTTATGATGTCCTCGGTTATTCCATCAGAAAAAATTTCATCATTCTGATCATTGCCTAAATTATCGAAAGGTAAGACCGCAACAGATTTATCATCTGCGATTGATCGTGTTAAGGTTGATCCTCCATATGTTCCAATTAATATTCCTGCGACTACTCCTAAAACAAGAAAAAGATTCCTTTTTTGTAGATAAAATGGGCGATTATCAACTTTGACATTCATTCCACCTATATCTTCTGCTTTAGAAGCATCTGTTTTAATGTATCCCTGGGGCGTTTTATCAAACACCCAGCTTAAAATCACTGCTATTGGAAAACCTAATAAAACAATAATAACTGTGAATTGTTGTGTCCACTGTGGAAAATTGAACATAGGAAATAGAATTTCTACCAATTGCATAATTACAAATGCAACCACTGCATATGAAGCAGCTACCCTAAATACCTTGCGACGCTTTAATTCATCAATAAAACTCATGAAACAGCCTTGCTAATTTTCTTTAAAGCTTCTCTAGCCATTTGCTTCTCTTTAAGAGATTCTGGAGCTGGTTCCCATATCTGTAGAAAGGTTTCTATATTAGATTTTGCCAGCCTATAATTTTTTAATTCTAGATTAGCTAATCCAGAATAAAGAAAGATTTTTGGATAGTAATAAACTCTTTGTCCACCATTCGAATTATAATCATTTTTTAGTGAGTCAAAATATTTGATGGCATTGGAAAATTCATTTAGCTTGAAATAAGAGATTCCTAAATCATAGTTAATTAAAAAGCGTGGCCCAAGTGTTGTTCCACCAATAACAGATTCAAAAATTTCTATAGCTTTTCTATATTCACCTTTTTGCATAAAATTCTTTGCATTCTCAATTTCTATTCCCATTGCCTCCGAATTACCAAATGCAATCATTGTATATTCATTTTTCTTATCAATATCATTCAAGCTATCAAATGATTGAATTAAATTCCATTTTGTAAAAGCACCAAGGTCAAAGAAGGTTACACCATTTGAATTGTCATTAAAGATATTTTCGACTTCAAATAATAATTTTCTACCAATCTCTCTTTCATCAAATATATCTATCATAGCTCTGGCTCTAGTGATTAGAGTAATTGCATATAAGCGAAAGTTAGAAGCTCTAGTATAAATCCTAAGGGCTTCATCGGAATATTTAATAAAAGAATTTTTATCACCTCGAAAAATTGCTAGCCTTTGCAAACTACGAATCCTATTTCTATCCGAATTTTCTAATTTTTCATATCTTTCTTTTGCTCTTTTATAATCACCGGTAATATAATAGCCATAGCCAAAAGCAAGATCAGTATCTATAAGCTGAATCTCTGCGTCTTCAATCTCTCTTACTAATCCAAAATATTCCCTAAATTTTCCTGCCCACAAATAAGAATTTATTTGGTGCGTTTTATATACTGGATCATTCGGATAAAGTGATAATGTTCTTTCAGCTATTTCAATATTTTTATTATGGTCTTCTACTGTAATATACGCATCCTTTAGGTGTGAAAAAGCAAGGCCAAAAGAAGGATCCAGTTCATAACTTTTTTTGAAATAGTCGATTGATTTTTCAATCTCACCATTATGAAAAAATCGATCGCCAATTTCAAAATATGCTAATTTTTCATTAGGATATTTTTGAATAATCTCTTCATATAGTGGTATTTTTGACTCCCAACCTCTTACATAACGAGCGGTGATATATAATCTCTCCTTATTTGGAACCGAATCTATATAATCCATGGATTTTTGGATATATTTACGACTCATCTCTGTATTATAGTTCCAAGAAAAACTTCGTGCAAGTTGAAAATAGGCTAGGGCAAAAGTGGAATCTAATTCAATTGCTTTCAATAAGTTTGTCTCTGCTTCATTCCATCGTAATTGATCAAGTGCTTTTTCACCAATATCGTAATATCGATAAGCTTCCAAATTTTTTGTAGTCATATTAGCAATAGCAGTTTGGCTTTCATCAATTTCTTCAGCTTTTTCCGCTAAACTAATTCTTGTTTGTTTTGATATTTCATCTATTAAACTTGGAATTTGTTCTTTTCCCTTTGCTTGAACATTTGTTGAGTATAGGTATTCATTAGACTGAACATCCAATATTTTCAGATCAATAGAATACAAATCACCAAATTTTCGAATTGAGGTTAGAACGAGAGACCCTATATCTGCTCTTCGACAAATTTCTGCACCTAACTTTTCATCAACAATATTGTTATCTGATTTACCCATTTGTTTTAAGAGATCATACATGCGTGATTTTGTTAAAACTGATAAATAATTGGATTGCTCAAGAGAAGTAATTAAAAGTCCTGATAAACCGTTTAAGGATTGGTCTTCGGTATTGTTTTCAAAATCAGCTATTGCTACAGGAATACGATCTCCAGTGTAGTTAACTAATTTGTCTTCAGATCCAAAAAAATTAATTTTACCAATAAGTATTCCAGCGATGACACCAAGAAATAAAAAAATATTTTTCTTTTGAATATAAAAGGGTCGAACATCAACTTTTACTTCCATATTGCCAACTTTAGTAGTTGGCGCAACTTGATCGGAGTCTAAAGATTGTGTTCGAACTATACCCTCAGGAGTTTTGTCAAAAATCCATGCAATAATTGCTACAATAGGAAAACCAATTAGCAAAGTAACGACTACTGCAGTTAAAACCCAATCAGGCAAGCGTAATGCGGGAAAAGTTACCTCACCAATTTGCATAATAATCCATGCAACAACTGCGTAAGAAGCTGATACTCGGAATACTTTCCTTCTCTTCAGTTCTTCTATAAAATTACCCAAGATAAAACTCTTTTATTTTTTTGTGGGAGATAATCTACGATGAGATTTAATAATCTGTATAATAAACAAATTTTTTCCAATCCGCCATTTTTTTTTTGAAAAAATTTTAGTATTATGTTCTTTTTTAGATCTTAAGTAGGAATAGATTGGTCTAATTGGTCTTTAACAGCAGCCGCTATTTCTACTGCATTCGGTGTATCACTATGAACACATACACTTTGAATTTTAACTTGAAACGCAGTCCCATCAACCGCAACAATATTTCCATTTAACATGCTTTTCATTTG
>CEUQ01089740.1_pt1 | contig 10623 bp, 10 predicted proteins | sample 361491 | NCBI WGS metagenome assembly CEUQ01 (sample SAMEA2622796, study PRJEB7988) | marine metagenome | biome: marine biome (ENVO:00000447); feature: marine epipelagic mixed layer (ENVO:xxxxxxxxx); material: "saline water (ENVO:00002010), including plankton (ENVO:xxxxxxxx)" | depth 120 m | reverse complement strand
TAACTTAGGAAAATACCGGCCAAAAAAAATACGAAGTGAAAAGCAGCAAAAGAAATAGATGGATTGTACTCAGAAGATAGCGTCCAGTTTTGCATACCTAAATAAATACCAAAATAAAGCAAAAAGAATAACGATCCAGTAATTAACGATACTGTGAAGCCAATTCTATGATTTGAAATTCCAAAATTTAGAGCAACGAAGGCACTCACAATAATTAATACAAAAATTGATAGCCTTTTAAAAAGTTCTGATTGTTCTCGATTATTCTCTAAATTTGAGATGAGGCTAGTCAATGAAAGATGACTCAGATCGGTCGATGAGGTTTTAATTTTTCTCGGAAAAGTAAATTCTAGTTGCGAGAAGTTCATCAAAAAGTCTCCCTCCATCTCAAGGCCAACTATTTTCCCATTCCTAAAAGTTAATTTGTTGGTAGTTTTATCAGTGGGTATAGAAGAAACTTGATCTGCCGTTAAAATGATCTCCATATCTTCATGTTCAATTGATGCAAATATTTCACTGAATCCAAAATCAAAGTCATTAGATTCTTTGGCAAAAAAGGTAGTATTCACATCCTCAAAATAGGTAGGCTTCCCTGCCCCCATCATTTTGAATCTATCAGAGAAAGTTTGATTGCTTGTTAGCTTGTACAAAGAGTCAAGAGAATAAGGAGAGACTATCAGAGATATAAATAGTGCAAAAAAAGACATTAACAGTATTGGTATTGCAAGGATTTTAAGAAAGTTACCGCTCTTTAACCCCATCTGCCTCATGAAATTTATTTCATTGCTTGTGTTCATTCTTGCAATGCAAATTAAAGTTGAAAGGAAGATGCTCAAAGGGAGAATAATCTCAATGACGCTTGGAATGTTAAAAAATATATAACCCAAGGCAATTTGTGGATACATATCTCCTCTGGCTGCGATCTCAAGGAAATCAATGCTTCTTAGAAAGAAAAAGGCTAAAAATAGTACTGAGAATATAACTAAAAAAGTCTGTAAGAAGCTTCTGATAATATACTTAGATATAATGCTGAACATTTCAATTTGTCTATGGTGATATTATCCCACAGAAATTTGACTTACTAAGGAGTAATAAATGACATCAAATTTAAAAATAAACCTATCTATAACTTCTCCAAATGAGATGCTTTCTGATAAAAACGAAACTCTTATTATTGGTATTCAAGAAAACGGCAACTCTCAATCCAGTAAAAATATATTCAATAAGGCTTCTAAGGGCCTAATGAACACTTTGTTAAAAAGAAAAGAATTCTCAGGAAAAGTTAATACTTCTTGTTATATCCCTGCCCTAGCGGATCAAAAAGATAAAAAGTTTTTCTTATTAGGTTTAGGTAATACGTCAGATAAATTCAAAGATGATGATGCATCGAAGTTGATAACTAAAATTTGCACCTTAGCAAAAACTGCAAATACAAAAAAAGTTTCTTTGTTTCTTCCAGAAATTAAATTTGAAAAAAGAGATTTTTCTTGGTTCTTGCAAAACCTTTCAATGCAATTGGAATCATCGACTTATAAATATATTTTTGATGGAAAAAAAGAACAAAAAAATAATATTCTTGCGTCCGTAAATTTACTTATTTACTCCAAAAAAGATATTGCCGATCTAAGAAAATCAATATCTATTGGGACTAACATAGGTGTTGGGATAAACAGAATGAAGGAGCTTGGCAATACTCCTGCAAATATTTGCACGCCCACTTACCTTGGAAATACTGCTAAAGAGCTTGGAAGAAAATATAAAAATCTATCTGTGAAAGTCCTAGGTGAAAAAGAAATGGAAAAGCTTGGAATGCATTGTCTTTTGTCTGTTGGAAATGGGAGCGTACAAGAATCTAAGTTCATTATTATCGAATACAAAGGTGGTAAAAAAACGGAACAACCGGAAGTTATTGTTGGAAAAGGCATAACTTTTGATACTGGCGGAATAAGTTTAAAGCCAAGCCCAGCAATGGATGAAATGAAGTATGACATGAGTGGGGCTGCGAGCGTTCTAGGAACCATGGAGGCTATTGCTTTGATAAAACCAAAGTCTAATATCATTGGAGTGGTCGCTTCTGCAGAAAATATGCCTGGCAGCAAGGCAACCAAACCTGGAGATGTTGTTAAAACAATGTCTGGGCAAACTGTGGAGATACTTAATACAGATGCAGAAGGACGATTAGTTCTCTGCGATGCATTGACCTATGTAGAAAGGTTTAAACCTAAAAATGTCATAGATATAGCTACATTAACTGGAGCAGTGATAGTTGCTTTAGGTCATGTTGCTTCAGGTTTAATGAGTAATAATCAGAAATTAGCCGACAAAATAATAGACGCTGGTCATGCTTCAATGGACAAAGCATGGCAATTGCCTCTATGGGATGAATATCAAGGAGATTTGGATAGTAATTTTGCTGATATAGCCAACATTGGTGGGCGAGCAGGAACAATTACTGCTGCGTGTTTCCTTTCAAGGTTTACTAAAAAATATCCTTGGGCACATCTTGATGTAGCTGGGACAGCTCATGGGTCTGGAAAAGCCAAAGGTTCCAGAGGAAGACCTGTTCCACTCTTAACTAATTACCTATTGTCTCAATCGTAATTAATGGAATTTTACAAGGCTGGAACTTCCTTAGACGAGGGAGAAAAGTTTTGCTGCCAATTTACAAAAGATCTCTATTGGAAAAATATTGAATCTGACGAAAAAAATTATATTGTCATAAATTGTGAAGATCTAAATCAAGCAAAAAAATTAGATGACTTTCTGTGGGAAAATATTTCAGATATTTTTCTACCTCATAAAATCTGTAATGATTTAGATTCACCTGATGCTCCAATTTTGATTTCCTTCCCTGGAATAAAGCATCCTTGTAATAAAAATACTTATTTGATTAATTTGAATCCAAAATTGCCTTCGAATTTTCAAGATTTTAAATCCTCTTATCAATTGGTTATTGAAGATGGGGGTGAATATCAAAAGATTGCGAGAGAGAGTTTTAAAGTTTGTTTAGAATACGGAATTAAACCAAACTATATTGGATAATGGATTCTAAATACCAACCCAAAAAAATTGAGAGATTGTGGTCTTCTAAATGGGAAGAATCTAAATTATTTTCACCAAGCTTAAAGAAAAATAGCAAAGCTTTCTCCATCATGCTTCCGCCCCCAAATGTGACAGGGGTTCTACACATGGGGCATGGCTTTCAAACATCTATCATGGATTCGATTTGTAGATACAAACGAATGAATGGATACGATGTGTTATGGCAACCAGGTACAGATCATGCTGGCATATCAACAGAAATAGTCGTTGAAAGAAATCTTGAAAAGGAAAATAAAAGTAAAAATAAATTAGGGAGAGAAAAATTTATCAAGGAAGTCTGGAAGTGGAAAAGAAAGTCTGGAAATACCATCACAAGTCAATTAAGAAGGTTAGGTGCATCTTTAGACTGGGAAAATGAAGCGTTCACCATGGATGAAGATTATGCGCATATTGTAAGAAAAGTATTCATTGAACTTTATGAAAAAGGACTGATTTATAAGAAGAATAGATTGGTTAATTGGGATCCCAAAAATGAGACTGGCCTATCCGACTTAGAGGTAACCACGAGGGAAGAAAATGGGAATATTTGGCATATCAAATACGAAGTTGGAGATGGCTTTATTATTGTTGCTACAACTCGGCCTGAAACAATGTTCGGTGATCAGGCAATAGCTGTTCATCCCAAAGACAAAAGATATAAAAAATTAATAGGTTTAAAAGCAAAAATACCTTTTACCGATAAATATATCCCCATCATTGCTGACTCGTACGTTGATAAAGATTTTGGTACTGGTTGTTTGAAGATCACTCCTGGTCATGATTTTAATGATTATGAACTAGGCATAAAACATGGACTTGAACCTATAAATATTTTGAATCCTGATGGCACTTTGAATGCTGAGACTCCGGTCCCTTTTTCAGGCATGGATCGTTTTGATGCTAGGAGAGAAATTATTAAATCTTTAAAAGATATCCAGATGTTAGAGAAAATTGAACCGCATAAATTATCAATTCCAAGAGCAGAAAGATCCGACACGATACTAGAACCTTATCTAACAGATCAATGGTATTTAAATACAGACATTATAGGTAAAGAAGCCTTGAGCTTGGTCAAAAAAAAGTCAATAAATTTTATTCCTGATAATTGGAAAAAAACCTATTTCTCTTGGATGAACGAGCTTCAAGATTGGTGCATAAGTAGGCAATTGTGGTGGGGTCATCAAATCCCAATCTGGTATGACCAAGATGGAAGTGAATATTGCGGAGAAAACGAGAAAGATATTAGAAAAAAATATAAATTAGATAAAAAAGTATCTTTGGTCCAAGATCAAGATGTTCTGGATACGTGGTTTTCTTCCTCTTTGTGGACTTTTGCTACCCTTGGTTGGCCTCAACAAACAAAAAGATTAGATAAGTATCACCCTACTTCATTATTAGTGACTGGTTTCGACATCATCTTTTTTTGGGTTGCCCGAATGATAATGATGACTAAGCATTTCACAAAGGCAATACCATTCAAAGAAATCTATATTACTGGGCTTATCAGAGACAGTGAAGGCCAAAAAATGTCTAAGTCAAAAGGAAACGTTCTTGATCCTTTGGATATTATTGATGGAATAAATTTAGAAGCTCTTATTTCAAAAAGAATTTCTGGCCTTTTAAACCCAGATGACGAGCAGAAAATAATCAAACAGACAAAGAAAGATTATCCTCAAGGAATAAAAGCACACGGTACTGATGCTTTGAGATTTACTTTTTTGTCTCTTGCTTCTGGAAGTAGAGATATTAATTTTGATATGAAGCGTGTAGAAGGTTATAGAAACTTTTGTAACAAGCTATGGAATGCCTCTAGATTCATTGAATTAAATAAGCCAGCTAGTTTTAAAAGGACTAATCGATTTATAAAAACCCCTGAAGATAAATGGATAGTGGAGAAATTAAATAACACGGTAGTTTCTATGAATACGCATATGGATAATTATAGATTTGATTTAGCCACTCAAAGTGTTTATGAATTCGTATGGAATGATTTTTGTGATTGGTACATCGAGTTTTCAAAAAATCGACTTGATTCAGACAATATTAAGAAAAGCGAAGTAGATAGGATCATATCTGGTTTGATGCACATTCTTGAGTCAATCCTAAAAATTTGCCACCCTTTTATGCCTTTCATTACAGAAGAAATCTGGAATCATATTGCTTCCGGAAAAAAACAATCATTCTTGTTAAATCAATCATTTCCAAAAAAAGTAAGAATTTCAGGATCAAAATACAAAGAAATAGAAAACTTGAAAAACGCAATATCATCAATAAGAAACATGAAAGCTGAGATGGGTATTGCATCTATAAAACTTGAAGAGGTGTTTATATCGGGCAATAAAAATTCACTGAATTTTATTCTCGAAAACTCAGATCATGTAAAAAAACTTGCTGGATTAAAAGACTTAAAAGTATTAGAGATAAATAAACCCTGCGCCATAGTTGTTTCTCACGATCTCAAATTTCATATACCTTTTGAAGGAAACGTGGATCCTTTATCAGAAAAATTAAGAAATGAGCAAAAATTACAGAAAATAACTAAAAATTTGGCAAATATTGAAAATACTTTAAGTAACAAAAAGTTTATTTCAAGCGCTCCTAAAAGCCTTGTAAATGAGAGAAAGCGTCAATATAGGCAAGCAATAAAAGAATCTAAGTCTATTCAATTACATTTAAAGAACTTAAATAAACTAAGCTAATCTTTATCTAGAAAAGCAATCTTCCAATAAACCATAAGGTAGAGAAGAAAAAAACAACCAAAGAGATTAAATCTTTTAAAAATAGTCTACTTATGAGCCTTGTTTTTGCAATGAGGTAAAGGGTCAGAAGAAGAAGAAAAGCATATAAAATCTGAGCTGCCTCTATTCCTAAGTTGAATAGAATAATTGATGAGATAAGTGATTGAGAATCAAAATTAGATAAGTTTGAAGCGAATCCAAAACCATGTATCAGTCCAAAAAATACCGTCGCAACAATTCTGATAAGTGAATTTCTTGTAATTAAATAAGGATAAGAAATTCCAATCAAAGCCATGCCTAGGGATAGAACAGTTATTTCTGGCAAGAAGACAAGTGAAAGACAAACCAATGATATCCAAAAAATAAAATTTATCTTCATCATTCTATTTTTATTAACTTGTCTAAGTACTAAGTACTCCAAAGCCAATAAAAATATTGAGTAACCGATAAGTATTTCAATAATTGAAATTTTGACAGAAATAAAGCCTAAGGATGAGAACGTAATGCTGATAGCGTGGCCTAAGGTAAAACCAGAGAGCAGATAAATTAATTGTTTTATTCCAATTATTAGTAAAGTTAAAAGAGATACAAACGCAATATGATCGTAGCCTCCTAAAAAGTGATTTAATCCCAAAGAAAAAAAACTAAAATTCCGATCGGTTTCTTTGAAATCAATTTTACTTTTAGAGTTATTTAAAAAGGTTTGATTTTGAAGGCTAGTCCCTTTTTTAATATTCACTAAAATAGTTTGATCTGGATAAAGAGAAAAAAAGTTTCTAGCCTCAAGTAAGCTAGGAAAATTCTTACAGGTAATTTTTTTCTTGAAAGTTAAATATCTCGCAGATGAATTAATTAGATCAAAATCTTTTTCGTTGCAGGCATTAAAATTAAATCCATTATTAATAGTCTCTTCCAAAGATGGTCTGTATAAGTTTCGAGGTACTTTAATATCCATCTCAATTTCCTTGGATTGGTCTGCTTCAAGAAAGTCTATGGACAAGTTAAATTTTTGGAGCTCATGTGAGCTCAAGAAAGGGGCTGTAAGTAAAAGGCACAAAGACAGAAGTCTCATTACTTATATAAGATAGGGTTTATCTCAACTGGATAACTTTTTTTAAGCTCATTTATGTATTCTCTAAAAGATCTCTCTCTTTCGCTCCTTATTGCCTCTTGATTTACTTTGTCGAATATCGAGTTCAATGAAGCGGGCTCCCCTTCTCTCTTATCTATAAGAAAAACACTAAACGGTTGATCATCTTGGATAAATTTAATTTCACCCCCAATCTCAAGAGTATCTATATTTATAATTGCATCCGCTCCCAAATAATCTCTCAGCTTCTGCTTTGTAAGATAATCATTGGGCAAATTAATCAATTCACTATCAGATTTCATTAAATACAAATCATTTTGAGAAAATTTATCAAGATTTTCTCTGTAATATTCTTCAACGTCTTCATACTCAATATTTGAGATGATCTGATTAGAAATGATGTTTGTCATGTAATCGATGAGATTATTTTTCAATAGAGGATCGCTCTGGATAATATCTTCATCGATTGCCTTCATGATCAATAATTGTTCAATGATGATTTGATCAATCACTGACTCTTTGAGTTTGGTGCCTATTTCCCCATCATTATTGAAATCAAGTTGGCTGATCTGAGCTAAATAAGTTTCCATGGAAATGGATTTATCCCCAACTTTTATTGCCCAGTTTGAGGGCGGAAGAGAAATATTTTCAAAAAAATCAAAAGTTAGGAAAACTATCCCCAGAATAAATGAAAGCAAGAATCCAAAATTTAGGTAAGAAATATTCAATTATTTTTCTAGGACCATTTCTATATGAGGAATCCCATCCTCATCATAAATTTTTCCAACTGTTTTGAAGCCGTAACCTTGATAAAAATCCACCAAGGGGTGTTGCGCTGAAATTCTAATGTCTTTGTCAGGATAAAGAACCTGGCATGTATGGATAGATTTATCCATCAAAATTTTACTTAACCCACTGCCACGAGATTTCTTGTGTAAAACCACTCTTCCTATAGAAGCATCTTCATATTTTTTTCCTGGCGGTATTAGACGACTGTAACCATGAAGATTTGATCCTATATAGGCAAGCAAGTGAAATGAGTCCTGATCAACGTTATCTGCATCCAGATATGAAGTATTTTGCTCAATTAAAAATACTTCTTGGCGAAGATTCATTACGTCATAAAGTTGATGAACGCTTAAGTCTTCGAATGTTCCTTCTACCCAGATAATGTCATTCATGGACAAGGATTTGGACATCCGTAATGAATTTCTTCAATTTTCTTCAGACATTCTTCATCAAGCTTTGTATCAATACTGCCAACAGCAATCTTTAGTTGCTCCATAGTTGTGGCGCCAATAATATTTGAAGTGACAAAATCTTGATCATTAACAAATGAATTAGCCATCAAAGCAGGATCCATTGAATATTCATTAGCAAGATTTACATACTTCCTTATTATTTCCTCTGCCTGTTCCGTTTCGTATCTTTGGCCTCGTTCAAACAACGTAGTCCTAGCTCCAGCTGGCCTAGCACCGTCAAGGTATTTCCCGGTTAGATATCCCTGTGCAAGGGGAGAATAAGCCAACAAACCAACTTGAGATCTGTGATGGAATTCGGACATCCCACTTTCATAAATTCTATTTAGCAAGTTATAGGCATTTTGAACGCTCACAACTTTAGGTAAGTCATGAATTTCTGCTGCCTTTATAAATTCGGACAGGCCCCATGGGGTTTCGTTGGAAAGGCCAACGTATCTGATTTTTCCTTCTTTTACCAAACCACCCAAAACTTTTAAAGTCTCCTCTATGGCTACTGATTCTAAATCGTAATGCTTATAAGATAGACCTCCACCAAATAAATTTATTGGTCTATCTGGCCAATGAAGTTGATAAAGATCTACGTAGTCAGTTTTGAGTCTTTTTAGGCTTCCTTCAATAGCCTTTTTAATATTATCGCTATCAAGTCTTGTTTCACCGCCTCGAAACCATTTCATGCCGCTTCTTCCAGCAACTTTAGTTGCAAGGATAATTTTTTCTCTGTTACCTCTTTTTTCGAACCAATTACCAATTATTGTCTCAGTACTCCCCTGAGTATCTTCCATTGGTGGAATAGAATATAACTCAGCAGTATCAAAAAAGTTTACTCCTTGATCAACGGCGTAATCCATTTGCTCAAAACCTTCTTCTTCAGTATTTTGCTGTCCCCAAGTCATGGTACCCAAGCAAATAACACTCACATCAATATCTGTATTGCCTAATTTTCTATATTCCATAATAATTACCGTCCAAAAACATTTGCTTAGTATATAGGGGGAAAAAGTGGAACCAAACATCTATTCAATAAATTTTCAGGATTCAAAAGAAGTAGAAAAAAATTTAGAAGAATACAAAGGAAAGTATATTTTGATAGTTAACGTAGCTAGTAAATGTGGTCTTACACCTCAGTACGAAGGCCTTAAACAAATTCAAGAAGTTCATGAGAAAGATTTGCAAGTTATTGGTTTCCCTTGCAACCAATTCATGGGTCAAGAACCAGGTACCGACGAGGAAATTCAAACTTTTTGTAAAACAAAGTACGATGTTAATTTTCCTGTTATGAAAAAAATTGAAGTTAATGGGTCAAATACTCATCCGCTTTATGAATATTTAAAGTCGGAAAAAACTGGAATTTTAACCGAAGCCATTAAGTGGAACTTTACAAAGTTTTTAGTTGATAGAGATGGGAACGTTATAAAAAGGTATTCACCTCAAACGGAACCTAGCGAGATTGAAGAAGAACTTAAAGACATTATCGAGTAGAAGAATAATTACAGGCTTGCTTAAATTTTTTTGCATAATTAATCCATCCTCTCTACCAAAATTTAATTTGTAATAATTCTTTCTTACTCCTGCTTCCTGAAAACCATTTCGACGATAAAACTTAATAGCTCTTTGATTAGATTCTCTGACCTCTAAAAAAATTCTTTTTTTAAAAGTATATTTTGATTGATCTACAACTCTTTTAAGCAACTGATAACCAATTGATTTTCCAATAAATTGTGGAGCTACAGAAATATTTAAAAGGTGGATTTCATCCATAACATATTGATATATGACATAACCATTAACTTTATCGTCAATAGTAACCACATCAGCTTTACTAAACCTTAGGGCATCATAAAAATTATTTTCAGACCAAGGAGTTTCATTAGTTAGCGACTCTATGCCGTGAACATAGTAGATATCATTTTTATTCATAGATCTGAAATTAATCTTCATTTTTCCAAGCTTGTTTCCTCTTTTGAGAATTTTCCAATAATTGAGATAACTTCAATGATTTAGAATTTAGATAATCTAGTGCACTTTCGTTATTTTCAGTGAAATTATTTAGGTAATAATCCAATGACTTTAAAAACTGATCATTGCCTTCGCTTTCCTCACTTTTGCCGACTGCCTTTACTTTGTTATCTACAAATATAAAATCCTCAACCAATTCATAAGTTGAGATGCCCATTTTGTTCAAAGTCTCTTTATTCATTTATGATTCGTTATGAATAGTATAATAATTTATAAATTGGTTATTTAATTGAAAAAAATTACAAATACAAATACTTCAAAGTACTTACCTTTTGAAAGGATCGACCTAAATGATCGTAAATGGCCAGAAAATATTATTTCAAAAAAACCTATTTGGTGTAGTGTCGATTTAAGAGATGGCAATCAAGCTTTGATTGAACCTATGGGTTCTGAAAAAAAACATAGATTTTTTCAATTATTGTTAGAGACTGGATTT
>CEUQ01091623.1_pt1 | contig 10636 bp, 5 predicted proteins | sample 361491 | NCBI WGS metagenome assembly CEUQ01 (sample SAMEA2622796, study PRJEB7988) | marine metagenome | biome: marine biome (ENVO:00000447); feature: marine epipelagic mixed layer (ENVO:xxxxxxxxx); material: "saline water (ENVO:00002010), including plankton (ENVO:xxxxxxxx)" | depth 120 m | reverse complement strand
AATAAAGAGGTCTAGTAATAATACGTTCACCTTGAATCATTTTCATTTTAGGGCTTCTAAAATAATAATGAGGATGCTCATGATCACATGTTGTATAAATACTTTTGTCCATATGATAAATGTTTGGATCTTCTCTAAAAATGGTTTCAGATTTGTAAATACCATCTCGTACTGTAGTTTCACCTAAATTAATAATACCCTTTTTATTTATTAAGTCAAATTCTAACTTATCACCTAGCATTGGTTTTTGATTTTGACTAATTATTTTTGCTGAACTACTATCTTTTGAATGAGCATATAACATATTATTTTTCCAATCAACATCTACTAAACTTGAAGACAGTTCGGTTTTTTGATATGTAATTTTTACATCATCTTCTAAATAAGTAATTTGTTCATTTATTTTATAATTTATTTTATTAGCTTGATAAATAAGCGTAGAATCTAATTTTGTTCTACCTTTTTCAGGGAAAAATAAACCCCTAGCATCACCGGTAATGAAAATTTGCTCAATATTTTGATCATCATATTTAAATTTCATTGTATCACCAGTTGATTCATTACAGCCCATCAAAAATGTAGAATCATTTACAACAAAATATTTACTTTTAGCCATGCCTTCAACTTGAATTTGATCTAAATCTTTTCCATCAAAATTAGCTTTAATTTGATTTCCCATTATTTCATCTTTAAACAACTGAATTGAGCCATTATTAACTTTTGCAAAATGATTATTATAAATATATGCTTCATTTCTAATGTACATTTTATTTATAAGTGAATCTTGGAATGTTAAATCAATAAAATCTCCTGTTGCACCTTGGTTTTCAGAAATTATATTAACATCATCATTTAAAATCATATTTTGTGCTAAATCATTATATTCAATAATTTGAGCCTTTATAGAATATTCAGGATCAATAAATTTAGCTTTGTTATTAGCAAGAAAAGAATATCCTCTAAACCCATTAGTTTGTACATACATTAATGAATCAGCTTCCAAAAGGTTTTTTTTAAATTTAAACTTTACATTTCCGAATGCATGTAGTGAATCAAGTTCATACCAAAAAATCATGTTATCACAATTAAGACTATCTTTACCATTAATCATTGTAACAGGCCCAATTAGATGAAGTTCTTGCATATCAACATATTGTTTTGCTTGATTGGTGTAAATGGAAAGTGAGTCATTATATATTATTACTTGCTTATTCCCAATACTATTAGATTTAAACAATCTAACTTCTTTATCATTTTCATTTTTCTTTTCTAAAATATCTGCTGAATAATTCCATTCCTGAGCGATTAATAAAAAAGATATTATAAAAAAAATAAAGTATTTCATCGGTTTAATATAAACTATATGTTAAAAATTGATTTATTATAAAAAGTATACTATCTATAAATTAAAATGTTCATTACATTTTGTAATAAAAAATAGCAAAGTTTTTCTTATTTAAAATAATATATTTACGAAGAGATTAACTATAAAATAATTTATGATGAAATTCACCTTAAAATATTATTTCTTAATTTTTTGCTCATTTGTTTTGTGTCAAGTGAGCAATCCATCAATACCTAAAAGTTTTTCAATGAAAACATTAGATCAAATAAGCACCTTCAAAACTAACGATATTGATATTAATAATTTATTATTACAAGATGATATTGATTTACAAAATGGTCTTCCTTTTAAGTTTGGCCATAGTTTTTTTGTTGACATTAACTTTTTTGATTTAGCAACGCTAGATTTGATGTCTAATGGAGATAAAATTTATAGACTTGAAATTAATTCTGAAAATGCGTTTTCAATCAATTTGATCTTCGATCAATTTCATTTAATAGAAGAAACAGAATTATTTATATATAGTAAAGATAAAGAGGAAATAATTGGAGCATTTTCACATTTAAATAATAAGTCATACAAAAGATTTTCAACTGCCCCAGTTTTAGGAGAGACAGTAATAATTGAATTTTTTGAACCTTCACACATTAACTCTAATAGTATTATAAATATTTCAAATATTATACATGGATATAGAGATATTTTTAGAGGTTACGGCGATTCAGAGGAATGTCATAATAATGTTAATTGTGCGGAGTATCAACCCTGGGATGATGAAATTAGCTCAGTTGTTCTAACTTTAACAGATGGTGGCACTAGACTTTGTAGTGGTAGTATGATAAATAATACCAATCAAGATTTAGAATTATATTTTTTAACTTCAGAAACATGTTTAGGTGGACATGAGGATTGGGTTTTTATGTTTAACTATGAAAGTCCATCATGTAATAATGAAGATGGCAGCATAAGTCAAACTGTATCAGGAGCCTCTTTGCTTGTTCACAATTATGAGTCTGATTTTGCATTATTAAAATTAGAAGAAACTCCCCCAATCGAATATGATATATATTTTTCTGGTTGGAACATTAGTGGTAACAACCCAATCAATTGTACTTCGATTCACCACCCTGTAGGAGATATTAAGAAAATAACACAACATCAAGGAGTTGCAATATCTGATGGTTGGTTTTTTGATGATGAGACCCATTGGAAAATTAATGAATGGTTTTCAGGAATTACAGAACCTGGTTCATATGGGGCGCCGCTATTTAATGAAAACAAACAAATTGTTGGACAATTACATGGTGGCGAGTCTTCATGTGACGACTCAGTTGATGATTATTATGGTAAATTGTCTCATTCATGGGAGTTAGGCTTAAAAGAATACTTAGACCCCAATGATTCTGGAATAACTGAAATGGATGGTATTGGACCAATCAACTCTCCAGACCCTGAAATTTCTTATAGTAATGACGAATATAATATATTAGCATATGATAACCAGCCTATTAATGAATATTTAATGATAACTAATACTGGTGAAAATGAATCAATTTTAAATTACAATATATACAACTCACCATTTTCAGAATCTCACACATTACCAGATGAAGCAAATTATTTTTGGATTGATTCTGATAATAGTGATAATGAAAATTATTATTGGTTAAATATTGAAAATTTTGGAAATCAAGTTTGGTTCCAAGATAATGATGTAGCAACAGGTCCATATGACATTGGATTTGAATTTCCCTTTTACAATAATATTTACACTGAATTTATAGTAAGCCCAAATGGTTGGATAGGTTTTGGCGAGGATAACTCAGCCTATCAAAATATTTCCATTCCAAGTGTTGATGCTCCAAGACCAGCAATTTTGGCTTTTTGGGATGATCTTAATCCCATTAATTTGGAATCTTCTCCGAATATGTCTGGAGGAGTTAAATATTATAGTGATGGTCAAAAATTAATAGTTTCTTTTACAGATGTTGCCCAATGGGGTGAAGACTCTAGATTTAATTTTCAAATTATAATTTTTAATGATGGACATATAGATATCAATTATGCAGGCATGTCTGGTGATAGAACTACAGGTACAATTGGCATACAAAATTTAGAAGGCATAGTTGGGCATGAAATAGTTTTTGATGATACATACTTACATAATTTTCTTGGTTTATCTTTTGAGCAATCACCTAATTGGTTTACAGTTGATGATCAGAATTATGTACAAAATGAATTAAACTATCTTGAAACAACTAATCATAATTTTGAAATTAATACTAATGATATTGAAGATGGTTCATATTTGACATATGTGCATATAGAATCAAATGCGACAGGCCCGATAACCATTCCAATATCTTTACAATTAGGCTACCAATCTGAATTAGGTGATGTAAACTATGATCAAACTATTAATGTCCAAGATGTTGTTTTATTAATTAGTATCATCCTAAACCAAACCTCTCCAAATTTAGAGTCAGATTTAAATCTAGATGGATTAATTAATGTGTTAGATATTGTATTATTGGTTGATATAATATTAAGGTATTAAATTACTAAATAAATAAAAATTTTGAGTATATAGGAGATTTTATGAGAATTGTGAAAGTTTTAATGTTTTTAAGTTTTTTATATTCACAGACAACACTCGATGGTTTGCCTAAAAGCTTTAATTATGACACTAAAAACCAATTAAATCAGATTATTATGCCAGAAATTGATGTCGATGCGCTATTGCTTGAAGATCAAAACGTTCCTTCTGGCACACCTTTTAGATATGGAAATATTTTTGAAGTAGATTATAATTTAAATAATACAGGTACATGGGAAATTTTAGATGATGGGTCTAAAATTTGGAGATTAGAAATACATTCAAAATATGCATATTCAATTGGAATTGAATATGATTATTTTTATTTGCCTGAGGGCGCTGAATTTTATGTGTATAATGCAGACCAAACGATTGTACATGGCGCCTATTCCCATTTAAACAATCAGTCTGATTATCTATTTGCTACTCCTCTAGTTAAAGGTGATACCCTTATTTTAGAATACTATGAACCTTCAGATGTTGATTTTGAAGGTCAAATTTATTTATCTGAAATTATACATGATTACAAAGATATCATGAATTTTTTTGATCATGGTGGTAATGATCAAAGATTATGTGCAACCAACACTCATGGTGGTGGCGAATTATGCCCTGAAGCTGAGCCCTATGAGATGGTCATCAATGCGACATCATGGCTTGATATGGGAGGATTTATTTGTAGTGGTTCTATGGTTAATAATACTAGTTATGACTTGAGTAAGTATTACATGACTGCATGGCATTGTACAGAAGGTGATAATCCCAGTACATTTAGGTTTCACTTTAATTATGGCGCATATAATTGTTCATCTGACAATGGTACAGCGGGCGTAGGTTTATATGGTTCACAACTATTAGCTACATCTAATGGTTTCGATGCTGATTGGACTTTACTTAAAATAACAGGTGGAAATGTTCCTGATGATATTTGGGAATCATGGGAAATATTTTTTGCTGGATGGAATAGGTCAACAGATAATCCAATAGTATCTTGTGCTATCCATCATCCAAACGGCTCACCTAAGAGAATAAATTTTGATGATGACATGGCTAATTCCGCAGCATGGAATCAAGGACCGCCTGGAACGCACTGGAGAGTTTTTTGGGATAATGGTGGTACACAAGGAGGTTCTTCAGGTTGCCCACTATATGATGAGAATTTTAGATTAGTTGGTGTTTTAACAGGGGGTCCTGATATCCCTTGTGGTGATACAGGAAGTTATGATTTATATGGGAAATTTGATAGAGCATGGAATGATGTTAAACAGTGGCTTGATCCAAATGATACGGGCGCTATGTTTGTTGATGGAACATATGATGGTTCAATGATTATACAGGGTTGTACTGACCCTAATGCAGAGAATTATGATTCAAATGCAAATATTGATGATGGCAGCTGTTTTTATGGTATAGCAGATATCTACTTTGGAGATGTTTCAATTAATAGCATGAGCGTTGTGAGTTTTAATAGTGCTGAAGTTGCACAATTTGAGTTTACAATCTCTGATAATCAAAGTTTAATACAACCAACAAATGCAAGTGGAGGATTAGCTGAGGATAATGATTTTATTGTAACCGTATCTGATGATGGATTAGTAATCGGAACATCTATTTCAGGTAATATTATTCCTATTGGTGAGGACATACTTACAAATATAGGTTATACTTTTGATACTTCTGGTACGACAGATGTATGTATAACAGATCAAAAATTTTATGATATAAATGGAAATGATATTTTAGTTCCTGGTGATAATTGTACAACGATTGAATTAAATACAGAATTATCAAGTTCGAACTTTGACAAGGAATTAATTTTTGAAATTAAAAATATATATCCAAATCCATTCAATCCTAATGTTAACTTTGATTTACAAATCAATAATTCAGATTTAGTTGAAATTAATGTATATGATTTAAAGGGAAATAAAGTATTTGAAATTTTTTCTGGTGTTTTAAATTCAGGTACCCATTCATTTAATTGGAACGCAAACAATTTTCCTACAGGTATATATATTATAAGTAGTTCTTCTAGTAACTTTGTATCAAATCAAAAAGTACTTTTAATGAAATGATGGTAATAATGAAATATATTTTAATAACTTTATTTTTTAATTTTTTATTTACAAGCTCTGATGATTATCACAATAATAATTTATTATTTTGTTTAGATAAGAACGAACCAGTTATAGATTTTTCTTCATTAGAGCAATCTGATTCAAAAAATAAAAAACAATTAGTCAATTTTTTTGAATCAATTAGTAATGATTACACTATAAAGCCATGGTTAACTGCAGCGACAGATAGTGATTCAAGCGGTGATATATATTTAAATCGTATTTATAAAATAACTTTTAATAGTTTAAAGATAGATGATTTAGAAATAATAAAAAATCAATTAACTAATTTAGACTTCATTTATCATGTAGAGTATGACTACATAAGAGTTCCAACATATCAACCAAATGATTCACGTTATAATCAACAATGGTTCATTTCAAAAATTCAATCTGATCATGCTTGGGATTTTTGGGATGTCAACGGTGATCAAATACCTGGTAATAGAGATATTCTTTTGGCATCTGTAGATACTGGTGTAGATTGGAATCACTCTGATTTAATTGGAAATATATGGCAAAATCTAGGTGAGGATGTTGATGGCGATGGTAGAACTCTTGAATTTATTAATGGCCAATGGGTTTTTGATCCAGATGATTTAAACAATATTGATGATGATGATTGGGATAATAATGCAAATACATATATTGATGATTTAATCGGTTGGGATCCAGCAGGATTAAATGGTCTAGATGACAATGATCCAAACCCACCAGGATCATGGGGATGGTCTCATGGAACTCATGTTGCTGGGATTTTAGCAGCTTCTACAGATAACAACAAAGGTGTTGCATCATCATGTTTTGACTGTAGTATTTTAAGTGTAAAAGTTTCAGATGATAATCAAGATGAAGTTTATATAACTGATGGGTACGATGGAATATTGTATTCTGCAAAAGTAGGATTTTACAGAACTGATAGAGGATTTTCAATTATAAATAATAGTTGGGGTGGAGGCAGTTTCAATATTTTTGAACAGGCAACAATTGATGTTGCACATAATGATTATAATGCAATTATTTTAGCTGCTGCAGGCAATGAGCATGTGGATTCTGCGCATTATCCATCAAGTTATGAGCATGTTATTTCTGTAACAGCAACTAATTCTTCTGAAAGAGTAAATTGGGCTACATATCATGAATCTGTTGATTTAGCATCTCCTGGAGAAGATATTTTAAGCACAGTCATTCAAAATAATCCAAATAATGAAAATAATGCATATAGTTCATGGAGTGGAACTTCAATGGCTAGCCCAGCTGCTGCAAGTGTTATTGGATTGTTAAGTGCTTATAATCCAGAATGGAATAATGAGCAATTATCTACAATGATTTTAGCTACCTCAGACCCTATTACCAATTCAGTCAACTATTCCTATTTAGATGGAAAAATTGGTGAAGGTAGAGTAGATGCTTTAAGAGCTTTAGCTACACCATTATTCCCTAAAATTGAACTTGCAGAAATTGATTATCAACTTATTACAGGAGATGATAATATTATTGATGCAGGTGAATCAATAAATCTAACAACAATATTATATAATAATCCTGATTGGGGGACAGCTTTTAATCCTTCTATTTCATTGAGCACTCTATCTGATTTCTTTGAAATTAATAATTCAACCCAATTTACAGATGATATAAATCCAGGGGGTGTATATTTAAATTTTGAAACTCCATTTGAGATCACAATATCAGACGATATACCTATGGGAGATTATGAGTTTGAATTATTGATTACTTCTAATGAAACAGAATATGCAACATATAAAACTTCACAAAAACTTTCATTATTTGTTAATCATAGTACTTTAGGGGATGTTAATAATGATGGTGGTGTTAGCATTAATGATCTTGTAATTATAGTTGGGATAGTAATGAATAATGAATATAATGAAAATGCTGATCTTGATAGTAATGGTTTAATTAATATTCAAGATATTATAATTATAGTTAATATGATTTTAGATAATTAATATATGTATAATTGTTACTTAACTTGTCCTAGGGGATTAGAAAAATTAGCTCAGGATGAAATAAGTAATTTCTCTGATCAAATAGTTTCTAGTAATGGTGGAATTAATTTTAAAGTCGATAAGTTTGGTTTATATTCAATAAACCTAAAGTCAAGAATAGGAATGCATTTACTTGTTGAGCTTTTTAGTTTTAATGCTAAGAATGAGAATAGTCTTTACAAAGAAATAAGAAAATTTAATTGGCACGATTACATTAATGTACATCAAACATTTAGTATTAAAATACGTGGAAATTCAGATGCTTTTCAAAATAAAAATTATGCAACATTAAAAATTAAAGATGCTATTGTAGATCAAATTAAAAAAATAAAATTAGCTAGGCCTTCAGTTGATAAAAAAAATCCTGATATTGTAATATCCATATTCATATCTAATAATTATTTTAAAATATATATAGATAGCTCAGGGACGTCACTGCATAAAAGAGGCTATCGAAATAAAATTCATAAAGCAGCGTTAAATGAATCTTTAGCTGCTGGATTAGTTATGTTATCTAATTGGAATAAGATTGACCCATTTTATGATACAATGTGTGGCTCAGGAACTATAGCAATAGAAGCAGCGTTGATTGCTCATAATATTGCGCCCGGTTTATTTAGAAAAGAATTTGCCTTCCAAAAATGGCAAGATTACGATGAATCACTATATGCTAAAGTTAAATCTGAACAAGAAAATCAAATTAACATAAATGAAAAGGTTGAAATTTTTGGTTATGATTCTGAGTTTGCAAATATTGTAATGGCACTGTATAGTATAAAATTATTGAATTTAGAAAAATATATTTCATTCAAAAAACAAACTATGGAAAAATTTGAACCAAAACACAAAGGAGCAACTCTAATTATAAATCCACCGTATGGTGAAAGAATAGGTGATGATAATTCAATAAATGATTTATATAAAATGATAGGCGATGTATTTAAAAATAAATGTATTGATTTCAATTGTTTTGTATTTACTGCAAATTTAGATGCAGCTAAAAATATAGGATTAAAGGCTAGTCAAAAGATTGTTTTAAAAAATGGCAATTTAGATTCTAGATTATTAAGCTATCCAATTCAAAAAGGAACTTATATTAAAAAAGGCTCTAAATAAATAGAGCCTTTTTTAAATTAGAATAACTATTTAAAATTTAGAACAACCAGTAAGTAAATTTAATATTTAAATCCATTGTTGCATCATCATCAGTATCATCATTTCCATCACTTGGAATTAAATATTCGAATGTACCAGTAACTGATAATTGATTTAAAATAGCTTTAGTAGAACTTAAACCCAACATAATATCACTAGTTGTTACATCATTAATATTATCTGTTTCAGACATATATTCAAACATTGCACTTGTTGCCCAACTATATGAATGATCTATAGAATAAGATGCACCTAAAGAGATTGATGTTGGACCATCTTCATTTAAGTCCATATCATAATCAAAATTTACTATTAGCTGCTTATCTAAATCCATTGGGCAAGCATATTCTGCTCCAATAGATAAATCTCCAGAATCCTCAACACCTTCTGCCTGCATATAGTTATTTGATAATCCAGCCCTAATGGTCCAACCAGTTGATCTATCAGATATATTATAAGCAGGACTAGTTAAGATTTTTGCAATTTCCATTGCTGCTCCAGAATTTCCAGCAGCATTAGCGATATCATTGTAATACATTTGTTCTGCATCATCTTTATATGTGTTAGCGTAAGAACCAGCCGCACCAATGACAGCGGCAATTGCTAATACAGTTTCTTCTGATTCGTCACCCAAAGCATTGGCTATAGCATAAGCTTGAGCAACTGCTTTTGCATTAACAACTCTTCCATAACCTGCACCTAAAGTTAAATTTAAATCCATATTATCATCTATGCCATCTGCCTGGTCTCCACCCATCATTGAAAAATCTCCATCAACAAAACCAAAACCACCTTTGTTGCCACCATAAATATATTTATCAAAAGCAAAAGGTGCATCTATGTCAAAGTTTGTATATCCTGTGTCATCATCTCCTTCATCAAACATATTAAAAGTGAAGTTTAAACCATAAGAACAATTATTTCCTGGGGATTGAGATTCAAAAGAATAATCTGCCCCAAAGTTCATAGTCGTTGTACTATTATCGCCTGTTGATGTCATATTAAATAGGTCGTTACCATTTAATTGAAATGTTCTATATTCATATTCAGGTATATCATAATTATCAAAAGCAGATTGACCTACTACACCTGAAAATAAAAATATAGATAATGTTGTGATTAATTTAAGTTTCATATTTTCTCCCATTTTTTATAAACCATCAAATTTAAGTAAAAAAACAGAATTAAAAAAATTGAGGAGCAATGAAGCTCCTCAATTTGAGTAGGTATCCCTCCTATGATTCGGGTTTGAATCACTACCAATTATAATATATTTAATTAAATTTTATAAAGATGTGCTTTTTATCACAAAAGATATTTTAAGCAAAACCACTATACCCTGATATATCATTAATATCAATACCAAGTTGGTTGTTTATATATGCCCATTTTTGTTCATCTGGCATATCAA
>CEUQ01022960.1_pt1 | contig 10669 bp, 9 predicted proteins | sample 361491 | NCBI WGS metagenome assembly CEUQ01 (sample SAMEA2622796, study PRJEB7988) | marine metagenome | biome: marine biome (ENVO:00000447); feature: marine epipelagic mixed layer (ENVO:xxxxxxxxx); material: "saline water (ENVO:00002010), including plankton (ENVO:xxxxxxxx)" | depth 120 m | reverse complement strand
CAGGAGGTTACGTAGCAGCAATTCGTGCAGGTCAGCTTGGTTTAGATACAGTAATTGTTGAGGGTTCTAAGGCAGGTGGTACTTGTTTGATTCGAGGTTGTATACCTTCTAAAGCTATAATTCATGCAGCATCTTCGTTTGAAGAAATAGAAAAGCATTCAGGAAAGGGTAAGATGGGAATTAGTGTTTCTGGAAAACCTAAAGTGAATATGAAAGAGATGGTAGCTTGGAAAGAGTCTATTGTCACTAAATTGAATAAAGGCGTTGAAGGATTATTGAAAGCTGCTAAAGTTGAACTGATTTCAGGCTGGGCTAAATTTAGAAATGCTAAGACTTGCGAAGTTAGCGGCGGTGAAAAAGAGTGGATAATCAATGCAGAACATGTAATTCTTGCCAATGGTTCTAACTCAGTTGAACTACCTTTTATGCCATTTGATGATAATATAATCTCATCTACAGAAGCACTTGAATTAGAGGACTTACCTAAAAAGTTGGTAGTAATTGGGGCTGGATATATTGGTCTCGAACTAGGAATAGCCTATCGTAAATTAGGTTCTGAGGTAACATTTATTGAGGCCTTGGACCAAATTTTACCGATTTATGATTCCGAGATGACACGGCCAATTAATATGTGGTTGCGAAAACATAAGGTTACAGTTAATTTAGGAGCCAAAGCTAAAGGAGCTACTACGAAAGGTAAGATTACAACAGTGGAATACACAGATTCTAGTGGAAAAGATCATAAAATCAAGGCAGATAAAGTATTAGTCACCGTTGGAAGAAAGCCCAATACTCAAGGTTGGGGTCTTAGCAAAATGGCCGTGGATATGGATGGTCCTTTCGTTAAAGTTGATAATCAATGCCGCACTTCAATGAAGAATGTATGGGCTATTGGAGATATTGTTGGAGAGCCAATGTTAGCTCATAAAGCATCAGCACAAGGAGAGATGGTTTCTGAGATAATTGCAGGACATAGGCGAGCCTTTGATCCAGTATCAATTGCTGCAGTTTGCTTCACAGATCCCGAAATTGTCGGCGTAGGTTTGACACCCGAAGAAGCTAAAGAAGAAGGAATAGATGTTACAGTTGGTAAGTTTCCCTTTGCAGCTAGTGGTCGCGCTCTAGCTATGGATGCAGGCTCAGATGGAGGTTTTGTCAGAATCACAGCTAGATCAGATAATCATACCATAGTAGGCATACACGCCGTTGGTTCACATGTTTCTGAATTATCTGGAGAATTTGCTCTCGCTATTGAAATGGGCTCAAGGTTAGAGGACGTAGCTGGAACCATACATGTCCATCCAACTTTAACAGAAGCATTTGCTGAATCTGCACTTGCAGGACTTGGTCACGCGATTCACATTTCAAAGTGATAACTACCAATATAATTCAGGCAAATAACTCAACTCATCAAGAAGTAGATAGTTTGATGATTGATTTACAGCAAAAAAGAGTCAAAGATGAAATTAGAGACACACTTATTTTTGTTGAGCATCCAGAAATAGTAACTATAGGTCGTAGGGGGATGCTTGATAATCTTCAGGCTCCCGAGGGTTTTGAATCTTCTAGTGTAGATAGAGGCGGGGGATTGACTTGGCATGGCCCAGGTCAATTGGTTGGCTATCCTATCTTTAAGTGGGAAGAGAAATCAGTTAGAAAAGTAATAACAACTATTGAAGAATGGATTCTTGTGTCATTATCTAGATTTGACATTCAAGGTAGCAGAGATGAGACAATGCAAGGCGTCTGGTTTGAAGGTCATAAAATTGCGAGTATTGGGTTGGCATTTAGTAAATGGGTTTCAAGGCACGGATTTGACATAAATCTAGATACACCTGAGGGCAGAATTGAATCCGTAGAAGGATGCGGTTTGCCATTGGGGAAGCATACATCCCTTTCCAAATTTGGATATAATATTTCGATAGCTGAAATGCAAACTGCTTTGATTGAAACTATGCCAAAAATCCTAGGAAGACAGGTTGGACAAATATCTACGTTAGAAATTCCTTAACAAGATGCTGATTCTGGTCTTTGAGCTCGTGGTGTCTTTCCATCCACATTGAGGCTTTCTCAATACAGATTGCTTTTATCTCTCCAGTAAGTAAGTCACCAGATACATATTCCTTTCTTATCCTCTCTAGTTCCTTATCATCTTCTTCAAAGAAATAGCGTAGATACTGAAATGCGACATCAACATCAGGATTTCCTCCTTTTGCACGATGTTCTTCTACTGTTGCTTGTCCACCTGAGAATGAAGATTTAATCTTCTTTTCAATATCTTTCATAGAATCATTAAGGAACATTGTGGTTTCAGGCTGACTCGAACTCATCTTTCCACCAGTCATACCAATAGCAAATTGGTGATAAGTAGAGGCCGGTTGCATAAGTCCTATTCCACCCATTTGTCTTTCTAAAGCTAGTAAGTGATATTTGATTTCATTCTGATTATCTTTGGTAGCATCTTTAATTTCGATAGTTCCATGTTTTGGATTGGCATTTATTTTGGTGAAACCAGCTTTTCCAATTGCATTGATCGCTCTATCGATAACTTTTTGTCTTTGATTTCTGTCAATACCTCCATCGCTACGTAGTCCCATTGATTCCTGATTATTATCTTGTATAGACAATCCGATTGTCATATTTCCAGACTTGTTTTGTTTGACATTAAACCAGTTTGTTTTTGAGACCATTCCCCTAGTCAATCTAATATGTGGATCTTGATCAATACCCACAGGAACAACTATAGGCCTCAATCCTCCATATTCTTCTAATTGTGGATGTACAATATCTCCAGCCTGAACGAGAGGAGACTGGACGTGAGCAAGATTTGTGTCTCCAGAAAAGCCATATATTGCTTCCATCTCAGACAAGTTTGTTTTTTTACCCAGAGTAAATCCTAATTTTTGTACAATAGGTCTTTCAGATTGGAAATAGATCGATGTCTTTTCAGGATCCAAGCCCATTCCAGCATAATTAGAAATGTATTCTTCGATTGCATATTCTCTACATTTCTCTAGACTCAGACCTCTAGTTGCATGAGCTTCTAAATCGGCCACAGTAATAGTTACATCTCCACCTAAGTCTTGGAACCATTTCGCTTGATCAATTACCATCTTGTGACCTAAGTGTATTTGCCCAGATGGCATCAAACCAGAAAGAACACCAAACGGTCTACCTGCTTTTTTTGCTTCCAAAACATTATCTAAATCACGATGTGCGAAAATAATCCCTCTTCGGTGCAAATGAGTAGGATTTGGTAGTTTCTTGGAATCAATCATATCGAGGCCAAATTTATCACATATTTCCTTGTAATTTTCAACACCTTTACTGGCCCAGGGATCAATTTCCATTGTTTAGCTTAGAGCTTGGGGGCTTAAAGGTAATTCCCACCTTCTTTAGGTAAGTGTGGAAAGAGTAGTTTGGCCTCGAGCAATTTTGCATTTAGATATGGATGCTTTCTTCGTGAATGTACATATTCTAGAAAATCCAGAGCACAAGAATATTCCATTAGCAGTAGGGGGTAAGCCAGGGCAGAGAGGAGTAATTGCTTCAGCCTCTTATGAAGCACGGGCAAAAGGAGTTCGCTCAGCTATGTCATCAAGCAAAGCCCTGAAGCTTTGTCCTGAACTAAAATTAGTCAGTTCAAATAGGCCTAGGATTCGTTCGTGTTCGAAGCAGGTCATGGATATTTTAGCAAGATATGGTACTTTGGAACGGATGAGCGTTGATGAAGCTTTTGTAGATTTATCACTTCAAAAGAATCCCAAAGCTTTGGTCAAGACTATATTGAAGCGCATTAAATCTGAAACTAGTCTCCCAGCTTCAGCAGGTCTAGCAACGTCAAAATTAGTTGCCAAGATAGCCTCAGATTTTGATAAACCAGAAGGATTTACTGTAGTAGAACCAGGAACTGAATCTAAATTCTTGGCACCTCTAGAAATAAGGAAAATATATGGTATCGGACCTAAAACAGCATCATTATTGAATAATCTTGATGTAAAAACCTGTTCAGATATTGTGTCAATAGATATTCAGAAACTATTACCCGTTTTTGGACAATATGCAGTTAATCTAAAGAACAAAGCAAAAGGGATAGATAATAGACCAGTTGATCCCTCGCCTTGGATTGCTAAACAACAAGGTACAGAGAATACTTTTGAGAAGGATATTTCAGATCAAGACACAGTTGAAGCAGCTTTGCTTGAATTGTGTGAGGAAGTATCGGAAAGTATTGGAGAAATGGGCCGTTCAGCGAGAACTATAACAATCAAATTGCGCTGGTCTGATTTTAAAACAATAACAAGGCAAAGAACTGTACCTGGTGAAATATGTAAGGCACCAGATATCTATAAAGTAGCCAAAGCATTGCTTTATGAAAACTGGAAACCAGGTAAGCCAATTAGACTAATGGGTGTTTCAGCAAGTAGATTAGGAGTTTCAGATCAGCAGAGATTAAATCTAGAATTCGAATAAACTTTTTTGTTTATTGTCTGGTTTAGCTATAATTTTCTTGTTTTCTTCCCCATCTTCTTTTTTATCAAAAGTAGGTTTATAATCGATAGTTACTACTTCTCTTTGCTGCCTGAATTCTTGGGAATTATCCATTATTTCAGAAATAATCTTTTCTTTTTTTGGTACACCCATTAATATTGCTAATTCATTTTCATTAAGATCCAGTTTACCAGTTATTTTAGCAGCCTCTTTTTTGTCACTTCTACAAATAATAGAAATTACGGCTATTTGCTCCATCTTAGATTCCTTTATAGATTGATGAGTAGCTCCCCCGATTTTTTTTGCTAGAGAATCTCTATAACCTCTTTGGAAACGACTTGCTCCCATTTTCCTTATCAATGATGGAAATTGAGGTCTGCGACCACTTGTCATATGGGACTTTGAAAGAGCTACACCGCTTGACATTAATTCGGATGCATAGCCCCAAAGGCCATAATTTTGGTTGTTTATAACTCGAGCTAGCAATAAATCTGCATAAGCCACTTTCTGATATGCTCGATCAATATCGTTTGGATGTTTATAAACGATAGGAATGTTATCACTAACCCAAGTGGATACATCTCTAGGTTGTTCGTTTAGATCAAAGATTGCACTACGAGGTTCGTCATAGTTGTCACTATTGAAAATTATGTTTAGAGTTTCGAACATTTCCATTTCTCGATCCCTTGATCCTAGCTTCTGTAGGTCATCGATTTCAATATTCTTTTTTCCTTCAGATATGGATTGCAAATCGTTGATTGCTCCTCTTAAGTCACCTTTTGCATTTTCAGCCATTAAATTTATCGTTTCTTTATCGATAGATAAGTTTTCCATTTCACAAACCTTGTTTAGAATCATTGCAACAGATACTGCAGAAGGTTTCTGGAATTTTAGGTTAAGAGCAAGTCGCTTAATTTTTGCACCAGCCCCCTTTGTTAGATTATACAAATCATTAACAGTTATAATTACTGGTTGCTTTGTCTGTTCCAGAGTTTTGGCAATTGCCCGTTTACCTCCTCTATCGCTATAATTTTTTGTTTTGTTCTTTGATTGCTGAGCTCTTTCATACAAATTATCTGCTTCGTCAAGTAAGATAAGATTTCTAGTTGAAACACCTTCACTGCCAAAAGTCTGGAATAATCCAGCTCTAAGAGCTACGCCTTCTATTACGTTACCAGATCGCGCATCTGAAGCATTCAATTCAATTACTTCCCATCCTTTATCATTCGCTAAAGCGTGAGCTGCAGAAGTCTTTCCGCACCCTGGAGGCCCTGACAAAATAATACCCTTCTTGGTCATTTTCTCACCCCACGAATTAGCCCAATTCTTTAGTTCATTTATTGACTTTGTATTCCCAATCAAATCAGATAATTTCTTTGGTCTGTATTTTTCAGCCCAGGATTCCATTAATCACCTAGCTTCATCCTGAAGTGCAGTTTTTGATATCTCAATATTGATTTAGCATTTCTAGAGACAATCCACAAACAGAAAAATATACAAGTTCCGCAAATAATCATCATCATTCCAAAAGATGATTTAAATTCTTGACTGCTAAGTTGGAATACAGACATATTCCAATCAGTATTTCCCATATATATCAACAAGCTACCAACTAGTGTAGCTAAAAAACCGGCAACAATTAGAGATCTACTTTCAGTTCTCCTGTAGAGTTGTAATACTGGAGAAACAATTGTAAGGAACAGCGCTACTCCAAATAGAGTAAAAAATAGGCTCATGAATTTTGTCTGATAATAATTTATCGAAGAAGTAGGGAAACTTCCAGACATTGCACTCTCTGCAATCATAGGCATCGGTGCATATGCAGCTACAATACATCCTAAAAATACAAATCTTGCTAGAACTAACAAAAATTGGGATCTACTACTATCTACTTCCAATTTTTCTAATTTTTTGTATGTTCTTTTTAGCACCCATCTGGAAATAGCCATAGTGCTTGACGCAAGAGGTACAAACACGGCCGTTACAAGAATCAATCCTCCAATCAATTGCCCCATAATGTCGGCTCCGCTATCCCTTCCTAGTAATGATGAGAGTGACATTACTTTGTCAGTACTGGTATAAACTAAAATTCCTTGCCCAATGTAAAGCAAGGCTAGAAGGAAACCAGCTATGAATATTCTCGTCCCGAAACTACTGTAGATGTAAGCGTCTGGCTGGTCCTTAACAAACCTTACCATAATTTAGTTAGAAGAGCGCACTTAATTAGCCTAACTCAAAATGCATTTGCTTTGGTCCCTTTTTTCCAGTAAGTTTTTCAGCTAGAACAGTACCTATACCTGCTACATCTTTGAAATCACTAGGTTTAGCATCTCTAATTGATTTTTGAGTTGTAAATCCAGCATTGAACAATGCTCTAGCTCTTACTCTACCCACTGAATCTAGTTCGAGTAGTGGCAATAATTCCTTCCTTACACCATTACTTACTCTTATTTGTAATTCAGTGATTAGCTTTGTATTCTCGGGAGAAACAAGTTCAGAAATCTCAGACATTGCATATAGAATCCATTCAGCGGTTTCCACCTTCGCTCTGATGTCCCCTGGTGTTGTGGAGTATCTCTTGAGTAAGTGCTCCTCAGGTGTTTCTTCAGTCCAATCCATCAGTAGAAGAGCAGTTTTTAGGTCCCATAGATAAAATTCTAAATCAATGTGCTCTACAGGAGGAGGTAGCATTAGGTCCCCTTCCATTTGCATCAAATGAGTTAGATACGTTTCCATTTCATTTTTTCTTACATAAAGTGAATAGATATCTGGAGTCCGAGCTATTGTGTGTAAGAGTCCCAAAGGATTTGCTTCTACATCAGATTGTAGTGCTTTTCGTATTATAACTCCTGACAGCGGATCAATGTAAAGCTGAGACACTTTTCTTCCAAATGCTGTTGCTCTCAATTTCTCTTGCAGTTGACTATTTGCAGGTACAAATTCACCGTCTTGCTTTCCTTCAATTTCTATTAAATTTTCCTCATCTAAGAAGTTGAGGACTTTATTCAGCCTGTGTTGAGTTCTCCATAGTTCCCCTTGACTACCGAATAGTGTTTTCTCTAAGAATCCGTGCAACCCCTCTTTTGTGTTAATTGTTCCGGATGCAATCAAAGATAACAGATGAGTTCTTAGAGCAGGTTCGCCACCTAGTCTAGATAGTACAGGCTCAGTTTCCCCTTCAAAATATGTTTCAGTAAAGTATTCAATTTGGTCATGCTTTTTAGCGACAAGAATTCCTTCTCCATCTACATCAAAGCCAGGTCTTCCAGCTCTTCCAAGCATTTGCTGAACTTCTAGAACAGGTAATGGTTGAGTTGATTGGAAAGTTGATTCCCATCGAGTGAGATCTCTAATTATGACTCTCTTAGCAGGTAGATTGACTCCAGCAGCAAGAGTTGGTGTTGCGCATAAAACTTTCAAGGCTTTGCTTTTGAATGCATCTTCAATGATTTGTCTTTGCCCATTTGTCAAACCTGCGTGGTGGTATGCTACACCTCCTGAGATTAATTTGGACAGGTTCGAATCTACAGATGTTACTTCATCCGCACTACTTTTGATTTTCTCAGAATATTCTTGAAGTATTTGTTTATCCTCATTTTGCAGTCTCTTCCCAATTAACATTGCAAGATTCTTTGCTTGGGCCTCCGCAGACCTTCTTGTGCCTACAAAAACTAAGGCTTGTTCTGGCATATTGTCAATGGCAATACCATTTACACCTTCTAGGCCAATTTGATCAGTTTCTCCATCGTCCCATTTTATTTGTCTATCTAATGAAATACCCTTTCTTAGAGGTACGGGTCTGAAATCACTTTCAACTAATGTTGCATCCAACCAATCAGCAATTTCCTTAGAGTTAGATACAGTTGCCGAAAGTCCAACAATTTGTATATTTGGATTTATCTCTCTAAATTTAGACAGAGTAACTTCTAGAGTAGGCCCTCTGCCAGAATCATTTAGCAAATGTATTTCATCAGAGACTAGGCATTCAACATCACCTAGCCAACCAGGATTGTTTCTTATTAATGAATCAGCCCTTTCAGATGTTGCTACAATTATATCATATTTTGATAAACCTCTAGCTTTATCAAAATCACCTACAGAAACACCAACTTTTGCACCATTTAAGATACTATTACAAATGCCTCTGAGTTCAACAACTTTTTCCCATGCTAAAGCCCTTAAAGGTACTAAATATATTCCTTTTTTCTTAGCATTTACAGCCCTGATTAATGCTGCATAAGCAACTAGTGTTTTGCCAGCAGCAGTGGGCACTGACATCAACAAGGAATCTCCCTTTTCCACCACTTTCATAGCGTCTTTTTGAGGTGGATATAATTCTTTAATATTTAAGTAATCTAAAAGTGAAGACAACAACCTACCAGCTCTCATCCTGGTCGTTTATGCCAAATTCAGGTTTACTTTGGAAAGTTAGGTAAAGTGCTAAAGCACCTAATAAAGTCGATAAAAGGAGGCCTCCAAGTCCTATTATTGCTGCAGCACATCCAACCAGAACTAGATTGTAATTTTGTCTTGTAGCAAGTAATGCACCTCCTGCAAAAGATAAGATAGCACATACTAACTCCCAAATCATTCCAATTCTGAGTATGTTACGAACAAAGGATTCATCTATTTCTTCATCTTGGTCTAATTGAATTCCCATTTCGCTCATAACATCATTATATTTTACGGTTACACCGTCTACTCTTTCTCCATCATTCAAAATACCATTCATCATTACAGCTGTAGAAAGTAGGATAAAACCAGCAAGTATAAGGCATAGAGCTGCTAAAGTAGGTTTGTTAGTAGAGGGGTAGAGAGATACAGATTCAGTTTGAACATCATCATCACCCCAGTCTAAAGATTCATACTCAGTTTCTTCCCATTCGTTTGAATCTTGCTCAGTGTCCATTATTTTCCAATTAATTAAGGTATAATAACGATTACTCTATTATTTACCTAGCGCTTTGAGCGTACCACTTGTTTTTTCAGTCTTGATTGATTCACTTGTGTTGTTTATAGTTTCACAGGCATTGGACGCTATTTTGTGGTCTAACAAGAGCACACCCTTATCATTATCATATCTAACAATTTTCCACTGAATTTTCGTATCAGTTTTACTAAGAATCCTATCAAAGAAACTATATGCCTCTCTTCTCGCTAATTTTTTAGGGTGTGTGAAAAGAACGTATCTCTTTCTTCCTCTTTTCTCTTTAACTACCACTTTCCCTCAGAATTTATGTAAATGCATTTGTCAGATTTACGATAATCTTTTCTAATTTTTCGACACGGGCCTTTAACTCTTCGACTTCTTTTCTTAGCTCTTCATTACCTTCTGAAGTGTTATTATCTTTTAGTTTTTCAATTAACCAGGAATCAGTTTCTTCTTTTAATTTAATAATAGATTCTAAATCGTCACCATCAGATTCTTCTTCTTTTGATGTTTCTATAACTATATTCTCTTTGGGTGAATCTTCTTTTTCCTCATCAGAGGAGTCTTCATTCGCAGAACTTTGTTCTTCGGTATCTTCATCTGAAGCCGATTGTGATTTTTCTCTATCATAATCTTCTACAGTCATGATATTTCCGTCACTGTCAGATCGTATTTTGCCGAGTCCAGAGAGCTGCTCTAGAGCGCTGCTAAAATCAGCCATTATAGTTTCTTCCTCACTATTTTTTGATGCGCCTTTAAATGCAATAAACAACTCCCCTGAATCCATTTTATATCCTTCAAGTTTGAGTATGTTTAGCATGATTGCTCGAGGGTCTTCACTGTCCCACACTTCAGTATCAATCGTTTCCTCTTCAGTAGGTTCATTTTCAGTTGAATCTTCAATGATATCTTCTTCACTATTTTGTTTATCATCAACTTCTTTAACGTCAGAAGTCTCTTCTTTAATGTCAGAAGACTCTTCTTCCTTTTTCTTGCTCCACGGATAAACCATACAGACAGATTAAGTGCTATGATATTATAGTTGATGTCAACTCAATACGTTTAATCCCCCCTAATTCTGAAGCTTTGTGTCTCTTACTGACAAAATTGCAGAAATTGAGGAAGAAATTGCTAATACTAAGTATAACAAAGCAACTCAACATCACATAGGCAAGTTGAAAGCTAAGCTTGCACAACTGAGAGAAGATGTTGTTACTAGTTCTTCTGGACCAAAGGGTAGTGGTTATG
>CEUQ01163571.1_pt1 | contig 10676 bp, 8 predicted proteins | sample 361491 | NCBI WGS metagenome assembly CEUQ01 (sample SAMEA2622796, study PRJEB7988) | marine metagenome | biome: marine biome (ENVO:00000447); feature: marine epipelagic mixed layer (ENVO:xxxxxxxxx); material: "saline water (ENVO:00002010), including plankton (ENVO:xxxxxxxx)" | depth 120 m | reverse complement strand
CGCCGCACCGGGGATGATGGTGTCGGGATGGGCTCGGATATATTCCGCCTGTCGCGCACCGAACATTTCCTGCAACTGAACTGTTAGACCACCGTCGATAGCCAACGTGTGCCCGGTGATGAACGACGCATCTGCTGAGCATAGGAACGCGATACCGTTCGCAATATCGTCCGGAGTTCCGGTGCGTCTGAGCGGATACTGATCCGCAAAGAATTCGTGTCCGGAAGGATTTTTCTCCCACATTTTTGCGAGACCTTCTCCAACGATGTGTCCGGGCGCAATTGCGTTCACTCGTATGCCGTTAGGACCAAAATCAGTTGCCATTTGTCGGGTCATTCCAACTACGCCGGCTTTTCCAGCCTCGTATACCAACATGCCCGGCTCTTGAAGAAAGCTGTGGACAGAGGCGAGGTTGACAATGTTTCCACCGCCACCAGCACGCATGTGTGGAATAGCGTGCTTGGCACCGAGATACAAGGCTTTCAACAGAACGTCGATTCCATAGTCCCAACCGTCTTCTTCAACGGTCAGAGCGGTTCCCTGGATGATCGATACGCCATCAATTACGCCGAACGCATTCTGTACAAGGATGTCGAGGCGACCGTATAGGTCAACGGCTTCATTGACCATTCGAGCGATATCTTCGCTAACCGAAACATCGACATGACTGGAAGCTGCGGTCCCACCTGCCTCCCTGATTCGCTCGACATTTGCTGCCGCTGCTTCGTCGTTGATATCGGCAATGAACACACTTGCGCCTTCGGATGCCAGTTTTCGAGCCGTGGCTCCGCCAATACCCAGCGCACCACCGGTTATGATCGCTACTTGTCCTTCAAATCTGCTCATGCCGCCTCGCTAGTCGATTCTTATTGAGTGAGATCGATAATGGCGAAATGGTATCTGATTTGAAGATTGGCACTTTACCGATATAGACGATATTCGCTTTGAGTGTGACACTTTCGCCATGCCGAATATTCCGATAAGGCGTGAAGAGATCACCAACGAGTGGCTCGCTTTGACGCTGTCCGGGTCTGGTGCATGCGAGATCTCAGACTGTGACTTCGAAGAGATGACCGGTCACAATCCCGAGTTGTCGCAGTTATTCCGCGTGCGCATTCAGTACCGCAAAAGGGGCGAGACGCATCCTGATGTTGTGATCGTCAAGATCCCACCAGAGAACGATGAGACGCGCCTGCGGGAAGCGGGATGCGGACCGTACGAGGGTGAGTTAGGTGCATATCGCCTGCTAGAACCATTTTATGGATCGAACATTGCGCGGATGTACGGTGCCGTCGAAGATCTAAACGAAAGAACAGCATGTTTCGTTTTCGAGGACATTGGGACATTGCCTGCGGGTGACAAATACGCCAGGATCGACCTCGGTCTCGCTAAAGAAACACTGAGCTTTATGGCTACATACCACGCTCGGTTCTGGAATCACTCCACCCTGGAGACTAAACTCTGGATTCGCGACGCCGATTGGTCGTTTCTTTTCAACCAGGATCCTCTTGAATCAGCGATCGGTTGGCGGGTGATCAGAGATGATGATCGGTTCGAGAAAACTGGTGGATTGGTCGTTGCGGGTGAGTATTTAGGGGCTCGGTTACTCGATCTCCAAGTGGCAATGAGGAGTCGACCTAACACGTTGACTCACAACGATTTTCACCACGGGAACGTGTTGTTACGAAACACGGCGTCAGGTTCTGTTCCGGTAATTGTCGATTGGCAAATGTCAGCATTTGCAGGTGGCACGAACGATCTCGCGAAGTTCCTCATGACCACTGTTCCGTTCAAGGTGCTTGTGGAGAACGAAACTCGGTTAGTTCATCACTATGTTGATGAATTGAAAGCTCATGGTGTGTCCGGATACGAGTTCGACGAGTGCTGGCGGGATTATCGGCGAGCGCAAGTGGCAACGTTCGGGAACTATGCAATTAGTTGCTACAAAACTTCGCCAGATGGAGGCCTGATCGAATCGTCAGGAGATTCGACCCACGCGGTTATTCGAGCTCTGACGCTTGCTGATCCGGACGAGATGGCGGAAGTGCTGCCTTAGGCAGTTGGTTGTCCGCATGGTTTTATGATCGCGGTTGGCGTGTGGCCGACTCAGTAGCCGATTGATGCTGAATATCTTTCAGGATCGATTGTTTGGGTGCTGCGTGCACCGGTGGTTGGTTTCGCTGTGTGATGATTTTTGTCGCGCTGCCACGCCTCCCCGAGTCCCTGGTTATATCGGGAATTCGCGTTGGAGGATCTCTCGTAGTGTGGGGATAAGCAAGCGAGTTCTGGTTTGGGGCCGAAACTAGGTGAGAAGCGTTGTTACTTCTTAGAAGGTTGGCTGAAAAGTGCGAAGCTCGCCGAGTAGCCGTGCAGGAACGTTTGGTCACCGATAGGTCCGATTTCTCCATTGGAGAAGAATCCGGCAATAGGGATGTCGGCAACCATTTCGGTGAACATCGAGGTGTCATGATCGGGTGAGCCGTAGAGGTACTGGCCGCGCCCCAAGCAGCTGAAGATGAGGGCGGATGCAGGAACATCGTCATCATCGAGATTGTCGATGTACTCCTCGAGCATCATACGTAAATCTTCGTCGGCTGCTTGTGCGTCGCGCACGAAGAATTGGACGACCTGTCCTTCCTGGACAAGTTCGCCGACAGCCAGCGTGCCGTCATCTGCATCGGCACCAAGTACATTCCGGATAAGGAACTCGCCTTCACTGCTGTCCTGCGCGAGTCGATCCATGATGATTCCGATTTGTAGCGACCGGCGAATCAGTCGTTTTTCTCGTGTTTCGGCGGCTTCGAACAGTTCTCTCAAAACTTCGATAGGTGTGCGGTCGCCAAGTTTCGAAATGACGTTGATTTCAGAATCTGTAACAACAAGGGGTTCACCAATAGGTCGACATCCCTGGGCAACGACTGTCTCAACGGCGAGATCGCCAGAGAATGCAACTCCGACAGCACCTGACCGAACTGATTTGCCGTTGATGAACAGCGTGTTCGCACCCGGCTGACCGCCGCCGCTGGCGAGTCCACCGATTTTGACCGCCGATGGGTAAGCAAAATCGAGACCTGCAAGCAAATGATCGCTTCTAAGGGTGAAAGGATCGGGCAGCAACATGATCGCGGGGCACTCGGCAGGCTGGAGCCCAAGCAGCTCGTGCCACGCCTCAGGTGGAGCGTCGGGGCTAGGCAGTTCGTCCTGATTCAGGTGAAATGGAGAGATATCGACACCGTGGAGAACCGCTGCTGAAATCGCAATCCCTGGGCGCCGTTCGACCTCTTGTCCGCCACCAATAACACCGGCGGCGGAACAACCGATCAGAACTTTTGCACCTAGCGCTTCGGAGAGCACCTCGGGAGCGGTGAAGTATGACGGACGGTGATGCGAAGAGATAAATACGATTGCTAGATCGGGACTTCGTCCATCGAGGTTAGCGAGTATTTGCTCTGATGCCTGGTTTACCGCCTCCGTGAAAGAAGCCGAATCAGATACGGCAGAACTCCATTGCAAGTTTTTGCTTCTCCTGCGCCTATCTTGGACTAGTCCAAGGTTGGGTTATCCAATCACTCTGCGTCACCCGCATCTGAATTGCCGATGACGCAGAGTTGGATTTCTCTACAGGTTCGGCAAAACCGCAGCCGCAGCGGCGATGGTTTTCTCTATGTCTTCGTCAGTGTGTGCTGAAGAAAGATGAATCCGACCATTTGAAGAAAGTCGGACCCCGTGCTTTAGCATCTCCGAGGCGAAACGAGCGTACTTTGCGTCATCGCAATTTCGGGCATGGTCTCGCCAGTTGGTTATTTCTTGCTTGGTGGTGAACGATATAGCGAATACCGATCCAATGCCTTGCACATGTAAGTCGGACTCTAGCGATTTTGCGACGTCGCGAAGTCCTTCCATTAAGCGTAGACCTTTGCCATTCAAGTCGGCGTAGAAGGCGTCACCTTGCCCTTGTATGTACTTGAGTGAGGCGTATGTGGCGGAAATCGACATTACGTTCGAGTTGAAACTACCTCCGTGATACACGGTACCGTCACCAATGAGATCCATCACGTCACGTCGCCCTGCAATCATGGAGATAGGGAAACCTCCAGCCATCGATTTTGCGTAGGTTGCAAGGTCTGGAGTGACACCGAGATACTCCTGCGCTCCGCCACGGGCTATACGGAAACCGGTAATGACTTCGTCAAATGCCAACAGCGATCTGTTTTCTTTGCACAGACGCTGTAGCGCGTCGAGGAATTCAGTGCTCGGAACAATGCAGTTGGTGTTGGCGAGCACCGGCTCCATGATGACGCCAGCGATTTCTGAGCCGTGTTCAGCGAAGGCTTTTTCGAGAAGATCGACATCGTTCCACTGGCAAATCACCAATCCCTCAGCGGTTCCCTTGTCCATTCCTTCCGATTCACCAACAGGTACCGGCGCATCTTCGGGACCAGCTTGATCGAGCGGCGGATGCACACTCCAATTCACCGAGTCCATCCAGCCGTGGTAATGACCTTCGAATTTCAGAATCTTCGGTCTACCTTTATACCCGCGCATAGTTCGGAAGAGCAGCTGGTCGATCTCTGTACCAGAAGATGCGAATCTAATTGTCGCGTCTTTCATTGGGATCATATCGAGAACCATTTCCGCTACTTCAAGCTCTTGCTCGAACTGTGCAGCGAAAACGTAACCCTTCTCCATGTCCTCATTAACTTGCTTGTTGATGAAGTCAGGAGCGTGACCGAACAGATTGGGCCCCATTCCCTGGATGTAATCGATGTACTCGTTGCCGTCGGCATCCCACATCTTCGAGCCCTTCGCGTGGGTAAAGAAGAGCGGAGTTTCGGCGGGTTCATTTATTCGAATCTGACTAGACACACCACCGGCGACTAATTCTTTAGCCCTTGTAAAAAGGATCGCGGAACGTTCGTGATTCATTCAGGTATCACCTTTGAAAATTTTCTTACTCGAACCGAGTGAGGAAATTGTATCGCCGACTGAAATCCGCTGGGGTTTTCAGCCTTACGAAATCATTGGGTGATTGCGGTGTAGCTTGGCGCCCTGATTAAAGTGATTCTTCGTCGAACTCTTCGCCTTCTAACCGCAACGACTGTTCTTGGAAGACCTATTCGGGTCCGTCGTCGCCTGACGTATTCGGCGGTGATTGAACGAACTTTCGAATTGTCGATCCAAGTTCGTCCACTGATCGAACATTTGCGTGGGGGACTTCATTCCAAGATCGAGGTTGCTGAGTTCTGTGGCGACCGGAGACAAATCGAATAGCTGTCATACCGAGCATTCTCGCCGGGACGACGTCATTGTCGATCCGGTCACCAACCATGATCGCTTCAGATGGTTCGACCCCAAGTGTTTCGCAAGCATGCAGTAAAAGGCGAGGATCGGGTTTGCGCAAATTGATCGACCCGGAAACTTCTCGGTAGTTGAAGTATTCAAGGATCCCGAGACGATCCATATTCTCCAGCGCAATTTTCGGTTGGTTTGCAGCTAAACCTAGCAGCAATCCATCTTCCTTCAATTCAGCGAGTAATCCTAGACTCCCGTCTCGGAGTTCAAAATGGCCACGCGACTCGTTCCGCTCAGGAACTGTTTGCATCAAATCTGCTTCGACTGAGTGGATAAGATCCATGTCGCCTTCTGCGATCTTCCACATGATCGAGTGGTAGGTTTTCGGTGCGAACGAGTCGATTGCCCATTGGTTTGCAGCTGAGTACTCCTCGTCAGAAATACTGAGTCCTCGTGAACGAAACGATCGCTTGATCTGTTCATCGATCTCGCTGTCCATGATCGTCTCAGTGTCGAGAGGACCACCTACGTCGAACAGAACAGCCTTTATTTGCTGTGTCATTTGGAGCTAAACCAGGTATTTCTTCGCAACCTTTGCCACATACGAGTAGCTGGGGTTCACGAACTGGGTAACCCGTGCTTCAAGGCACTGAGAAAGGAATATATACGCCTCGCCCTGGGTCATGCCGTAGTCGGCTTGTAGCCAGAGGATCATTTCCGATAGAGCGATTCTGAATGCATCCTCAGCGGGTTTTTCGCACGCGGTGGTCATGATGTATTCATCGTTTTCGATTCGAGGCCACGTCATTTCGGCAGGCTTATCGCTTAGCGTTACACGTAATGTGACCGTCCCACCTGTTTCAATTCCACCGCCACCGCAAATTTCGCCGTCGCCCTGGCGAGCGTGCATGTCACCTACATGCAACAGCGCACCTTCGTGATAGACGGGGATGCTCAGCTTGGCACCGTTCGTGATTTCTTGAATATCAAAGTTGCCACCCCATTCGCCTGCCCAACCGTTGTGACGTGCTTCACGTTCGGGAGCAACTCCGATTACTCCCATCATTGGTTCCACCGGGAAGCGAAGCTTGTCGTTCCAGATGATTTCATCGTTCTCGATTCGGCAAATTCTGAATTGCTCACCAATGTTTGATGGTCCGAGATACCCGGGCATCGCTCCGGTCGATCCTCTGTATCTTGTCCAACCAACGGGGTGGACTTTAATTTCACCCACTTCGACAGTGACCATGTCCCCCGGCTTTGCACCTTCGACATAAATACAGCCCGAGGAAGCGTTGCCGCGGTCGTTCGGCTGATCGTCAGAGCGATACTGGTTGTACAGATCGCGTATATCTTCGGGCACGCGATCTGCGTCAGGACCGCGGTTCATTTGTGTTTCTACCTCGAACCATTCTCCCGGATTCACCGTAAGGGTCACAGGGTTAGCGGCAGAGTGTTCGTAGTAGAGCGTTTCTGTCTTGGCTTTTTTCATCGTGATGCGTTCCGTGATAGGGCGGAGGTGAAAGTCGATGATCGGAAGTTTATTCCTGCGAGGATATCTCGCAACCACCAGACGACGATTTACAAGTAATTACCGGATTAACTGAAAAGCTCTGAAAACAAAACTCAGGGCTGACAGGATATTTCTGAATAATTTACGCACGCTTTACGTGCTGAACTCGATTTCGTCGAGCGCTTTTTATTACCCGATGCAACGGGTTTCTTTTTCGAAACCGGTGGGAACTCAACGGGTGCGTCAACCTGATCGTCGCTACCCAGAGCTTAAAAGAATGCTTTGATTTGAGAGGTCTCAGTAAGTAACCGCGGTACTTCGAGTTCGTCTTCGGCGGAGGCGCGAGCGATCACGATATCGGTAAGTATCTTGCGAATGTCTTCTAAAGTCTCACGGCGCTTTCGAGCTGTCACTCGCTCGTCTCGATAAAGCTCTCGGAGCAGTAACGCCTGTTGCGATGCTGCTTTTGCCAACGCGTTACCTGTCGGCAATGAGCTCAAGCTAGCTGCAATCAGCTTTTCTTAGATCTTCGGGCCACGATTCTCCTCATTTGTCGCTCAGCATATTGTTGGCTTCCCGGCCTCTAACGCCCATTTGAGCTTTACTTGCCCGGTTCGTTATTCACACCTGACAAATAGTACCGTAGCCTTGACCTAAACTTCGATCCATGTCGCTAACAATGTGTACTCGTGTGTGCGCACCTAAATGCAACCGTCACCTCTGATGATTCTTTTATTGGAGCACCGAAATTTGCGCCGACCGCCTATGCCAGATAATTTCGAAAGTGTCGCAGGATCACTCAATGTGATCGGTTCTCAAATTCATCATCTCGAAGAAACTTCATCGACGATGGACGATGCATGGAAACTGGCGCGTTCAGGAGCTCCAGAAGGGGCTGTGGTGATAGCGGATGTCCAGTCGGCGGGAAGAGGGCGATATGACAGATCGTGGGTTTCAAGGAATGCTCAGGACATTTTGTGCTCGGTGATCTTGCGCCCACGTGTTTCTCTTGTTGGAGAATTGCTGATGCTCGCGGCGTTATCCGTTTCGGATGTGGCGATTTCATTTGGTATTGAAAATGGAATCAAATGGCCGAATGACGTCCAGGTGAACGGTTTAAAACTGGCAGGTGTTATAGCGGAGTCAAAGACTGGACCTGACGCCGTCGCGGGTGACGCGGAGAACTCGAATATCACTAAGAGCTATACCGATCACGCCACTGCCGTGATCGGTATCGGACTAAACGTGAACTTAGATCCCGAATGCGAACCCTCCGTGGCCGCGATTTCAACAAGCCTGAGCAGGGAATTAACGGCACCAGTCGACCGTTTCGATGTGTTCAAAAGGTTGCTAGAGGCACTGGACACCCACTATTCCTCAATTAACTTAGGCAACACCGTACTTACGATCTGGCGGGAACGCCTCACCACGATCGGGCGAACAATTACGGTTGCCAGCGGGAACACCGGAACGGACGACTCGATTACGGGAATTGCCCGTGATGTCGACAGAGTCGGTCGATTAATTGTCCAGGATGAGAACGGACGCGACTGGCCGATTTCAGCTGGCGAAGTCACGGTGCGGAGTATTGAGTAACCGTACGTCTTCGGGTTCTACCCGTATCGCTGTCAGGCGTCAATCTCGTACTTCTCGCGACGAAATCGTTGGGTGGAACGAGGATAATGCACTTCGTATTCGAATTACGGCTCCGACCGTCGATGGCGCGGCTAACGACGCGCTTGTGCGTCTGCTATCCCAAGTACTCGTCTTAAAGAAAAATGCGATTCGCCTAGTTTGAGGCGCGACCAGCCGCAACAAGATCGTAGAGGTCGACGAGCTTTCAGAATCAGCCCTTAGAAGCCGCCAGACCCGCCGGTAAGCCTCCCGGATATAGCGAACAGAATGATGATCACGATCATCGGGCTTATGTCAATCATCCCAATTCGGGGGATTATTCGAGACGCCGGAACCATAATCGGATCGGTGATCTGGTATAGCAGCATCACCAACGGGTGCCGGCGGGCGTCAGGGAACCACGACGATAGTGCGCGGACAACTATCAGATAGGCGAATATCTGGAGGAGCCAGCCGATATAAGCCAGGAACGCGTCGCTCATTTGCCGCCTGCCAGTTCTTCACCACGCTCGTATGCAGAACATACCGCATCAGCAATCGTGGCACGGAAACCACCTTTTTCCAGTGCGGCAAGCCCGGCGGCAGTGGTGCCTCCAGGCGAGGTGACCATGTTCCGAAGTTCTGCCGGGTGCTTACCTGATTCCCGTTGTAAAGCTGCGCTTCCCAGCACCGTTTGCGATGCGAGGTGACGTGCAACGTGAACCGGAAGACCAAGATCAACTCCAGCATCGGCGAGAGCTTCGATCATGACAAATACGTAGCCGGGTCCGCTTCCGCTGAGAGCGGTTGAGATGTCGATATTTTTCTCGTCGCTAAATTTGAGTTCATCGCCAATTGCTTTGAGCATGTTGCTTACAAACTCAAGAATCGATTCATCTACATCGTCAGATGCGGTCCAAGCGGAAATACCTTTCCGGATTTGGGCTGGAGTATTGGGCATTACTCGAATCAGCTTTTTGTGTTTGAGTTTCAGTCCGATCGAATGCAGCTTCACGCCTGCCATGATCGACATTACTGTTTGACTCGACTTCAGGACGCCTTTGAGCTCGTCGGCAATGGCATCGAGCTGCTGCGGTTTGACCGAGAGGACAACGATATCGGCACCTGTTACAGCCTCTGTGTTGCTCGCAGTTGCCTCGACTCCTAGGTCGGACTCAAGCGATTTGCGTCGAATCTTGAAAGGTTCGCCGACAATGATGCTTGCGTCCAGACCCGCATCTTGAACTCCAGCAATGATGGCTTGAGCCATCACTCCGCCGCCTATGAATGCAATTCGCATATTCGAAAACCGTGGGATTGTGTTCGCGTCGAAACGCCGTGAATAATCGATCAACTAGATTGCGATCAGAACATCAATTATACGGTTGGCACGCCTGTGCAAACCCGAAAACCAATGCTGAGTTTTAGGGTCTATGGCGTCTTTGTGTCGCAAACCATGGTGAGGTGTTTCCTAAGCCAATCCCTGTTTGGAAGCCAGTGCTGCACCCAGCTTTAGCGCTTCGATCATGCTTATCTCGCTGGCGATTCCGGTTCCTGCAATGTCGAATGCAGTGCCATGGTCGACCGAGGTCCGCAAAAACGGTAGCCCGAGGTTGACAGTCACCGATTTTTCGACTCCATAAACCTTAATTGGGATATGTCCCTGATCGTGATACATCACGACCACAACGTCATATTTACCCGCGGCCGCGCTATTGAATACGGTGTCTGCAGGGTGAGGTCCAGTTGCCTCAATTCCCTCTTCCACGGCCTGAGCGATGGCAGGAGAGATTTCGTCTGCTTCCTCACTGCCAATCAGGCCATTGTCTGATGCGTGTGGGTTCAGGGCGGCAATAGCGATTCGTGGATTTTCGAATCCCCATTCCTTAAACATTTTTTGGGTGAGGCGGGTAGCGGTCATAATGTTATCGGTTGTGACGTACTTGACCGCTTCACCAAGCGACTTGTGTGTCGAGAGATGCATGCAGCGCATGGGGCCGCTTACCAGCATAGTTGCTACGTAGTCTGAACCGGACAGCCGCTTGAACACTTCCATATGCCCGGTGTCTTTGCTGCCGCCCATGTGCCACGATTCTTTGTTAACCGGTGCAGTAACCATCCCCTCGACTTGACCAGCCATGCACATTTTGGCTGCTTCTTCGACCCACAGATGGCTCGCAGCGCCTGAGCCTGCATCGTGTTTGCCTACGGGGAATGCCGTGCCCTCCCAGTCGCCGGGCGATAGAACCTCGATCGT
>CEUQ01177447.1_pt1 | contig 10717 bp, 10 predicted proteins | sample 361491 | NCBI WGS metagenome assembly CEUQ01 (sample SAMEA2622796, study PRJEB7988) | marine metagenome | biome: marine biome (ENVO:00000447); feature: marine epipelagic mixed layer (ENVO:xxxxxxxxx); material: "saline water (ENVO:00002010), including plankton (ENVO:xxxxxxxx)" | depth 120 m | reverse complement strand
CATCAACTTACTGGATTCGATCAAAGAAAAAGTGCACACCGTCACTTCTAATAATGGAAAAGAATTTGCCAAGCATGAATCCATTACTAAAAATCTGGATGCCCAGTTTTTCTTTGCACACCCTTATGCCTCATGGGAAAGGGGACTCAATGAAAACACCAATGGACGTGTGCCACGAAGGCGCACTGAAGGGCGTAGCCTTTCATGCAGCTATGCTGCATAGGAGATGAGGGAGGGCCCCTCGAAGCCGCCATACAGGTGGAGGCTTCAAACCACCGTAAGCTGCATCCGTAAAGAGCGGTTGTGGTAAGCGTTACGGAAAAGGCAGGGCATGATCCTGTCAGGTATGTATCAAGGAGACGAACGTAAGTGAATCATTGGTCATGTGTCGTAAGTGTTACAGATAAGGTCAAAACCAGAGTGAGTCCGTTACTCTGGGATAAGTCTGGCAGAAACCTGACCTACTGGCCAGATGGCCTTCGGCATAAAGATGGCGTGAACTTGATACAGGCTCTTATGCGGAACGTGGGAACCTGTCGTTCTGATGTTAAGGGAGAAGCTCAAGTGGAGGCCCCACAAGAGCCTGAGTACCAAAGCAGAGCACAGGGGCGGAGCGACCCGTAGTAGTGATGAGGCGCCTGTAATGGGAGTGGAGCGAAGGGGAAGCATTGTCCAGCTTGGACTAGAGAAAACAACCGGAAACGGGAGGATTGGATTGAAACAGGCAAAGCCGTTTAGTATGCAACGGCTGGATAATTGGAGCCGTATGAATCGAGAGATTCACGTACGGTTCTCTGAGAGCCTGAAGGGGCAGATCCCTTGGGCTACTCGACTCATCAGACAATACTTTCCGAAAAAAACTCAATTCAACCATATTACGGATCAGCAAGTCCAGTCGGTGATGGAAAAACTCAATAACCGTCCAAGAAAATGCCTGGGAATGAAAACACCAAATCAGGTATTCTTCAAAGATTATTCATTTGTCGCACTTCGGAGTTGAATCCACGAACTAATCAATATTATTTTTTTCTTTGCTTCTTAATGATCAAAACTGATGAAGAAACTATGAGTATTAATTTCAAGCCAAGACTGGAGGGGAAGGTCTGTATTGTCACAGGTGCAGGGATGCATGATAATTTAATTGGTACAGGAATGGCCACAGCTGTATCTCTTGCCAGAGAAGGAGCTAAAGTGCTGGTGGCAGATATCTCTGAAGAAAATGCTGAAAAGACAGCTCACAAGATCAGGGACGAAAAAATAGGTCATGCAGAGATATATTTAGGAGATGCCACTCGAACAGAAGACAGCGAAGCCATGGTTGCTGCTTCACTGAAATACTTTGGGGGCCTGGATGTACTGGTCAACAACTTAGGTTGGGGTGGTCAAAGTGCTATAGATAATCACGGAACAAGAAGCAAAGGTATTTCTGAAATCGACGAGAAGAAATGGGCGGATGCATTTAAAGTGAATCTGAATAGTGCGATGCTGGCATCCCGGCATGCGATTCCTGTTATGGCAAAGGCTGGAGGTGGTTCAATTATTAATGTCTCTTCATGTGATGGGATCTCATCAGCAGACCACTATGGAGCACCTTATTCGGTTTCAAAAGGTGCCCTTCACATGCTTACCCGTGGAACCGCAGCGTGGCATGGACGCGAGGGAATCCGTGCTAACTGTATTGCTCCCGGACATCTCCATTCTGCCTTCACAGAGCACTTGAAACCTGAACATCGTGAACGAAGAAAGCAGGTAGTCCCTCTTGGCACCGAAGGAACTCCTTGGGATGTTGCAATGGCAGCAGTCTTTTTAGCAAGTGATGAATCACGCTGGATATCTGGAGTAATCCTACCTGTAGATGGAGGTTTATTTGCAGCACAGCCCATGCTCGCCCACGATTTCATCCAAGGCGACAATCCTAAATAACATATTTCTAAAAAAATAAAATGGTTTACTCATTAAATCTTGAATCAATGTACATGATGCCCATCCATTTTGGTCCTATGTGTGGACCCAGACAGGGGCCTGGAGGCAACAAATTTGCGTTTAATCCAGACAAGAGAAAAATCACTCACCTCTCAGTTAGTTTTTTAACAAATGCAAATCAACTTCAAAAAATCCTTCCTCCCGGATTTGAACTTTCAGGGGACCCTGTAGTAACAGTTTTTGAGACCTTCATGAAAGAAATCGATTGGCTTGCAGGCAGAGGCTACAACGTCCTGGGTGTTGAATTCCCAGTGGTATACAACGGGACAAAAGACCGTGCTACAGGTCCCTTTTTAACAGTTTTATGGGAAAACCTTACAGACCCGATACTGACAGGAAGGGAGCAGCTCGGGGTCTCAAAGATTTATTGTGATTTGCCAGAACCCAATATCTTCAAAGGAGAGGTTCACACTTCAGCAAGTTGGATGGGTTTTCGATTTCTTGATTTAAAACTAAACAATTTGGAACAAATAACTCCCATTGAAGACCACTCCCAAAATAATGAGTTTGAAGAAAAAATTCTTAGAGGTATGATTCATTATAAATACATGCCTAGAACAGGAGACTGGGGCAAGGCTGATTCAGAGTACGCAGTTTTATCTCCTGAGCCAGAAAAACCATCACTTCCAGAAAAACTTTTCACTGCTACTGGCGAAGTAAACTTTCATAAAGCTCGCTGGGAAGACCTGCCAACACAGCATATGATAGTCAATACCCTCCATGAACTTGAAATTATTGAATACAGGGGAGCCAGAATGGAAAATCGTATTGGTTCCGGTGACCTTGGTGACCAGAGGATATTGTATTAAACCAATAAGGAGACAGATGTATAATCTCAACGGGAAAGTTGCGTTGGTCACCGGCTGTGGTGGTCAGCATGGCATTGGGCGTGCCATTGCTTTAAGACTGGCAAAAGAAGGGGCAGATGTAGTTGTAAATGACCTGATATCAAATCCCAAAAATTCTTCCTCCTGGGCTGGCCTTCCTGCTCTTGTAAAAGAAATCGAAGGTCTTGGACGAAAGGCCATAACCTTCGAGGCAGACATATCGAATGCAGCCAATGTGGACCGAATGGTTCAAGGTACAGTCAAGGAATTTGGACATATCGATATTTTAGTCAACAATGCTGGTTCTGCTGCTGGCCCGGACAGGGTACCCATTGTGGAAATGGATGAGGAAGTTTGGGATCAAGTTCAACGCATTAACTTAAAAGGCACATTCCTTTGTTGCAGAGAAGTTGCTAAAGAACTTAATCATAAAGGGAAATGGTGGAAAAATTATCAATATCTCCTCAATCGCAGGTACAAATGGAAAAGATTCTGGATGTTAAAGAATTGAGAACCAATTTCTACACCGATAAAGGTGTGGTGAAAGCCGTTAACAGCCTTTCGTATCATATCAACAAGGGGGAGTGCGTTGGCTTGGTGGGCGAGAGCGGCTGCGGCAAGAGCGTGAGCGCCATGTCGATTCTGCGGCTGATTCCCTATCCTCCTGGAGTGATTGAAGGCGGGGAGATTTTGTTTAAGGGAGAGAACCTTCTAGAGGTGGACGAGGAAAGGATTCAGGAAGTGAGAGGCGGCCGGATATCGATGATTTTCCAGGAGCCTTCAACGTCGCTGAACCCAGTTCTCAGCGTTCAGCGTCAACTGACAGAATCACTGGAGCTCCATCGAGGAATGACGAGCAAAGAAGCCAAAGTGGAAAGTGTCAGGTTACTGGGACTGGTCGGCATTCCGGATGCTGAGCGAAGAGTGACGGATTATCCACACCAGTTCAGCGGCGGGATGCAGCAGCGTATTATGATTGCGATAGCCTTGAGCTGTACTCCTGAACTGATCATCGCAGACGAGCCGACCACTGCGCTGGATGTAACGGTCCAGGCACAGATTCTCGAACTCATTGCAGAGATGAGGGATAAACTTGGAACAGCCGTTTTGATCATCACGCACAACCTTGGTGTTGTTGCCCGTTATGTGGACCGATTGCATGTAATGTACGCGGGCTCCATTGTTGAATCAGGACTCACAGATGAAATTTATGCCAATCCGAAGCACCCCTATACGATAGGACTTCTGAAATCTGTTCCAAGACTGGATAAGCCAAAGACAAGGGACATGGACGTCATTGAGGGAATGCCACCTAATCTTGCCATGCTTCCTGAGGGGTGTCCGTTTTCAGAGCGCTGCCAGTTTGTGATGGATCAGTGTAAAGTTGAAAAACCATTGTTGGAAGAGGTCGGAGAGGGGCACTTTAGAGCCTGTTTTTATGATGCAGACAAATTGAACTGAAGGGAAGAGGGCAAAATGGGAGAACAGCAGGAAAAACTGGTTGAAGTTGAAAATCTTGTTACCTACTTTCCTATTTTCTCTGGAGTCCTTCAGAAAAAAACAGGTGAGGTAAAGGCAGTTGACGACATAAGTTTTTTTATCAGAAAAGGAGAGACACTGGGTCTGGTGGGTGAGAGTGGATGTGGCAAAACCACAACAGGCCGCTCCATCCTCAAGCTTGAGGAGCCCACTTCGGGAAGTGTGATTTTTGACGGCAAGAACCTGATCGAGATGGAGGGGGAGGAGCTCAGAAGGATGAGATCTCAGATGCAGCCGATCTTTCAGGATCCTTTCGCCTCTTTGAATCCACGCATGAATGTGGGAGACATTATTGGTGAACCCTTGGAAGTTCATAATTTAGCCAAGGGTAAAGAACTCACAGACAAGGTAAACGACCTACTCGAAAAGGTTGGTCTTGCTCCAGAAATGGCAGAGCGTTACCCCCATGAATTCAGTGGAGGTCAAAGGCAGCGAATTGGAATTGCCAGGGCTTTGTCAGCAAGTCCTTCGTTCATTGTTTGCGACGAGGCCGTCTCAGCCCTGGATGTTTCAATCCAAGGGCAAATCATCAAACTCTTAATCAAACTCCGTGAGGAATTAAATCTGACCTATCTATTCATTTCCCATGACCTTTCTGTGGTGAGACATATCAGTGATCGTGTTGCAGTGATGTACCTCGGGAAAATTGTTGAAATCACCACGAGTGACCAAATTTATTCAAACCCCAAGCATCCCTATACGATATCCCTTCTTTCCGCTGTCCCAATTCCCGATCCAGCCGTGGACCGGACCCGCAAAAGGATTATGCTCAAAGGGGATGTACCCAGTCCGATTAATCCTCCCAGTGGTTGTCCCTTTCATACACGCTGCCAGATGGCAGTTGAGACTTGCAGTAGCTTAGATCAGAAACTGAGGAACATGGGTGAAGAACATTGGGTGGCCTGCGATCAAGTCTAGCTAAAGCCTTAAATTCTGCAAACATTTTAAAATTCGTACTCTATGGAGAGTAAAAAATCCAATGAGCCCAAAAGCCGTCGATTATTTTTAACCATCCTTGTAGCAGTAGTAGTTGTTCTGGTAATTGGTTGCATTGCAGGGTATGCAATCTACCGCCAGGAAATAGCACCCTTTGAAACGGTTGTCTTAAGAATCGATGAGAAGGAAATCAAGATGCGTTACTTCCTAAAACGTCTGCGGATGGGCGAAGGGAACCCCTCTTTTGGGGGTCCTATCAGTTTGCTGAGCATGATCGCCCAGGAGGAGATCATCAAAGAAAAAGCCCCCCGAACGCCTTATAACCTCAGTGTCACTCCAGAGGAGATTGAAGGTTTTTTGAAAACACTCGCCCGTCGTGGAAGCGAGTCCATAACCGAGGAGGAATACCAGGAATGGTACCGCCAGCAACTCAACCAAACCCAACTTAGCAAATCGGAATTTGAGGAACTCACGCGCACGCAAGTGTTGCGTCAGAAACTGTCAGACTATCTCGCGGTTCGGGCACCGACAGTAGCCGAACAAATTCATCTGCACATGATTGTTCAAAAATCCCCTGAGGCCTCGCAAAAAGTTCAGCAGCGCCTTCAGGCGGGGGAAGATTTTTTCCAACTGGCACAAGAACTCAACCCGTCGGAGGAAACCCGGGAAAACCAGGGAGACCTTGGTTGGCATACAAAAAATGGCCTCCAGCCAAGACTGGCGCAGCTGGCCTTCCAATTAGAAGTGGGAGATCACAGCCAGCCGATCCCTCTTTCCAAAGACGCTTTTGTCATTGTCAAAGTGGTCGAGAAGGCCGCAGCCCGGGAATTGAGCAAGGAGCAGCAGGAACGCCAAAAGTTCGGATTGGTTGAGCAATGGGCCGCGAATGAGTTCCAGTTCCACAAAATCAGCTATCACGGTTTAACTGAAGGAAAGGGCTGGGATTCACAGACGCACGCCTGGGCCAACTGGCAGATGCAGCGGATGAACAGCGAGAAAGAGGGCGGGCAGTGATTACGGTTGAACACTTAAGCAAGACCTATGGAGAACGCCTGGCCGTCGATGACATCAGTTTCAAAGTGGAGCAGGGAGAAATCGTTGGATTTCTTGGCCCCAACGGGGCAGGGAAGACCACCACCATGCGGGCCATCACCGGTTACCTGATGCCCACTGAGGGTGAGGTTTGGGTGGCCGACTGCAACATGCGCAAAGATCCATTGAAGGCTCGCCAGCACATCGGCTATTTGCCTGAAACCATTCCGCTCTACACCGACATGACCACACGGGCTTATCTTAGGTTCGCAGCCAGACTTCGCGGGTTGGACTCGAAAATCACTCAGCGTCGCATTGATGAGGTGGTGGATGTCTGTCAACTCCAAGAGTATTGCGACGTCCTCACGGGTAAGTTGTCGAAGGGGTTCCGCCAGAGGGTTGGGTTGGCCCAGGCGATCATTCATGACCCGGACGTCCTGATCCTGGACGAACCCACTGTGGGCATCGATCCGCTCCAGGTTGTTCAGACTAAAGAAATGATCAAGGAATTGGGACGAAAACGCACTATCCTGCTCTCCACTCATATCCTGCCTGAGGTCAGCCTGATCTGTGAGCGGGTGATCATCATCAATCAAGGCAAGATTGTAGCGGAAGACAGTATCGACAACCTCTCGAAGTTCCTCAATAAAAGAAAACAGCTTCGCTTGAGGATCAACGGGCCTGCTGAGCAAGTGATTGAGCGCCTTTCAAAGATTGAGGCGCTGCTCGAGGTCGCCTACCAGGAACCATATTATTTGCTGGAATTCGAAAAGAGCAAGCAACCTCAGGCGGAGGTCAACCAAGTTCTGGCCCAGGAAGGCTGGACCCTTTTTGCGATGGAGGAAATCGAGATGAGTCTCGAAGAAATTTTTGTCAAACTCACCCGTGACAGTGAGGAGGAGCTTTGAGAAGGATAGCACTCATATGCGGCAAGGAAATCGGGACCTACCTCAGCTCTCCCATGGCCTACATTGTATCAGCAATTTTCATAGCACTTTCAGGGGCGTCCTTTACCACCTACCTGGCTCAAACCAGCTATTCTGATACCAGTATCCGGGGATTCCTTGAAACAGGACAGTTGCTGATCCTGCTGTTTTCCGCGTTACTCACGATGCGTTTGATCTCGGAGGAGCGAAAACTGGGGACCTGGGAGCTCCTTCTGACGGCTCCAGTGAGGGAATACGAAATCGTGCTGGGAAAATTTTTTAGCTGTCTGCTGGTCCTGGCGGGAATGTTGATCCTGACCCTTTATTTCCCCCTGCTTCTACTGATTTTTGGGGATCCGGACATAGGCCCCATTCTCACCAGTTATCTGGGCCTTTTTCTGCTCGGCTCTGCATCTGTGGCTATCGGGATTTTTGCCTCTTCCCTGACCCCCAACCAGATCGTTTCCGCGGTGGTCGCTGGGGGCATCCTCTTTGGGCTCTGGTTTCTTGGGATGGTTGGCAGCCTGATTCCAGAACCTCTGGGAGAGATTCTTTCCTATTTTTCGCTCTCTGACCATTTTCCCGGTTTTGTGCGAGGGGTCGTGGATACCAGAGATTTGGTATACTACCTCAGTGTCACCGCTGTTTTTCTTTTCCTCTCCGTCCGATCCATTGAAACCGAGAGGTGGCGCTGATGCAAACCTCAATTCTGGCTCTGCTGGGACTGGCCGCTCTCTTTGTCGGGTTGGTCCTCAATTTTGTCATGCCAGGCATCCGCTATTATGCCTGGATCATTCTCGCCTTGGGGGCAGCACTCTTAGCGGTTGCCTTCATCTTTGATTTCAGAAAAGTTCAAAACGCCCTGATCAGCCACCAGGGAAAGTTCGGGGTGAGCACCACGGTGGGAGTCTCTCTCTTTTTTGGCGTTATCCTCCTTGTCAACGCGATCAGCGTGGGGAATTTCCACCGCTTCGATTTCACCGGTTTAGCCCAGTTCACTCTGACCTCCCAGACTCAAGAGGTCCTGAAGGCCTTGGATAAACCGGTAGAAATCGTGACCTTCTTTTCGCCGACAGTCCCGCCCCAGGTCAGTATGCAGGGTCGATTCCTGCTCGATGAATACCAGCTCCACAGTGACCAACTCACCCTGCGCAACCTCGATCCGGACCTCAACCCGGATCAGGCCAGACAATATGGGCTGAATCGCTTGGGGGCTCAGTACGGCAGTGTGGTCTTCAAGAGCGAAGCGGGGCAAACGCAGGTCTATGGACCTCAAATCGTCAGAGAAGCCGAACACGCTTTCACCAGTGCCATCCTGCAAGTCACCGGCACCAGGCAAAAAAAGATCTACTTTCTCAAAGGGCACGGGGAAAACACCATTCAGAACGAATATGCCAAGGCCAGAGGCGGCCTAAAAGACAATCTCTTCCTCGTCGGTGAACTGGATTTGTTGAATGGTTCCGGGATTCCTCAAGATGCCGCGGCTCTCGTCATTCCCGGGCCTGATAAAGATCTGGACAGTCGTGAAAGCAAGCTCCTCCAAGGCTATTTGCAAGAAGATGGGAAACTGTTAGTGCTGCTCAACCCCAATCCGCCAGAGAGTTGGCTGCGGCTGCTCTCAGAATGGGGGCTCGATGTGCCTGCTGGCACGCTGATCGACCCGGCCTCACACGTGGCCCCAAACCTTGACCATCCACTGGTTCCAAGGAATCAGAACAGTTTCGGCTTCACCGAGGTCTATTTTCCGGGCGCTGCAGGGCTGCTCCCTCAAAAAGACCTTTCGAAAAATCTTAAAATCCAACCCCTGACCTGGAGCAGTCGCAAGAGCTGGATTGAAAAAGACTTTAGCTCTTCAAAAGACCCTCAATTCGATCCCGAGAGAGACCAGAAAGGCCCCTTCGCCATTGGTGCGATGATCAACAAAGGAGGAACCAGCATCGTCGTCATCGGCGATTCTGATTTTGCTGCCAACAAGCATTTTTACAACGGCAACAACAGTGACCTCTTCCTCAGCGTCATCAACCGTCTGGCTGCTTCTTCCGAGGTCATCTCTGTGGACCGCAAGGTGCTGCCCGCCCGTCGACTTTTGCTCAGTCCGGAACAGGTGAGGTTCCTCCATGTCTCTAGCATCGGCCTCTTTCCCTTCCTCCTCTTGATCCTTGGAGGCTATGTCCGCTGGCGCAGACGATAGTTCAACAATTAGAAACCGATGAAACTGAGAAGTATTTTGGTATTGACCGTGATGCTGGCAGCCTCCGGGATTCTCTATTATTTCACGAGCCAAACCAAACCTCCTCCCCCGAACAAACCGCGTCATTTTGTCTGGGATGTGGACATGGAGGAACTGGCCAAGATGGCCATCAGTCTGCCTCTTCAAGGGAAAAGAGAGGCCTGGGTCAAACACGTTGATCGCTTCTGGTACTTCGACCAACCGGAGGGACCGAAGGTGAACATGAAACGCTGGGGCGGGGGCATCCCCCTGCTGCTCAGTGGTCCGGGAGCTGAGCGCCTGATTGTTGACAATGCCAGCGAAAAGCAGCTCGAGATCTTTGGTCTGATCGAACCGAGAATGAAGATCGATTTGACTCTCGAGAACCGCAAGACGATCCAAATCGATGTCGGGGACAGCACCCCCGATGTTCAGGGCTTTTATGTGAGGCTCCGCCAATCCAAAGCGATCTACACCGTCCATGAATCCTGGGTCCACGTCCTGGAGCGCCTGGTGCTGGAACCGCCTTATCCGGATCCTGAAGAAAAACCAAAACCTGTCGATCCCAAAGTCCAGGAGCGGCTAAAAAAAGAAGCTGAACTGGCCCGGGCTAATCGTGACCGAGGAGATACCTATCGTGCCGAATATCAAAAGAAATCCGGGGTCGTTGAGTTGGAGAGTGGCCTGCTCTACCGGGTAATTAAAGAAGGGAAGGGAAACATCCCGGCGGGGAATGACTCCGTCCAGGTCCACTACACCGGACGTTTGATCGATGGAACCACTTTTGATCGTTCTCCACAGGGAGAGGCGCTCACTTTTCAGTTGGGCGGGGTCATCCGAGGCTGGCGGGAAGCCCTGCAATTGATGCGGGAAGGCGCCCACTGGGAAGTCGTCCTCCCACCTGAACTTGCCTATGGCAGGTGGGGATCTGGTGAGAAGATCGGACCCTATCAAACCCTTGTTTTTGAAATTGAACTGATTGAAGTCAGGAACTAGGATCGTGTTTGGGCCTGTCTTGAAAAAAGAAACTGAAACCCGGCTCGTCTATTCGACCTCACTCAGTTTTAGGGTTTTATGTCTGTCCGGCGGAATCGTATTGCTATTGATTATTCTGAGTGGGGTTCAAGGCACCTTTCACTTGGATGAAAACCTCATTGGCCTCTCCCTCTCGGGTATCTGCCTGATCTCCGCTCTGTATCTGGAGCGCTGGATCTTCGACAAGGAAACCAATCTCTTTGAGAGGCATTGGGGGTTGCTCTTTTTCT
>CEUQ01041530.1_pt1 | contig 10717 bp, 9 predicted proteins | sample 361491 | NCBI WGS metagenome assembly CEUQ01 (sample SAMEA2622796, study PRJEB7988) | marine metagenome | biome: marine biome (ENVO:00000447); feature: marine epipelagic mixed layer (ENVO:xxxxxxxxx); material: "saline water (ENVO:00002010), including plankton (ENVO:xxxxxxxx)" | depth 120 m | reverse complement strand
AGCCGCTACGATCTGTGCCGCATTCGCCATTTTCTTCTCCTCACTCCCACGTGAAGACGAGATGGGTTTTGCGGATCTCTGATCGCAAAATGCCCACCTCCTCGCCGCTCGGCAGGCGCAGCAGAACCGACTCATTGTCAGTTCCAGACTCCGCTAGCCCGAGTAATTCCCCTTCAAGCCTCGTAGCCCTTCCCAAAAGTACTTCCTTTCCGTTCACTGCAACGCACTCTCCCTTAAATCGCTCGAAATCACGCGGCCGCGACAGCGGCCGATCAACACCGGGCGATGAAACTTCGAGCACATACCGCTCCGAAATCCCTTCGTGCTCATCCAACCAAGACTCGAGTTCTCGACTTACCTGAGCGCACTCGTCTACGGTCACTCCTTCGCCCGGGATAGTATCCGAGCGATCGATGCGAAGCTTTAGCATAGGCCTACGACCACTGCCCGCCCAACGCAACTCGACTACTTCGTAGCCAAGTTCCTCAACACGGCATTCTAGCCCTCCATCTATCTCCGGGATGGACCGCATAGAAATCTCCATTCAAAAACGAGGGGTACGCCGCATGAGCAGCGAACCCCAAGTCCACATCGAATAAAAAAGCGGGGGCGACCAACTCCCCCACTTCGATACTGCCGCCGCAAACCTCGCAGCTATAACGGAGGGAGAATATAGAAGAGGCAAGAGACTCGCTCAACCCGACCGAGGAACTGGTGTTTGTCCTCGCTCCACCCTAATTGTCCGAAAGACCCCACTTATTTGGGACGCAACTAGGTCAGGTCAACCTCGTCACATCTGAGAAGCATACCCCGTAAACAGTTGTCCGGACCGACTCAGGTCAGTAGAAAGGTGTCGACGATGTGGGTTTTCTCGCCACTTATTCTTCAATCCGCTCAATCCTAGCACCCAATTGACCAAGCCGTTCGTCTATCATCTCATATCCGCGCTCAATCTGATGGATATTGTGTATCTCTGACCTACCCTCGGCAGCAAGTGATGCTATGAGCAGAGCCATACCGGCACGAATGTCCGGGCTCTCTACAACCCCACCTTTGAGTGGGCTCGGACCAACGACAACTGCTCGATGCGGATCGCATAAAATGATTGAGGCTCCAAGCCCTACGAGCTTGTCAGTAAAATACATACGAGACTCAAACATCTTTTCATGAATCAAGACTGTACCATGGCATTGGGTTGCTGCAACAAGCGCTATCGATGTCAGGTCCGCTGGGAAGGCTGGCCAAGGACCATCGTCCAGCTTGGGCACAGCGCCAAAAGCGTCCATCTGGATCCGATGTTCTTCAGAGCCATACACCGAAAGGTCGGTACCATCCACTTCACAGCGGATGCCCAGCCGTCTAAATCCGATCAATGTCGAGTCAAGATGTTCAACCGGTGCGCCCTCGATCGTAATGTCACTCCTCGTTGCAGCGGCAAGACCAATGAACGAGCCCGTCTCGATGTGGTCCGCACCGATTCGGAAATTCGTGCCGTGAAGATCTCTCACGCCTTGGATTTTGAGCACGTGGGTTCCAATACCTGAGATCTGAGCGCCCATCCTATTCAAAAGATGGCAGAGGTCTTGCACATGGGGCTCCGCAGCGGCATTGCTGATCTTCGTTTCACCCGAAGCTCTAACCGCCGCCATTATCGCATTTTCTGTGCCTGTCACCGACGGCTCATCAAGGAAGAACTCTGCACCTCTGAGATGCTCGGCACTGATTTTATAACCATGATTCAGTGTCACCTCACAGCCCAGCGCCTCGAAAGCGAGGAAATGCGTGTCCATTCGACGCCGACCAATCACGTCCCCACCCGGTGGCGGAAGCTCCACATTGCCGAATCTGGCAAGCAACGGTCCGGCCAGAAGCACAGAAGCTCGAATCCGACGCGCCATAACCGCGTCCACACGATTAGTGTGCACCGATCCAGCGTCTATGGTCAGCTCGTTAGACCCCGACCACGAAACGTCAGCTCCGAGAGACTCTATAATACTCAGAAACGTGAGGACGTCTCTTATTCTTGGGACGTTCTCAAACGTTACAGGTTCGGGACAAAGCACCGCCGCTGCCAAGCATGGTAATGCCGAGTTCTTGTTCCCTGCAGGACGGATCCGACCCTCGAGCCGGTGTCCGCCTTCGACCACGAAGGTCCCCATATCATCCTGAGATTACGTTGAAGAAGAGTGCAGGCCAGAGCCGACCTGCTTGAGCCAACGGCCCCGTTGATTAAGCCAGAAGATACCCGGACTTAATGGACCTCGCCAACTGCACCATTACACTGACTTGCATGTATAGAACCTACTAGTAGAGCTTCACCACCTAAGGCATCGGCTAATCGGACCTATTTGACCTCAAGCGCAGGATCCGTGCCGGAGCGAAACACGGAGACCTCACTGTGCATTATCTTCAGAGCATGGTTCCACTTCTAATAGCTCTCGCACAAGCTGCTATCCCTAGCAGCAAACTGGTCATTTTTTCGCAAGTTGCCACAATTGTTATCGCATTAGCGCTGGTGGCGCTGCTGATCGTTGCTATGACTGCTCTAATACGTATCAACCGGATGCTAGAAGACTTAAGAGGCCGGGCTGAAGACGCCATCGGACCCGTATCCAACAAAGCGAAGATCATATCGGATAATCTGGAGTTCATAACCCAGTCGTTTCGATCAGACCTGGAGAAACTTAATTCGTCGATCCGAATTCTATCAGAACGTCTTACTAAGGTGTCCGGACACATCGGAGACAGGCTAGAAGATTTCAATGCCCTGATTGAGGTAATCCAGCACGAGGCAGAGGAACTCTTTATAGAGACCGCTTCAACAATGCGAGGATTCCGTGCCGGCGCCCGAAAGATAACTTCTCCTTCATCAAACACTGGCGAGGAAATCACCGAAATGGCCAGTGAGTGTGGGGAAGACGAACCCGCTGAGTTAAACGTTGGGACCAGCCAGGATGGGAGAGACCCAGAGGGTGAGCCACTCAATGATATCGACGCAGGAGTTTAGGTTCCAGCCTTCCTAGGCGCTCAGAATATTTAGGGCACACTCACGGCCAGTCTTTCTCAAGTGCCGCATACCGAAGTAGCAGTCTCTTCCTGCCTACATCTTCGAAATCGACGGTCACCTTAAGATCTCGACCAAATCCCGAAATCTCAATAACCGAGCCGGACCCAAAAGTCTCGTGCACAACCCTCTCTCCCTTTACAAAGCGAGGAGTGTCCTGGTTCAACGAATAGTCCGGTTCAGATTCGTTCTCATACTCTCTTTCTTCATAATGGCTGGCACCGGATTGCCACGCCCGGCGACCTCGATGTGGCGCTATCCCAGCGGCAACACTTAGACGCTTCGTCCTCCTCTCCTCAACTAACTCTTCCGGGACCGCATCCAGAAATGATGAGCGTGTGTTGTAGTTAAAATCACCCGCCCGGCGACGTTGTCTCGCCCAGCAAATTGTCAGCTTATCCTCAGCTCGGGTGATCCCCACGTAGAACAAACGGCGCTCCTCCTCCAAGGTATCAGGTTCATCATAGGCTCGGCCCAATGGAAAGAGACCTTCCTCCATTCCAGCTATAAAAACAATAGGGAATTCTAGTCCCTTTGCATTATGCAACGTCATCAGTGTTACAGCGTCAGCATTCGGGTCAAGTCTATCAACATCCGCCACCAAAGCCGCCTGCTGCAGGAATAGGTCTAGTTCTGTGAAGCCATCTGCATCTTCGTGCGCTATGCTCAGTACCTGGGTTGCATCGAAATCGACCGCACCAGCGATGAGTTCGGAGACGTTTCGTGCCCGGTCTTCTCCATCCGGTCCCTCTTTAATCAGGTGCCGAATCAGATCCAGCTCCTCGATCAGCTCCTCCATCAGTTCTCCGACGGTGGTCTGAGCGGCACGAATACTGAAGCGCTGGATAAGCTCAGCAAAGCGCTTAAGTCCCTGGACTCCAGCTGTTCTCAAGTTCTGCACCTCACTCGCACGCATTGATGCTTCCAGCAGAGAAACGCCCTGTTCACTGGCCCACAGTCTGAGATGCTCCTGACTCGTAAGACCGATCCCTCGCCTCGGATAATTCACTATCCGTGCGAACGCTACAGCGTCTCTAGGGTTCGAGATAATTCTGAGATAAGACAGGACATCTTGGATTTCACGCCTTTCGTAGAAACGGACGCTTCCTACGACCTGGTAGGGGACCCCTTGTTGCCGAAAGGCATCTTCTAAGGCACGAGCCTGAGCATTGGTTCTATACAGGACTGCATTTGAGGAGTACGACGATCCTGATGCCTCTCGGAAGCGGGTTTCAATCTCACTGACTATCCATCGCGCCTCGTCATTCTCATCAAACGATTCCAACGTCGTGATCTTTTCACCGCTAACCTTCTCCGTTCGCAGAGTCTTGCCCTTACGATTCAGGTTTTCGGCAATCACGTGATTCGCCGTCTGAAGAATGTTGCGGGTCGAGCGATAATTCTGCTCAAGGCGCACGGTCACCGCTGCCGGAAATGCATCCTCAAAATCAAGAATGTTCCGAATATCGGCACCCCGCCAACCGTAGATCGACTGGTCGTCATCTCCAACTACCATGAGGTTTTTATGACGTCCGGCTAGTAGTTCGATAAACCGAAACTGTGCACGATTAGTGTCCTGATATTCGTCAACAAGCACGAAGGAGAAATGTTCTCGATACCGCTCAATCAGGTCTGACGAATTCTCAAAAAGCTCAACGGGCTTCGTCAGTAAGTCATCAAAATCAAAAGCATTCTGGCTCTTCAGCGCTTTCTGATATTCTGGATACACCTTCGCGACGTTGCGCATGAATAGGTCGAAGGACCCATCGTTTTCGGCGGCAAAGTTTGTTTCTGTGATCAGCTGATTCTTGGCGTAGCTTATCGCATTCTTAATTGCTTTGGGACTCCACCGTTTACGATCAAGTCCTACCTCATCCTGAACCGTCTTAACCAGACGGAGCGATTGGTCCGCGTCAAAAATACTGAACGTGCGATCCCAGCCTAGTCTATCAGCATGTCGCCTAAGGAGTCTCGCACCAAGCGCGTGGAAAGTTCCCACCCACATGCCTCCCGGTTCCGCGTCCAAGAGGCGCGATATACGCTCTTTCATTTCACCCGCAGCTTTGTTCGTAAAAGTGACGGCCATAATGCGGTCCGCCGGCACTCCATGGGTGTGGATGAGGTGACATACGCGGGCGGTCAAGACTCGCGTCTTACCCGATCCTGCACCCGCCAGTACTAGGATTGGGCCTTCGAAGTGCTCTACCGCACTGAGTTGCTCCGGGTTCAGCCCTTGGAGATGGAGGCTAGAGGTCTGGAATGAGTCCTGCATTAATAGACGACAGTCAGTCCTAGACTTCTGCTATAGGGAGGCGGATTTGGAATGTTGTACCCTCTACGGTCTCTAGAAGCTCGATCTTTCCCTTATGTACACCCTCAACTATTCGGCGAGACAGGGCTAAACCAACACCCCACCCACCTGATTTAGTTGATACTCCAGGCTCGAAGATCTTGTCACGCACCTCGGGAGAGATCCCAGGCCCTGAATCACGGATCCTGAGACTTACCCACTGCCCTCCGATCTCTCGCGCGTAGATCGTAATTTTTCCTCCGCGGCCGGCAAGAGCATCGAGCGCATTCTTCACAACGTTCTCCAGCGCCCATATTAGCAGCACCTCGTTGCCCTTAACTCGGGACAACCCGTGAGGGATATCAACGATGAGCTCGATCCCCTTCTTCGCTAACCGAGGAATCCTCGCAGCCAAATAACCCTCTAGATCCTCAACAACTTGCCGCACCGACAAGCTTTCGAGCTCAGGTTCCGTCCCTATGAGTTCAAAACGATGACTGACCCGCTCGAGCCTCTCAAGGTCTTCGCCGATCGAACTCGCAATATCGAGGTCGTCTAGATCACCAGGGCGGTCGCGCTCCGGCAGCCTCAAAACCTCAAGCCACCCTGCTAGTGAAGAGAGAGGTGTGCCTAACTGGTGCGCGAGCTCTCTAGCCATTGATGTCCAAGCCCGTTCTCCCTCAGCTCTTCGCTGGTAACGGATTACTAGCAAGCCGATAAAGACTGTCAGAAGCAGACCCGCTGCCTGTAAAAACGGAACCGACCGCAAACTTCGAGCTTCGGGAGAATCACCGAAGTGTATGTGCTGCGCTCCTAACGGATCTCCTACCGGACTGTGCTCTTCATCTAGTTTGCGCACATATGCTCGGACTCGCTCTTGGCCCTCAGCCGTCCCCACATCTACCTCGAACGGAAGATTTACATGGTTCAGCACAGTGTCTGTGGGCCCCATTACGACGAGAGGAACCCCCGACTCTGTGACAATGCGCTGCAGTTCTAGAAGAGACTGCGTCACCTCGGTCTGGTCCTGAGAGACCAACCCCTCCTGTACCTCGGTGTAGATCCTAGAGAGAAGCTCTGAATTCTCTTGGACACGCCTGAAGATCTGCTGGGTGTACAGTAAATACCAACCCAGCAACATCACGAATAATGTCGCCAGAGCGACAGGCCACTTGATGCGAATCATCTAAGCCACAGGTCAGAACGTATCACGGCTCCCGAAGCTACACCGAGTCGGTCAGCCGTTCGCTCCCAACGTAGGGGTGAAGCACGGTTGGAAGCGAGACACTGCCGTCCGACTCTTGATAAGTTTCAAGTAATGCCGCGATCACACGCGGCAACGCTAAGCCAGAACCATTGAGCGTATGCACGTACTGGGGCTTCTCGGCCTGTGTTCGTTTATAGCGAATACTCGCTCGCCGAGCTTGGTAGTCAGTGAAGGTCGTGCAACTCGACACCTCCAGCCACCTCTCGACACCAGGTGCCCACACTTCCAAGTCGTAGGTCATTGAAGCGCTTTGGCCAAGGTCCTCCGATGCTAGCAAGATCCGTCGATAATGCAGACCTAGGCGCTCAAGGATGCTCTCAGCCTCTCGCGTCAGTTCCTCTAGCGCATCAAAGCTCCTATCCGGAGTCTCATAACGAACTAGTTCGACTTTGTCGAACTGGTGTACTCGAAGCAACCCGCGGGTGTCCTTCCCAGCAGCTCCTGCCTCGCGCCTAAAGCACGGTGAGTAAGCCGTGTACCGCTTAGGAAGGTCTTCCGCCGTAAGAAGTTCATCCCGGTGAAGGTTAGTGACAGGGACTTCAGCGGTAGGCACTAACCAGAGGTCATCACGCTCTGACCTGTACGACTCATCTGCGAACTTCGGCAGCTGCCCGGTTCCGATCATCGAATCAGGCGTGACCAGATACGGCACTCGCACCTCAGTATATCCGTGTTCAGTAGTGTGCACGTCTAGGAAAAAGTTGATCAATCCACGTTGGAGACGTGCACCCTGACCTACCAAAACGGGGAACCCAGAGCCCGACACTTTCGCTCCTCTTTCAAGATCAAGGATACCCAGCTCCTCACCAACCGACCAATGAGGCTTCAGTTCGAAACTTGGCGCAGCCGGCTCCCCCCAAAGCGATAAAACTTCGTTCTGTGCCTCACCACCGATAGGCACCATTTCGTTCGGGACATTCGGGATCACAAGCAAGTGTCGTCGTATCGACGACTCGGCCTCTCGCACGACAGAGTCAAGCTCTGCAACCTTGTCGCCGAGCTCTCGCGTCTCCTCAATTATGTCTGACGCATCCTCACCCGCACGTTTTAATTCACCTACCTTCTTAGACGCCGAGTTCCTTTGAGCTTTGAGCTTGTTGACTTCGCCAATCGCTTCTCTCCTAGCCTCATCGCAAGCCAAAATCTCGTCTATAGCCCCAGGCAGAGACCTATCACGCTTAGCCAGTGCCTCCTTGACCAAATCGGGCTCGGCACGCAACCATCGGATGTCGAGCATAAGTCAGTTCGGAGGCACGAGATCCCGGTCATTGCAGACTGGGTTCGTGACATGACGAAAGATGAAAGTTCCACCTACCGGATCTATGTCCACTGCTTCTAGCTTAGCGTGGTAGCGACAACTACGACCAAATGATCCCGGGGACCGGTTCGTCTTTATGACGTACACATTCCCAAATTCGACCGGAACCGGCTGATCTGACACATATTCGAGTGAGTCACTAGGAGCTTCCGTTACATCTGCGAGAAGCGTGTTTTCGAACGTTGCGATCTCTGCATCCGTGTAAATTCCAAGCACTGGAGGAGGCAGCATGACGATCTCCCCTCCTCTTGTATCAATCGCAATATCCCATTGCCCTGTGGCACCCGGCACCTCAACCTCAAGCTCGACACCGTCGAAGAATGCGTAAGCAGAGACTAAACCGAGTTCAGGCCTAGCCATGGAATACAGCAACACTGTGTCCGGAACGTCATCCCAATTGAAGGCAAATGGGTTATCGTCGCAGGCCGTCGCCGTCAGAAAGACCGCTGACACTCCCACTAATGCGAGAACTGCCCGAACGTACTGGTAACGTTGGCCTGATGTTTGGTTCAAGATTACCCTGGAACAAAAGTCAAAATAGGTGCGGCAAGTTACGGCATGCCCGATTAGGGTCAACCCCGCAAAGCCCTTCTATTACTTGACTTTACCCCATATTCGAGGTAGGTTCCCCGCCGATCCTAGGCGATTCTGTCTCCCACCTTGGACCAGTTTCCCTACCCGTCCCCTTCATGCGAGGTGATGTGGTCCCCGACGCCGCAACGGTCGAAAATCGCCGGAGCATTCTCGTTGTTGACGACGAGCCACACATCCGGCGAGTGCTGGAGGTAGCCCTCAACTCGAAGGGGTTCGATGTCATTACGGCACCGAATGGCATTGAAGGTCTCCAAGAGATTAAGCAAGATCATGTGGACTTGGTGATACTGGATCTCATGATGCCAGTCACCGGCGGACTCGAAACTCTTTCGAAGATTCGAGCCAATCCGATCCACGCGGAAACGCCAGTAATCATACTAACAGGGAAAGGCCAGGACGCAGACCGAGAATGCGCTCTAGCCGGAGGTGCGAACGACTTTATTACGAAGCCCTTTAGCCCGAAGAAGCTCATTGCTCGAATCGAAGACATCTTGCGTGACGCCTGAAACCCAGACATGGGTGACCATTCTAGCCGGAGGCGTTGGCTCCCGATTTTGGCCCGCGAGTACGCCAGAAAGACCCAAGCAGCTTCTCCGTCTCGGTACTAAAGAACCGCTCATTGTCGATACCATGCGACGCGCCGGTGCACTGGTCCCCACTGAACGCATCAGAATCCTGGCTGGGGAAAACCTGACAAGTCCAATCAAATCAGTACTTCCCGACCTAGAGCGAGGTAATTTCTGGATTGAACCACAGGCACGAGGCACCGCACCCGTGCTGGCATGGGCGGCGGAGAAACTAGCTCGGCTTGATCCAGAGGCGGTGATGGTTTCCCTACACGCGGATCACCTACTAGACCCCCTTGAAGAATTTGTGGAAACGGTCGAGAGTGCCGTCGAGGTGGCTCGGCGTGATGACTTACTTCTTTGTATCGGCGTATCCCCAGACCGAATCGAAACCGGGTACGGCCATATCGAGGCTGGTGAACAACTGAAGGCGGCTGGCTTGGCGAAGTCTTTCCGCGTAAAGGCATTTCATGAAAAACCCGACGCGGAGACCGCTAGCGGCTACGTGGATCAGGGATACCTCTGGAACACAGGAATCTTCGTTTGGAAGGCCAGGGTGTTCCTAGATGAATTAAGTCGGCACGCACCGGAGATCTCTGATCTCTTACCACTTATCGATAACGAAGGAGCAGACGCCTTTTTTGAGCGCGTACCCGTGAGCGTGATCGACCGAGAAGTCATGGAACGCAGCGATCGAATAGGGGTCGTCGAAGCCACCTTTAACTGGGATGACGTAGGTAGTTGGCAGGCACTTTCTCGAACACAGGCACTCGACGAACTAGGCAATGTCTCATTGGGCAATGTGGAGCTCGTCGACTCACGCGGATCGATTGTGTATAACGAAGGACCCGGCCGAGTAGTACTTATGGGAACCGAAGAACTCGTCGTAGTGCAGGTGAAGGACACGACTATGGTCATACCCAGGTCTAGGGTGTCTCAGCTCAAGGAGTTCCTCGCCCGTATGGAAGGAGTCTCGTAGTGGCAATATCCCTTTATCTCTTCGACGACGGCCAAGCTCGGGGATGGGCTCCGCTTAGTCTTACCCGACCCTGCGGGGAACTTCTCCACGGATGCCTCACTGCACGACAACGGGCAGAGCTGATATTCGGTGCTAAATGCAGAGCGCACATTAGTCGAACAGCACTGATCGGATTTGACGAACCGGGGGCACCACCAGTGATAGTACCAGAAGGAATAGTATCCTCCGGCACCCGCATCCTGATCTCGAGTCGTGCCGTCCTAGCATTTCAGGAGTTTGACCTGCCGACAAAGTCAGTCCGCATCTGCATTGACGGAGATCCAGTTGGCTGGGTCGTCGCAAGTGGGGATCCAATTCCTTCGGAACTTGGGCTAAGAAACCCCGATGCCGAGCCAAGTGAATCAGCTGACCTTGAGCTGAGAGGATCGATCCTGAACCATCCATGGGATCTACTAGCAGCCAACCAGAACCGTATAACAGATGATATCAGAGAGCTCTTCGACCAGGATCATCCCACACCTGGTGCGTACCGGGTTGGGGCACACCAGGTGTCACTGGGAGAGGAAGCCATAATCGAGGCAGGGGTTCATCTCGACCTCCGCTCCGGCCCTATCCGCATCGATTCGGGGGTTAGAGTGG
>CEUQ01001618.1_pt1 | contig 10717 bp, 8 predicted proteins | sample 361491 | NCBI WGS metagenome assembly CEUQ01 (sample SAMEA2622796, study PRJEB7988) | marine metagenome | biome: marine biome (ENVO:00000447); feature: marine epipelagic mixed layer (ENVO:xxxxxxxxx); material: "saline water (ENVO:00002010), including plankton (ENVO:xxxxxxxx)" | depth 120 m | reverse complement strand
CGCAATACCATGGTTCGCTTTATAAGTTACAGGCTGCCAAGCGTGGATTCCTGAAACCGCCCGGCGAATGGAACCATCAGAAGATTACTGTTGATGGGCCGCAGGTAATCGTGGAACTAAACGGCACCAGGATTCTAAACGCAGACCTCAATCGCTTGTCTGCAAAGAACAGCAAGCACAAGGGAGTCAAACGTCGTAGTGGCTATATTTGTTTTTGTGGGCATGGTGCTCCGGTTCAATTCCGGAATATGACAATCCTCGAACTAGCTGATCAGGGACAATGAAACTGTTTTATCAAATAGCGATTCTCTTAATTACAACTTCGCATTTACTTCCTATGACTGCTGCTGAGCAGCGTAACCCGCACAACGTTTTGCTCATTATTTCCGATGATCTGACTGCAACGGCCCTTGGTTGTTACGGGAACAAGACGTGCAGAACTCCGAACATCGACAAACTGGCCTCTGAGGGGACATGTTTCACCAGAGCGTATTGTCAGGCTACCATTTGTGGACCTTCCCGCGCATCCATGTTGTTTGGCTATTATCCGTACGCTACGAAAGCAACTGGATACACTAGCGGGCGTGAAAAGGTAGGTCCCAATAGAGATAGCTGGCCACAATACTTCCGGAAACACGGATATCATAGTGCCCGCATTTCTAAAGTATTTCATATGGGTGTTCCTACAGATATTGGGCCTGGCAATGACGGCGCCGATGACCCCGCTTCCTGGGATGAAGTCTTCAATAGTCAAGGTCCAGAGTCCCGGGCACCGGGAACGGGAGAAACACTCCAGAATAATCCAAACGGCCTCAAACTGGGAGCTGCCGGAGGGAACCGTTTTTCCGTGGTGGAGGCGGAAGGCGATGACCTGGTTCACTCCGATGGAAAGACGGCCCAAAAAGCCGTTGAACTTTTGAACCAATACAAGGGCATGAATAAACCCTTTTTTCTAGCCATCGGCTTCGTTCGCCCGCACGTGCCACTGGTCGCTCCCCGTAAATATTTCGCGCCTTATGCGTTGGACAAGATGTTTCTCCCCCCTAAGATCCCAGGCGACTGGGATGATATACCGGCAAATTCGGTCAACAGGAGAACTTCGGAACATCTTCAAATGGATATTAATCAACAGAAGAAATTAATTCGTGCTTACTATGCGTCGGTAAGTTTTATGGATGCTATGACCGGCAAAGTGTTGGAAGCACTGGAACAAAGTGGGCAACGCGACAATACAATTGTTATCTTTACCAGCGATCATGGTTATCATCTCGGGGAACACGACTTGTGGTCCAAGGTGAGTGTTCATGAAGAATCCGCACGTGTTCCTCTAATTATCAGCGTACCGGGGAAGCAGCCAGTAGTATGTGATTCACTCGTGGAACTGCTAGATCTTTATCCCACGGTTTCAAAACTTTGTGGGATGAAAATCCCCGAAAACCTTCAGGGTCACGACATTTCTGCTATTTTGGATGATCCGAAAGTAAAAGTGCGGGATGCCATCCTGTGCAGTGCGCTGTACCGCGAGGAACGGTGGGCTCTGATGAACTATGGAAAATCCGGGGAGTTGTACGACATGGAAAAGGATCCAAAACAGTACACAAACCTTTTCAGCAAACCCGAATACGCAAAGCTCGTCGAAGAATTGAAAGAGAAGATGAAGGCGAAGCGAGACGAGATCAGTAAGAATGACCTAATGAAATAGTGCAATCAGGCTTGTCGATTTATCTTGGTAGGTGGCAATGACCTAAATGACTGAGAATTTTAAGTCGCATCTATACTACTATCAAAATTACAAGTTTGAAACTCAGAGCGGCTAGCGATGAAGCACTACCTTTAGGTCACCGACAGGCCGTTCTCAGAGGGTGGCGCAGGGAAGGCAATTTTTCACCATGGTATGCATCCGTATTCTGCCTAGGTAGGATCAGGCACATAAGCCGTTGCTGTCCAAATTGTACTAGAATCGGCAACTCGGACGATTAGTGAATAGAAAAGAACTAAAGGGCACCCCCGACAATGAAACCTTCATGCTGGATCAAATCGTTTCTTACAATACTGCTATTGTTCTACGTTGCGACAATATCGGTCAGGGGCAAAGAGCCTGTCAGCCTGTTGCAGAAGGAAAACAGGCCTTTAAAGGTCACGGGGGACAGCTTTACGATCGCAGTTTTACCTGACACACAATTCTACTGCGACACTCGCCTCAAGCTTTCTGCCAAGTGGGGTAATGGCGACTTGCGGCGGTACTTCTTTGCGCAAACGGAATGGGTTCGAGATAATCAGGAGCGACTTAATATCGCTTTTCTCGTTCACGAAGGTGATCTCGTGCAGGCAGATGCCCCAGAGGAATGGGCAATTGCCAGAGACGCGATGTCTAGATTAGACGGGGAAGTACCATACATTATGTGCCTCGGAAATCATGATATGGGTTTTAAGAAGTCCGATAATAAATTTGGTGGCAATATCGGAGTCGATCGCACGACTCATTTCAACACATACTTCCCTCGCGAAAAGTTCGCAAAGCGACAAGAATTTGGCGGCACATTCAATCCGGATACGCACAACAATTCTTGGTATCAATTTGAGACATCGGGAATGCGTTTTCTTATTATCTCTCTTGAATGCAAACCCCGGGATGAAGTGCTGGACTGGGCAAACACAATCGTGGCCAAGCACCCAGAACACCGCGTCATTGTTCTTACGCATGCTTATATTAATGCCGCCAAATCGAGAAATACGAACGGTGGTGTAAAACCAGAAGGTAACAGCGGAGAGCAAGTCTGGCAAAAGTTTGTCTACAAACATAAAAACATCTTCATGGTTCTTTGCGGCCACCACGCCGGGGAAGCTCTCCGCACAGATATTGGGGAACATGGCAATAAGGTTCACCAGATCCTTTGCGACTATCAGCATCTCCATAACGGTGGAGAATCATGGTTACGTTACATGGTATTTAATCCAAATGAAAATAAGGTCAGTGTCTACACCTACAATCCAGTGCTCGACAAATTCAATAGCGGTAAGTCTAGTAGATTCGATCTGGAGTATCCGATGGTAAATAACTCCCCAGCTCGTACGCAGATTAGACGGGCCAACGATACTGATACGAGTACTGACCAATAACAGTAGGCAAATACGGTTTCGACAGGGGTGATCTTCCAATATAAACGTATGGACATGATGAACAATCAACCGAATAAGCCGTGCAGAGAAAACACTCGCACATCGTAATTGCAATAAATTCACCTGGACCGCCGCGCGTTACCTTCACGATCAGCACCCCATGACATGATGGAGCTCCAAGCAGGGTTTAGTCAGATTGTTTTAGGTGATTAACAAATGCTATTAATGTCACTTTTACACCCTCCGCCTTGTCAAACATATTGTTGCGAGCAGCCTGGTTCGCACTCAAAAGAGGATAGAAACCGCTACGCGAATCATTCTGATGATTGAATCGCTCGTTTCAGGACTACCTAATCCTGCGTCGCCGAAAAACATCGTACCGGAGAAAATAATGGGGAAGCCGTTTGTTAAATAAATTGAGGATAAACATTAGAGTGTCTCCCACTCTTGATATGCACGTGCTGCGTCGATTCGCAGCTAATTCAGGACTCGTTACTGGAAATTTCATGAAAGACCTTATAAAGAACACACTTCCTGGTTTCGCAATTCTGCTGGGACTTCAACTGGGTTCAGTTATTACACTGCAGGCGGAAACCGATGATTTCAGCTTCAGAGTTATGTCTTTTAACATTTATCGTGGTGGTACATTTCTAGGACAGCCTTTATCCCAAACCGCTAAGGTGATTCGCAAAGCAAAAGCAGATATTGTCGGCATTCAGGAAACTCGCTCACCTGACGGGGTTAACGCGGAGAGACTAGCTGAGCTTCTTGGCTGGAATCACCATATGAATCCCCGAAACAAGGTTATTTTAACCCGGTATGAGATCGCCGAAAAACTCAGGGATGGAGTCAAGATAAAACTACCTACAGGTCAGATGGTCTATGTTTTCAATCTGCACTTACCATCCAATCCATATCAACCTTACCAACTTTTGAATATTCAACCAAAGTGGCATAAGCACTGGGACACGCCGTTCATTAAAACTGAAGCCGAAGCAATTGCCTTCGCAAAGCTTGCACGTGGCAGCGAACTCACAACTGTCTTAAATCAGATTAGTTCGCAAACTGACAGCGATATTCCCATATTTGTAGTCGGCGATTTCAACGAACCATCACATCTTGACTGGACTCAAAAAGCTATACAGTCCGGTCTCCATCCGATCAAAGTCGAATATCCTACTTCATTAAGAATGGCCAATGCGGGCTTTCATGATGCTTGGCGTGAAGTGCATCCTGACGAGATCAAATTCCCGGGTTTCACATGGTCACCTCTAACAAAGGCTGACGATCCAAAAGACCATCATGACCGTATTGATTATGTGTATTTCAAAGGAAGCCAATTGAAGTTAGTCAACGCAGAAATCGCCGGAGAAAAGAGAAGGCCAGCGGACATTGTTATAAGGCCGTACCCGTCCGACCATCGGGCCGTCATCGCGACGTTTAAGCTGACCAATTGATCACATTCCAAAAATTTCGATCTTCGGAAGACGGATCTGGTTAACGGCAAATAGCCTGACACGGGGTCGCAAGCGATACTGTTCTACGATGCAAGGTCTCTTTAAATTCGCATTGGGCCCAAACAGATCCTCTGGGATTACAACGGGCGACGCTCTTTAATCCAAATTCAATTCCGAGAGAATCGTGCGAATGACCGGAGGGTGGAGTGGGTGGCGGTTGAACGAAAGCGGGTTGTTGCTTTTTCTGGCAACTTCGCTGGCATTAATGTAGGCGTGCATATCGTTGATCATGATGGAGTTTGCATTCATGATCTGTGCAGCAATCCGGTTATATTCGATCTCCGAGTCGGCTTCTAAAACGCCGTTGTAGTCGGATCTGATCGGAGTAGTGCTGGCCCAGACGATTTTGGCCCCCGTCGCCTGGAAACGTTTGACCAGCTCACGTAGGTTTTTCTCGTACAACTGAGGCGAGGACACCCGGACGCCGCCTACTTCTTTACTCATCGCGCGAATGGACTTGGTATTTGGGTCCTTATGCATCAGGTCAGCCAACCCGAAGTTGAAATGAATGAGGTCCCACTCATTCTCGCCCAGCAACTGATCGATCTTTTCCAATGCCGCGCCAGAGTGAAGATTTGACAATTCATATTGCCAAACGATTTCGACGCGACCTTTTAATTCCTCCGCGGCCAAACGTGAAGGCTCGTTGTAGATACTATCGCCGATGATTAAAACACGCGGCAGCTTTTCACTCGCCAACGCAGCGGGCGACGCATTGTCGGAACCAAAAAGCAAAATCATGGCTAATAAGGCGACGGTAGCTGCATGAGGCTTGCTGGGCATATATCAGCCCCGCAATTCTGTCATAGGACCGGTGCTGTCGGCAAACTTCTCGAGCGGCACGTCTACGGCGTTGAGCATTGAAACAAAGAGATTTGCCAATGGTACTTTCTTCTTGCCAACGAACTTGTGCAGTTTGCCATGCTTAAAGCCGAGCCTGCTGCCACCCGCCAACTGAATCGGATAGTTATGCGTGCTATGCGAAGCGTGAGGATGGCCACACCCCCAGAGCACGATCGTGTTGTCCAGCATATTACCATCACCTTCCGGCGTATCTTTTAATCGTTGCAGGAAGTAGGCATGTTGCTTGTTACGCCATTGATCCCATTGACCCGAATAATCTTTCGGTCGTTTATGCGCGATATCATGCGTGGCACCCTTGTAGTCCAATACATAATTAGCGAAGTTCCACAGTTCACTTTGCGACGAGTTTTCACTTTCCGTCTGGAACGTCGCGAATCGCGTGGAATCCGTCTGTAACGCAATGAACAACAAATCATACATGCAGCGTAGATACTCTTGCGGCTCCTTGTAGCTGACGTCCAATTTAAATTCCTTCGGATCAACGCTGGGTAGCGCCTTTCTGGTCCAATCAGTGGTGCGATCCACACGCTTTTCAAGCTGGCGGATGGATTCGAGGTACTCTTCCATCTTCCGCTGATCCGCTTTGCCCAGCCGATTATTTAGACTCTTTGATTGTGAAATCAACAGGTCAAGCACAGACCTTTCACGTTTCAATTCGGCTCGCACCTGCTCGATGCTCTTGCCGTCGTAAGGTCTGAACAGGCGATTGAAAATATCCTGAGGATTATGCATCGCAGGGATTGGGCGTCCGGGGCCGTAATGGGACAACGTTTTGCTGGCTCCATACGAGCCGGTACCGCCTTCGGATCCCATCACTAGCGAAGGATATCGTGTGTGGTGGCCCATGACACGTGCGGCAGCTTGATCAACTGAAATATTGTTTGTCTTTTCGTGCTCCTTCATGTCCGCTCCAGTGGCAAACACGTCACCGCTACTGTGCCCCCCCAAGCTCCAACCACCAGCGTGGTCGAGACCTTCGAGGTAGCTCACATCGTTCTTGAAGGGCTCAAAGGGGGCGGAATTCTTGTTGAACGTTAGTTCCCCTTCCTCTTTGCAAGGCCACCAACTCCATTCATCGTGAGGCTTTTCCATGTTCTGAATGCCTGTAGTGCCGTTGGGCATATAAGCACCATAGGAGAAGTAGCTCACGACTAACCGTTTTGGTACGGAATAACCTGCTGTCGCGTCACCAAAAACCGAGCCTGGCTGGAGCATTGACTCAAGCAAAGGTAACGCCAAGGCCAAGCCAGGAGCGCGAAGCATCTCACGTCGATTTAAGTGCCAGGGTTTTTTTCTCATTTCGAATCAGTTTCCTCTAAACGCTTTACTTTGACAAATAAGGCTGATCATGTCCTGTAGCTTGTATTCATTCTTCTTCGACTCCTCCAGCAATGCTTCTACAGCGTAACGATCACGAAAGGTTAACTCTCTACCGAGGCCATAACTAAGCAAACGACGAATCATGTTCGCAGCAACGTCATCCTTGCGTTCCGTTAAAAGGTGCTTCTTGAGATCTAGCATACCATCTACTTCTGGACCGTGCGGCACGCGAGCGTCGGCGTCGACCTGCTCCGTATTTATGGTCCGAAGGTAAGCATAGTATTCCTCAATCGTTTCTTTACCGTTGTAAGGATGTCGGACACCACGTACACGCGTGCCCTCCTTCGGAACGAAGGCCTGATATTTGCCGATCGCGTTGTAACGTTCAAACGGTATGCCCCAGGGGTCAAGACGCCAGTGGCAGTCATTGCAACTTTCCACCTGCCGATGCTTCGCCAGTAGGTGCTTAATCGTTAACGCCTTCTCAGCCGAATCGCCTGCTGAGTCGGAAAGCGCGGGAACCTCGGCGGGCGGCTCTTTCACCTCATCCCCCAGAATCGCTTCCCGCAACCAAACCGCGCGGTAAATCGGATGCGGCGCGGAACCTGTGCTGTTCCCAATCAACACCGAGCCCTGAGTCAACAACCCACCCAAATGATCCTCTGGGACAAGCGGCACAGGCCGCAGGCTATGCCCCTCGACTTTTTCGGCACCTGCCACACCATAATGCGCGGCGAGTCGCTGATTGAGCATGGCAAATTCTGAATCCACAATATTAAGGACGCTTGCATTTCGCTTGATCAACTCCGCGATAAAAGCAACCGACTCATCCATCATATCGTCCCGTATCGTCGGTCGGTAAGGCACTTCTGTCCCTCGCCGCTCGCCCGCAGCGACGTAGTATAGAAAACGCGGATAGAGCTGGTTATTGATCTTCACCTGCTTCATTTTCGCGATAGACAGCCACTGCAATGTAAAATTGCGAATAAAGTCTCCCGAACGCTTGTCCTTCAACATACGGCGGACTTGCTGGTCTATCACCTTGACATCGTTGAGCCTGCCCGCCTTCGCCAAATCGAACAGTATTTCATCGGGCATGGAACCCCACAAAAAGTAAGATAACTTCGAAGCCAATTCAAACTGGGGATAACCGTCATCTGCCTTCGCGTCGGTGTGATACATGAAGTCGGGGGAAATTAACACCATCGCCAGTGTTTCCCGCATCGCCTCTTCCATTGTGGATAAGTCCATCGACACGATCTCGTAAATTTTTGCATACGTCGCAACTTCATCGTCACGAACCGGTCGACGAAACGCACGCGTCATAAATCGCTTCAAAACCAAATTGATATAAGCGACTGGGTCACTGGTCCGCAAAGGCGAATCAAACAGAATATCCAGATGGTGCTTCGGCGGCCATGTCTCAAACACTGGGGCTTCGAACTCAATCCACTTAACAACTAAGCGAGGCCGCGCGAACCGGTTAAGATGATCGTTTAGCCGACCGTCGTCGTAAAGATTCTGTGGCGTGACGGTCAGACGATAACTAACGTTACCGTTGGCGGTGATGGCGCGAGGTGGAAAATTCTCGATACGGCCGCCGAATTCAAACACTTGCGGATTGTCGACGTTATGAGTTACAGCTACCGTCCCGACATTCTCAACAAGCAACGTCGAGGAATTTTCGTTGATGTTACTACCCATAACCAGATTTAGTGGCACTTGCGTGACACCTTCGGGCATGATCGCCGCCGTCTTGATTCGGATCCTGAACTCACCCGTTTCAGGCCAACTTTTGATCCCCATACCGCCGCCGGGCGACCCGCGCCGACCTTGCAGTTCATCAAACTGAATTTCGGTTAAACTCCCCCCCCGTGGCTCCCACTCACGCCGAGTCTGGTGAATTTCCGGGGTGCCGGGATCAACGATTGCACTAGCCATCGCTCGCCTGGCATTTTCCTTGTAACGATCCATCTGTTCAGGGCCGATACGCATGAACTCTGATGTATTGTTGAAGCGGTAAGGCTTGACCGGATCTTTGGGAAGGTTCTTAATCAGCTTTAACTCAAAGCCAAGCAAATCACGCATCGTGTTTTGATACTCAAAGTTTGTAAGCCTTCGGGTAGTGGGGGCGGGCGAAACTTCTTCTTTTGCAATATATTCTCGCAAGCCTGTCTCGATCCAAGTGATAATTGTCTGTTGGTCGGGCTGGCTTGGTTGCGGCTCGTCCTGCGGCGGCATCTCTCTTCTTTTAAGCATCTCGAGAATCAATTCCCATTGCTCGATGTCACGTCCACTCGACAATTCGCTCAGTGTATGCAAAGCCATTTCGCCCTTGCTTTTTTCTGGGCCATGACACTTGATGCAGTACGATTTTAAGAACGGTTGTACTTTGGAAACGAACGTAGACACCTCGGGCGACGCACCGTCATTAGCGCACAGTAATGGGGTGCACAAAAACGCAGCGATGGACACAAAAAACAGTTTTTGCATTGTATTTCCGCGAAGCTCGTTCGTTAAAAATGCTGACTCGAAAAGAAGAGGGTGAACTTCGAGTCCGGCCGTGAATTCTCTCAAACTCCTTTGTGGTGATTTCTCACATCAACACTATGGCAGAAATCACTTGATCTCGCTACCTTGTTTCGTTCTCTTTATCAATCACTCGACGCCGATGTACAACGCGAGATCAATTTTCGCCGAAGTTAATAGCATGAACATCCTGAAACCAAACGTGGCGGTCTTCTCGTCGCTTCCCTTACTTCTCTTCGTAGTCGTCGATGCGGCCGCAGGCAAGCAAAAAGCGGCTTTCGATCACGAGCTACTGAGTGCTCCGCTAACAGTTGACTAAACTTTTTTTATGTTTTTTGTTCTTGGTTGCATCCAGTCGGTAAGTTTCAACGAAATAGCTAACAACTGATCAAAGGATCACCGTGACATCACATAGTCACTCGAAAGAAACCACACTAACTACAGAGAGAGAGATCATGAAACATTTACTAAATTCCGTTGTAGCCATCGCTATGCTAGCTGTCCTGAATGTATCAACCTACGCAAGTGAAAAGGATATTGTCGACACGGCAGTATCAGCTAAGTCGTTTAACACCCTCGTTGCTGCAGCGAAAGCAGCAGGGCTTGTCGACACATTGAAAAGTGATGGCCCACTAACCGTTTTCGCGCCTACAGATAAAGCATTCGCTAAGCTCCCTGATGGAACAATTGAATCGTTACTAAAACCTGAAAACAAAGCCAAGCTTGCAGCGATTCTGAAGTATCACGTTGTAGCAGGCAAAGTGCTTGCCGCTGATGTGGTCAAATTAAAGCAAGCAAAGACTGTTGAAGGTTCGAGCGTGAAAATCAAAGTAAAAGAAGGAACCGTGAAGTTAAATAATGCAAAGGTAGTAAAAACAGATATTGAGTGCTCAAACGGAGTGATTCATGTCATCGATACGGTGCTGCTACCACCGACGGAATAAGGCACGAGTGCCCGTTTACCGCTTAACGACCGTTTAGGCAGTCTCCTTCATATTAGAAAATCGAGGGGGACTGCCTAACTTTATAATTGTTGCCGACTAAATCTATCCTTAACTGTGAGCGAGCCTCATTATTTAACTATGGGATATTTGTTCTATTCCAGGTAGCGACTAATCGTAAACTTGATTCTCCGAGCACTTTGGAGTCAGCAAGTTTGCAGAACCTTATCTTAGCGGCTGTTGTTACCTTGGCTCTTTCTGCACAAGCAGAGTGCTGCCAATACTGCAGGAGACTATCTTCTCTGTTGTTTACATGGGCTATTTCTATACAACGGCCGCCTTGAATCCTCGCAAATTCATAGAAGACTGATTGTCAAAGATGTAGTATCAAGCGAGCGGGAACTAAACCTCACTCCTAAAAGAACT
>CEUQ01170185.1_pt1 | contig 10758 bp, 9 predicted proteins | sample 361491 | NCBI WGS metagenome assembly CEUQ01 (sample SAMEA2622796, study PRJEB7988) | marine metagenome | biome: marine biome (ENVO:00000447); feature: marine epipelagic mixed layer (ENVO:xxxxxxxxx); material: "saline water (ENVO:00002010), including plankton (ENVO:xxxxxxxx)" | depth 120 m | reverse complement strand
TTGCCCTGCCCTGGTTGCTGACCCTGACACCGCAGGACCCGGGTGTTGCACTGATGTCCCGTGAGTATCTCCATGCCCTGGTCTGGACCTTCCCGCTCGCCATGGTCTTTGGCGTCCAGGCCGATGCCGCCTCGGCGCTCGATCGCGCGCGTTCGGTCTTTGCGGTGTCATTCGGCGCGGTGATCCTCAATGTGCCCTTGAGCTGGGTTCTTGTCTTCGGCTTCGAGGACGGGGGTGGTATCGGCATTGCGGGAGCGGGCTATGCAACCAGTCTGGTGCATCTCGGGATGGTGCTTGCCATGACGGTAATGCTGGTACGCGACAAGACGCTCGCCGGCGGATTCACGATCAAGGGATTTGTACAGGGCGACAGACCCGTGCGGCGCGACATCATGCGGCTCGGCCTTCCGGTTTCGGGCCTGTCGCTGGTCGAGAGCGGCTTGTTCTCCGTCCTGGCCGTTCTGGTCGGTGGTTTCGGTGCGGCGGTGCTGGCAGCCCACAAGATCGTCTTCGGCTTCGTCGAGTTCGCCGGCTCCTTCGGCTTTGCAATCGGCGATGCCGCGACGATACGTGTTGCCCGCGCCATCGGGGCGGAAGAGATTTGGCGTGCCCGGCGTGTCGGCCAATTGAGCTACCTGATCGGCGGCGGCCTTCACCTGCTGTTTGCAGTGTGGCTAGTGATCGACCCCGACACGATCGCCTGGGTCTTCCTCGGCAACCTCGATGACAGCAACGCCGAGGCCTATCGCTGGACCAGTCTGCTGGCCGGGATCGGCGCGGCCTATCTCTTCATCAACGGACTGCAGATCATCGGCGAGCACTCCCTCAGAGGGGTCAAGGACACGCTGGTGCCCATGTGGCTGGGCGCGGCTGGTCTCTGGGGTGTGGGCCTGTTGGGTGGCCTCATCCTCGCCTACGGCCTGGATCTGGATGCCTACGGTTTCTGGTATGGCCTGACCGTAGGATCGGCCATGACCGCCGCGCTCTACGGCTTGCGCTTCATGCGCCTGACCCGGAACCCCGGCGTCAGTCCCCTAGATAGGCGATGAAGTCCATCTCGACCTTGGCGTTGATCGTCATGCCGGCCACGACGCCGATACGCGCGGGTTTGGCGCCCGGGAACCAAGTGGCATAGGCCTGATTGAAGGCATCGAAATCATTGGCATCGGTGAGGAAGACACAAACCTTGATGATCCGCGACATGTCACCGCCGGCTTCCTCCAGGATGGCCTTGAGGTCTTCCATGATGCGGCGTGTTTCTTCGCCGATCCCACCGTCGACGATGGCGTCGCCCGCCTCGTTGAACCCAACCATGCCGGAGACAAAGAGGAAGTCGCCCGCACGAACGGCCTCGGACAGCGGCAGGCCTTCGACGGAAGCGCCGGCAATGTGGGTGATGGGCATGGATGTCTCCGCTTGGTGACGATGTCAAGTGGTCAAAGCCGTGATACGAGCTGCGACATAACGCGCCTCGTCATCGCTCATCTCGTCGACGGCAATGATCAGACGCTCACCGTCGGGGATAATCAGAACCTGCGGGTTTTCGGACGCCAGCGCATCCGAAAGTGAACCCGGGGTCATACCCCCGTCGTCAAAGGTCAGCACGGCGCAGTTTACCGGGTCGGACACGACCCGTTCATCGAGTGTGAAGCACATCGGTTGCGCGCTGACGCCGCCGGCCTCCGACAAACCGTCGCACAGGATGCCCACACGCGTGACCCAGCTTGCCAACCGTTCGTCATGGTCGCGCGCCAACCACTCTTGAAACGCCACCACGACAGCGACAACCGTATGGCGGTCCATCTTCAGCGGGCGACCGTACTTGAGGTAATCACCGGACTCATAGCGGGTGAAGTAGACGTTGCGCACCGCTTCGATCAAATCCTTGCACCCCACGATGAAACCGCCGGCATTGGGGCCGCCGAAGTACTTGGCGCTGACCGCCAGGAGATCCGCACCCTGCTCGATGAGACCCGGCAAGACGTCGGTGGGGTAGTTCATAAATGCGGCATCGACAAAAAGCGGAACACCTTTGCTACGGGCAACCCCGGCAACCTCCGAAATCGGAACAGAGCCCGCCTTAGGCTCGAGATGGGCGGGATAGAGGATCATGCCGGTCGAGCCGTCGACCGCCTCCTCGATCTGCTCGATGCGTGTCCCGTTCTTGCTGCCAACCTCGACCAGAGACGCGCCGGTCATGGTGACCTGGCGGTCATACTTGTAGCGATGCCCGCTCTGGATCAGCACGTTGCTCTTGAGGCCTGAGACGTCAGGCAAACGTTCAGACCGCGTGCCATCGGTTCCGGCCATCACAGCGGCCGAACCCAACATGATGGCCGCGGCAGCACCCGGCGTGACCAGCCCGGCCTCGGCGCTCAGCATATCGGCGATGCGCTGACCGGCGGCATCCAGAAGGTCTGGAAGGTCAACAAAGTGGTGGTTGACCTCTTCCATCGCCTGCCAGACGGCCGGTGAGAACCGTGAACCCCCGAGATCGGTGTAGACACCGCAGCCATTGATCACCGGCCTGACTCCGATGCGGTTGAAAATGCCGTTGTCTGTTGCAGCCATCGTTTGCCCCTACTCCAAAATGCCGCCCGGACCAGATCAGCTCCGATAGTCGGCGTTGATCTCTATGTAGCCGTGGGTGAGATCGCAGGTCCAGACCGTGGCCTTGCCCCGGCCGACGCCGACATCGACAACAATTTCGATGTTCCTGCCGGCCATGTGCCTGGCAACCGGCGTCTCATCATAATCCGGCGGCGGCGCACCGTTGCACGCGACGATATGGCCGCCAACAAGTATTTCCAGACTGGTTTCGGCAATCGCCTCACCCGACTTCCCGACGGCCATGACAATCCGGCCCCAGTTGGCATCACCACCGGCGATCGCCGTCTTGACCAGCGGTGAGTTGGCGATGGCGAGACCGATACGACGCGCCGCGCGGGCGGACTTGGCACCGGTCACAGCAACCTCGATGAACTTCTGCGCGCCTTCACCGTCCTTGATGACCTGATGGGCGAGATCGAGACAGAGCGCGTCCAGGGCCTTGCGGAACGCACGGAGTGCGGGCTCGCCCAGCCGTGTAATGGCAGAGTGCTTCGCCTGACCTGTGGCAAAGAGCTGCAGCGTGTCGCTGGTCGAGGTGTCGCTATCCACGGTAATCGCGTTGAACGACTTGTCCGCGGCAGACTTGAGCAGCTTCTGCAGGACATCGGCAGGCAGCTTCGCATCGGTAAACACGTAGGCCAGCATGGTCGCCATGTCGGGCGCGATCATACCCGAGCCCTTGGCGATGCCGGAGATGGTTACTGATTCGCCACCGATTTCTGTGGTGACTGACGCGCCCTTGGGGAACGTGTCGGTGGTCATGATCGCAACGGCGGCATCATGCCAGGCCCGAGGCTTGGCCAGCAGCTTGCGGTGCACACCGGGCAACGCCTTGACGATACGGTCGATCGGAAGCGTTTCGCCGATCACCCCGGTGGAGGCGACAAACACATCACCGGCCCGCCCGCCGACCAGCTTCGCCACGCCGGCAGCTGCCGCCTTCACGGCATCATCCCCGGCCTTGCCCGTGTAGACATTGGCGTTGCCCGAATTGATGATCAGCGCGCGCGCCTTGCCCTTCGGAAGGTGTTTGCGGCACCAGCGCACGGGGGCACCAGCGGTGCTGGACTTTGTAAAGACACCAGCAACGGTAGCGGGTCTGTCGAACACGGCCAGCATCAGGTCAAGCTTTGTGCTGGATGACTTGATACCGCAACGGCCCGAGCCTAGACGTACGCCGGGAACAGGCAGCATGTCCGGGAAGCTCTCGGGCGCCAGCGGCGACAGACTGGTCTGCAACGTCTTGGCCATCGGACGACTACTCCGTGGTTGGCGCCGGCATCAGGATCTCGATCTCGGCATCGGCCCGCAAGCGATCGAGCGTGTTGAGAATGGCGTCGCTAGCCATTTCACCGCGGATGTCGGCCTCAACCTCTTCAAAACTCGGCGGTGCGATCGGGCGACGTTCCTCCATCTTGATGACATGCCAGCCGAAGGCTGACTGGACGGGATTGGACACCTCTCCAGCCTGGAGCGCGTAGGCACCTTCCTCAAACTCCGGCACCATGTCGCCAGGACGGAACCAGCCGAGATCTCCGCCGTCGACGCCCGACGGCCCGATCGAGAGCTCCTTAGCAAGCTCGGCAAAGTCCTCACCCGCCCGTGCGCGTTCGACGATGGCCGCAGCGTCCTCTTCACTCGACACCAGGATGTGGCGCGCCCAAACCTCTTCGCCCAGCTCCTCGGCCTCGAGTTCCGCGATCCAGGTGTCGTAGGTTTCGCGCACCGCTTCATCGGTCAGGGCGTTATCAACGGCATTCTGCATGTAGATCTGCTGCAGAACGCTGAATTCGATCGCTGCCATCTCATCCAGAAATGCCTCGGTCTCGTCGATGCCATCAGCACGCGCCGCAGCCACGATCAACTTCTCGTTTACGACGCGCTCGATAACGGCATCCCAATACTCCTCGAGCGGGACCTCTTGATACTCGGGCGGCAGGCTGGCGATGTAGGCCACCATGTCGTCACGGGTGACCTCGACGCCATCCACCGTTGCGACGACCTCTGGGCCGTCCTGGCCAAATGCGGAGACAACACTGGCGAGGACCGCGAAAGCGGCGGCCGCGAGGCATTTCTTCATGGGCGGGGAACTCCGGGCTGCTGGGTCCGGTTAGAGAACACATCACTCCGCCCCACACAACCCGGCAGGCTTCACATTGGCTGCGGTTCGGCGACGTTGACACTGCCGGGGCTGGACCCTATCTCTGCCCTACACGAACGCCCGAAAAACTCTGTCGTAAAGAGCGGAAAACGGATGATTTTCTCATGATGGGTTCCCTCGCAGGCCGGATCTTCGGATCGGCCAACCAGCGCTATATCAAGAAGCTGGGCAAGACGGTTGACCGGATCAACGCCCTGGAACCCGCTCTGGAAGCCCTCAGCGACGACAAACTGGCCGCCAAATCGGTCGAATTCCGCCAGCGGCTGGACGACGGCACCGACCTCAACGATCTGATGATCGACGCCTATGCCGTGGTTCGCGAGGCGGCAAAACGGACTCTGGGACAGCGACATTTCGATGTGCAGATGCTGGGTGGCATCGTGCTTCATGGCGGCAACATCGCCGAAATGAAGACCGGCGAAGGCAAGACCCTGGTCGCCACCCTGCCCGTCTACCTCAACGCGCTGACTGGCGACGGTGCCCATGTCGTGACCGTAAACGACTATCTGGCCCGCCGCGATGCCGAATGGATGGGGCAGATCTATCGTTTCCTGGGGCTCACTGTGGGCGTCATCGTGCCTGGCCTGGACGATGCCCAGCGCAAGGAAGCCTACGGCTGCGATGTCACCTACGGGACCAACAACGAGTTCGGCTTCGACTATCTGCGCGACAACATGAAGTTCTCGCTTGAGAGCATGGTGCAGCGCGGCCAGAACTTTGCCATCGTCGACGAGGTCGACAGCATCCTGGTCGACGAAGCGCGGACCCCGCTGGTGATCTCCGGCCCGACCGAAGATTCCTCGGAGATGTACCGCAAGGTCGACGTCCTGATCCCGAAGTTGGGAGACGATCACTTCGAAAAAGACGAGAAGCAGCGTGCCGTCTCGCTGACCGACGACGGCAGCGACTTCATGGAAGGCCTTCTGATCGAGGCCGGCCTGATGAGTGACGGAACACTCTATGACATTCAGAACGTCAGCATTGTCCACCATGTGAACCAGGCGCTGCGGGCCCACAAGCTCTTCACCCGCGACGTCGACTATATCGTGAAGGACAACAAGGTCGTCATCATCGACGAGTTCACCGGCCGCATGATGGAAGGCCGCCGCTATTCCGAAGGTCTGCACCAGGCGATGGAAGCCAAGGAAAAGGTCGAGATCCAGACCGAAAACCAGACCCTGGCCTCAATCACCTTCCAGAACTACTTCCGTCTCTATCAGAAGCTGGCCGGCATGACCGGCACTGCGATGACCGAAGCGGGCGAATTCTCGGAGATTTACAGCCTGGATGTGGTCGAGATTCCGACCCATCGGCCGATGGTGCGCAAGGACAGCGACGACGAGGTCTATCGCACGGTCAACGAGAAACACGAGGCGATCGTCGACCTGATCGCCGACTGTCACGAGCGAGGCCAGCCGGTTCTGGTCGGCACGGTCTCGATCGAAAAGTCCGAACTGATTGCGGCGATGCTTAAGAAACGCAAGATCAAGCACAGTGTGCTCAACGCCCGATATCACGAACAGGAAGCTCATATCGTGGCCCAGGCCGGACGGCTGGGTGGCGTGACAATCGCCACCAACATGGCCGGTCGCGGCACCGATATTCAGCTCGGCGGCAACGCCGACATGCGGATCGAGCACGAGCTTGAGAAAGTCACCGACGAGGCCAAGCGTGGAGCCGAGGAAGAACGCATCCGATCCCAAGTGGCCACCGAACGCGAAAGGGTGCTGGAGGCCGGCGGCCTCTACATCCTTGGTACGGAACGCCACGAAAGCCGCCGGATCGACAACCAGCTCCGGGGCCGCTCCGGACGGCAGGGCGATCCCGGTGCCTCGACCTTCCTGCTTTCGCTGGAAGACGACCTGATGCGCATCTTCGGCTCGGAACGGCTGGACTCGATGCTGCAGAAGCTGGGCCTGGAGGAAGGTGAAGCGATCATGCATCCCTGGGTCAACAAGGCGATCGAACGCGCCCAGGGCAAGGTCGAAGCGCGCAACTTCGACATCCGAAAGACGCTGCTGCGCTTCGACAACGTCATGAACGACCAGCGCAAGGTGATCTATGAACAGCGCCGCGACCTGATGGCCGCTCAGGATGTGTCGGAGACCATCGCCGACATGCGGCATGAGGTGATCGAGGACATGGTGGCCAACACCATTCCTGCTGATGCCTATCCCGAAACCTGGGAGACCGATTCTCTGGCCGAAGAGGTCCATCGGGTGCTCGGGCTCAACCTTCCGGTCAGCGAATGGGCAGCCGAAGAAGGCATTGCCGACGAAGAGGTTCTGGAACGCATCACCAGGGCCGCCGACGAGAAGGTCGAGCAGAAAGAAGATGCCTACACGCCCGGCGTCATGCGTGTTGCCGAGAAAAGCCTGCTGCTGCAGATCATCGACCAGAAATGGCGTGACCATCTGCTGTCACTCGATCATCTGCGCCAGGCCGTAGGCCTGCGCGCCTATGCCCAGAAAGATCCGCTGCGCGAGTATCAGCGCGAGGCCTTCACCCTGTTTGACGGGCTGCTGGACAGTATTCGTGAGTCCGTGACGCAGATGCTGATGCACGTCGAGATTCGGGTCGATGCCGCCGACCTCCTGGCACGCCGCCAACAGAACCAGCAGCAGAAGCTGCAGGAGACCCGTTCCGATCCCGCGCTCGCCGCACCGCCCGCAGCTCAGCAGCAGCGGATCGGTGACTGGGAACAGCAGGCCACGGTGGTGCGCAAGACCGATCCATCCGAGCGCAAGGCCAACGACCCCAACACCTGGGGAAAGGTGGGCCGCAACGAACCCTGCCCCTGCGGTTCAGGCAAGAAGTACAAACAGTGCCACGGCAGACTGGGTTCTGACGCCTCAGCGGTCGAACGGGTCGGCTAGAGAAATCTGCTAGCAGCCGCGAACGGTCAGGTCGATTCGAGCCGGGAACCGACAAAAAAGTCACGACAACCGATATCGATGACCGACGGTTTCTTGCCGTTGGCCAACCTGAGGCCGTGAAGCAGCCCGCGGACTGACGCGAGGTAGGGAGCCATGACAATCGGATCGCGGCTGCCATGCCCGGAAAAGAGCCGATCGGCGGGATCATTCGAACGTCCCCAAAACTGGGACTCGTATGTCTGAGCGAAGATTGAAGACAGAGTCTGGTCGTTCACAGTCGTGCCTGCTGGACGGAGCTAGGCTTCATCTCATTTCCAAGGTTCAGGCATCGCGATGCCGGTGCCCTCGAACACTAAAGGTCCCTGACCATCAGAAGGACATCGCCGCCATAGCGGATTTTGTCGTGGGGGACTGCAGGTTCGCGGGCACATTCCACATAACCCAGGGATCTGTATAGGCGCACAGCGCCCTCGTTCTCCGCAAAGACATTGAGACTCATTTGTTTGAAGCCCTTTGCCCTCGCCGCATCCTCAACCTCGGCGATCAGGCGGCTGCCGGTCCCATGTCCCTGCGCATCGGGATAAACGGAGACAGCCATGATGTAGTAGCTGCCGTCGGCATGCATCTTCATGAAGGGTTCGAAAAGGCCGTAACGGTCCTCCGACACGAGCAGGTCGGGCGGGCCGTCGCCCATGTCATCCATTGGAAAGGCGTGGATTGACCCGAGTACGTTGCCGTCGTCTTCCGCCACCAGGCAATGTTTGATCGCCGTTGTGCCATCCGGCCGAGAGAACAGGTGTTCAACGATCAGATGGGTTTCGCGATCCGGAATCGCTCGCTCGTACACAGCTTCAACCAGACCGCCCGACGCTTCCATCAGGGCATGAGCCAGATGCGGAATGTCGGCGACCCTTGCGGGCCTTAAGGAAATGCTCATGTCCGTTGCCCCCATCGACACTTTGCCCCGAACGGGTGTGATCCAATCTCGGCGACGCGCCGCGATCCACTTGCACCGGAGAACTGGATCAACTCAGCCCCTGGCGGCCCATATCCATGAACTTGTCGCGACGGCTTTGCAGCAAGGCTCCGGGCTCGGTTTCCTCAAGTTCATCCAGTGCGCGGGCCAACGCCTTTCCGACTTCAGTGATCATCGCCTGAGGATCGCGATGGGCTCCGCCAAGGGGTTCTTTCACAACCTCATCGATGACCTTCAGACCGGCGAGATCGGAGGCCGTGACTTTCATTGCCTCGGCGGCCTGTTCGGCCTGATCACCGCTACGCCACAGGATCGAGGCGCAGCCTTCCGGGGAGATCACGGAATAGATTGCGTGTTCCAGCATCATCACACGGTCAGCGACGGCGATGGCAATGGCACCGCCGGACCCGCCCTCACCGATCACGATGGAGAGGAACGGCACCTTGATCTGAAGGCAGGTCTCGATCGCACGCGCGATGGCCTCTGCCTGACCACGTTCTTCGGCCCCGATCCCGGGATAGGCACCGGACGTGTCGACCAAGGATATGATCGGCAGACTGAAGCGGTCCGCCATCTTCATCAGGCGCTGCGCCTTGCGATAGCCCTCGGGGCGGGCCATACCGAAGTTATGGCGGACTCGGCTTTCGGTATCGCTGCCCTTCTCGTGGCCCATAATCAGAACAGAGCGGCCCTCAAAGGTTCCGATGCCGGTGATCAGGGCATAGTCTTCGCCATAGAGCCGATCACCGGCCAGCGGCACAAAATCCTCGATAAGCTGGTCGATGTAGTCGCTGGTGTGCGGCCGCTCAGGGTGTCGCGCCACCTGCGTCTTCTGCCAGGGCGTCAGCTTGGAGTAAGTCTGGACCATCATGCGGTCGAGCTTGGATTCAAGCCGACCGACCTCCTCAACGATATTCACACCGTCGCTGTCGGAAAGCCGACGCAGCTCCTTGATCTTGCTCTCAAGTTCCCCGATCGGCCGCTCGAATTCGAGGTAGTGCTGCATGATGCTCCTGTCAGAACCGGTCCGCGTCAGTTTGGTACAGTCAGCCGGCGTTCGCGATCTCGGCCGCTTTGCGCACCATCACCTCGGCCTGCTTTATCGAGGCTATATCGATCAGACGGCCATCGAGCGACACAGCACCCTGGCCATCCTTCTGGGCCTGTTCCATAGCCTCGAGGATCCGCTTGGCCTGGGTCACTTCCTTCTCGGAGGGGCTGTAGACCTCGTTGGCGAGATCAATCTGGCTGGGATGAATGGCCCATTTGCCCTCACAACCCAACGCCGCGGCGCGGTTGGCCTGAGCGCGATAGCCGTCAGCATCCTTAAAGTCGCCGAACGGGCCGTCGACCGGGCGCAGGCCGGCAGCGCGTGCCGCCACGACCATGCGGGAAATGGCGTAGTGCCACATGTCGCCCCAGTGGAAGTCGCGCGGATTGTCACCGTCCATGTCGGTCAGAACACCGTAGAGCGGGTTCGGGCCGCCGATCGTCGTCATCCGCGCCTTGGTCGAGGCAGCATAGTCGGCAACGCCGAAATGCAGGCTCTCGTTGCGCTTGCTGGCCGTGGCGTTGGCCTCGACATTGGCCATGCCAAGCGCGGTCTCGATGATGAGCTCGAAGCCGATCCGCTTTTCGCGGCCCATGGCGTCTTCGACCTGGGTCACCAGCATGTCGACGGCATAGACGTCGGACGGCGTGCCAACCTTCGGAATCATGATGACATCGAGACGTCCATTGGTCTGTTCAATGACATCGACCACATCGCGATACATGTAGTGGGTGTCGAGGCCGTTGATACGGACCGAAAGAGTCTTGTTGCCCCAATCGAGATCATTGATCGCCTCGATTACATTCTTCCGGGCCTGCGGCTTGTCATCGGGCGCCACAGCATCCTCAAGATCGAGGAAAATGACGTCGGCATTGCCGTTGGCAGCCTTTTCAAACAGTTCCGCACGGCTGCCGGGAACGGCGAGCTCGCTGCGGTTCAGGCGCGCGGTCGCGGGCTCAAAGATGGTGAAGCTCATGGGTCGAAAATCCTCTGTCGGGGCGCTATGGCCGGTCGGTCCACCGGCGGCGCGTCAATGCACGCGGCGGAAGCGGCTGTCAAGCGAGTGGATGATGTTCCAATACCG
>CEUQ01189760.1_pt1 | contig 10767 bp, 8 predicted proteins | sample 361491 | NCBI WGS metagenome assembly CEUQ01 (sample SAMEA2622796, study PRJEB7988) | marine metagenome | biome: marine biome (ENVO:00000447); feature: marine epipelagic mixed layer (ENVO:xxxxxxxxx); material: "saline water (ENVO:00002010), including plankton (ENVO:xxxxxxxx)" | depth 120 m | reverse complement strand
CGAAATCACTATTGAGTAGGAATCTCGCGGTTGAAAATATGACCGGAAGGAGAGCAGAAATCCCGACATGTTTCACATGTATTCTCTACTCTTAACCTTCGTGCTCAAACCAACGATCCTACATACTGGGGGAAACCTATGTCCGTAATCGCCTATACAATAGTCAAGCCTCAACCCGGAAGGCGCGAACTTGCTGAAGACAGGGTGCGGAGGGCGGGTGCTATCTATGCAAAGCATGGCGCTGAGGTAAAGCTGTCTCGCGTCATTGCCGGTCCATACACCAACTGCCTCACGGCCCAGAGAAAATACGACAGCTTTAGTGCTTCTGCTAAGGCGTTGGGCGCACTCGCTGGTGACGACGAGTTGTCTCAACTCCAAAATGAACGTGAAGCGGATCCTGCTGGAGAAATCTTGGTGGGTCGCGAAATACTTCGCGTGGTTTACGGAAGCAGCGCTTGGGACACACACCCGGTAAGTCACCTGCGAGTGTATGAAGTCAATAAAAATCACCTTGCTGATGCGTTAGCACTGTTGCCGGAGGTGGAACAGATGGTTGCTCCGAGTGGCGTTAACGTAATCGGACTAGTGCCGGTCACCGGTGACAACATGAGTACAATGACGGTCGCCTATCAACTGAAGTCGGTTGACCATTGGGGCGAAGTGCTGGACACAGTTGGTACGTCGCCAGAGTTTCTCTCGATTATTGCAAGGGCTGCCGAATACGGAACGATTCGAATGTCCAGTGCGATGGTGCCGTTGTAGGCTAACATCGAAGAGCGGTGCCGCCTCGAGCGGCACCGCTCTTGTTGTTGTTTAGGTGGCTGTTCGTCAGGTGAGGAATGGGTCTTTTAGGTTGGAAAGGTGTACCGTCTAAAATGACTTTGGAGCGTGTACAACGCGCATTGGGACTTGAAACTAGATTCCAATCCGAGTCTATGGTTTGAGAACCACGTTGGTTCTGTCTATTGTCTATTCTGGTTGGCGACTGACGTCATCACTTGAGTGACTTGTTAACGAACCGCGAACCTTGTCTCCTCATCATGTTCTCACCGTGCGTGATGTGTCTCTTCGCTCTCACCTTCTCTTATGCACCAGGCATGTAGTGGTCGTTTGAGGCTGCCACTGTCTGTTTGAAGGTCCTGTCTTCTGTTTCAACACGTTCTGTACTTGACGGGGGATGTCCGTGCCCAGACTAATCTGGGTGTGATGTACGACGAAGGAATGAGTGTTTCACAGGACGATAAGACCGCAGTGAAGTGGTACACCCTTGCTGCCGAGTGGGGAAATGCCGCTGCCCAGTCAAACCTGGGTGCGATGTACTACAACGGAAAAGGTGTCATCCAAGACGATGTCTATGCACATATGGGGTGGAACATTGCTACATTAAATGGGGACACGAACGCAGTAAAGAACCGAGACATAGTTGCAAAACGAATGACGCCTCCCGACATCTCCATCGCACAGAAACTTGCCAGTGAATGCGTCCGAAAGAATTACAAGGACTGCTGACCGCAACACTGCGCAAAAGTCCTGCCTTCCCTTATTTGACCTAACCACTCTTCCTTCGCAGACTCACAGTCACTCCAATTGGTTCTGTGTGAGTGTACCAATGAAACGCCAACTGACCGCCTCCATCTGCCTGACGATTGCCGCACTTCTTGGAAGGACTGAAAAATGAGGGGAATTATTCCTGTTTTACTGACTCTTGTATTTCTAATTGGTAGTACGGGAGTGGGTTGGAGTGCTGTAACAAACACGGGGCCTTCTTTCGACTGTAATAGGGCATCCACTCCAACTGAATATGCGATTTGTGCGTCTAAACCCCTTTCCAAACTGGACCGGGCGCTTGCTGCTACCTATAAAAGCGTAAAGCGAAACCTTGAGAAAGGATCACGAGACTTAACCGCGCTGCGAAACCAACAACGCGAATGGAATAAAAAGAGATCCTCCATGTGCGGTGATAATGTTCAGTGTCTCTCTCGCATGTATCAGGATCGGATAGATGATCTTGCTACATCTACTCATTTTTACGAAATCAAAAATGGAAGGTTTTTTACCGATGAAGGTGAGGTTCCTTTGGGATGTTTTTCAGAGTTAATGACTGAACTCAATGGAGATGATAATACTGCGGCAATCTATTTGAATAAGACGGTCTATAGGGGTTGCATTAGGTCCAACAAGCATGACCTATCCGAGAATAAAAATTACAAAATTTCTATAGAAAAAGAAAAAGAGCACGATGTTTTTTGGATAAGAATTTGCGAGTTAGTTGAAGGCAGTATGAGGCAATCTTGTGACAAACTTATAATTCAATTTGTTAAACGTCTGTACTTAACCCCAGAGGGCAACAAAAACGTTGTTTCTATTGAGAAATTGGGCAACTGGAAGTGATTATCTTACGATTAGAAAAAGCATAAAAACTTGCCGTGATAGCGCACCAGATGTCTTCGCGGACGGGGTATCAGCGCAGCGAGGCGAGCCAGAGATAATCTTCGACTGCTCGGTCGTATCGAAGAGCTGCACGAGGACAGTGATTGTGTCAAAGGCAGCCCTCGGATCAGGGAGGACCTTCGCTACGAAGGCGAATCGTGCGGTCTCAATCGGGTGGCACAGCTGATGCGCGAAGCAGAGCTACGAGGGATCCCACAGCGCCGTCGATGGCGTTACAAGCCAACAGGTGAACGGCCTGATGGCATCGTCAACCGCTTACAGCGCGACTTCAGTGCAGAGACACCCAACACGAAATGGGTGACCGACATCACCTACATCCGCAAGTGTGAAGGCTGGCTGTATCTATGCGTCGTCATCGACCTGCACAGCGGTCTTGTCGTTGGCTGGTCAATGAGCCATTGCCAGAACCGACAACTGGTTATCCAGTCTGTGCTGATGGCGCTCTGGCAGCGTGAGGACCGGACGCTTGTGATGCTGCACTCTGACCGCGATACGCAGTTTACAAGCGAGGAATACCAGCAGTTCCTGAAAGGCCACAATGTCATATGCTCGATGAGCGGTGTCGGGAGTTGCGCGGACAACGCAGCCGCTGAGAGCTTCTTCGGCTTGCTCAAGCGTGAACGCGTCAACCGCAGGCGGTACATCACCCGGGCCGACGCCAGGGCCGATGTGTTTGACTACATAGAATGCTTCCAAAACCAAAGAAGGCGGCGGAAGCTTAAACGAGGCGAATCTACCTTAACCAGACCGTCTACGGAGACGGGATAGGACCCAATTGATGTTTGTAATTTGTGTAAACGCACATGAGCACAGCCCCACGATTCGCCCAACCATCGACGCGGCATTTCGCGTCTTTACCAACAACACTCCACGCTGAATCGACCAAGGACGATGTTTTGAAGCTTCACAAAGTCACAATCCTGTCTCTGCTCGCGTTTATTTCCGGTTGTCAAACATTACCTGACGTTGCTGCACCCAGCTCGAACTTCGACGGACGATATTCGTTCAGACATCATTGCCATGATGATGAAGAGTTATCAGCCAAGCTCGATGGCAGTACATTCATCATTTCTGGAGGGATAATCACCAACAATCTCGGCGGGGCCGGGCGCTACAAATTGCAAGACAACGCCAAGGTCGATGCAAAAGGCAACCTCGCAATTGCGGGTACCCGAAAGACCAGTGAGTTCGCCATTTACGGAAACCTCCTTGACCGGAAAGACAAGTTTTCCATATCGTCCCGAACGCGAACAATCTCCGGCGAACTGACCGGACACATCACGCACAACCAATCTCGTCACCCTTGTGTCGCTCAGTTTGAACGGATTGGCGATGCACCAAATTCTGCCCCAAACTCTGCTGAAACGGCCACCAATGACAAAAACACGGTTCAGGTAAGAAGCAAGAATACGACGACAGAAATCGACCTGCTCGCCGATGAGGGAGAGAAGGTGCTCGTCGATGTCGAGTTCCAGAACCTTCAAGATATTTCCGCAAAGGGCCTGGCGATCATCGTTCCGTCCAGCACCCCCAACATGGAGGACGAGGCCCACTACGCCGAAAGGATGCGGGAGTTTGGTTTGGCAACGGCCGTCATCCATGGTGCCGCCCCCCGTTTCACAGCTAAATTTTCCGCTCGTTACACAAGCTCGATGATAGTTCGGGATTTAATTGCGACGCTGACACTGGTTAACGAAAAATTGCCAAAGCCCAAGCAGATTATCGTCATGGGCAGTTCCGCGGGTGCCTACGGCATTTTCAAGGTCGCTTGGGAGAAGCTTCGTGCCAGCCATCCTCAACTCACCAAGATCGACAAAGCGATCATGGTCAACGCGCTCTGCCCTGAACGCTTCGAGAGCGGCTGGCAAACCGACGTGGCCCTGTACACAGCGAACGGTCGGGATGACGATTCCACGACCGCCGCTAGCTGCGCAGCATTGAAGAAGACGCGCAGCTTGCCGAATTTACGGCGCTTGACCTATTCCGGAGCACATCACTTTGAAAGCCCCCGCTTTGGCCCAACACAGCAAGTTGACGGCATGCATATCATCCCGACCTGTTCTCTGAACATCAACGAGCGGCTATTCACGACCATCAGCCGTCGCGACGGAAGTGACAGCTGGGAGACGGAAACAAAGGGCTCTGGCGACAAGCTTTATAACTGGCTTGGGAAAACCTGTGTAAGACGAGGCCATAAACAGGGCTACGATCCGGAAGGTGGCCCAATGTTCTGGTCCGACGTCAAACTAATCGTCGACGAAAGTACCCCTCCATCAAACCTCCAAGGGCTAACTCAGTGAGCGGGGTTGAGGATATTCACTCCGAGTCTATCTGGTTCACCGCAAGATGGTACCGGCACGGCGAGAGTTGGTGGCAAACTATCCGGCAGAACGTGGCGGTGTGCAGCCCTACAACCCCGCACAGTACGCCGCGCTAAGGTCCGCAATGGAAACGGCACTGCGTTGATACTCTTCCGTTCGCTCAAATACCGCATTGCCGCGACTATCTTCTTCCTCGAAGCGATAGTGCTGGCTGTGGTCCTGTGGCAATCACATCAGCTTTCTTTTTCGCTATCGCAACAGGAGCAAATGGTAAAGGCGAACATCATCGCCGACTTGTTGTCGGAGTCCAGCCGTAATGCGCTGTTCGACCACGAATTCGGCACCCTACAGACATTGCTGGAGCGCGCTTGCGATATTGGCCCTTTGGAGCGTGCCCTATTGCTTGACCATCGCAGCCGAGTGGTGGCGAGTTCCACCTCTGGCCTGTTGGGTCGCGAAATCCAGCAACTACCAGAACAGCCTGGAACGTACACGCTGGCTCGCAAAGTGGAGACACTCGGGGGGCTTGACGGGCGGTTGCTGGTGACGTTCTCAAAGGCTCAACTGACGGGAGCAAGGGCTCAGGCGCTGGAACTTGGAATCAAGATCGGTCTCTTTGGCATGGCGCTGATTGCGGTCTTCGGTATGTTGTTCGGGTACTTGCTGACTTGGCGTCTGGATAAAGTCATCGATTACACCAAGAAGGTAGCGAAAGGCGAGTTCCAAGAGCCGTTGAAGATCTCGGGGAACGACGAAGTGGCCGAACTCTCCGCTGCTCTGAGCGACATGAGTAGCCAGTTGCAGTCGTCCTTCTCAACGATGAGGCATTTGGCCTACCACGACCCACTGACTGGCTTGGCTAACCGAGAGGAGTTCAACAGGCGGCTAGCTACAGCCATGAAATCGACCGAGACTCACAATGATGTACATGCGTTGATGTACTTGGACCTGGATGGATTCAAGATTGTCAATGACACTTGCGGACACGCTGTCGGTGATGAGCTGCTCGTCAAGCTTACTCAGCAATTGGGAACCGTAATTCGCTCTCGCGATACGCTTGGTCGCCTTGGGGGAGATGAATTTGGCGTTCTGTTGGAACGCTGTCCGCCCTATGCGGCAGTACGGATCGGTGAGCAACTCATCGAAGAAGCAAAGCGCGTATCCGTTGAATGGCAAGGTAGGCAATTGGCGGTCGGCGTGAGCGTAGGCATGGCGATAGTCTCGGACAAGAGTCCCGACCTACCGCAACTGCTGCAAGAGGTTGACGATGCTTGCTATGCAGCCAAGGCCGCTGGTGGTGGGACTTTGCGTTCTGTTTCACCGCAGGCAGGGGATGCGCGCGAGGCAGTCGACAAGAAGCGCGCAATTGACCAGCTGACGGCTGTGTTCGACGAAGGGCGCTGGGAGCTCCATTATCAAGAAATCGTTTCATTGGCGTCCACGCATCAGCCCGTTTGCTGGGAAATACTGCTTCGCCTGCGTGATGACAAGGGAGTGTCTGGTCCCGAGAAATTCATGAGGGCAGCTGAACGTTACAAAATGATGTCGAGAATCGACCTCCATGTCGTCAAAATGGCATTCGACCATCTTTCAAACACACCTGTGTGCGATAAGCCGTTAATCACTTTCATCAACCTGTCATCGCATAGCATCAACGACGAGCTATTCCTGTCTGGATTACAGAAGTTGGTGGAGGACTATGCACAGGAACCTGGCTCAATATGTTTTGAACTCACAGAGGCTGAGGTGACCAAGCACTACGTTGCTGCTCTCAGTTTCCTTGGCAAGCTCAAGAAAATCGGTTTCAAGGTTGCACTTGACGATTTCGGCGTCGGGTTTTCCAGCTACCACCAGCTCAAAAACATACCGCTGGATTACATCAAGATTAACGGCATGTTGGTTCGCGACCTACATGAAAACCGAACTAACCAGTTGATCATTCAGTCCATCAGCGATGTTGCAAATGAATTCCGTGTCAAAACCATTGCCAAGTTCGTCGAGACCACCAATGCTCTGGAAACATTACAGGAACTCGGTGCCGACTATGCGCAGGGGTACGCTCTTGGCTACCCGAAACAGCTACCGTACCCGGCAGGTGGGTGAATCGCCATAGTTTCTCCAGACGCTTTCAAGCCGTTCTTGATGAGGCGGCTCTTACTCTGCCGAAAACAACTGCTGGTTAGCACCATGTCGGCGCTGTCTATTGTAAAACATCGCAATGTAGGCGAAGACATCTGAGCGGGCATCGGCTCGACAGCTGTAGGTCTTCCGCTCGATTCATGCCCTTTTCAGCAACTGGAAGAACATTTCAGCCACTGCGTTGTCATGGTAATTGCCGCACCGGCTCATGCTGGCAGATACACTCAGCCCTCATGAGTCCGTATGTGTGTGATGCTCGTGACCCAACCTTCGTTCGGCACAGTCGGAGGGGAACTGCCGCTGCCGGATATTCGGGCGTAATCTTGTGGATGCACTCGGCATTGTGGCGGCTCTTGCGATAACCCACCGGGGGTCGTATCCCTGTGCAAGGCATCAGCCGATGTACACGATTGAGGCCGCCGCGCTCGCCATGCTCGTGCAGGTCCGAGCGGAAAATGCGATGAGACGATGACTGAGGCTGACGCTACTCAAACCGCACGTGGAAAGCTCCTGGCCGTTGTAACCGCCGCGTGCCTCATTGCGATTACCTGGCTGGTTTACAGCCCGGGACTGCGCGGCCCATTTGTTGGTGACGACGTCATCAACATTCTCGACAACCCGGCGGTTGCGATCAGCGATCTGTCTGTCGATTCGCTGCTCACGGCGCTTGGCTCGAACAGCAGCGGCCCGTCCGGACGGCCACTGCCCGGACTCAGCTTTGGGCTGAGTTACTGGTTTGCTGGCGAGGCGTTTGTACCCGTTCATTTCAAGAAAGCCAACCTCGCCCTGCATATGCTGAACGGGTTGCTGGTGTACCTCGTCGCGTTCGGCTGCCTGCGCCTGGCAGCGCGCAGTCAGGAGCTGCCGTCAAGAGCTTGCGCAGTCGTGGTGTCCGCGGCGTGGTTGCTACACCCGTTGCAATTGACCACGGTGCTGTACGCAGTGCAACGAATCAACGGCATGGCCGCTACGGGCGTGCTGCTCGGCCTTGTTCTGTTGATCCGCGCACGCCTCGCAATGCGCGCACAGCCGCACGCATGGGGTCCTCGCGTCCGGCTGCTGGTGGCACTCGGCGCTGGTGGACTTCTGGGCTTGCTCAGCAAAGAAAACGCCATCGCCATCCTGGCGTTTGCGGCGGCCATCGAGATGTTGATCAGGTCTTCCACTACACCGCGAAGAAAGCTGTTGCACTGGTCCTGGTTAGGTGACCGTAACGCTCCACCGGATGTCAGGATTGCGCGCCGGTTCTACACGTTCGCTATCGTCGCAGCGATTGTCGGCTTCCTGGTGATTGCAGGCCTGCGTTACGATTTCTGGGCAGAGGTTTATTCGACCCGTGAGTTCACGATGAATGAGCGGGTTATGACACAACTGCGCGCCCTGTGGTGGTATCTGGGGCAGATTGGTGCACCACGCGTCTCTTCCTTAGGCCTGTACCACGACGACTGGTTAACCAGTACGAGTTGGTTGAATCCGTGGACAACCACACTGGCGGCTGGCGCATGGCTGGCGGCTCTGGTCGCGGCCGCAACGGTCTCCAGGCTGACCGTCTGGTTCCGCTTCGCCGTCGTCTGGTACCTGGGCGGTATGGCACTGGAAAGCACCATCGTGCCGCTCGAAATGGTCTTCGAGCACCGGACCTACCTGCCTTCGTTAGGTCCCATCCTGGCGCTTTGCGCTGTGACGGCGCCGTTGCTGAGGCCACCTCTTCTGCGCGTCAGCGCAGTTGTCATGCTCGCGACCTTTGCAGCGACAACCGCCGTACGCGCGCAGACCTGGGGTGACGCGCTCATTCTGTTTGAGTCAAACATACGCCATCACCCGCGCTCCGCGGCATCTCAGTCGACCTACGCCGTGTTGTTACGCCAGTCTGGCGCTCCGCTTGGCCAGGTATACGAGCACTACACGCTCGCGTCGGCCGCTAATCCGAACACCATGGACAGCCGCATGGCACAGTTGCTTATTGTTGCGGCCCTGCAGCTGGCGCAGGCCAAGGGACAGAGCGTCGCACCCATGACCAACGCCGCCGGGGTGACCTTACTGGCTGTATCAGCGCCTGCACTCACCAGGCAACGTGACCACCTGATTGGCGAAGTTACGACCATCGTAAACCAGCGAGCGCTCTCCAAGGGTTCGGTGGCAACGCTTGCGAACCTTGCGAACTGTACCGTCGCAGGCGATCTCGCCTGTGTGTCCCTGGTGCCAAAGCTCGAGCACTGGCTGTGGGGCGTCAGCCGCAGCCAGCGGATGACTACCGAGGACAGACAACTTGTATTATGGGCAGGCGCCAGAGCCTTGGTGGCCCAGGGCTACTTTGAAAGCGCGCAACAATTGATGCGGGAGAATGTTGCGCGCAACCCATCTGATGCGCTCGCCGCCGCCCGCCTCAAATCAGTTGAAGACGCCATCCGTGAGCGCGCCACGGACAAGCAGGGCCACTCAGACGAGGCGAGCGTCTCGTTCGAGGAGAGCCTTTCAGTCGAAAAAGCCGGTTCGCACAAGTCCACACGTGAGCATGACTAGTGCTATCTTGCCAGGGCGAGACGAGATGGAATCATGTCTGAGTTAAGTGTCGTCATACCTGCCTTAAACGAGGCGGATAACCTCGAAGCTTTGTTGCCCCGGCTGAAGGCTGTTGTGCCGGATGCGGAGATCATTGTCGTGAGCGATGGCTCTTCGGACCATACGCGAGCCGTGTGTGAGCGCGCCGGCGTGCGCTGCATCGCACACCCATACCGACTGGGCAACGGTGCAGCCGTGAAAACCGGCCTGCGAGCGGTTAATGGCCGCCGCACCGTGCTGATGGACGCAGACGGACAGCACCGACCGGAGGATATACCACGCCTGCTGGAAGCATTGGACTCTGGTTTTGACATGGCGGTTGGTGCGCGCGCGTCGTCTGCCAATGCCAACTGGCTGAGGCGCATTGGCAACGCGCTCTACAACCGGCTTGCGAGCTGGACCGTAGGACGCCCCATTCTGGATCTGACGTCCGGGTTTCGCGCCGTTGATACCGCGCTCGCGCGCGAGTGCCTGCCGCTGTTCCCAAACGGCTTCTCTTATCCAGCAACCATTACGATGGCATTCTTTCGTTCCGGGTACACCGTTCAGTACGTTGGCGTGGACATGCCCTCCCGTGGCGGAAAGAGTCACCTCAGCCCATGGCGTGACGGCATTCGCTTCGGGCTGATTATCTTTCGCATCGGCACGCTGTACTCGCCGCTGAAACTGTTTGTACCCATCAGTGCCGTATTTGCGGCGCTGGGCGCGAGCAACTATCTCTACACGTTCATCACCTCGGGGCGATTCACGAACATGAGCGGCTTGATGTTAGTTTCCGCGGTGTTGATCTTCCTGATCGGACTGGTGTCAGAGCAGATCGTTTTGCTGTTGTACAAGCGCGACGACTAGCTCCGTTCAGAATTCAGCTCCGTCGCCACCGCGGAACTTGCGCCGCTTTGCCTTGGCTTGCACCCAGCGCCATCTCGGGTAGCTTGATGTCCGCTTGTTCGCCAACCTTGCGCGGCTCCGAATAATAGCCAAGCGCGTAGTCTCTCATGGTATACCCCAGCAACTGCTGCAGTTCGGGTTCCAGTTCTCGCGCCACGTCCGGCGGACAGGAGAGATACTGATTTTCCTCGGTGCGCAGCCATCCCAGACAATACGTGATGTTCATGCCCAGCCTTGCCTTGTCGGAGCGATTCTCTCCACCGCCATGAAGGACTGAGCCGGAATACAGCAACACACTCCCAGCCGGCATGGAGGCTTGCACAACCTCGTGGCGCCCGGCTCTACGCGCCTCATCCCAATGGCAGGACCCGGCACAACCTGCGTCGCGCCGTTTTCCTCGGTGAAA
>CEUQ01024545.1_pt1 | contig 10770 bp, 10 predicted proteins | sample 361491 | NCBI WGS metagenome assembly CEUQ01 (sample SAMEA2622796, study PRJEB7988) | marine metagenome | biome: marine biome (ENVO:00000447); feature: marine epipelagic mixed layer (ENVO:xxxxxxxxx); material: "saline water (ENVO:00002010), including plankton (ENVO:xxxxxxxx)" | depth 120 m | reverse complement strand
TTAATAATGGTTTAAGTAAATTAGCGGTTAATGCTGCTGAATGTGCTTTAAGTGTAACTATAATAACATCTTGTTTTTTAAAATCATTAGGGTTATCGCTAGCTGTAGGTTTGCAAAAGTATTCTTCATTGGTTTCCGCACTTTGCATTAAAAGCCCATTATTATTTATTGCTTCAAGATGATTGCCTCTACAAATTAGGGAAACATTTATTTTATTTTTATGAAGTAGGGCTCCTATATAGCTTCCAATAGCTCCAGATCCAAAAATACATATATTCATTTTATTCCTAATTTTTCTGCTAATCCAATTCTTTGTAGCTTGCCTGTAGCTCCTTTAGGAATTGAGTCTAATATTAATATTTTTTTTGGTATTTTAAACTTAGAAAGTTTTGATTTACAATAATTTTTTAATTCTTCTTCTTCACAAAAAGTCCCATCTTTCAGTACTACTGCAGCTGCTATATCTTCTCCTAACTTTTCATGGGGAACAGAGAAGGCAACAGCTTGTTGGACTTTGTCATGATCCATCAAAGTTTCATCAATTTCTTTAGGACTTATTTTTTCTCCACCCCTATTTATTATTTCTTTTATTCTACCACTTATTTTTAAATACCCTTCTTCATCAAAAATACCTTCATCGCCAGTAAGGAACCAACCTTTAAAAAAACTTTCAGCGTTTGCTTTTTCATTATTTAAGTAGCCGAGAGTTACATTATCCCCTTTAATAATTATTTGACCTTCAATATTAGCTTCGTTTTTAATTATTTTATTATTTTTTAAAAGAGCTACTTGAGGACCTGCTTCAATGCCCACAAACCCAGCTTTTCTTTTTTTAGGAGGTAATGGGTTTGAAGTCATTTGATGTGCAGCTTCTGTCATACCATAGGACTCTATAACACTTGTATTGAATGCTTCCTCTAATTTTTGCATAACAATTGATGGTAATGAAGCAGAGGAAGATCTTATAAATTTTAAAGGATTATTTTTTATAATTTCTTTATTTCTATCTGAACGTGCTAAAATGGTTTGATGCATAGTTGGTACGGCGGTATACCAAGTAGGTTTAAATTCATTTATCCATTTGAAAAATTGAAGAGCATCAAATCCTGGAGGTGTTATTATACAACCACCATTATAAATAGGCGCTAAAGTAGCAGCGATAAGTCCATGTATATGGAACATTGGCATAATATTTAAACATTTATCATTTTTATTTAGTTTTAAGGTATCCGAAATATTTTTAGCAGAAGTTATAATGTTCTTATGTGTCAAGGGTACCATTTTTGGCCGAGAAGTAGTACCTGAAGTATGAAGTATAAGTGCTATATTACTCTCAACAATTTCTTTGTTAGGAAGCTTCTGTTCATTATCTTTGATATCAATATCTAAGCTAGTTTTGCTATTCAGGTTTTTACTTTTTAGATTAATTACCTTAATATTTAGTTCTTTAGCTGCCTCTCTAGCATGTAAAGATTGATTTTCTTCAATAATGACTGTTTTTAATTCTAAATCCTCAAAATAAAATTTGAATTCTTGTTTTGTAAAAGAAGGATTTAAAGGGCATGAAATAAAATTACTGGCAACAGCAAGAAAAGTTGCCGCCATTGCAGAACCATTATTTAATACTATTCCAATTTTATCACTGTTAGTAAGGTTTAAAGAAGATAATTTACTATAAGTAGTATTAATATAATTTTTAAGCTCACCATAGGTAGTTTTTAATTCATTTGGAGCTTCAAATACAATATCTTTTTCGTTATTCGAATTAATAATTTCGTATATAGTATTTTTTATAATTTTCATATTTTATAAATATCATCTATAATTTTTTTTAATGATAATATATTAAGTAAAAGGAATTACAATGTTAAAAGAAGTTAAATCTCTTAAAGAAGATATTAATCAGGCAGTTCCTAATAATCTTGAGTCTTATTGGATGCCTTATACTACTAATAGAAGGTTTAAAAAGAATCCTAAGTTTTTTGTAGCCGCTAAAGATATGTATTATACAACATCAGATAACAGAAAAGTTCTAGATGGTATGGCAGGATTATGGTGTGTAAATGCTGGACATTGTAGACCAAGAATTGTTCAGGCTGTACAAAATCAAGTTGCAGAAATGGACTATTCAACTGCTTTTAATATGGGTCATCCAAAAGCATTTACTTTAGCAAATAAATTGGCTGAAATTTTACCCAAAGATATTGATCAGGTCTTTTATACTAATTCAGGATCTGAGGCGGTAGATACTGCATTAAAAATGGCTTTAGCATATCATAGCGCAAATGGAGATAGTAGAAGAATAAGACTTATAGGGAGAGCTCGCGGATATCATGGAGTAGGCTTTGGAGGAATGTCTGTAGGCGGTATGGTAGTAAATAGAAAACAGTTTCCTAATCATTTGCCAGGAGTTGATCATCTTCAAGATACACATATTCCAGAGAAAAATGCATTTTCGAAAGGACAACCAAAATATGGTGCGGAAAGAGCGCGTTCTTTAATTGACTTAATAAATTTACATGATGCTTCTACTATTGCAGCTGTCATAGTTGAGCCAGTAGCCTGCTCTACAGGTGTTTTAGTTCCCCCTATTGGTTATTTAGAGGAATTAAGAGAAATTTGTACTAAACATGGCATTTTATTAATTTTTGATGAAGTGATTTGTGGGTTTGGTAGAATGGGTAAAGCTTTTGCTGCTGACAAATTTAATGTAATTCCAGATATAATGACTATGGCTAAAGGAATAACAAACGCCACCATACCTATGGGTGCTGTAGCTACCCATAAAAAAATATATGATGCCATGATGAATGGTCCGGAGCATATAGTAGAATTATTTCATGGTTATACTTATTCTGGGCATCCCTTAGCTTGTTCAGCAGCTCTTGCGACCCTTGAAGAATATGAAGCTGAAAATCTTTTTGAAAAAGCTGGAAATATGGAGTCATTCTTTGAAGAAGCTGCACATTCTTTGAAAGATTTAGACAATGTAGTAGATATAAGAACAATAGGTTTAGCAGCGGGTATTGAGTTAAAATCCAGAGATGATGGCTTTGGAAAAAGAGCTTATGATGTGTTTGATAATTGTTTTGAAAATAATTTATTAACGCGTTTTACAGGAGAAACTATTGCTATTTCACCGCCATTAATGATTAATAAAGGTGAAGTTAAGACCATTTTTGATACATTAAGATCGGCTATTTTAGAAGTAAAATAATATATAGGAGTATTTTATGGCGACTGTAAAGTTAATACAAGAAAATGAAGCTAAAGATAAAGTAAAAAAAGTTTTTGAAGATATCAGCAATACTCGTAATGGGGCCCCAATCAATAATATATGGAAAGCTTTAGCAAATGATCCAGAATTATTAGAGGCAACTTGGAATAGATTAAAAGTTGTAATGGGTCCTGGTTCTCTTGACCCTTTAGTAAAAGAATTAATTTACATAGCAGTTAGTGTTGTAAATGGCTGTGAATATTGCATTCATTCACATACTGCAAGTGCGAGAAAAAAAGGAATGACAGAGGCAATGAGAGGAGAGCTGTTATCTGTAATTGCTATGGCTTCACAAACTAATGCTTTAGCTCACTCTTACCAAATAGAAGTTGATGATATTTTTAAAGAATAATTATTTATTTTTTTTTAAAACAAATATACCTTCCTTAGAAAATAAATTATTTAATAAGGTATTTGGTTTTCTTATTTTATGAGCTTTATTGTCATTAATTGAATAAGTTTCTTCAATAACAATATTTAGTAAAAAGCATATTTCTATAAAATCTTTTATGGTGCATAAATGAATATTTTCAGTTTCAAACCATGGCACTGATAATGTCTCTGTCATTGGCATTTTTCCTTTGAAAAATATTTGTAAACGACATTTCCAATGACCGAAATTTGGAATAGAAACAATACATTTTTTCCCTATTCTTAGCATTTCCGTTAGTACTTCTTTTGGTTTATGTGTTGCTTGAAGTGTTCTACTTAAAATTACTACATCAAATGAGTTATCAGGAAAATGTTTTAAATCTGTATCAGCATTTCCTTGAATTACAGAAAGGCCCTTTGATACACAATCTTGAACTCCTTGATGACTTATCTCAATTCCTTGTCCATTTATATTTTTTGTTTCTTCTAAGTATTTTAATAAATCTCCATTACCACAACCTATATCTAAGACTTTAGAGTTACTTTTTGTTAATTTTGATATTATATTTTCATTTTTATTACTTTTCATAATAGTTATATAAGTCCTTTTTTTCGCGCTACGCCAGATATAAAACCATTTAATATGTTATGAAATTCATCGACTTTAAGTAAGAAACTGTCATGACCTTTATCAGATACTACTTCAATAAAACTTACATTTGCAGCTGTTTTATTTAGTGCTTCTACTATCGTTAAACTTTCTGAAGTTGGAAATAACCAATCACTTGTAAAAGAAATAATAAGAAATTTACATTTAGTATTTTTGAATGCTTGAGATAAATTACCGTCAAATTGATTGGCTAAATCAAAATAGTCCATTGCTCTTGTAATATATAAATAACTATTAGCATCAAATCTATCTACAAAAGAACTCCCTTGATGTCTTAAATAACTTTCAACTTGAAAATCAGCATCAAAACCCCAAGATAATACTTTATTTTGCATATCTCTACCAAACTTTTTTTGAAAGGCACCTTCTGATAAATAAGTAATATGTGCAATCATTCTAGCAACTGATAATCCATGTTTTGGTTTTTTTTCTGTACTAGTTTGATAATTACCTTTATGCCAGTTAGGATCATTCATTATGGCTTGCCTTCCAACTTCATGAAAAGCAATATTTTGAGCTGAGTGTCTAAATGAAGTTGCTATAGGTATTGCAGAATATATTCTTTCAGGATATGTAGCTGCCCATTCTAATACTTGCATGCCTCCCATTGACCCACCTATCACAGAAAATAATTGATCTATTTTCAAAAAATCAATTAGTTTTAATTGTAAATTAACCATATCTTTTATAGTAAATATTGGAAAATTCATGGCATATTCCTTGCCAGTATCTGAGTTTATTGAAGATGGTCCTGTTGTTCCCATACAACCACCTAAAACATTGGAACATATAATAAAATATTTATTAGTATCCAAAATGTTATTAGGACCAATTAAGTTCTCCCACCATCCATTTCTTTTTGTAATAGGGTTAATTTCTGTAGCAAATTGATCACCAGTTAATGCATGACATACTAGTATTGCATTTGATTTTTCATTATTTAACTTTCCCCATGTTTCATATGCAATATTAGCTGAATTTAAGGTTTGGCCTCCCTCTAATTTTAATTTTACAGGTCCAAGAGTTTTGCTTATTTTCATATTAGTATTATTAATAATATTTTCCTTTAATATTTTTTCTTACAGACGATATTTATTATTTAGTATATATAATAATTAATCATAATGGTTATTTTTATAATTATAATATATAAATATATAAATTAAGTATTTTATATTATTTATGGATAAGGTTATGCCTCCTATAAAGTCTAAAAGTAAAGATAAAAATAAGAAAATTGTTAAGAAAAGTGAGCTGAATAAAGTAGATAATTTAAATTTTATCCGTAATAAAATAGATGTAATTGATCAAAAAATACATAAGCTTATTATGCAACGATCTATTTATGTTAAAAATATAGCTTTTGAAAAATCAAAAAATACTAAAGGAAACTCAATAATTTATAGGCCTGCAAGAGAACATGAAGTGTTAATGGCTTTACTTAACAGGCATAGTGGCGAATTTCCTAAAGAAGTTTTATTAAAAATATGGCGTACAATGATCGGAGCATATATTTCTATGCAAGGAAAGTTAAAAGTATCATATGTTTCTAAATTAGAAGTTTTGGTAAAGGATTATTTTGGTATTACTATGGATTATAATAAAATTACCAATATTAAAAAGTCTATTAGCATTTTACCTAATGATGTGAATCATATTTTAGTTTTACCTTTACCAAGTAATAAAAATAATTGGTGGCAAAATCTTTTAAGCATTAATAGTGTACATATAATTGGAAATTTATATGATAATTTATACGAAGATACAAAGGGGTATATTTTAAGTTCTCAGGCTTTAGAATTTTCAAAACATAATAAGGTGATATATATTACATTAATAAAAAATGTTTATGAGAGATCATTTGATAAATATCTTTCGATAAATAATTATTTAATTTTAGCTAAAGCCTCTAAAACAAATAAAGAAGTAATAATTCTTTTTGCTAAAAACAGTGTTTCGCAAAAAGATGCTTTAAAAAATTTGAATGATATAAAGAAAAATTCAGTTAAAAGTTTGATTGAGTTAAAAATTATAGGTGCAGTCTCAATGAATAATAAAGAAAGAAATTAAATACGATGGAAAAACAATTTAAACAAATATCTTTCATAGGTTTTGGGTTAATAAACTCTTCTTTGGCAAGAATAGTTAAAAATAATTCTTTAGCAAAGAAAATAATAGCGTATTCAAGAACTGAAGAAACTCGTACTAAAATTAAAAAATTAAATATTGTAGATGAGGTTGCTGATGATTTAAATAATGCTGTAAGGAATGCCGATTTAATAGTACTTGGTGTACCTGTAGGAGCTATGGAAAATATAATCAAAGAATGCTCTGGCAGTATCAAACAAGGAGCTATATTGACTGATGTGGGGTCTATAAAAAAGTCTATAATAGATTCAATTATCCCTTTATTACCTAAAGGTGTAGAATTTGTTCCAGGACACCCAATTGCTGGTACAGAAAAATCAGGACCAGAGGCAGGTTTTGAAAAGTTGTTTAAAGGACATTGGTGTATTCTAACACCCACTAAAGATACAAAAAAAGATTCTATTAACAAAGTAAGTTATTTATGGAAAAAAGCTGGTATGTCAGTAACTTTAATGGATGCAGAATATCATGATCGAGTTCTAGCTATAACTTCTCATATACCTCACTTAGTTGCATATTCAATAGTAGGGACTGTAGCAGAGTTAGAGGATCATCTGAAAACAGAGGTTATAAAATATTCAGCTGGCGGATTCAGAGATTTTACACGTATAGCAGCTTCTGATCCTATAATGTGGAGAGATGTATTTTTAAACAATGGAGATGCTGTATTAGAAATGTTAGGTCGTTTTATCGAAGATTTAACTGCATTACAAAAAAGTATAAGGTGGCAAGATGGGGAGGCATTAGAAAAATTATTTACTAAAACCAGAACCATAAGAAAAGGAATAATTTCAGCAAAACAGGACTAATTTAAAAAATACTTTTTTAAATCTACCAATTTTAATAGCTTAATATTCATAAAGTATAGTTCACCATTTTGGCTATTTAAAGAGTATGTTGGTTCTTTATCTATTAATTTCGATGATATATTTATTGTTTTAATTATTAAATTACTCGCTTTATAAATATCAGAATTTATTATATTTTTCTTTTTCATAATCTTTAAGAGGTCTTCTACACCTTGTCCTTTTAAAGATATTGAACTTAAGATTTCTGAGTTTTTGTCTAAGCCTAAAAACCCGTTAAAATATAATGGGTTGTTATTTATAATAAAAGTAAAATTTTTAATATCTATTCCGCCATTCATGATTGACCAACTTATTAAACTTTGATTATTTAAGTTATTAGCATTTAAAATATCTGCTTCAATAATTATCTTATCAATTTGCATGCTATTTAAGTCATTAATTAATAAGGTATTTGCAGATATAAATGCTTCGATATTTTCTTTATTGGTGCTTCTAAAATGAAATTCTGGCATTAATAATTTTATTGAAATATCTCTAAAAAGTATATTTAATAAATTGCTTTGAATAGATAATCTTTTAGTTAAATCTTTTTCTATTATTAGTGAGCTAATTAGGTTTTCATTCAATATTTTTATAGATTGGTCTTTATTTTGCAAGTTAATATTATTTTCAAGTTTGATTAGAAAATGCCTAAAATTCCATGGCTGGTTTATAAATTTTATATTTTTTGATTCTATAATATGATCATTAAATTTAATTTTTATATCATTAATATTCTGCTCAATTCTATATGGAAAACCCTTAGTTTCAATTTCAGCCCATTCAATTTTAATATCTTGATGACTTAATTTTTCTTTATAATTTATTAAATAATTTTTAGAATTTTCCGATACCTGAAAATACCAATAAATATAAATTAAAATTGATAAACCAATAAATAAAAACATTAAGATTATATATTTTAAACCTGGGGCTTTTATAGATTGGTTGCTTTTCAATATTTTTGCTTATTATTTTTAATTTTTTCTATTAAATTTGAAGTACTTTGATTTTTAGTAAGTTTTATTCTTATGACTTTTCCACCATAGCTCTTAACATAGTTTCCGCCTATTACTTCATTAATTTTATAATCAGCTCCTTTAATGAGAAAATCTGGTTTAAATGCTTTTATTAAATTTAATGGTGTGGTTTCATTAAAGCTCGTAACCATATCTACTACTTCTAAAGCCGCAATTAGTTTTATGCGAGACTTTAAATCAAGTATTGGTCTTGTTTCACCCTTAATTTTTTTAATTGAAGAATCAGTATTTAAGGCAACTATCAGTTTATCACATTTTTGGGCTGCTTTACTAAGCAGATCAATATGCCCAGAATGGATTAAATCAAAACATCCATTAGTAAAGCCAATTTTAAAGTTTTTTTCTTTCCAAATTCGAATTTTTTTCTTTATTTCAATTTTATCATTAATTTTAAAGTTTAAGTTATTATTCGAAAATGCATTTTTTAGTTCTGGGATAGTCACTACGCTAGTTCCTAATTTTTTTATTACTATTCCCGCACCAATATTAGCAAAATTTGCTGCATCTACATTAGAATAATTTGCTGCTAGCGCTGCAGAAAATAAAGATATTACAGTGTCTCCAGCACCAGTAACATCGAAAACTTCATGGGTTTCTGCCTCTAAATGAGATATTTTATTTTTTCCAATAATAGATAGGCCTTCTGAACCCCTGGTTAATAAGACATTTTTAGACCATTTTTTATTTATAATTATATTTCCTGCTTCTTGAATATTTTTTTCTTTATTTGGTAATACTTTAGTTGCTTTAAAAATTTCTTTAGTATTTGGAGTAATGAAATAGGATCCACGGTATTTAGAAAAATTATTTCCTTTTGGATCAACTATGACATTTTTTTTACATTTATTAGCGAATCTTATTAGTTTTTGACAAAAATCATCCATAAGTATACCTTTGTCATAATCTGAAAATATTACGATGTCAGATTGTTTTAAAAATAATTTAAAATAATTAAAAAATTTTGTTTTAATTTTAGGCGATAATTTTGAAACTGACTCTTCATCAGATCTAAATATTTGTTGACCATCAGCAATATATCTAGTTTTTACTGTAGTTTTTCTTTCCGTATCGTTAAAGAGCGCATATTCAATATTTTTTAATTTATTTACTTGTTTGATTATTTCTCTAGCTGGTTGATCTTTGCCCACTACTGAAATAAAAGAGGTTTTAACATTTAATGCAGATAAATTATTTAATACATTACCTGCACCTCCAATTATAGATTTTTGACTAATATTTTTAAGTATAGGAATAGGAGCTTCAGGCGAAGTTCTTTCAACTTTACCGAATACGTAGTCGTCTAGCATTATATCTCCAATAACTAATACTTTTATTTGAGAAATAGATTCTAGTATATTTTCTATTTTGTGTTTATTAAGTATCAATAGAATTACTTTCGTAATTAATTATTATTAGACTCTGATAAATTCTCAAAAATTTGGTTAACATTTTCTTGCTCTTGATTAGATTGTTCATCATCTATATGGTCTTCTTTTTTTACTAGTCCATATTGCATACCACTTTTATCTAATTCTTTATTAGAAGTTGATTCATTTTGCATTTCTTTCCATCTGGATGAACGACGAGCTTTTTCAATTACTGCTGTTAAATCAAGTTGTTTACATAAACCTAACATAACTGGATCTTTTGGAGATACGTTAGCTATATTCCAATGAGTTCTTTCTCTTATTTGATTTATTGTAAATTTGGTTGTACCAATTAATTTGGAAATTTGTCCGTCAGAGACTTCAGGATGAAATTTTATAAGCCAAGCTATTGCATTAGGTCTATCTTGTCTTCGAGATAAAGGTGTGTATCTAGGAGATTTTTTTGCTTTGGTAGATAGTTTTACCTTTGAAATAGCTATAGACAGTCTCTTTTTTGTATCTTTTTCACATTTTTTTATATCTTCTAAAGTTAACTCGCCACTTGCAATTGGATTTTTAGCTTTAATTCCTGCTGCGACTTCTTCATCAGCTATTCCTTGAACTTCTAGTACATGAAGCCCACAAAAATCGGCAACTTGTTCAAAGGAAAGTGTTGTATTTTCTATTAGCCAAATAGCTGTTGCTTGTGGCATTAATGGCAAAGGCATATTTTTATCTCCAGTTTTTAAAAGTTATTTTAATCAAATAATTAAGTATTAGTAAGTATAATTTTCCCTATATGATCACTAGCTTCAATTGCAGCATGCGCTTTATTTGCATCTTTAAGATTGTAAGTACCATATATTTGAGGCATTACTAACTTTTTTTCAATAATTGGCCAAACTTTTTTATATAATTGATCTGCTATATTACCTTTTTCTTCAACTGATCTTGGCCTTAAAGTAGAGCCAGTTATAGTCAGCCATTTAGTTAAAATTGGGAGCATATTTATTTTTTTTTCAAACCCTCCCTGAAAAGCTATAATTAT
>CEUQ01049922.1_pt1 | contig 10803 bp, 11 predicted proteins | sample 361491 | NCBI WGS metagenome assembly CEUQ01 (sample SAMEA2622796, study PRJEB7988) | marine metagenome | biome: marine biome (ENVO:00000447); feature: marine epipelagic mixed layer (ENVO:xxxxxxxxx); material: "saline water (ENVO:00002010), including plankton (ENVO:xxxxxxxx)" | depth 120 m | reverse complement strand
GAATATTATTTCAACCAGGATTGCTAAAGATGTTTTTGAAATGATGCTTAAGAATGATGAGGACCCTGAAAAAATTGTAGAAAGAGAAGGTATGAGACAAGTTTCTGATACGGGGGAATTAGAAAAGATCATAGACAATATTATAATTGAGAACCCTGATCAGGTTGAAGCGGTTAAACAAAAACCAAAACTGATGGGTTGGTTTGTTGGTCAAGTTATGAAAGAGACTAATGGAAAAGCCAATCCAAAACTTGTCAATGATTTGCTAAATGATAAACTTAATTAGTATGAAAGGATAAAGTAATGAGAAATAAACCTATAGAATTGTATTTTGCAGATACTCCAAATGGATGGAAAGTTTCTATAATGCTTGAAGAAAGCAAAATTCCTTATAAAATTATCCCTGTAAATATTGGAAAAGGCGATCAGTTTAAGCCTTCTTTTTTAAAAATATCTCCAAACAATCGAATTCCAGCAATCATTGATCCTAATGGCCCTGGCGGAAAACCAATATCTGTTTTTGAGTCTGGCGCTATTCTACAATATTTGGGCAGAAAATCTGGAAAATTTTATCCAAAAAATGAACGTGAAAGATCTAATGTTGATCAATGGCTTTTCTGGCAAATGGGCGGTCTTGGTCCAATGGCAGGACAAGCGCATCACTTTAGAATGTATGCCCCCCAATTTACAAAAGAGAAATTAAACTATGCCAAAAAACGATACACAAACGAAGTAAATCGTTTGTATGGCGTTATGAATAAACAGTTAAGAAAAAATGAATACTTAGCAGGAAGATACTCTATAGCTGATATGGCTTGTTGGGGTTGGGTTTTACCGTCAAAAGTATCAACAAAAATGCAAGGACAAAAGCTAAAAGATTTTCCTCACCTATTTAAGTGGTTTGAGAAGGTTGGAGCAAGACCAGCTGTGCAAAGAGGATTAGATGTTGGTAAAGCTATGAGAATGCTTGCAAAAGCATCTAAATCTGGTCTTTCTGAAAAAACCAAGGAAGCAAAGAAGGCAAGGTCGTTATTATTTAATCAAAAGGCAAGATAAATTATGAGCAACAAACTTGAGGACTTAATTAACCTTCTTGATATTGAGAGGATTGAAGTAAATCTTTTTAGAGGCGAAAGCCCAAGCGATAGATGGCAAAGAGTATTTGGTGGGCAAGTTATAGGTCAAGCTTTAGTGGCCGCAAGTAGAACTGTCGAAAATAGAGTATGTCATTCATTACATGCGTATTTTCTAAGGGCTGGAGACCCTAAAGTCCCAATTTTATACGAGGTTGATAGAGCTCGTGATGGAAGATCTTTTACTTCGCGAAGGGTGGTCGCTGTCCAACATGGAAAAAAAATATTTAATATGTCTGCTTCTTTCCAAGTTGAGGAGGATGGATTAAATCATCAAGACCCAATGCCTGAAGTCGAGAGCTTTAAAGATTTACCATCTGAACACCAATTAAGAAAAAAAATTATAGATCAGTTACCCGATCAGTATAAAGAGAGCTTTAATAAGGAATGGCCAGTTGAGGTTAGACCCATAAACCCTGTAGATCTTATGAATCCTGAAGTAAAAGAACCTCAAAATTACATATGGTTTAAGGCTAGATCAATATTACCTGGTAATGTTTCCCTTCATCAATGTGTTCTTGCTTATATGTCTGATATGACTCTTCTTGACACATGTACAAACCCGCATGGAGTAAATTTTATGAATCCTAATCTTCATTCAGCTAGTCTTGATCATGCTATGTGGTTTCACAGACCTTTTAAAGCTGACGAATGGTTGCTATATCATCAAGATAGCCCTTCAGCTTCAGGAGCAAGAGGTTTTAATAGAGGTTCAATTTTTGACTTAAATGGTAATTTAATTGCATCTGTTGCTCAAGAAGGCCTTATAAGATTTACCGAGAATTAGAAGACTCAATTATTTGTAACATTTCCATAGCTGAATTAACAATATTTGTACCCGTTGCAAAAATAGCAGAGGCCCCATCATCAATTAGGGTTGAAAAATCTTCTTTAGGAATAACGCCTCCAACAATTATATGGATTTTTTCAAACCCTTTGTTATCAAGCTCATTTCTTAATTTTGGAACTAATGTTAGATGACCAGCTGCTAGCGATGAGGCAGCAATAATGTCTACATCTAAATTAATGGCTTCTTCAGCAGCTTCAGATGGCGTTTGAAATAAAGGCCCAACATTTACATCAAAACCAATATCAGCCAAAGCACTACCAACAACTTTTTGACCTCTATCATGACCATCTTGTCCTAGTTTAGCTATGTAAACTTTTGGCTTCCTTTGTTCACGAATTTCAAAATCTTTAACTTTTTTTCTGACTATATTTATCGTATCTGAGTCAAAATTTTCTCCATAAATATCTCTAACTAAATTTATTTTAGCTTTATGTCTTTTCCATACTTTTTCCATTGAATAAGAGATTTCTCCCACAGTTGCCCCTTCTCTTGCTGCATTTATAGCAAGTTCCAGAACATTTCCATCTTTAGATGCACCTTCAGTTAATTCTTTAAGCATTTTTTCAACTTTAGAGTTATTTCTCGTTTTTCTAATTTCGTTTAATCTTTCAATTTGATTATTTTTAACCATTGAATTATCCACTTTTAAGAAATCAATTTGCTCCTCTTCATTTGCAGATAATGTAAATTTATTGACTCCAACAACTGTATTTTCACCAGAATCAATTTTTGATTGAGCTTTGGTAGCAGACTCTTCAATGCGCATTTTTGGTATTCCTTTTTCAAGAGCCTCAGTCATACCGCCAAAACTTTCAATTTCTTTCATATGATTTAAAGCTTTTTTAGCGAGTTCATGTGTGAGTTTTTCTACAAAAAATGATCCTCCCCATGGATCTATAACATCTGAAGTGCCTGTTTCATGCTGAATAAATAATTGTGTATTACGAGCAATCTGTGCTGAAAAATCAGTTGGTAATGCTATTGCTTCATCAAAGCTATTTGTATGAAGTGATTGCGTATGACCATGGACAGCAGATAGTGCCTCTATGCACGTTCTAGTTATATTATTAAAAGGGTCCTGAGAGGTTAATGAGTATCCAGAAGTTTGGCAATGCGTTCTTAGAGCAAGTGAACGTGAATCGGATGGGTTAAAATCTCTTACAATATTAGCCCATAATAATCTTCCTGCCCTTAGTTTTGCAATTTCCATAAAATAATCCATACCTATTGCCCAAAAGAATGACAACCTTGGTGCGAAAGCATCAATATGTAATCCAGCATTTATTCCGGCTTTTATGTATTCTAAACCATCAGCAAGAGTATAAGCTAACTCAAGATCAGCTGATGCCCCAGCCTCCTGCATATGGTATCCGGATATTGAAATTGAATTAAATTTAGGCATATTTTTTGATGTATATTCAAAAATATCGGATATTATTCTCATTGAGGGTTTTGGTGGGTATATGTATGTGTTTCTGACCATAAATTCCTTAAGAACATCATTTTGTATCGTTCCTTTTAGCTGATCCGGTTCTACACCTTGTTCCTCCGCAGCAACAATATATAGCGCCATGATAGGAATTACCGCACCATTCATTGTCATTGAAACAGACATTTTATCTAATGGGATATCTTTGAATAAAATTCTCATATCAAGTATTGAGTCTATAGCTACTCCAGCCATCCCAACATCATCAGAAACAAGAGGATTATCTGAGTCATAACCTCTATGCGTTGCTAAATCAAATGCTATAGATAAACCCATTTGACCTGCTTCAAGATTTCTCCTGTAAAAAGCATTTGAGTCTTCCGCTGTTGAAAAACCAGCATATTGCCTAATGGTCCAAGGTTTGTTTGCGTACATAGTTGGATAGGGGCCTCGAACAAAAGGATCTATTCCCGGATAAGTATTATAATGGTCAAAGTCTGTAATATCATCCTTGGTATAAAAAGATTTCAAACTAATACCCTCTGGGGTAGTAAATATATTTTTTTTTGCTTCAAAATTATTTGAACTATTTTTATTTTCATAATTAAGATTGATAGCTTCTAATTCTTTAAATTTATTTTTCATAATTCTTCAATTTTTTCATATGGTTTAATATTAATTTCTCTAATCTCTTTATCAGGGTATAAATTCACACCAATTCTTTTGATGCTTTTCTCTTCAAGCATTTTATCTTTCTTAATTTTGTTTTCTGATAGTGTATTAATAAAATCTTTATTTTCCAATAAACTAAGTATCCCACCTTTTCTTTCGATAGATTTAACAAAATCAAATGATTTATCTGCGATCGATTTTGTAATATTTTCGATATAGTAAGAACCACCAGCAGCGTCTTGAATTTTTCCAATATTAGACTCTTCTTGAAGAATTATATGCGTATTTCTTGTCAGTCTTCTTACGAATTCAGGCGCTTGTCCCAATGGATTTGTTATATGATGACAAGTGAGTTTATCAACATTTGCTATTGCTGCAGATAGGGCAGCATTTGTAATTCTCAATTGATTAACCCACGGACTTTCTTTGAAAATAATTTCACCGGCAGTCCTACCATTAATTTTGAAATTAGGATTAATACCAAAATGATCATATAGATTATTTATTATAATTCTTAGGGATCTAATTTTAGCTATATTTAAGAAAAAATCAGTATCTAAAGATACAGTAAAGTTAATAAGTGACTCATCATCAATTATGTTCCTTTTTAACATTTCAAGAAAACTGAGACACATTAATGCTATTTCTTCATTTAATGATGCGCCCAAACTATTCCAGATTTCTCCGTCAAAACTGATTAAATTGAAATTTAAATTTTTATTTTCTTTTATAATTTTACAAAGACTGTTGATTAACTCTGCATAATTAAATTCATTATCATTTTTAAATTTAGAAAAGCTAATAGCTATTGAGTCAATTTCTAATCCCCCTAACGGATCTTTTTCATTTTTATTTTTCCAATTATTTATTAAATTTAAAAATTTTGACGATCCTTCTAACGGGTTTGATATATCTCTATAGAAAATAGGTGCTATAGAAATATCAATATTTTTTAAAATTTCATCACTTTCTTGATCATTAATATGATTAATTTCAATGGATGAAGCTCCGCGTTCCAATTCATTTAGTATTCTTGAGTTATGTAATTTACTGTCATTTGATGGATCAATTATTGAGCAAATATGCCAGGGAAGATATTCATTAACTTCTTCTTTTAAGCCTCTTGCATATGCGTGGTTAATTTCTAGATTTATGTCACTTCTTGTGTAAAGAATTTTTTTTTCTAGATTTTCATCAAATTTTTTTTTAAGGCTATCAATAGTTTTTTCTTTTAATGATTGATTTGCAATATCTTCCCAATCATTAAGGTCTCTGCTTTGGGTTTCTAAATATTTTTGATAGTCATTCTTCATTTTTTATCAATACTACTATATTTTTTTATCCAAAAGAAAATAATTACAATTTATAGAAATTGTTTATATAAAATACTACTTTAATGATCAACAGAGGAAATGAGTTGAAATTACAATTAGTCAATCCAGGTATTTTAGAGAAATATATTTTGGCTCTCACACCATGGTTTTGTGGAGCTTTTATTGCTTCTTTAATTATTGGATTATGGCTTGCTATCTTCAATTCACCACCAGATTATCTTCAAGGTGAAACTGTTAGAATTATGTATATACATGTCCCCTCTGCATGGATGGCTTTGTTTATTTATTCATCCATGGCTGTATCAAGTCTCATAGGCCTTATTTATGGTCATCTTGTAGCCTTCATATATGCAAAATCTGTTGCTCCTATAGGTGCCGTTTTTACACTAATTTGTCTAGTTACTGGCTCTTTATGGGGAAAGCCAATGTGGGGAACATGGTGGGTTTGGGATGCAAGATTAACATCAATGTTTATTTTATTATTTATTTATTTGGGGTTTATCATCATTTCAAAATCTTTTAATGATCCTGTAAAAGGAGACAAGATTTCGTCTATTTTTGCTATTATTGGTTTTATTAATATTCCTATCATTAAGTTTTCAGTTGATATTTGGACAACTCTCCATCAACCAGCAACAATTTCAAAACTGGATACACCTTCAATACACATAGATATGCTAATACCCCTCTTAGTAATGTTTACTTCATTTTTATTTCTGTTTTTGTATATTTTTTCAATACGGTTTTTTAGTGAGCTAAACCTACGACGTTATGTAACATATACATTAAGTTCTAAATAGTTAAAATGAGATTATGTTTACAAGCCATACAACATTTGTTTTTCTTGCATATCTTTTTGCATTTCTAGCTATATTAATTTTATTTTTTTCATCAACAATGATTTCACAAAAGAATTTAAAACTAATAGAAAAAATTAAAGAGAAAAATGATTAAAAGAAAAAAAAGAATTTATCTGATATCTTTACTTTTTATAACAATATCAACATCTATTTATCTGATCTTATGGGCTTTAAGAGATAATATTGTTTTTTTCTATTCTCCTTCAGAAATACAACAAAAAATAAGTCTCAGAGAGATTGATGAAATGTCTAAACTTAGATTGGGTGGTATGGTAAAAGAATCATCCATAAAGCAACTTAATGATGGATCTATAAATTTTATTATTACTGATTTTGATAGAGAAATGGTTGTTTTTTATAAAGGTATTATCCCTGATTTATTCAAAGAGCAACAAGGCGTTATTGCAGAGGGTTCAATAAATAATGATGGTGCATTTATTGCTAAATCAATTTTAGCTAAGCATGATGAAAATTATATGCCTCCTGAAATTAAGAAAACCTTAAAAAAAAAAGATGGAGATAAATAGTGCTTAGTCAATTAGGTAATTTTTTTATAGCCCTAGCTTTATCAGCTTCATTTATTCAAATGTTAACGGTTATTTTTAATAAAGGGTATTATAAATATGCTTTAATTATCTCATATATGTCTATTGTTCATTTTTTTTCAATTTCATTTGCATTTTTAATTTTAATATATGGCTTTATTATATCCGACTTTACAATCCAAAATGTGCTTGAAAATAGTCATTCATTAAAACCTTTGATTTATAAAATTTCAGGTTCTTGGGGTAGCCATGAAGGATCTATGCTACTTTGGTGTTGGGTAATGGCTTTTTATGGTTTTTTAATAACTATTAATAAACAGTCACTTATTAAGGAAACTAAAAGCTTAGTATTATTGTTCCAAGGTTTTTTATCTTTAGGTTTTGTTTTTTATTTGTATTTTTTATCAAACCCTCTGGTTAGGAGTAAGATAATAGCTGAAGAGGGATACGGTTTAAATCCTCTACTTCAAGATCCTGGATTAGCATTTCATCCACCTTTTTTGTATTTAGGTTACGTTGGTTTATCTATTGTTTGGTCATTTGCCTTAGCAGGCTTAATAAGAAATTCTATTAATAAAGAATGGGCAAGAAATATAAGGATTTGGGCTTTAACATCATGGGTTTTCTTAACTGTAGGAATTTCTTTGGGGTCTTGGTGGGCTTACTATGAATTAGGATGGGGTGGATATTGGTTTTGGGATCCCGTCGAAAATGTTTCGCTAATTCCATGGATCATCGCTACGGCTTTAATTCACAATTTATTAGCTTTAGAAAAGAAAGAAATTCTTATTAATTGGAGTGTATTGCTATCTTTATTAGGTTTTATTCTATCTATTATTGGAACATTCATTGTTAGGTCAGGATTAATCACATCTGTTCATGCTTTTGCATCAGATCCAACAAGAGGTATATTTATCATTTTTTTACTATTTCTTGTAACTCTCTTAAGTCTATCAATTTATGCAAAAAATTATATTAAAAAACAACCAAACATTGAATTAAATTTTTTTAGTAAAGAGACATTTTTAATAATCAATAACCTATTATTATCTGTTGTTGCTTTTACAGTTTTTCTTGGAACGATCTATCCTTTAATTGTTGAAACATTTAATAACAATAGGATTTCTGTTGGACCGCCTTTTTACAATATTACTGTAATTCCTTTTGCTATAATGCTTGCATTATTTTCTGCTATAGGTCCATTACTAGCTTGGCATCAAAGCAGTATCAGGCAATTGGTAAGCAATATATCTATTCCATTTGCTCTAACTTTAATTGTAACTAGTATCATTTTATTAATTTTTGAAAAATTATCTTTAATTTTTCTTTTAGGTTTTTTTTCAGGTACATGGCTTTTACTAAGCAGTTTTAATAACCTCGCATATATTAGATTTAGGGGTTTAAATAACTGGGCTTCATTTTTTGCACATTCTGGTTTTGCGATATTAATATTAGGAGTCAGTATTTCTAGTTCTTACCAAAATGAATATGAAGGTAGACTTGATATTAATGATCAACTAAATTTCTCTGGCTATAATTTGAGTTTTAAAAATTTTAATGAAGAAATTGTTGAAAATTACATTACTACAAAAGGAAAATTTGAATTATCTATAAATGATAATAAATTTTTTCTTTACCCAGAAAAAAGATTTTATCCAATTGAGCAATCCCAAACAACTGAGGCTGCGATTATTAGTTTTAAATTATCTCAAATTTATCTTGTTATGGGAGAGCAGATAAGTGACAAATCATGGGTCGTAAGAATATGGTATAAGCCCATGATAATGCTAATTTGGATTGGTGGCTTGTTCATGGGAATAGGTGGTTTACTCTCATTGCTAAAAAGGATTAAGATTAAATCTGTAAAAAAAATATCGTTATTAATTATGCTAATTTTTTTATCAGGCAATCTTTTTGCTAATAATAATATGTCTATTAATGAAGAAAGGGTAACAGATATTAGTTTGCAAATAAGGTGCATGGTTTGTCAGTCACAAACTATTGATGATTCTGATGCACCTCTAGCTAGAGACCTAAAACAACTTGTTAGAAAAATGGTTTCTGAAGGAAAAAGCGATGACGAAATTTTTGATTTTTTGAGCAGTAAATATGGTGATTATATTTTAATGAAACCAAGGTTTAATTTAAGCAATTTATTGCTCTGGGTAGGGCCATTTTTTATTTTAGTTATTGGAATATTTATAATTTTTAAAGTATTTAAAATAAGTTTCAGGTCTAATTAGATGATATTAACTGTTAAAAACCTATCTTGTTCCTTATCAGGAAGAAAAATTTTTTCCGATATAAGTTTTTCTATAAAAAATGGAGAAATTCTAAAAATTTCTGGAGAAAATGGTTCTGGAAAATCAACCCTTTTAAGAACGATTTCAGGGCTAAGCCCAATTAAAACAGGTGAAGTATTAATTAAAAGAAGAGAAATATTTCTTCTGGGCCATAATCTTGGTATTAAGCAAAATTTAACAGTTGAAGAGGATTTAAAGTTCTGGTCTGATTTTTATCAAAATGAACATGATATTGAAATTTTAGGAAAACTGAGATTGAGATCAAAATTATATTCACAATGTCGATATCTATCGCAAGGTCAAAAACAAAAATTAGCACTTACAAGACTGTTTTGTTCAAATAAAAAAATTTGGCTATTAGATGAACCTTTTTCATTTCTTGACGATGAGTCTAGTATTTTCTTATTAAATGAAATTGAAAACCATCGAAAAAAAAATGGAATTTCGATTATAGTTTCTCATCAAAATTTAATTAAAAATCCAGATTTATTAATTACATTGGGTAATAAATAATGAGAATTTATAGATTAATATTTTTAAGGGAATTAACTAAAGTTTTCTCATATAAAGCAAATTATATTTTTAGCTTGATGTTTTATTCATCAATTATTTTTCTAGTCTCAATTGGTTTACAAGGTCAAAATAGTATTTTAACTAATGTTGCTCCAGGTTTAATATGGGTATCAATAATATTAGTATTATTTTTATCATTTGAAGACATCTTTCACGACGACTATTATGACGGGACATTAGATATATATCTAATAGAAAATGTGACTTTCTATGGATTTGCATTAATTAAATCTTTTTCACATTGGTTGGCAAATTGCTTACCAATGATAATAATCACTCCTATAATAGGGATTTTTGTTAATCTTGATTCTGAAATCATCATACCCATGATGATTACTTTAATCATTGGAACTCCTGCATTGAGTTTTATAGGATGCATGGGATCAAGTCTAATACTGTCACTCAAGATTCATGGCTTAATAATGCCAATTATTATTTTGCCCTTGTTCTTACCTATTCTTGTTTTTGGGATTGGAGCTCTAGAAATATTAATTTTTAATGGTTTTGAAGAGCTGTTTTTGAGACAGCTTGCATTGCTAGCTGGATTAAGTGGTTTATCTATGGCTTTTTGTCCAATAGCTTCAGCTTACATTATAAAAGCAAATTATGACTAGTTTTATGAGTTATCAGGAATAAATTTCAACGCTAACCCATTAATACAATACCTTAGTCCTGTTGGTTGAGGGCCATCATTAAAAACATGCCCTAGGTGTTCACCTTCTTTTGAAACTACTTCAGTTCTTATCATCCCATGAGACCGATCTTCTTTTAGAATTATGTTTTCGTGATTAGCTTCATAAAAGCTAGGCCAACCAGTTCCAGACTCAAATTTATGTTCAGACTTAAAAACTGGTAATTCTTTATCAGCTGTTACATAAACACCCTTTCTTTTTTCATGAAGCAGTTCACTTGTTCCTGGGACTTCTGTTCCACAAGAGTATAAAATTTCTTTTTGTTCATTTGATAATTTTTTAACCATTTTTTTCTCACTTAATTAATATATATTTTAATATCTTTACATTGATATGTAAAATAGGCATTTTAACTGATGACAAGGAGAGGTGGCCGAGTGGTCGAAGGCGCTCCCCTGCTAAGGGAGTATGC
>CEUQ01181573.1_pt1 | contig 10812 bp, 12 predicted proteins | sample 361491 | NCBI WGS metagenome assembly CEUQ01 (sample SAMEA2622796, study PRJEB7988) | marine metagenome | biome: marine biome (ENVO:00000447); feature: marine epipelagic mixed layer (ENVO:xxxxxxxxx); material: "saline water (ENVO:00002010), including plankton (ENVO:xxxxxxxx)" | depth 120 m | reverse complement strand
AAATACGCTATATCTAATACCTGATAAATTAGTATTGTTATATGTTGGTTTCATAATTTTTAAGTTAATTCTTTGTCTTTTTCCTGGTTGACTTATCGTAAGCAAGAATAATATCTTTAACCAATTTATGTCTCACAACATCACTTTCTGTTAATTTAACAAAGCCTATACCATCAATCCCTTTAAGTATTTTTACTACTTGAATTAATCCAGAGTCTGTTTTCAATGGTAAATCAACTTGGGTTATATCACCCGTAATAATTGCTTTTGAGTTAACACCTAACCTAGTTAAAAACATTTTCATTTGCATCGGTGTAGCATTTTGGGCTTCATCCAAAATCATAAATGCATTATTTAATGTTCTTCCTCTCATATACGCTAGAGGAACAATCTCTATTGTCCCATCAGATAGAACTTTTTTCAATTTAGATTTTGGCATTATATCTCCCAATGCATCATAAAGCGGGGTAAGATATGGGTCGACTTTCTCTTTTAGATCACCCGGTAAAAAACCCAAACTTTCGCCAGCTTCAACTGCAGGACGACATAATACAATACGATCAACTTCGCTATTTTCAAGTGCAGCAATTGCGAATGCAACAGCAATATATGTTTTGCCTGTACCAGCTGGACCAACACTTAAAACTATATCATTATTATTAACTATATTTATATATGTATGCTGACCTTTGGATCTTGCAACAATGGCACCTTTCCTTCCATAATGAATTACTTCTTTTGGAAGTTCATTATTTTGTCCATTATCAACGGATATAATTTCAATTAATTGTTTTACATCCTTTAAATTAATAGAACCTTTTCTGCCCAAAGTTTGTTTCATCTCATGTATAATCTCTTTTGCTAGCGCAATCTTGATTTCATCACCTGAGATTTTGATAGTATCATTCCTTATAACAGTTTTAACCTCAAATGAATCCTCAATAATTCTTAAATGAGAATCTGCTGGTCCAAATAACATCGCTAAATCTAGACCCCTAATATCAATTTTATTATCCATCTTCATAAAAGTTAATATTAATTTATATCATAAATATTATTATCCATTATTAATTAATCTGTTCCATAAATAATTTCAAAGCCCTATTTAAATGAAAAGTTTACACATAACAACCCTTTTTGTCATTTTATTGATGAATTGTAGCTACTTAACTACAAAATCAAATTCGAATAAGATGAATATTGACTCACTTATTAATCAAGGAAATGCATACTGGGGAAAAAGAGCTAACCCTAAAAGTGCAAAATTAGCAGTATTATTTTATGAAAAGGCTTTTGAACTAAATCATGCAAATCTAAACCTTGCAGCATCACTTAGTGAGGCATATTATTTTCAAGCAAATTATCTAGAGTCAGATTTATCCAAACGTGATACTTTATATTTGAAAGGAGCAAAATCAGCCAAAACAGGTTTTGAAAATTCTACATTTTATCAATATTTCATAGATACAACAGAATTTGAAAGTAACAAAATTACACTAGAGGCAATTAAGAAAGCTCCAATAGAAACTATTGGGGTACTATTTTGGTGGGTAAATAATCAAGGAAGATATTTAATAAATAAACCGGTTATTGAAAGAATCAGTTCAAGGGAAGCTCTAGAAGTAACAATGCTTAGGATTTCAACGTTGGATGAAGATTATTATTATGGTGGTCCTACAAGGTTTTTTGGAATGTTTTATTCTAGGCTACCTGGGGTACCGCTTGATAGGGCAAAATTAAATTTTGATCAATCATTATTAGATAATCCTAACTTTTTTGGAACAAAAGTTTTAAGAGCACGATACTATCATACAAAACTAGGAAATCGCGAACTATTTGAAGAAGATCTAAAAACCATCATTGATAGCGACCCTTCATTACTTCCAGATGCAATGCCAGAGAATCTATTTGAACAAGAAAAAGCTAAAGAATTGTTAAATAACGTAACTATTCTTTTTGAATAAACAATATTTTATTGATTTATATCAATAAAATAAGTAATTGGATCTATATTCAAATTTATCAATTCTCTAATATTCAAGTTTGACCAATCTACAATATCCATATAATCAGAAACGACTTTTAAAATCCTAATTTTTGACAATTCAAAATACTCTAATGCAATATCAGTAATTACAGAAGCTTCCATATCGACTAACTCTTTATAAAGGTTATTTTCATATTTATCTATCTTTTTATCTACAGTTATTAAACCAATATTAGGAATTGCTATGTTATCAATAACAGGAAGCTCATATTCTTGATTATTGAATACACTACATAATTTATCAATATAGTATAAATCTCCAATTTTGGCAGAAGCTGGGTTTGCTCCTGCAATCCCAACATTAAATAATAAACTTTTAGCAGTATTGATTCGATTTAAATAGTTAGGTAATGTATCCATAACTTTTTTTCTACCTACTCCCGTTATCAAAAGACTATAGTTATCATTTATATATACTTTCAAATCCGAATGTCTTGTATCTCTAGATAAATTATAAAATTTTATAATTGGATTAGCTTCATCATTTAGAGCAGTTACAATTATTTTATTTACCATTAATAATATTTATTTAAATAAGTTTCCAATTATGTATCCAAGAACATTGATAAAAATATCTGATATCTTATTTTCGAATATTTCAACTGCAAATTTAAATGGAAGAAATAATTCAATTATTTCCCAACCTAAAGATAAAAATAAAAACAAGGGCCAGTTTTTCTTAAAATATTTTCCATAAATAAACCAAATTGCAAAATGTATAATTGAATAATAATTAAAAAGGGCCATATTATTGATGAAACATCATTATAAAGATGAGCTAAGTTGGAATTATTTTTTAATCTGAATTCCTAATTCCTTTAACTGAGCATCAGAAACGGTACTTGGTGCACCATCCATTAATGACATCGCTGAAGTTGTCTTGGGAAATGCAATAACATCTCTAATATTATTTGTTCCAGCAAGCAACATAACTAATCTATCAAATCCAAATGCAATCCCACCATGAGGTGGTGTGCCATATTTAAGAGCATCTATGAAAAAACCAAATCGCTCTTTTGCCTCTTTTTTATCTATACCAAGTATATCAAAAATAGCTTTTTGTTGTTCTGAATCGTGAATTCTTACTGAACCTCCAGCAACCTCATAACCATTAATTATTAGGTCATATTGCTTAGAAGGAATTGATTCTGGTGAAGATTTTAGTTTCTTTAAGTCACTAGATTTTGGTTGAGTAAAAGGATGCTGAAGAGAATGGTAACGATTATCATCTTGGTTATATTCAAACATAGGAAAATCTGTTATCCATACAGGTTTAAATTCTGTTGATTTCACATACTTTTCTTTAGTAGCAATAGCAATACGGAGTGCACCTAAAGATAATTGAGTTATTTTATTATCATCTCCAATAAGAAACAAAATATCGCCATCATTTACATTTAGACTTGCTATGATTTCTTTCTGTAAATCATCATTGAAAAACTTAGAAATACCTCCATTTAATTTCCCCTCAATTGATTTCATCCATGCTAAGCCTTTTGCTTTATACCTCTTAACATGATCAGTAAAAATATCAATTTCTTTTCGAGAATATTTGGCACCACCAGGTACAACAATTCCCATAACAGATTCAGCCGAATCAAATGCTTTAAAATCACTTTTTTCTGAAAATGGTTTAAAATCATTTAACATAATATCATAACGCAAATCTGGACAATCCGAGCCATACTTCGACATCGCTTCGGAATAAGACATTTTTGGGAATGGATTCACTAGGTCAATGTTTTTTACATCTTTAAAGATTGACCTTGTTAATTCCTCACATTTTTTCATTACATCATTTTCATCAACAAAAGACATTTCAATATCTATTTGCGTAAATTCTGGCTGACGGTCTGCTCTAAGATCTTCATCTCGAAAACATTTTACAATTTGAAAATATCTATCAAATCCAGATATCATTAAAAGCTGTTTATACATTTGGGGTGATTGAGGCAGGGCATAAAACTTTCCATTATGTATTCTGCTTGGAACTAAATAATCTCGAGCCCCCTCTGGAGTAGATTTCATAAGAACTGGTGTTTCAACTTCTAGGAAATTATTATTTGAAAGAAATTTTCGTACTGCTTGATAGGTTTTATGTCGAACTTCTATATTACTCTGTAATTCTTTTGTTCTTAATTCCAAGAACCTATACTTTAATCTAAAATCCTCTTCTGCACTTTTACGATCTGTTATCATAAACGGAAGTGGTGCTGATTCGTTAAGAGTTTCATGATCAGTTACAATAATTTCAACCTCTCCAGTTAATATATTTGGATTAATAGCATTTTCATCTCTTTTCTGCACAATGCCCGTTATTGATAAGACATCTTCTATGGATATTTTTTTGACTAATTCAAAATCACCTTTGAAACTATCTTGATTAAAGACAATCTGTGTTTTACCATATCGATCTCTAATATCTACAAAAATAACCTGGCCATGAAACCGAACAGAGTTTACCCAACCATTTAATGTTACTTTATCACCTATATTAGTAGATATTAATTCACCGCATGTATGTGTTCTTCTATTCATAAATTATTAATTAAAAAAAAACCGCCTCAATTTACGGGCGGTTTATCTATAATTATATCTCAAATTACCTTTTTGCAACTCGTAATCGATTTAATGCCCTAGATAAGGAGCTTTCCATGCGAACTTCATCTAAATTTTCTTCATTCTTTTTATTTTTCCTCTCATTTGCCCTTTGTAATGCAGACTCAGCTCTAGAAATATCAATTTCTGACGATAACTCAATTGTTTCAACTAATAAACAAACTTCATTTTCATTAATCTCAGCAAATCCGCCACTTGTAGAATAGTATTTTGTATCAGATTTACTTTGGATCATAATTTCTCCAATATCAAGGCTAAATACTCCATCCTGATGATTTGCCATTATGCCAAAAGAACCATCGATTCCTGGACATCGTACGTAATCAACTTCAATGACATCCAAATTTTGTGTTGGAGTTACTATATCTAAAGTAAAATGGTTCATCAAGCTGCTAATTTTTTACCTTTTTCAATTGCCTCATCAATTGTTCCAACATAGGAAAAAGCATTCTCTGGATATTCATCTACATCACCATTCAAAATAGCTCTAAATCCAGCAATTGTATCCTCAAGATCAACATATCTTCCTTCAACATTAGTAAATTGCTCTGCTACAAAAAATGGTTGTGACATAAACCTTTGAATTTTTCGTGCTCTAGAAACCGAAAGTTTATCATCATCTGATAACTCATCCATACCTAGTATCGCAATGATATCTTGTAAATCCTTATATTTTTGAAGAATATTCTGAACCTCGCGAGCCGTATTATAATGATTATCACCTATCACACGAGGGTCTAGAATTCTAGAAGTGGATGCCAGTGGATCAACTGCAGGATATATACCAAGTTCGGCTATTTTTCTTTCTAAAACTGAAGTTGCGTCCAAATGTGCGAAAGCTGTTGCAGGAGCCGGGTCAGTTAGATCATCTGCCGGAACATATACAGCTTGCACTGATGTAATAGATCCATTTTTTGTAGATGTAATTCTTTCTTGTAAATCACCCATTTCAGTACCAAGAGTAGGTTGATAACCAACAGCAGAAGGCATCCTGCCTAATAATGCAGAAACCTCTGATCCTGCCTGTGTAAATCGGAATATATTATCAATAAATAGCAATACATCTCTACCTTCATCATCTCTAAAATACTCTGCCATTGTAAGACCGCTAAGAGCTACTCTTAATCTTGCACCTGGAGGTTCATTCATTTGACCAAATACCATAGTAGTTTTTTCGATAACACCTGATTCTGTCATCTCATTATATAAATCATTTCCTTCTCTAGTTCTTTCTCCTACACCAGCAAATACCGAGTAGCCACCATGCTCTGTAGCAATATTTCTAATCAGCTCCTGAATTAAAACAGTTTTTCCAACTCCCGCACCGCCAAATAGGCCTGTTTTTCCTCCTTTTGTATACGGCTCCATCATATCAACAACTTTAATACCAGTAACTAACATTTCAGTTGAAGTTGATAAGTCTTCATGCTTAGGGGCTGATCGATGAATTGGATACTCCTTATCAGCAGAAACTGCACCTTTTCCATCAATCACATTACCGGTAACATCAAATAATCTTCCTAATGTTTCTGGACCAACGGGAACTGAAATTGGATTACCTGTATCTTTAGCAGAAATTCCTCTTACCAGCCCATCTGTAGAATCCATTGCTACTGTACGGACAGTTGATTCACCTAGATGTTGAGCAACTTCTAATACAAGGTTCCCCTCATCGCCTCTATCTACATTTAATGCATTTAATATTTCAGGTAAATTCCCATCTTCAAAAGTAACATCAACAACTGCACCCATTATTTGTGATATTTTTCCAATTTTTTCCATAAGTATTCCTTTATTACTTTAATGCTTCCGCTCCGCCAACTATCTCCAGCATTTCTTTTGTGATTGACGCTTGACGAGCTTTATTAAATTCAAGTGTTAGATTCTTAATCATATCCTCAGCATTTTCTGTTGCATTTTCCATCGCAATCATGCGAGCAGCTTGTTCGCTAGCATATGATTCTAGTAGATATTTCCACATTTGTACATTTAAATGTCGAGGAATTAAAGATTTCGTTAATTTTTCTTTAGAAGGCTCATAGAGCCGATCAGAAATAGAGGAAAAATCCTCTTGATTATATTCTAATGGTAACAATCGCTCTGATTGTATAGTCTGCGTTGCTACATTAACAAATTCATTAAAACAAACATGAATTTCATCTACTTGTTTTGTTACAAAATGATTAATAATTCTTTCACCAATCTTTATTGCATCTGAAAATTCTAAATCATTCCAAAATTCTATATGAGATTCTATAATATTATAATTTCTTCTTTTAAAATGATCCCTAGCTTTCTTTCCAATACAAAACAGATCAACATTATCTTTGCCAATATCATTAATTTCAGATTCTGCTACCTTAACTACATTAGTATTAAATGAACCCGCAAGACCTCTATCAGAAGTAACCACAACATATCCCACTCGCTGAATTGGCCTAATATCTAATAATGGCAAAAGAGCTCGATCTACATCTGGTAACATATGATGGATAACATCAACTAATCGCTTTGTATAAGGACGTGCATGCTCCATTCTTTCTTGAGCTTTGCGCATTTTAGCTGCAGCAACCATTTTCATTGCTTTAGTAACCTTTTGTATACTTCGTACAGATTTAATGCGATCTCGTATGTCTTTTAAATTTGCCATTTAATTATTATGCAGTGAAACCATCCTTAAATTGACTGATTGATTTGTTTAAAACATCAGACATCTCTTCTGACATAACTCCTTCAGATCTCAATTGTTCAAGTTCTTTTGAATTATTCGCATCTAAATAATCAAATAAAGCAGATTCAAAATCAGAAACTTTATCTAAAGGAATATCATCTAAATGGCCTTTTGTTCCTGCAAATATAATTGCTATTTGTTTATCAATATTCATTGGAGAATATTGTTTTTGCTTTAATATCTCAACCATTCGCTCGCCACGTGTCAACTGCGCAAGAGTACTTTTATCTAAATCAGATCCAAATTTTGCAAATGCTTCAAGTTCTCTGAATTGCGCTAAATCTAATCTTAATGTTCCAGCAATACTTTTCATTGCTTTTACTTGCGCATTACCACCAACACGTGATACAGATAAACCTACATCGATAGCAGGGCGAACACCTGAATTAAATAAATTGGTTTCAAGATAGATTTGTCCATCAGTAATTGAAATAACATTCGTAGGTATATATGCAGCAACATCCCCCTCTTGTGTTTCAATTATTGGAAGCGCAGTTAAAGATCCACCTCCCAACTCATCAGACAATTTGGAAGCGCGCTCAAGCAACCTACTGTGAAGATAAAACACATCCCCAGGATAAGCCTCACGACCTGGAGGCCTCCGAAGCACCAGAGACATCTGTCGATATGCAACAGCTTGCTTAGATAGATCATCGTAAATAATCAATGCATGCTTACCATTATCTCTAAAATATTCCCCCATTGCACATCCTGAATAAGGAGCAATGAATTGTAACGGCGCAGCGTCAGATGCATTTGCAGCAACAACTGTTGTATACTCCATTGCACCAGCATCTTCAAGTTCTGATACAATAGAAGCTACGGTTGATGCTTTTTGCCCAATTGCTACATAAATACAATAAACTGGATCGGAAGTACTATGGGTGTATTTTTGGTTTATTATTGTATCTACAGCTATAGCTGTTTTTCCAGTTTGACGATCGCCAATAATTAACTCTCTTTGCCCTCTACCAATAGGAACCATACTATCTATTGGTTTAATGCCTGTTTGAAGCGGTTGTTTAACTGGGTGTCGAGCCATCACACCAAGAGCCTTTCTTTCTATTGGAAGTGAGTCTTTTGAAGTAATGGAACCTTTACCATCCATTGCTTGACCCAATGGATCAACTACACGACCAACCATAGCGTCTCCAACTGGAACTTCTACAACCTGACCAGTCCGTTTTGCTAGATCACCTTCCTTAACTAAACTGCTATCACCAAACAATACTAGGCCAACATTATCTTCTTCTAAATTCAATGCCATTCCATATGTATCATTAGGCAATTCAACTAACTCAGAACTCATCACATTTTCTAGTCCAGATACTCTGGCAACACCATCACCAACAGAAATGATCTCACCTACTTCACTTACATCTACTGTACCTTCAAACTTTGCAATTTGTTCTTTTAAAATGGCCGATATGTTATCTGTATTAATTTCCATAATTTCCCTTAAATAAATTATTATTGAAGTAAATCTTTCCTAAGATTTTCCATTTTTGATTTTATTGAAGCATCTAGAAAAATATTGTCAATCCTAAGCTTTACGCCCCCTAAAAGAGAGGGGTCTGTTAGTGCAGTTAATTCAGTCTTTTTACCAATAATTTTTTCTATCTGTTTTTGAAGATTACTTTTTTCTTCATTAGTTAACTCATCTGCTGTATGAGCTACAACGTTTGCAATTTTAAATTCATCTTTAACCAGAGAGTTGAAGTAAAATGAAAAACTACGAAAAAACACGATTGGATTCTCATCAGAATTCATAATAATTAATTCCTGAATTAATGGATGGATTAATTTATTAAAAGCAGAATGAATTAATTCACTTTTCTGATCTTCAGAAAATCGTTTTGATTGAAGAAATCCCCTGAATTGAGCATTATCTTTTAAAAGAATATTAATCAGATCAATGGATTTCTGAACATCTTCTATCGCATTTAATTCTTTGGATATTTTCATAACCACAGATGCAATATATTTAGTTCTTTCCTTATGCTTCATACCCTTTAATATTTTGCAATGATTCATTAATGAGGGATTTATTGTCATCTTCATTAAGGTTCTTCTTAACTAGTTTTTCAGCTATAGATAAAGATAACCCTACCACTTCACCCTTTATTTCAGAAATTGCTTTTTCCTTTTCCAATTCAATTTGATCTTTCGCATCATTTATACTTGCATCTGCAGTTTCTTTAGCTTTACGCAAAGTACTTTCTTTTAATTGTTCAGCAGCTTTTTTTCCTTCGCTAACAATAGCTTGCGCTTCAGATCTAGCTTTAGCAATTATTTCATCTCCTTCAGAAGTAAGGCGATCAAGTTCTATTCGAGCTTTTTCTGCATCCTCCAATGATTTTGCAATCTCATTTTCCCGTTTATCCAATATGTTTAATAATGGCTTCCAAGCAAACTTAGATAGCAATCCGAGGAGAATTAAAAAAGTAATAATTGTCCAAACAAATAAACCTGGATCCAATTGTACTAATGGATTATCCAAAATAATCTCCTTTTACTAATAATTATTTTATAGTTATTTCATTAAAACAATTAACAGAACAAATACTTCAGCTAAGATAGCTACACCTTCAAGCAAGAATAAAGGTAAGTTTACTGCGCCAGTTATTTTATCTGCTGCTTCCGGCTGTCTAGCAATTCCATCAGCAGCTGCTGCTGCAAAGCGACCAATTCCTAAACCCGCACCTACAACAATTATACCTAGACCAATTGCGGCCCCAAAATAATGAAGAACTTCCATTATTTTACCTCTCTTTCATTTTAGTTAATGATGAACGTTAATGGCCATGCCTATAAACACAGCCGATAAAAGCGTAAACACATACGCCTGTACAATTACAACAATTATTTCCAAACCAGAAATTGCAGCAGCCATCGGAACAGAAATAATGGCAACACCAATCCCAGCTAAAACGCTTTGAAACATATCAGCAAAAATAGCCATAAATGATAAAATTGCTAATAATGCTATATGACCTCCTGTCATATTTGCAGCCAATCGCATAGTAAGAGCAAATGGCTTAACAAACATTCCAATAATCTCAATTGGAATGAGGATAACATAAACAAATCCTGGAAGACCGTGAGGAACAAGATTTTTCCAGTGTTGAATAAATCCATGCGCACGAACTCCGGCAATAATTATAGAAAAAAAAGTTATCATTGCTAAAGCAGCTGTTACATTAAAATTTCCTGTGGCAGTAGGTCCCCCATGAAGCAATCCATTAATAAAATTGTGGCTATCATCCGATGGAACCTGCAATACAAATCTATTGATAGCCCCTAATAAATCAAAAATTGGTATCATGCCAATCGCATTAGCAAAGAAAATAAAAAATAAAAAAGTTAATATAAGTGGAGCCCAGTTGTTTACCCATTTTGAACCAACATTTGGTTT
>CEUQ01187435.1_pt1 | contig 10813 bp, 10 predicted proteins | sample 361491 | NCBI WGS metagenome assembly CEUQ01 (sample SAMEA2622796, study PRJEB7988) | marine metagenome | biome: marine biome (ENVO:00000447); feature: marine epipelagic mixed layer (ENVO:xxxxxxxxx); material: "saline water (ENVO:00002010), including plankton (ENVO:xxxxxxxx)" | depth 120 m | reverse complement strand
CATCAACCGTTCTATCTTTAGTTGATGGAAACAACACCAAATTCATGTCAGATGACCTGACTATAATATCCCAAAATGGACAGGCGTTTTCATATCCGACATCTGTGGGAATTTCCCCTTACACTTTGACAGGAACCTCTATCTCTTACACTCCCCCTACCTGGAAACAATGGGTCGCAAAACATCAGCTATTACTATTTGGACTTGAAAGTGTATTCAATTTCGAACTCAGCAAACGAATTGATGTCCCCTCTTCTATCATAGATCAATCCGGAACGATCAGCGATGTATTCCTCTTGCGATCTGCAAATAAAAATGAAATTTCATCAGTTTCTTCTTCAGTTGCTGTTCAGAAATTACTCATGACCACCACTGAATTAATTGATCCCTTTAGAATCTATTCTCTAAATTTCTATGCCTATTATACCGGATTCGACCCCGCAATGTTATTCGAAAAAGAAAAAGAAATCATTGAAGCTGCACTTTCCAATGCCACTTGCTATGATGTTTGTGCGAACAATGTTAAAGAATTCCACCGGCTTATTCAGAACCAAGTCGATCTATGAAGAATATTATCAAAACGATTCATGGAGTACTAGAATATCAGGTCTTAGCACACCTGGTGGGGATCTGGATTAGTATGGCTGGGGGCAGAGTCAAATCTAGAGGGCTTCTCATAAACGTAAAAAATAATAGAATTACCAATTCTGTGAAGTACCATCTATTCTCTAACAAATTCGAAGAAAAAGAATTCACTCTACTCCGGAAACATTTCCTGCCAAATTTTGACGTAGTAGAAATTGGAGGCGGAATTGGATTTTTATCTTGTTATATTGGACAAAAAATCGAATCCAAAACTAAGCACATTGTGATCGAACCAAATCCATTCTTGCTACCTACTATTGAATCAAATCGAACTTTGAATAAATGCAAATTTGAAATACTCAACCGTGCCTATTCTCCCGCCCCTGGATTTGTAACCCTAGATGTAAGTGGCCCCTTCGAATCAAGTCGCATTAATGTAACTTCTTCAAATACAGTCCAAGTAGAGTCTATTAATTTAAGAACAATTATTGATGAATACAAACTAGATCAGTTCTCTTTGGTAATTGACATCGAAGGAAACGAGTTCGATTTACTTCAACAAGAATTTGATATTCTTGTCCAACATTGCCCCTTTATCATAATTGAATTTCATAACAAATTCGGCTCAATCCCACCTATGATATCTAAATTAGAAAATTCGGGGTACTCTATTTTTAAGAATGAAGATGTTTATGCTTTCATTCGAGATTAGTCCAATTTTACTAATTTACAACAATCGTTCCATGGCATTTCTAAATTCTTTTGCTTGATTCTTTTCGGTCAAATTCAACACATGCTGCCTGTGCTCCTTTCCCCTTCGAATTCTCTCCCCCTCCTCCATGTTGTAAAATTTCACCATGCAATTGTATATGCCATCTTCTGTAATTGAAATAACCTGGTCTTCTGGAACTAATTCTTTAGTGCCCACCTGATCTGTAACAATAGTCGGAGTTGCAGACAACATAGCCTCTAAACTAGCTACTGGGAATGCATCTGCTTTAGATGGTTGGATGTATATGCTCGATTTATCCAATACCTGGGTCAATTCTTTTACAGGTATCTTACCTGGTGTTTCTATGCCATTTCCACTTGCATAACTCTCCCCTTCATGATCCGAACCTACTAAAATCAACCTTGCTTTTGGGTCTACACTTTCTCTAAATCTCTCAAACGATTTACACAATTGATGATAGTTTTTTGAAGGCCTAGCATTCCCCACAGAAACCACTGTAAATTCCTCTTGATCTGACCGTGATTTTAACCCTGAAAGGAGCTTATGTTTCTCATTTTCAATGGGTGGGTGGACAATTTCACATGGCAAAGAACCTATGTGTGGTTCACACCATCGATATGCAAGATCACTCACCGAAATGCATCCGTTTATCGTTCTATTTGTTATCGGTTTGAGCATTTTCCATAAATATCTAGTTTTCCTATCACTCAAGGTATGGAACGTTTCATCTGCTATCAAAAATACTGCATGGGACCTCCTATCTTTTATATTATTATAAACAAGCACAGTTTGCAACACCGAAGACCCCTCTGCAACTACTATTTCATACCCTCTATTTAGTTTGAGACCAGTCTCTATACGTCTAATAATCCCATTTCTGCCCTTATTGCCACTTCCACCCCCTTCAAAGTGCTCATACTCGCAATTTACGGAGTCTCCAAACACCTTATGAGCGTAGTGGGGCATTTCTCCCTGATAAACCATGCACACTCGCCACATAATCGTAATAACTTTTTACCTATCCGCCAAAGCTCTTCCGACGTAATCAAATTTCTAGACTAATGAAAAATAACCTCGCATCTAGCCTCTCCCAAACTCCATTTACACATTTCATTGAAAAATGGTGTGCCGAAATCTCCCTTATTCTCATATTTCTATTTATGTTTTGGACTCGAATGAGGGCATACCCTTCTTATTTTTTCAATGATCAGATATATCTAGCTGGAAACGACCCCTGGTATCACCTTCGAACGGTAACCTACACTATCCACCATTGGCCATTTACCATGCCCTTCGACCCTTGGACAAATTTCCCTTATGGAACTCAAGTCGGCCAATTTGGAACTTTATATGACCAAATTGTGGCAACATTTGCATTAATTATTGGAGCGGGAAGCCCATCTGCCGAGCTAATCATGAAAATACTCATTGTCACTCCTGCACTTATTGGCTCTTTGACCATATTCCCTACCTACTTTATAGCCAAACATTTTGGAGGAAAAAGTGGGGGAATTTTCGCCGCGCTGTTATTGGCGTTATTACCCGGAGTATTTTTCCAACGGGGAATAGCAGGCTTTTCAGACCATCACATCGCAGAGGTATTTTTCCAAACTATTGCAATATTGACTTTGTTATTTGCAATCGCCATTTTTCTCGAAGAAAAACCCGTGTGGGAATTGGTGGGGGCAAAAGACTTTCCCAACTTAAAGAAATCTTTAACCTGGGGCGGATTGGTTGGACTGACAACTTTACTTTATCTTTTGGTATGGCCTCCTGGATTACTTTTACTGGGAATTTTCGCCATATTTTTCTTCATCAGATCAAATATAGACCACCTCTCTGGAAATAGTCCAGAGTATATAGCATTCCTCGGCGTGATTAGTATGGCTTTTGTAGGTTTATTACTCCTCCTTTTTGTAGATGTACCCTACCCTGCAGAACTTAGTTCGGGATTAAATTTCCGAGTCACTAGCATCTCCCTTTTACACCCTCTAATTGCCCTCTCCATAGCGATAGGGTGTGCATTTCTTGCATGGTTATCTAGATTTTTCTCCAACAATAACCTCCCTCGATGGGGATATCCGATTCTCCTTCTTGTCATATTGTCATTTACAACTCTTATTCTCTATCTAATTTTCCCCGATGTATTTGGAATCTTAAGAAGAAATCTAATCCGAACTTTCGGGTTTAATATTTCTGCAGGAACCAGAACGATCTCCGAAGCCATGTCGTTTTTATCACTCGCCGATGCCACTCTCGGTATTAGTTGGATCGACGTAATCCGTCAAGAATATGGTTATGCCTTTTTCATGGCATTTCTTGCTCCATTCTTCATCGTGAAGAATTATTTAAGTGAGAAAAAATACGAATCCGGCATTTTACTTTTGATCATTTGGTCCATTCTGATTGGGGCTGCAGCTTTCACTCAAGGTAGGTTCAATTATTATCTAGCAATCCCTGTTGTAGTGTTAAACGCATATGTATTGAAATGCATCTTCCAACAATTCAATATAGGCAAACTTCGGTCCATAAGGCCGTATCAATTTGGAGTCATTCTCGTAGTTTTTCTTGTGGTACTTTTCCCCTTGGCAATCCCCATTCAAGTAGGAACTGATGGCACCACGCCAATCAATACTTACACGGTTTTCGACATCACTGAGACCATCCCTCTCAATGAAGTATCAAATTGGGACCCTGCACTTCAATGGATGAGAACTGAAACACCAATTGTGGGAAACTATGGTGGTTCAAACAATCCCCTTGACTATTATGGAACTGTGGAATCTAATCGTCTGGGGGACAATGCCGCAGGCGATTTTGCATATCCCGATGGAACCTATGGTGTAATGTCCTGGTGGGACTATGGACATTGGATAACCTTAAGGGCCGAGCGGATTCCTGTTTCCAACCCCTTCCAAGAGGGTGCGGTAGTTTCAGCAAACTATCTACTCTCCCAAAGCGAATCCGAATCTGAGGATGTCCTTTCCGACCTTGATGAGGGATCTGGAGTTCGCTATATCGCTTTAGATTGGCAAATGGTATCTTCTGGAGTAAAACTGCATGGACCCGCTACCTTCAAAGAAGGAGTCTCCGTTCGAGATTACCAAAACTATCTATTTGAAGAGGTCCCTGTAAGTTCTGGAGGTGGGTATCAGCTACGTCATATTCTTCACCCCTCTTCTTATTACAACTCCCAAATGGTTCGGCTTTACCACTACCATGGAAGTTCCATAGCTCCAACACCTCTTGTCATTGATTGGGATATCGTACCCGGACTTGACCCTGAATACTATAAACTGTCCCAAACCCGGCCTGGGGATCCTGATATGTTCCTAGTTTTCGAAACAATCGAAGAGGCTCAGAGTTTCACTCAAGAAAATCCCACTTCCCAGCTAGGTGGAATTGGAACATTTTCAACAGAATCTGTCCCCGCACTTGAGCACTACAGGCTAGTTTATGCCACACCAAATGTGGTTCAGATTTCACCTTATTATGTGCATACTCCCTCTTCCTGGGTTAAAATTTTCGAGCGCGTTCCTGGTGCAACCATTACTGGGACCGCGCCACCTAACACTTCCATTTCTGCAATAGTGGCCATGCACGTTCCTACAACAAATTCCACGTTTCATTATGCCCAACATACTACCTCTGATTCTTCTGGAAAATTCACGATGACCGTTCCATATTCCACGATAGGATATGATGAACTTGGGCCCGAAAATGGTTATACCAATGTCGATGTACGCGCTGCGGGCCCTTATTATATCACCACTGAATTCCAAACCCATGAAGGCACTATTCATGTACCCGATTCCTCTGTAAATGGCCTCGGGCCCGAACTCACTATCGATTTGAAAGAAAATTTCTGGGAACTATGCAATTGCGTCTGGGACGATTCTATTGGTATAATCAAGCCTAAGGAAAATACACCATGAAAGAATCACTAAAAGAAGCACTTCATATCTACGTGAAAGGAATTTTCATGGGAACTGCAAATATAGTCCCCGGACTATCTGGAGGGACAATTGCACTTATAATCGGTATATACGATCGTCTTTTATCTAGTATCTCTGCATTCAACCTATCCCTTTTATCTAACTTAATCCATTCAAGAAATCCTTCTTCAAAATCCAATTTTCAGAACTCCATCCGCGAACTGGACCTATTCTTTTTAGCACCTTTATCAATTGGGATAGTAACTGCTATAGTGATCCTTTCCAATCTCATTTCATTTGTATTTGTACATTTTCGTGCTTCTGCAAATTCATTTTTCATAGGCATTTTGGTCATGTCACTAATCCTACTTTATAATGAAGTTAGATTGGATTCCATTTTTAGGATTGTATCAACAATACTTGCATTTTCTATTTCCTTTTTCTTATCTGGAAACATTTCTGCCATCCAAACTTCCCCTGGACTTTTTTATATTTTTATCTCTGGTGTGTTGGTCAGTCTCGCCATGCTACTACCTGGAATTTCCGGAGCGGCTCTACTTTACATTATCGGATTTTATGAGTTCTTGCTTACAACTCTAAATGAGTTCTTATTTTCCTTACCCGCATTATTTGATGGAGATTATCACACTATCTTAAAATCATCATTGATTCTTTTTGTGTTTGGTTTTGGATTCTTTATCGGACTGATCAACTCTGCAAAATTTGTAAAACTTGCCTTAACTCGAGATCGAGCAACGACCATGTCTGTTCTAATTGCATTAATGGTGGGCTCTTTTAGATTTCCAATTTCTGAAATAGTCAACAACATTCCATCCTCAAACTTCAGCTCAATTCTCCTGATTTTATTTTCTTTTTTAGTGGGGATATTTGTACCTTATACATTATCCCGAGTATATAATTCTTCTACTTGATTAGATTTTTCTCGAGACTTTCCAATCGATAGGCTCATTTTTTTGTATTGTCAGTCTCAATCAATGAACCCCCCTCTTGCCATCGATATAGATGGCACAATGTCTCGAGAAGACCGTTCCATTGAGGGCCGTATTTTTGACGCTCTGAGAAGTTGGAATGGAACTATTGTAGTCGCAACAGGAAAAGCAGTACCCTACCCAATCGCACTCTGTGACTACATAGGCATAGATATATTGGTTGTTGCAGAGAATGGAGGAATCATAGTTCACAACGATGATCTCATTCCTACTTATGATCTCTCCGCACTCCATAAGTTTGATAAAGCTTTCCGTGGGGATGGACACGACTATGGTTGGCCAGGATCTGATCTGGTAAATCGATGGAGACAAACAGAAATAGCAGCCTCACACAGCGTCTCTTTAGACCTTCTCAAAAGATATGCTAGCCAATTCGACCTGAATGTAGTAGATAGCAATTACGCCTATCACATTAGCCCATCTGGTGTGGATAAAGGGGCAGGGTTACGCGCCATTTCCAAACGAATTGGACTTGATCCAATGGATTTCGTTTCCATCGGAGATTCTGAAAATGACATCCCTTTATTCCTTGCAACCGGAAATTCATATGCAGTTTCAAATGCTCCTCTATCTGTCCAAAAGATGGCAAATAATGTGACCACTTTACCATCTGCATCGGGATTGTTAGAAGTTCTCTCTTCTTTAACAAACGATTAAATTTCTTTTTCTCTTTCGTTCACAAACTCATCTCTCCACTTTTTAAACATTTCATCGGTCCAATCTTCTTCAAATCTCTCAATACATGGAATTTCATAAGGAATCAGGCTCTTTATTCTTGAAATCATTTCTTCAAACATTTCATCTGAAGTTTTAATTATAAGTATGGATTCCTCTTCATTTTGAATTTCGCCATCCCACTCATATATCGAACTGCATTCTATTATATTCACACAAGCAGCGAGGCGCAACTCAACAATTTTATATGCTATTTCTTCAGATAATCCTCTTGGAACTGTTACATACCCCGTCGGCATTATACTACTTCTATGATTGATTTGTGAGTTCCTGTTATGTCCCATTCATGCATACAGAACTTCTCGCCTACCATCTCTTTGCCATTTATCTCTCTAATTTCCCAATTACTAGTCTCCCCATCCCATTCCTCCACCCTCTCGCATAAAATACATTTGCGATCTGTTGGTGGACATAAACGAACCTCCTCGGACATACTCTTTCACGTTGATCTCTGTAGTATTTAAATAGATCTACAAATTCGATACATGTAACCCAGCGAACGTACAATCAACCCTATGACTTCTGGAACCCCTATAGGTTCTATTAAACTTCTTGGAACTTCTCATGTTTCAAAAGATAGTGTGGATCTAGTTACTCACACGATTGAAACTGATCTCCCCGATGTAGTCGCAGTTGAATTAGATACTCTTAGATACAAGCAACTTTGCGATGATTTCCCCGATGAATTAGCCCCAAACAAATTCCTAAATAACAAAGCAGTTTTCCAATTTTTAGCATATTGGTTACTCTCCACAATCCAGAAAAAAATAGCAAAACATTTCGGCGTTACCCCCGGTGCGGACATGAAGGCGGCAATAGATGTGGCGAGAGAGAATCAAATTAATTTGGCCCTGGTGGATCGAGATATCCAAATAACGATAAATCGATTCTGGAATAGCATTTCTCCATTACAAAAAATAAAATTAGTTTGGGAACTCATATTTAGCATCACGAGTTTCAATTCTTTCCTTACTTCAAATGAGTATGACCCCTCTACTGCGGAAGATACTGATATAGTAACTGCCATGATAGCTGAATTCCGTAAATTTTCCCCCCGCGGAGCACAGGCACTCATCGACGAACGAGATGCATATATTGCCCATCAACTACTAAAAATAGCCTCTGTAGAGACGAATATAGTGGCAGTAGTGGGGGCTGGTCATGTTTCTGGAATTGAACAGTATCTTTCGCATCCTGAGAATCTCCCGCCTCTTGATTCTTTAACTCAACTTTCACATAAAACCCGTTTTCCCATTTTCAAACTCATCGGATATCTCATAGCGTTGGCATTCATTTCCTTTTTCATTTTACTGGTCATGGCAGGGGTACAAAATATGTTTCTACTCCGACTCTTCTTTTCCTGGGTTTTGTTTAATGCCATTTTCGCTTTCACCTTCGCCAAACTTGCTGGTGCGCACTGGTCTAGTGCAGCCGTTGGTGGACTAGTCGCTTGGGCAACTAGTCTCAACCCTTTATTGGCCCCTGGGTGGTTCGCGGGATATATTGAACTAAAATACCTTTCAATTTCAACATCAGACCTTGAAAAACTAAATGACCTATTTGACAATAAAGACGCATCAACTTCATCTCTTTTGTCTAGTTTATATGATGTACCCTTATTCAAATTGATTATGATAGTCGCAATGACTAATATAGGAAGTATTATCGCTAGTTTTCTATTTCCCTTTATAATTATCCCCCTCATCGCCCCTGATATTGGCGGCATATCCGCCCTGTTCGACGCACTTTTACAAGGGGTGGAGAATATTCTTGATATCCTTATATCAATCCTTTAAAGTCTTTGAAACCTTGGATATCTACACCTTCTTCTGTAATCACTGATAAATAAATTCCATCCCCACTAGCCGCATCTCTTTGGCTAGCACTTTTAATCGCTTGTGCTGCAACAGAAGAAGCCTCTTTGTTGGTCATTCCCTCTTCATACTTGTCTTCAAGTACCCCATACGCCAACTGCATTCCACTACCTGTAGCAACATAATTATCTAGCATAACTGCTCCCCCTATGTCCAAACTGTATACTTGATTCCCTTCTTTATCCACTCCTCCCAATATTGGAGATATTAAAAATACAGTCCAGTTGCTTCTAAGGAAATTTCCAGCCAATGTAGCAAGTGCTTTGATACTCATTTCCTTGCCTCTCCTCATTCCATATAGATTGGTTTCTGCCTTTAGCGAACGAATAAAAGCCTGAGCTCCCCCTACCGATCCACACATGGTCACTGCAGCATTTGGATGTACTTGTTCTACTTTTTGAACATCTTTACTTGCAATAAATCTGCCTCCCAAACTAGCTCTCATGTCCGTTGCCAATACCACACCTTCTGCGGTAGACAACCCAATTGTTGTCGTCCCCGTCTTTACAATTTCTTCCATTTCCTCTCGACCCATTTTTTGCTGAGGCACGTTCCCCAACTCGGGTCCATATGGATTTGAAAATAATTTTCTTCTTGTACTTATTCGAGAATCCGTATCAGAGGTAGTAGTCATCATCCCATGTTACTTGCCTCTATACATAAAGCCTCAACGCTTCGGACACAGAGTATTGCTATGCCATCCTCCTAATCTCCTCAAGAAACACTTATGTATTACTCCTGGTTATTATTTTTATGGAGTTGCCTACCCCCCAATCTCTCAAAAATCGAAGAATCGAGCTTGGATTAACTCAAAATGAACTTGGGATGCGAGCAGGAGTGTCTCAACCCTTGATAGCCAGAATAGAAGGAGGGGATGTCGACCCCCGATTATCAACACTCCGTAGGATCGTGAACGCTATGGATGAGAAATCTGGATCTCTGGTTCGTGCAGAGGTTTTAATGCACCAGGATGTTATCAGCGTATCTCCTGCAGACACAGTACAGGCCACCGTTAAGCGCATGCAGGACACTGGCTATTCTCAATTACCTGTAATTCAGGATGGATCTTCTGTCGGTTCTATTAGCGATTCTGACGTCATTCAGTCCCATGCAAAATATGCAGAAATAGGTGATTTATCTGTGAGCGAAATCATGGGGGAGAGTTTCCCAACTGTCAGTAAAAATTCCACCCTAGATGAAATTTCTAGTTTATTGTACCATTACAAAGCCATTGTTGTTATGGACTCTGGGACTACTGTTGGAATCATAACCCAAGCAGATGTAGCTGCATACCTCGGCACTGATACTTCTGTTTAATCAAACCTTTTCTCTGATAGTTTCTCCAACACCTGCCATCCAGTATAGCCCCTGCCTATGACTTAAATAACTGTTCAATTTTCTTTAAGGTATCTGCTTCACTTGATTTTTTATCGCCACGGACTGCGACTACTCGCGGAAATCTAAGTGCATATCCCGAAGAATAATTAGAAGAACGCTGGATTTCTTCGTATCCCACTTCCAGGACAATTCTTGGTGTTAATGTTACCATTTTTCCAGTTTGGTTTTCTATATATGGACGTAACAATTCGGTCATCGATTCTAACTCTGCATCTGTAATCCCCGTCCCCACTCTACCAACATTTTTATACACTATACCTGAATCATCCGCCGACGAAATAACCGCGAGTTCAAACGCTCCCAAAAAATTCGCCCGACGACCCTTCCCCCACTCTGCTCCCGTGATTACACAATCAAGGGTATCAACACTCGGTTTGCATTTTAACCAATTTTTCCCTCTCTTCCCCGGTGCATATAATGAATCTGGATTTTTCAACATAATCCCTTCAAACCCACTTTCCAAAAATTCTAATTCCATTTTCTTTATTTGCTCTGAATCATCGGTGAGAACAAGGGGGGAACTCCCCTTTTTTAAAATAGAAT
>CEUQ01171436.1_pt1 | contig 10818 bp, 10 predicted proteins | sample 361491 | NCBI WGS metagenome assembly CEUQ01 (sample SAMEA2622796, study PRJEB7988) | marine metagenome | biome: marine biome (ENVO:00000447); feature: marine epipelagic mixed layer (ENVO:xxxxxxxxx); material: "saline water (ENVO:00002010), including plankton (ENVO:xxxxxxxx)" | depth 120 m | reverse complement strand
AGGCACACAAGCCCGCTGACGCGTTGTGGACCCGGCTTCGATCCTGAGCCGAAGTGACAGCCAAGGCCCATATGGTCATGATGGCGTCATGAAACGGTTCGCTGCACGACTGGTGCGCCTTAAAGGCAACTCCTGCAGGAGATCCTGTTTCATGACCTTCAAGACGATGTTCGGACGCACTGCCTTCCTCGCGGCCGCGATGGCGTTTTCCCTGGCGACGGCATCGGAGGCCAGGGCAGCATGCGATGATCCTGCAGGCTTCGGGGTTGACTGGTCCGGGTGCGATAAATCTCCCCTGAATCTCTCTGGACACTCGGAAAACGCAAACGCGGAATCCACGGGAACAAGTGCAGATCAGGCGACGAATGAAGGCGGCCTTCAATTGACCTATCCCGGTGTATAAACCGACGAACTCGGCGCTCTCCCGGACATCGCGATTCTGTCCGGCGCGGACTTCTACATCGTGTATTTGAGAGACGCTGACCTAGGCGCGCGCGACCTGGCCGGACGGACGGATATGCGCAGAAGGGTCAAAGGGAGCTTGCAACTAAGCTTCAGGCATAACCGCCTGAGCGGATACCCTGACGTTACCTCGATCAGTTTCAGGGTGGCTGGCCCCCTGCCCCATTTATGCTGGCTTGAATCACGGAGCGCCTCAAGGAGGTGCTTGTGATGGATGATCTGTTTCTGCTGAGCGAGGCGCAGATGTGCCGGATTGCGCCGTTCTTCCTGTTGTCCCATGGCATCCGACGGGTTGACGACCGAAGGGTGATCAGCGGGATCTTTGCCGAACCGAGAGAAGGGCTATCCCGTCAGATTGCCCAGAACCTTGTCCATGGTTTCGGCCAGGAAGTCGGCCTCGGCGCGTGAGAAGGGCATGGGCGGGCGGATCTTCAGGGTGTTGTTGTGGATGCTGGCCCGGTTCATCAGGATGCCTTCGTGGCGCATCGCATTGGCGACCCGTTCGGCCAGCTCGGCATCGGACTCCTTCGTCTCCCGGTCCTTCACGAGCTCCGCCCCGAAGAACAGCCCCGATCCACGGACATCGCCGATCGCCTCGTACTTCTGGGCCAGCGTGCGCAGTCGGTCGACGGCATAGGCGCCGACGTCGTCGGCGTTCTCCCGCAGCTTCTCGTTCTCCAGCACGTCCAGTGTCGCTATCGCGGCCGCACAGGAGACCGGGTTGCCGCCAAAGGTGTTGAAGTAGCCGGTGGCTTTGCGGAAGGCTGCCAGCGTGTCGGGCGAGCTGACGACACAGCCCACGGGATGACCGTTGGCCATGGGTTTGCCCGTGGTCACGATCTCGGGCACGATGCCGATCTTCTCGTGGCCCCACATGTGGGTGCCCGTGCGGCCGAAGCCCGGCTGGACCTCGTCGGCGATGACAATCCCGCCCGCGTCCCGGACGGCCTTCACGGCCCGGTCCAGGAAGCCGCTCGGCAGGGTCGGGAAACCCTCGTTGGCGAAGTAAGGGCACAGGATCAAGCAGGCCACGCCATGGCCTGCCGCGTTCAGCTCGGCAACAGCCTGTTCGACATGGGCCGCAAAGGCTTCGGCGAAGTCTTCGCCGGTGTCCTCGCCCAGGGGCCGGTAGCTGTCGGGTGCGGGCACAAATCGTACGAAATCAGCGCGCCCACCGATCGGCTCGCGGCCGCGTGTGAGCTGGGACACCAGCCAGGTGTTGCCGTGATAGGTGTTGTCGGTGGCGATGATACCCATGTTGCCGGTTGCCGCCTGGGCCATGCGCAGCGCGATGTCGTTCGCCTCGCTGCCGGTGCACGTCATGATCGCGGTTGAAAGATCGTCACCCAGATGCCCGGTCAGCCGCTCGACATAGGCCAGGATCGTCTCATGCAAATAGCGCGTGTGGGTGTTGAGCGTGGCCGCCTGCTTTGCGATGGCCTCGGCAACATGGGGATGGCAGTGCCCGACATGGGGCACGTTGTTATAGCAATCGAGATATTTGCGACCGTCAGCATCCCACAGCCAGACACCTTCACCCTTCACCAGGTGAACCGGCTCGTCATAGAAGGTCGGCAGGTTCGGCCCCAAGAGTTCGGCGCGGCGTTCAACCAGTGTTGCGACCTCCTGCGGCATGACACATCTCCCCTTTGCGTTCGGGAGCACCCTAGCGCGGGCTCACCGCCGCCGCCATGGGATCAGTCGGGCCAGCGACGGTGCATCCAGAGCCATTGGCCGGGATGGGCACGGATCCAGTCCTCGAAGATGCCGTTGATGGCCAGGAGTGTGGCGCAGACATCGGTGTCCCTGTCGCCCGTCTTTTCGATCTCGACGGGCTTGAAGACGTGGACGGCAAAGTGCGCATCGGGCTGACGCAGCACACGGACGGGATAGAGCGGCACGTCATACTTCAGGGCCAGCTCGGCTAGGGCCGGCGCGGTCATGGCGTCACGGCCGAAGAACGGGATCGCCACGCCCTCGTTGAACTTCTGGTCGGCCAGGATGGCAATGGCGCCCTTGTTGCGGATGGCCGCCAGCAGGGCGCGGGCGCCTTCTCGTCCCTTCGGCACCCAGGTTCCGCCGCGCTTCTCGCGCCAGTGCTGGATGATCGCTTCGGAATAGGGGTTGCTCGCCTCGCGATAGACCAGGGTGAGCGGCACACCCTTCTGGGTCGCCAGCAGGGTCGGGATCTCGAAGTTGCCGAAATGGGCGTTGAAATAGATCGCCGGGTAGGTGATCGCGTCGAGGTCCATGTCCGAGGTCACCGTGACCCGGGCGCCGCCGTAGACGTCGATCTCGTGCAGGAACGGCATTTCACCCATGTAGCGGCCGATCGTGTCCCACATCTCGTCGATGATGGCGTCGACTTCTTCGGCCGACTGTTCCGGCATGGCCGCGGTGATGTTGCGCCGGGCGATGCGGTTCTTGCCGCTCGCGAACCGGCCAACCAGACGGCCCATCCAGCCGCCGAGCGCCGAGGCCTTCTCGATCCCCAAAAGCCGGCACACCCACAGCAGAAGCCGGAGCAAGCCCGCTTCGCATCTGTGGCGCAGCGCCCTCACAATCCGTGGTGGGGCTTGAGCGGCAGCAGGAGGCCGTCCAGCGCCTCGGTGTCGTCGAAGACCAGATCGACCGCGACCGTCTCGACCAGCGGTCGCGTGTCGGCATCCAGACGCATCCAGTCCTTGCGTGTGGTGACAAGGCGGGCGCCCAGGGTGTGGGCCTCTTCGAGCATGCCGGTGATTTCCATGGCGTTGTACACGTGGTGGTCCGGGAAGCTGCGAGACTTCAACACGACGGCCCCTAGCTCTTCCATGGTCTGGAAGAACTTGGCCGGCCGCGCGATCCCGGCAAAGGCGAAGATGGTCGCACCGTCAAAGGCCATGGCCTCGGGACGCGGCTGCAGCCGCCCGCTCAGCACCACACGCCCATCGCCTGCGCAGCGCTGTGCCAGACCATGGCTGTCTTCGCCGATCAACACAACGGCCCGCACCTTGGCCAGGGCATCGTCCAGGGTTTCGCGCAGCGGGCCTACCGGCATGACGTGCCCGTTGCCCAGGCCGGCCGGACCGTCGATCACAAGGAATGACAAGTCGCGGGCCAACGACGGGTTCTGCAGGCCGTCGTCCATGACCAGAATGTCGGCATCGTCGGCGAGCGCGCGGATCGCGCTGGCATTGCGGTCTCCGCCGACCCAGACCGTGGCGTGGCGCGCCAGCAGCAAGGCTTCATCACCCACGTCGTGGGCTGTGTGGATTTCGAGATCGACCTTGACCGGACCCTCGAGTTTGCCGCCGTAACCGCGCGTCAGAACATGCGGCCACCATCCCTGCGCCGAAAGCCGCTCCGCCAGAGCGATCGCGGTCGGTGTCTTGCCTGCGCCGCCTGCAGTGACATTGCCGACACAGATGACCGGCACGGGCATGTGCGCGGGCTTGTGTGTTGCCTGCCTGATGCGGGTCACTAGCGTCCAGATCGCTGCAAACGGACGCAGAAGCTGAATGATCGCACCATGACCATCCCAGAAATCCGGCCGCATGATCATTGCGACTCCAGAACCGGGGCCAGCGCGTCCAGCGTGGCATCCAGAATGCCGGCCGCATCGGCCTGGGCTTTCGCACGGGCCTTGCCGCCGATGGTCTCCAGCGCTTCGGACTGGCCGACCAGCTTGCCAACCAGCGTGGCCAGCGTTTCCTCGTTGGCAACCTGCACCGCTCCTCCGGCGGTCAGCAATCCTTCGGCCGCCTGGGTGAAGTTCTCCATATGCGGTCCGAACAGAACGGCGCGGCTGAGCAGAGCGGGCTCGCGCGGGTTGTGACCGCCTTCATGCAGCAGAGACTTGCCAACGAAAACCGGATTGCCCAGCTGCAGGTAGAGCCCCATCTCGCCCATGCTGTCGCCCAGAAAGACGTCGGCGCTGGGTCCGGGCAACTCGTTGCGTGAGCGCCGCACAACACCCAGGCCACGGTCGGACAGCTCGGTTTCGATGGCGTCACCCCGGTCGGCATGGCGCGGCACGATCACGGTCAGCAGACCCGGCACACGGGGCGCAAGACGGCGATGGACCTCGCCCGCCACGATTTCCTCGCCCTGGTGTGTGCTCACGGCCGTCCAGACGGGCCGGTTGCCGATGGCCTCGCGAACGCGCGCCAGGGCGTCACTGTCGGTAGAAAGCGGTGTGGCGACAGCCTTGAGATCGCCGGCCATTGTGACGTTGCGTGCGCCCAGAGCGGTCAGGCGCGCGCCGTCGGCCTCGCTCTGGGCCAGCACGACATCAAAGCCGCCGACCATGGTGCGCGCCAGCGATGGCAGCCGACGCCAGCGGGCAAAGGATCGGGGTGACATGCGGCCATTGACCAAAGCGGTCGGAATGCCGCGTCGCTGGGTCTCGGCCAGCAGGTTGGGCCACAGCTCGGATTCGACCCAAAGTGCGGCGTCGGGGCGCCAGCGATCCAGGAAGCGTGCCACCGCACGGGGGCCGTCGAGCGGGGCATACTGGTGAAAGCAGCCATCGGGTAGGCGGCGCGCCATGATTCCGGCCGAGGTCGTTGTCCCGGTCGTCACCATGACCGTGGCGCCGGTCGCAAGGTGCAGCCGTTCGATGACAGGCAGAACCGAGAGGGATTCGCCGACACTGGCGGCATGGACCCAGACCAGCCGGCCTTCAGGTCTGGCGCCGGTGCCGCGTCCCAGCTTCTCGTGAAGCCGTGATTCGTCTTCCTTGCCGCGCCACAGTCGCGCCTGAAGAAGCAGTGGCGCTGCCGGTTCGGCGAGGGTCGTCAGGGCACGGTAGAGCCCAGCCATCATCCCTGATCTCCGGTGCGCAGCATCAGGCGTCGGCTGCTGCGGGGAAGGACAGAGGCTCGTGGCCGCCCTGCAGGCTGCGCAGATGGGCGTAAAGGCCGCCGCGCGCGCTGAGCTCGGCGTGGCTGCCGGATTCCACTACCTCACCGTCGTTCATGACGTGGATGACATCGGCATCGGCGATGGTCGAAAGGCGGTGAGCGACGACCAGGGTGGTCCGGCCTTCGGCCAGCCGCGACAGGGCCGCCTGGACCTGCCGTTCACTTTCGGAATCAAGCGCGCTGGTCGCCTCGTCGAGCAGCAGGATCGGTGCGTCACGCAGGATGGCGCGGGCGATGGAGATGCGCTGGCGCTGCCCGCCCGAGACCTTGATCCCGGATTCACCGACCACTGTGTCGTAGCCCTGTGGCATGTCCATGATGAAGTCGTGGGCGGCGGCATCGCGCGCGGCATCCTCGATCTCGGCCTGGCTCGCATCCATGCGGCCATAGGCAATGTTAGCCCCGATCGTGTCGTTGAACAGTGCGACCTCCTGGCTGACGATCGCGATGTTCGCGCGCAGGCTTTCCAGCGTCACATCACGCACATCGGTCCCGTCGATCCGCACCGCGCCGTCGCCGACGTCATAGAAGCGCGGAATCAGGTTCAGCACGGTCGACTTGCCCGCGCCCGACGGGCCCACCAGCGCTGCGGTCTTGCCGGCCGGAACCTCGATCGAGACCCCGTTCAGCGCGGTAACCTCGCCGTAGGTGAAGCTGACGTTCTCCAGCGTCACCGAGGCCTGCGTCACCTTGAGCGCACCGACATCGGGCCGGTTGGTGATGGTGGGTTCGATATCGATCAGATCGAACACCCGTTGGGCCGCGGCCAGGCCCTCCTGAAGGTGGTTGTTGAGCTTGGCAAAGTTTTTGAGCGGCTGGTAGGCCAGCAACAGCGCGGTGATGAAGCTGAAGAAGGCGCCCGCGGTGGTCTCGCCCGCGATCACCTGGCCGCCGCCGTAGACGATGATCGTGGCAATCGCGACACCTGCTAGCATCTCCATGATCGGTGAGATCGCCGCCTTGGCTCGCATGGTCTTGAAGATGCGCAGGAACAGTGCGTCGATCCGCGTGCGCGCCCGTTCGGTCTCGTGGTCTTCCTGGCCGTAGGCCTTGATGTGGCGGATGCCTCGGAAGGTCTCCGACATGAAGCCGGTGACCTGCTCCAGCTCGGCCCAGGCCAGGCTGGCCCGCTTCCGGACCTTCCGTCCGATGGCCGAGACCGGAAAGAAGGCCAGCGGGAAGACGAAGAAGGCGATCAGAGCCAGCGTCCAGTCCTGGTAGAACATCAGCGTGACCAGGAAGATCAGAGTCAGGATGTCCTTGGCCATGGCGGTCAGAGTGTTGGCCACGGCATCGCGCATCAGGTCGACATTGTTCATGCAACCGGCGATCAGTTCGCCGGTCGACGCACCGTGGAAAAATGCGAGATCGGCGCGCAGCAGGCTTTCGAACACACGCTGACGTATGTCAGCCACGATCCGCATCGAGACCTGGGCCATGATCACGGTCTGGGCGTAGTCCGCCATGCCCTTGATGGCAAACACGGCCAGCACGGCGATGGTGATCGCCATGAGCCGGCTGTGGTCCTTTTCGATGAAGACCTCGTCCAGGATCGGCTGGACCAGCCAGGCATAGGCCGCTGTCGTGGCTGCCACGAGCCCCATGAACACCACGGCCAGCAGCATCTGCGGGATGTAGCGCCTGATATGTTCACGCAACAGCCGCCCGACAATGACCTTCGTCGGCAGATGTGTGGTGCCGGATTGGTTCATGTTCATTCCACCGGATTGTCATCCGGTTGCCGTTCAAGTGCCTGTTATAGCGCAGTTTTGCCCGGATCGGAATCACCCGGCCCTGGGTTGGGACAGCAGGGCTGTCAGTCGATTCGGGTCACCACATCGACCAGGGCGGCGTGGAGCCCAGGGTTGGCGGCAATCAGGGAGGTCTGGCGCGCGCTGGCTCCGTTGTAGCGGTAGCCCGTTCCCGCGCGGTCGGTAGCCAGGCCACCGGCTTCTTCGACAATCAGATCGGCGGCCGCGAGATCCCAGTCACTTTTGGGGCCGAGCGACAGGGTTGCGTCGTAATCTCCGCAGGCGACCAGCGCCATGCGATAGGCCACCGAGTTCACGGCATCGTAGCTTTCCGGTTTCACGTTCATGGCTTCGATCGTGCGTTTGATCATCCGTGCGCTGGCCAAAAGGCGGGCGCCGTCAAAGCCGTCACGGTCGGAAACGGAGATCGTCACACCGTTGCGTCGGGCGCCGCCGCACAGGGTTGCCTCGAAAAACTCATCGGTGGCCGGGTTGAAGACACAGCCCGAGACCGGACGGCCGTCGGCCACGAGTGCTGCGGCCACGGTGAACTCCGGGCGTTCCTCCAGAAAGGCGCGGGTTCCGTCGATCGGATCGATGATCCACAGCACCGGCTGGTTGAGCCGGGTGTCGTTGTCTTCCGTTTCTTCCGAAAGCCAGCCGTAGTCAGGTCGCTGCCCGGTCAGGCGCTCCTTGAGCAGCGCATCGACCGCGAGGTCGGCCTCGCTGACGGGATCGCCCTTGCCCTTGGTCCACTGCTCGGGTTTGGCCCGGAAGTAGGACAGTGCCAGGGCACCGGCTTCCACAACAGCCTCACGCAGCAGCGCGTGATCGGCTGCCAGATCAAAGGTGGTCATGCCGGGCTCAGGTTCCCGCGACCGTCAGGCCGTCGATACGCACGCTGGGTGTGACGGTGCTGAACAGGAACTCGAGATCGTTGGCTGGCACCAGATTGGCATACATGTCCTTGAGGTTGCCGGCGATGGTGACCTCGTTGACCGCATGGGTCAGCTCACCGTTCTCTATCCGGAAGCCGCCAGCGCCACGACTGTAGTCGCCGGTCACCCCGTTCACGCCGAACCCGATCAGGAAGGTGATGTAAAGCCCGTCCTCGATGTCAGCCATCAGCTCCTCGGGGCTTTGCGTGCCGGGCTCGAGCCACAGGTTCGAGGGGCCAGGCGAGGGCTGTCCCGATGTGCTGCGTGTCGCGTGGCCGGTGGGTTCCAGCTCCAACTGGCGCGCCGATCGGCAGTCCAGCAGCCAGGTGGTCAGCCTGCCGTCGTCGATCAGGCGGTGCGGTCGGGCTGCAAGGCCCTCGCCGTCGAAGGGGCGCGAGCGCAGGCCGCGTGGCTTGTGCGGGTCTTCGGTCAGCACGATACCCGGTGCGAAGACTGCCTCGCCCATGCTGTCTTTGAGGAAGCTGGTCCCGCGTGTGATCGCGGGCCCGGAGATGGCGTCGATGAAATGGCCAACGAGGCTGCGGGCGTTGCGGTTGTCGAACACCACCGGCATCGGCCTGGTCGCGAGCTTCTGCGGATTGAGCTTGCGCACGGCCCGCAGGCCGGCTTCCCGTCCGATCTCGGAAGGCGACGGCAGATCGGCGCGGTAACGGCTGATGCGATACTCGCCGTCGCGCTCCATGCCCAGGCCTTCACCAGCAATGGCCGAGGCCGCAATCGACGATGAGGTGCCGGAGTAGCTCCCGGAAAAGCCGTTTGAGGCCGCCATGGCCGAGGTGATGCGATGCCAGGACGACGACGCTCCTTCGGAGTTCGAGACACCTTGAACCGCGCGGGCCGCGTCTTCCGCCTCGGCGGCACTCGCCATCATGGCCTCGGGCTCGGGTTCGTCGTTGGCGTCGAGATCGAGGTCGGGCCGCTCTGATGTCAGCAGCGCGGGGTCTGCCAGCCCGGCAAAGGGGTCCTCGGGCGCGATCCTTGCCATGGCGACCGCGCGCTCGACCAGCTCCGTGACGGTCTCGTCGCTCGGGTCCGTGGTCGAGACCACGGCTTGGCGCTGCCCGACAAAAACACGCAGACCCATGTCGTTTGATTCGGAACGCTCCAGCTCTTCCATCTCGCCCATGCGCCAGTTGACGCTGAGGGAGGTGTCGCGGAACGCGGTGGCATCGGCGCTGTCGGCGCCGGCCTTGATCGCGCGGTCGACCATGCCGCCGGCAAGATCGAGAGGGGATGTGCTGTTTGTCATGCTCCGGGACATAAACCATTCCTGCGCGCCGGGGAACCGGGCAGGGCGGCTGCACAAGTCCTGTTGATCAGCACCCGTCCGTAGAGAATCTGAAGTATCTGATCGTTACTTTTCTGTTTTCGAATATGGAATAGGATAAATTTTAGAACAAAACACGAAAATAGAGAGTGCCATGATCCCGTTGTTGTTCCCGTTTGTGTTTCCAAGGACCACAATCCGCTGCTTGCCTTGCATTGCTGTGGTCATCGTGCTGGCAGCCTGTGCTGCCGTGCTGCCCTGCCGCCGGAACCTCAGAAGGTGGTGGCCCATGTCGTCCGTTTCCCGGACTTCACTGCCTATCCCGAGAACGCCAGCTTTGCCGCCGTGCCGCTGGAGCACCAGACCGCCAGTGCGGCGTTTAATCAGTACCGGCGCGAGATTTCAGAACTTCTGGTTGTCCAGGGGCTCGTGTCCGCCAACGATGAGGCCGAGGCCGATTTCCTGGTCACACTCGACTACGGTCTGCGGTTCCGTGACGAAACCGAACTCGTCGAGGAGTACGGCGTGATCGTGTCGTCCCAATGGGCCACCTTCACGGAAACCCACTACAACAATTACGCTGGTCTCTACGAGCCCTACGAGACCACCGAGTACATACCCTCGGTCACCGATGTGAAGGGCTATCACACCGAAACCAACACCTGGTACGACCGTTATCTTGTGCTGCGCATGTTCGACCGTGTGCGGTCGACGCCCGAGACGCTCTATCCGGCCTACGAGGGCACCGTCACCAGCTCCGGTTCCACGCCCAGCTTCGTCGGTGTCAGCACCTGCCTTTTCCGCATGCTGTTCCGGAACTTCATGCGGCAGGGAACCGAAGACACGTCGATCCTGTCGGAAACCTGCATGCGGTGAACTGAGCAAGGAGGAAAGAGGAAATGAGGAATGAGAAAAGAGGCAATAAACAGGCCCTCGTTCCTCTTTCCTCACTCAGCCAAGCGGTTCGCCGCTGCGGTGATCGCCAGCAGGCTGGCCTGCACGATGTTCTTGTGCACGCCGACGCCGAACACCGTCTTGCCTTCGGTGTTGCGCGCCTCGACATAGGCCGCCGCCATGGCGTCGCTCCCCTGGCTGATGGCGTGTTCGTGGTAATCGACCACGGTCATGTCGACACCGACCTCCTGCTTCAGCGCATCGATGTAGGAATCGATCGGGCCGTTGCCAGTGCCGTGGATCTCCCGGGCCTCGCCGTCGATCGTGACATCGGCGGTCATGCGCCGCAGCTCGCTTGCGTGGGTGTCGGGCACCGTGCGGTAGGTCACGAAGCCGATCCGGCCCTCGGGCTCGACATAGGTCGCCTGGAAGGCGGCCCGGATGTCTTCGCTGGAGAGCTCGCTTTCGGTGTCATCGGTCTGCTTCTGCACGACCTGGCTGAAGTCGATCTGCAGCCGCCGGGGCAGGGAAAAGCCGTGGTCCTGCTCCATGATCCAGGCCACGCCGCCCTTGCCGGACTG
>CEUQ01048754.1_pt1 | contig 10845 bp, 10 predicted proteins | sample 361491 | NCBI WGS metagenome assembly CEUQ01 (sample SAMEA2622796, study PRJEB7988) | marine metagenome | biome: marine biome (ENVO:00000447); feature: marine epipelagic mixed layer (ENVO:xxxxxxxxx); material: "saline water (ENVO:00002010), including plankton (ENVO:xxxxxxxx)" | depth 120 m | reverse complement strand
CGATGACGGGTGAGTTAACTCTGACAGGCCGTGTACTTCCGATCGGTGGTGTGAAGGAAAAGGTACTCGGCGCGGTCCGGGCTGGGATTAGCGAGATCATTGTTCCGATCGATAATGAGGCCGATCTCGATGATATACCTCCTGATGTGCGTGAGGTTGTGACGTTCCATCTGGCTGAGACGCTAGACGACGTGATCGCAATTGCTCTGTCGGACGGGCAAAGCCGGCGGACTAGTAGAACGTCATCCGGAGCCCGGAAGCCCGCGAAGAAAAAGGCGAGTGCAGGAAAAAAGACAGCCAAGAAAAGAAAGGTCGCTAGAAAGCCCGCTGTTGCTGAGAGTCACGCCAGATAGCGGGCCGCTGTGTTTTAAAGCAGGTGATCATGACCGTGCGCGGGAGAGGCTTCGGCGAGTTGTTGGGAAGCGCCGCAGTGGAACCTGCGTTCTCCGACCTAGATCACTTCGATCGCGCCGGCTTGACCTCGGACCACACGACCAATAACCGCAGCCGTGCATGATGTTTTTGCTAGGCCGTCCCCAACGTCCTTGAGTCTCTCTTCGGGAACTGACATCAAAAGACCACCCGACGTCTGAGCATCAGCCAAGAGGATCTTCGTCACTTCGTCTATCGAGGGCGAGAAATGCACGTCAGATGCTAGGTCTGCGAGGTTACGCTTCGATCCACCGGGTATATGACCAGCTTCTGCAAGCATCTTTGCTCCTGGTAACACCGGTACCGCATCGGCGTTCAGTTTCGCAGATGTTTTTGAGGCGCGCATAAGGCCTCGAAGGTGTCCTAAGAGCCCGAACCCTGTTACGTCCGTCGCTGCCGTGACCCCGTTAGAGACCATGATACTAGCGGCATCGGCGTTCAGTTGAGTCATGAAGTCGACGGCACTTTTGATGACACTTTCAGGGGCCTCACCGCTCTTTATTGCTGTCGCGATTACACCAGAACCGATCGGCTTGGTCAGTAACAGCGTATCTCCCGCCCTAGCCGAGGCGTTAGTCACCATTTGGGTAGGATCAACTTCACCGATTGCGACAAGTCCGTATTTTGGCTCGTTGTCGTCAATACTGTGTCCACCAAGAGTTGGCACCCCTACCGACGATGTCACGGCCGACGCCCCTCGAATTATTTCGTCCAGGATTCCCTCGGTCAGCAGATGTCGCGGAAATCCTACAAGATTTAGGACAAAAAGTGGTTTCGCGCCCATTGCGTATATGTCCGAGAGTGCGTTTGTGGCCGCTATGCGTCCGAAGTCGTATGGATCGTCAACTATGGGCGTAAAGAAGTCGGCGGTTACCACCAGTGCACGATCATCGGTGAGACGGTAAACGGCAGCGTCGTCCCCTGAGGTGTGCCCGACAAGAACGTTTGGGTCGTCGACTGGAAGCACGTGACGCAGAACTTGCGCCAACTCGGACATACCGAGTTTACACGCTCAACCGGCTCCATGACTGAGCTGGGACAGCCGGATCTCCGGTCTTTTATCCCGAGGCTGACTGGTCATGCGATCTCCTTGGTTGGCTTAAGTGTCGCTTCCGAAGCATAAAGTCTCTTGGAAACACGATGGCGTCCACGGGTAAGTAATGCGCCCAAGGCTCCAACAATAAATTAGACAGCTTGGTATAGAAGAAAGCGAATCACGTGAGCACACGAAAACACCGGTCACGAAATTCATTAGCAGAAGAGCTATCTCGCTCTGAGGCGGAGCTCAATCTTGGGAGGGCGTGTCTTCTGGTCGCTGCGGAGGAGTACTCACAACTTTCGGTAGCTCTTTACCTGGCGCGCCTTGACCAAATAGCGGAAGAGGTGAAAGACCGACTTGCTAACGAGACCGCTCCGCTCGTGATTCTCAATGATCTCTTGAAGACCCTTTACGAGCGAAGGCAGTATAGGGGCAACCGGACGGCCTACTACGACCCGAGGAACTCCTTTCTCAATGATGTACTAGATCGCGGCATGGGAATCCCACTCACGCTAGGGATCGTGCTATTGGAAATCGGATGGCGTCTCGACCTAGCCCTCGAGGGCGTAAATTTCCCAGGACACTTCCTTGTACGATATGTGGGCACTGAGGTGAGGTTGTTAATCGACCCATTTGATGGAGGAAGGATCAGCTTTGAGGATGAGGCGCAAGAACTCATCGACCAGGGCTATGGTGGGGCCGTCGCGATGCGAGAAAAATTCCTGCGGCCAGCGTCGAAGAAAGACATGCTAGCAAGACTCCTTACGAACTTAAAAGGGATTTACAGTAACATCGGTGACGATCGCCGCGCTCTAGGAGTTGTCGAGCGCCTGATGATGATTTCTCCAACTTCTCCACTAGAGAGTCGCTCAAGGGGCATATTGCTCGCTCGGCTGGGCAGACACACTGACGCTGCGAATCAACTTGAAGCCTATCTTCGGATCTCCCCATCTGCTAATGATTGGACACACGTACGGGAGCTTGTGAGAGAGCTTCGAAAAGGCCGATATGAGGAGGGGGAGAGGGTTTAAGATGACCAAGCCTGCAAAGATGAAGAGTGCTCTCTTGGCTGATCTTTTAGAGTTGGGCGGCGTGGTGACAGAGTACCATGGCAGAACTCTTATCCGTCACTTTGGAGATCCTTCCGGCGAATATGTTGCTGCGACAGAGGCGGCGGCTGTTTTCGATCGGAGTCACAGGGCTCGATTGACAGTATCTGGAAGATCCCCAGGCCAGATGCTCAGTGGTCTGCTGACCGGTCGAATACCTGAGGCGCCATCGAGTGACAACTCCGTTACCAATGGTACTGGAACGTATCATGCCGTTCTCACCGCTAAGGGAAAGATGATTTCTGACCTCTGGGCTTACCGGTTGGGGAATGAGGAGAGGGAGGTGTATCTGCTGGATGTGCCAGTTGCTGGCCTGTCCGGGTTACGAGAACATTTACAGAGATTTCTGCCACCGCGGTTGGCCACAGTTAATGACGTTTCGGCTGAGACCGCTGCGATCTCAGTAGTCGGGCCGGACTCGATTCTGATGCTTGCAAGGCTGGCTCTTGGCCGCAGTGTCGAGCAAGCCTCTCTAGATACGGCGGGTGAAGGTGCGTGGTTCTGTTCCGGCGCTCCAGAATCAAGCTCAGATTTTCCATCAGATGGAACAATGGTAGTCCGGACAGAGGAGGTCTGGCCCAATGCTTGGACTGTGTTCGGTCCCGCAGATGCGCTACGCGCGCTTTGGCTCGAGCTAGCGGCGGAGGGAGCGAAGCCTTCTGGCCTCGGTGTTTGGACCACCCTGCGTGTTGAGGCAGGAAGACCAGCCTTTGGCACTGATATGGATGAAAACACGTTACCACCCGAAGTTGGCCATGTTGCGAGGGCTATCGACCACACGAAGGGGTGCTATACGGGTCAAGAAGTCATAGTGCGTATCCGAGACCGGGGTCACGTGAACAAACATCTTCGCCTGCTGGACTTAGGTGACATGCCCGCGCCCCGCTGTGGCTCGGAGCTCATTGCGTCTGATGGGTCTGGCAAGGTTGTGGGAAACCTCACTTCGGTGGTTCAATCTCCTCGGGCCCAAGGTGTAGTTGCACTGGGGTACGTGAGGAGAGGAGTCAGCACCGTTTTCTTGGGCGATCGCTCAGTTGTGGTTGATGAGACCGAAGACTGAAATCAAATCTTCGGCTACTCTGTTTCGAGTCGCGATAGTGACCCCAATCTTCACTTAGACAGATTGAGCGAGACGGTCCGAGACGATTAAATGTCCGTGTTCCCGACCGTTTTCAATGAAGATTTTGTTTGCGTTATGGCCTGCAGCGATGACTCCAGCGATGTACAGTCCGGGGACATCAGTCATCATGTTGTTCTTGTTGTGACTGGGAATGCCCGTCTCTTTGTCGATTGATACGCCAAGCATGGCGAGTTGCTTTTGGTCCGATTGCCAGCCTGTCATTGCGACAACAAAGTCGTTTTGGATTTCCGTTTCAGCACCATTTTCTTCGGACCGTAAAATAACAGTCGACGGTTTGACTTCAGCCACTCTGTGTTTCCAGTACACTGGGATTTCACCGAGTTCCAGACGATTGTTGATGTCTGGCACGACCCATGGCTTTACGCCCCGATCTATAGTGTCCCCGAAGTGGACGAGACTGACGCGTACACCGTTCCGATACATTTCTAGAGCTGCCTCTACTGCAGAGTTTCCGGCACCGACGACAAGAACCTCCTGCTCGTAGTAGGGATAGGGCTCGTGATAGTAGTGTTTGACTTTTTCCAGTTCTTCCCCGGGGACATTTAGATAGTTCGGGGTCTGGAAACCACCGGTCGCGACCACAACGGCAGCGCTTTTATGATCATACACCGATCCATCGTTCTTACTAGTCTGGACCAAGAAATTGCCTTGCTCGCCAGAAATCGAGGTCACCTCTTCGTATTGGTGAACGTCCAGGCTCCAGTGTTGAACGACCTTTCGGTAGTACGCCAGGGCCTCACGACGGGTGGGCTTTGCATCTGGAATTGTGAACGGAACATCCCCTACCTCCAGCTTCGTAGCCGTGCTGAAGAAAGTCATGTAGTGCGGATAGCTCAGAAGTGAGTTCGTAATTGCTCCGCGCTCGAAAAGGGCACACCCAAGTCCGGCATTTGCGGCGGCGGCCCCGACGGCGATCCCGCATGGCCCGGCGCCTACTACAATCAAGTCATATCTGTCATTCATTGCATCACGTTACCCTTTCTCCAACATCTGTTCCAGCTTGTCAATAATTAGCAGAATTCGTCATGACAACAGCCGAGTCCGAAGCCCGAAAGGCCCTAAATCGACTGCGTCGTGCGCTTGAGAAAGCCCAACGAGAGATGGTTGAACTCGAAGGTGCACTCACGCACGCCGAGGGGACCGATTTCCCGTCTGATCTTTACGAAGGCATGAATCTATCCATCCGACAATTACTTGATTTTACTGACGACGAAGCGACACGGCTTCAGGAAAAGATTTTGCACTTGGGAGGACTTGAAGCAGGAAGGGTACGGAGAGGTTGATCGAGAGGCGCTACAGGTGCCTTCTAAAGGGCTCGGTTCCTTGAAAGTGACGCAGGCTCAGAGGGTACAGTGAGCCCTAAAAGCGATAGGTGTAGTTGAGTTTAATTGATACCCCTCGCGACAACGTGTTGTAACCGAGGGTATTGGGATCGAGTAGGTCGAGTAACTCCCTGCGCCAGTTTTGTGTGAACACGAAGTAGATGTCGTTGCCTGGTTTAACGATCCAGCGGAGGCGGGAGAAGAGGCCCACGATATTGGACTGATCATCGTACTGCAGTTGTCCTGTGATTGCGACCCATGGTGAGGGGTTCCAGTCGGTAGATATTTCGTACAGTGACGCCGTGAATTCACCACCGGGAAGTTGAACGTCGTTGTACTGAATGTTGGTCGAGAGGCTTATACCAGGATTTGGACGAAAGCTTAGGCGGCCGCCGTATTGCTGGCGGTTTCCATTCCAGAAGCCACCTATGGTTGCACCTCCGAACAGCGAGACCCGTCGGCGCCCAGCAGTTCGACCGAAAACCCGGTACTCCCAGATCGTATAGTCGCCTGGTATGATTGTTAGTTCTCCGCTTGGGGAGAACTCTCTGTCTAGGTACTCGTATGTCTGTGTTGCGGTAATGTCGAAACCGTCGCCGCTTTCGAGGTCTACTCCTAAAAGGTTGAATTGCCATTGCCGCTCAGCTGTGCCTCCTCGTCCTCTCAGGAGGTACGGATCCGCACCTGGAAAGGCTGAGCTTAGGCTAACCAGTTCACGGAATTGCACCGAAAAATCCAGCCGGCGCAGCCATGAGATTGACGGTGTCCGAGGTGCCCATCCGAACCGTGGCTCGATGCGCCGAAAATTGTTACGTGTGACGAAGCCGACGGCGGGGCTGTACCAGTCTCCGAATTGACGATATGAAACGTGTGCGGTCCAGATGTCATTGGGATAGTTAAGTCGCGCTCCGTGGGCACTGAGGTCGTCAACGCCGAGATCGATGCGCTGAGGGTCAGCCAGACCGCGTGGGTTGGAATTCCAAACGAAGAACGCTTCAAGTTCGAGATTTTTGTTGCTGAGAAAGTTTCGGGTTTTAAAATCGAGGTCGATACCTGCGGTATGCTGGTCGACCCCCTCTAGGTTTCCCGGGTCTTGAGTGGTCCTCCGGAGAGTGTAGATAGCCCCGATAGCTGACTGTTCCCACAGCTTTCTCCTAATCCGGGCGACAGTGAAGGCTTCACTGGGAACGGTGACATCCTGTTCGATAAACGTGTTGTAGTAATCCTGCTTTGCTGTGCCGATTTGATAAAACCCAACTTCGAACGCGCCCGCCTGCCCTGTGAGGCGGGTTCCATAATTGATTGGGATCTGTTGACCTTGAGTTAGCCCTATACGTCGAGAGAAGAACGGGGAGGGTCCGCTTCTGGGGGCGAAGCTGAAGACGCCTGAGCCCTCGAGGAAGAAATCGCGCCGCTCGGGTAGTCGAATGGGAAATCGTGTCAGGTTTACACGCCTCTGGTCACTTTCTACTTCTGCGAAGTCTGTGTTGACGCTTACTGAGGCGCGGAGGCTTGAGGTGAGGCTGTAATTGACATCCAACGAGATGTCACTAGGGTATGTAGTAGCATTGGGCGCAGTAGGATCGAGAGGATCTGCGGGAGTTACGTAGCGATAGTTTCCGATCGCCGATGGGACCGCCTCGAGCCCGAGCCCTTGTGACATACTGCGCAGGCCCTGCATGCGGCCGGCGAAGACTGGCTTGAATAGCCCTTCGTTTCTTCGCCACCCTCTCCATAGAACCTCCTCGTTCTTTCGTCGGATCGTTCGTTGGAAATTGATGCCCCACTCCGATTCGTCCGGGTCAAAGTTGAGTGTCCGGAATGGGATCTGGATTTCTGCAGACCAACCATCTGGGCGGGTGGCGGTCCTTGCTTCCCAGATACCGTCCCATGCTTTGTTGATGCCTCCGCCGCGACCGGCTCCACCACGTCCGCCACCTCCGGTGATGACCCCATCACCCATCAGGCCGGCCGCGTTGATTTCGAAGAAGTAGCCAGTACGTCCATCCAGAAATGTGTCCAGGATCCACATGAAACGGTCATCGGTTCCCAGCGATGCGTCACGTTCACGCTGGAATGCTAGGATCTGTTCCGGGTCGTCGTAGACTATTGCCCCTATGTACAGGTGGTCTTCGTCGAATACGACACGGATTTCAGTTGCCTCCGACGGTTCGTTGCCTTGAACTGGTTCCTGCTGCGTAAAGTCACTGATTGGCTTAGCACGCTGCCACGCGGCTTCGTCGATCCGTCCGTCGAGAGTGATTTCGAGGTTTCCAGATAATTCGAACGCCCGCAGTGGAGCACCTTCATCACTTGTTCTTGCAGAAGCGCTTGATTCCTCTTGCGCCTCAATTGTGGCTGGAAGAGAGAGTCCAACCATTAGCAGTGTTAGAAAACCTGTATGACCGACAGGCCGCGTCATGCGGGACTCCGGTTTTTGAGCAACTTTGTAAGGTAGTTGTGTAACAAAACGATGACACCTTTGAGGTCGTCGATGTTGTCTCTCAAGTCTAGCTTTCTGGTATGTCGAACGAATGGGAGTTACTCGCCGGGCGCCTAGAGGATTGCTTAATGGGTGTGTCAGGGGGTGTCGATGGGCTGGAACCCTGGAAAGAAAAAGCTTTTCAGGGGCTTGCCCAAGAGGTCTTCGGTTGGCAGTTCGAACTATGTGCCCCCTACCGTTCTTTTTGCAAGCAACGCGGAGTTACGCCCTCGTCGGTGTCTGATTGGCGCGAGATTCCTGCGGTTCCAACCACGGCATTCAAATACGTCAATCTAGTATCGACCCCCTACACCAGTATTTCTCGAAAGCCAGACGCAGCATTTTACACGAGTGGAACTACGCTTGGTTCAGAGCACAGAGGGTGCCATTTCGTGCCGCGTGTAAGTCTATATCGGGCGGCGTTTCATCAGCCGTTCCGGCGGGCTCTCTTGCCCGACGTCGAGGAAATCAGGATCATCTCGCTGATCCCTTCACCGAGCTCAGCCCCGCACTCCTCCCTGTCGTGGATGGTTGGTATGGCTGCAGACGCTTTTGCGTACGAAGTAGATTGGCTAGTCCAGCCGAATGGAGAATGGACTAGAGGCCCATTCGATGTGTTGCGTGCCGCTAGTGAAGAAGAGGAGCCAGTTCTCGTCCTTGGCACGGCTCTCGCTTTCTTACATCTCAAAGAGGCAGCTGATGAGCCGAGTGTTTCTCTCCCGACGGGTTCCCGGGCTATGGTGACTGGAGGATTCAAAGGCGTTAGTCGGGCTATCGGACGTTCTGAGCTATACTCGACAATCACCGATTACACCGGAATTGCTAGAGACAGGATAGTGAATGAGTACGGTATGACCGAACTTCTGTCACAGATGTATGAGCCTGTATTAACAGAAGGAACAAGGGCAGCGGGAAGATTGGAAGCGCCGCCGTGGCTTGGTGTTCGCGTTCTTGATCCGACCACACTCGAGGATCAACCGGAAGGTGAGCAAGGAATTATCTCTTTCTTTGATTTAGCCAATCTAGGCTCAGTGAGTCACGTTCTCACCGAGGATCTAGGCGTCTTAGAGGAGGGTCGGCTGGCAGTGTCGGGGCGAGTACCCGGTTCAGAGCCGCGGGGGTGTTCTCGTGCGATGGATGACTTGATGTCTGGTGGCGGTCGCTTGTGAGCGTGAATCGTGATGCGGAGCTAGCGCAAATCAATGAAGCGAAGGTGGCTCTGCAACAAGCAAGGCCGGCGATTCTGTCTAGGCCAGTTGCTGAAATCGCGGATGTGCTGGGCCGAGTGGGTGAACGTTTTTCTAATCCGGATGATCAGCTTAGGAGGATGGCCTTGGACAAGCTGCCCTCTGAGGCCAAGCTATCTCGTGAGCTTGCCGAGGTCGTTCTTGATGGAATGGCTGCAGGATGGACGCGGGAAGCTCTGTTTATCCTGCTCAAGAGCGAGTTTTCTGACCCAGCCTTGCTGGATGGTCTAGTCAGGGTCCAGCAGAAAGGTCATGAAAAGTCTTTGTCAGTTCCTAGTCTTATGGCGGTAGGTCCAACGCTATGCGTTCAGGTTTCGTCCGGGAGCGTTCCTGGTGTGGGAGTGAATGCACTTATTCGGAGTCTGCTAGTTAAGGCCCCAACCCTTATAAAACCTGGAGCTGGAGACGTGGTTTTAACCCAACTCTTTGCCGAGGCGCTCCGTGACGCAGATGCCGAGCTTGGGTCCGCGGTTGCGGTGCGTTACTGGTCGGGCGGAAAGGATCACGAGCTAACGAAACAAGCGGTCGCAGGTGCAGATGCCGTCGTTGTCTACGGATCAGATGAGTCGGTTTTGTCAGTCCGAGGCATGCTTCCCGTGTCATGTCGATTCATCGCGTACCATCACCGCTTTGGAATCGGCATCGTTGGCAGAGAGAAGCTAAGAGACAGCATGGAGGATCTAGCCAGTGAAGTCGCCCGAGCGGTTGCCATGTTCGAAAATCGTGGCTGCGTCTGTCCCCAAGTGCTCTTCGTGGAACGGGGTGAGGACGTGGAGGTCGAAGCGTTCGCACACCTTATTGCCGAGTCTTTCGAAAGGCTCGCTTGCGAGTGGCCGTCACACGTAGAGCCGGTGTTCGCTGATCGAGAGAGTGCCCTTCTTCGTCAGGTCCGAGATACGATTGAGATTCACCAGGCTGCTGGCTCTGTGAGGATGCTACACGGAGGTATAGAGAATTGGACCGTTGTTTCCGAGTTGGATTTACTCCAGTTACCCTTTCTGCCGGGACGATCTTTGAGGATTCGGCCCGTGCAAAACCTCGAGGATGTGCCGTCCCTTCTAGGCGAGTCCTGTCGTCACATTCAAAGTGTTGGGTATGCGGTGGCGGAAGATCGCGTTGATGACATCGCCGTTTTGTTTGGTCGCGCCGGAGCATCACGGGTTGTTCCCTTTGATGCTATGAGTTTTCCACCAGCGTGGTGGCTTCATGACGGACAAGGACCTTTGAGAGCTCTGATTGGATGGGTCGAAGTCCAATGAGCCGGCCTAACTCAGTCTTCGTCTCCCGGCTGTTGCTCGGTGCGCCATATGACCATCTGGCGTCCACCTCGAGGGTTCTCCTCGACTCGGACGGTTAACTCATCACCTTCATCAATTCCCAGATCTTCCCGCATATCCTGCGGGATTGTCACACGCCCACCGACACCTACACTGACGTCCGTGTAATAAAGCGTTCGGTAAATGGCCATCGAAACTCCTGTGATCTCAATCTTGGAGGCCGTCAATCTAAGTGAATTATCAAGGATTTTGTACGGCGCGGAGAACATATTTCTTGCACCTGTACATAAACCCCTTAATCAACTTCGTTTACACTAGCTGCGCTGAAGCCCCCAAGTAACGAGGAAGATGAGCAAAGACAGCCTTGCCCTGCGTTTGGATGGTGTCACTAAAAGGTTTGGTGAAAACACGGCAGTGGACTCCTTCGACTTCGAAGTCCCGCGCGGTGTGATCTGTGGCTTGTTAGGGCCGAATGGCTCGGGGAAGACGACGAGCATTAGAATGATCATGGGCATCCTCGGACCGGACGAGGGCTCAGTCTCTCTCTTCGGAGAAGATCCTGATGTCGTTAGGCGGACGAAGGTGGGATACCTTCCCGAGGAGCGCGGTGTATATAAGAAGATGAAGTGCCTTGAGCTGATCACCTTCCTTGGAGAGATCAGAGGACTGAGGCGGGGCGAAGCCCGGCGCCGGGGTGGCGACTGGCTTGACCGAATGGGCTTGACCGAATGGGTTGAGAAGAAAGTTGAGGATCTATCTAAGGGTATGCAGCAGAAGATTCAGTTCATTGGGACGG
>CEUQ01009424.1_pt1 | contig 10856 bp, 9 predicted proteins | sample 361491 | NCBI WGS metagenome assembly CEUQ01 (sample SAMEA2622796, study PRJEB7988) | marine metagenome | biome: marine biome (ENVO:00000447); feature: marine epipelagic mixed layer (ENVO:xxxxxxxxx); material: "saline water (ENVO:00002010), including plankton (ENVO:xxxxxxxx)" | depth 120 m | reverse complement strand
TTATGAATGATATTAAAGAATATCAACGGATATCACAAGAATATAGCAATTTGAAAGATAAAGCAACACTTTCTCAAAAATATATAGATATATTGAATGAAATAGAAGATCTAAATAGTATGGTAGATCATGAAGTAGATTCTGATGTAAAAGAATTAGCTGAATCTGAATTAATAGATTTAAATGCTAAATTAGCAGATTTAGAAAAAGAACTTAATACACTTTTAATTGAAACTGATCCAGATGATGCAAAAAACATTATATTAGAAATTAGATCTGGAACAGGTGGAATAGAGGCTGCTTTATTTGCAGAGGATTTATTTAGAATGTATTTAAGATATGCTGAAGCTCAAAATTGGAGCACAGATTTAATGAGCCTCAATCAAAATGATGGTGGTGGGGTTAAAGAAGCAATTGTATCCTTAAAAGGAACTAATGTATTTGGATATATGAAATATGAAAGCGGTGTACATCGTGTTCAACGAGTGCCAGAAACTGAATCTAGCGGAAGGGTTCATACCAGTGCTGCGACAGTTGCTGTTTTGCCTGAGGTAGAAAATATTGATATTGAAATTAATGATACCGATATTAAAATTGACACATATCGTGCATCTGGTGCTGGAGGGCAACATGTTAACAAAACAGAATCTGCTATTAGGATTACCCATCTTGAATCTGGGTTAGTAGTTACATGTCAAGATGAAAGTTCACAACATAAAAATAAAGATAAAGCAATGAAAGTCTTAAGAGCTAGGTTATATGATGTTCAACGAGAGCAACAAGCTAAAGAAAGAGCAAATGTGCGCAAAAGTATGGTGTCAACTGGCGACAGAAGTGCAAAAATTAGAACATATAATTTTCCACAAGGTAGGGTTACAGATCATCGAATTAATTTAACTTTATATAAATTAAATGAAATTATTAATGGCGATTTAAATGAATTAATTCAAAATTTAAAAATCGAAGACCATAAAAATCACCTCACCTCTTAAAATTGTTATGTCTGATATAACAATTCAGCAAGCCCTTGATATAGGGTATCAACACCTTCAAAATACACACTCTAATTATAAGAATGAAATTTTGTGGATTATGCAAAAATCGTTAAATCAGGATTTAACATTTATTTTATCTAATAAAGAACATATTATAGCCAATCTACAATATAAATTATTTTTCAAATTAGTGAATAGACGTAAAAATAATGAGCCATTACAACATATTTTAAATTCAGTTTCATTTTATGGTTATGATTTTGATATTACAAAAAATGTTTTTATTCCTAGGCCCGAAACTGAAATATGTATAAGTATTTTAAAAAAACATGTTGGTTTTAGGAATGCGGTATTAGAAGTTGGTACAGGTACAGGGTGTATTTCTATCTTAATTGAATTAGAGAAATTATCTAATCAAATTCTCTCTATTGATATTAATAGGGATGCTTTAAAATTAGCACAACAAAATGCAAAAAAATTCAATTGTACCAAAACTCAATTTTGTTATGCTGATTTTTTTAGTTTTCATCCCCTAATTAAATATGATTTAATTATTTCAAACCCCCCATATATTGCGATTAATGAAATTAATGAATTAGATAGCACGGTTAAATTATATGATCCATTAGATGCATTAACTGATTATGAAAATGGATTAAAATTTTATAAACATTTTGCTAATATTGGTTTAAATATGTTATCTGATGATGGTTATATGTTATTTGAATTTGGAGGAGATCATCAATTAGCAGATTTAAAAATTATTTTTAATAATCTAAATTATACTTATAATGTGTTTAATGATTTTAACAATGTTCCTAGATTTATGTTAATTCAAAAAGTATCATGATGCATTTTATTACAATATTAAGACCCTTAAATTTATTAATCACATTATTTTGTATTTTATTATCTGCACATATATTCGATCAACTCACTTATTCCATTATACCTTTAATCACAGTTATTTTATTATTAGGTGGTTTTGCTAATATTATCAATGATGTATTTGATTATCAAATTGATCAACAAAACCAACCAAATCGCCCTCTTGCTTCTAATAATATTTCAATTACTTATGCTATTATTTATGCATTCTTATTAATAAGTATTTCATTGATGATTATTTTTATTTATCAGTTTAATTTTACAACCAAAGTACTGATTTTAGTCTTTAATATTCCTTTAATTATATTATATACCCCAGTTTTTAAAAAAATTCCTTTATTAGGGAACTTAATTATTGCTTTTATTTTAAGTATGGTTTTTATTGTTACTGCAACCTACCTAAATGGTGAAATTAATTTAATTGCACCCTCTGCAATATTAGCATTTTTATTAATGAGTATTCGTGAAATGGTTAAAGATATTGCTGATTTAAAAGGTGACAAAAAATTTGGAATTCAAACTTTTCCTGTACGATACGGTATTAATCGTACTTTTCAGTTAATTGTTTTATTTTTTGTTATTTTAGTTTTTGTGTCCTTAGCTTTTTATTACTACTACTTTTTTAATTTAGAATATCTATTTTCATTATTGTTATGTGTATTATTCCCAATGACCTATTATTTGTATCAATTATCTAAAAATAAAACGTCAATTTATTGCATATATCTATCTAAAGTTTTAAAATTGATTACTATCTTTGGAGTGATAGTGATTTATTTAGCGAGCATTTAAAAATATATGTCATCATTTATACATTTACATAACCACTCAGATTTTTCATTATTAGATTCTTCTCAGTCTTTAGAATCAATTGTTGATAGAGCTAAAAGTTTATCTATGGATGCAATTGCACTTACTGAAAATGGTAATTTATTTTCCATGGTTGATTTTTATAAGTATGCGAAAAAAAATCATATCAAACCAATTATTGGATGTGAAATTCAAATTAAACATGATATACATAACTCTTTTTCATTAGTACTATTAGCTAAAAATAATCAAGGGTATTTAAATTTAATGAAATTGGTTTCCTTAAGTCATATTAATTCTAATAAACATCAACCTATGATTGATTATGAAGAATTAGTCAAATTTAGTGAGGGTTTGATTGCAATGTCATCTGGGTTAAATGGTGAAATTACATACTATGCTTCTAATGGTGATTATGATAATGCAAAAAAAAGTGCAATCAATTATCAGAACATATTTAATGATGATTTTTATTTAGAAATACAAAATCATGGCATTCAAAAAGAATTGGATGCACATGAAATATTAGCTCAATTATCAGATGCTTTAGCTATTGATTTAGTAGCAACTAATGACACATATTATACATTATTAGATGATGCAGAATCTTGTGATATTATCCGTTGTATTGGTTCGGGGCACACAATTAATGACCCTAATCGACCTCGGGTAGCTTCTAATGAATATTATATTAAATCTTCTGAACAGATGTCTAAATTATTTGAATCTTACCCTAAAGCTATAGAGAATTCTATTAAAGTTGCCTCTCAATGTAATGTTGAAATATCAATGGGAGAATTATTTTTACCACCCTTTTCTATTCCCAAAGAATCAGATTCATTAGATGCAGATACTTATTTAAAACAGCTTTGCAATCAAGAAATATTAAAAAAATATCCAGCACACTCCGAACAAATTAATACAAGACTAAAATATGAATTAGATATTATTTCTAAAATGGGGTTTGCTAGCTACTTTTTAATTACACAAGATTTTGTGCGCTATGCTAAAGAATCTGGTATCCCAGTAGGGCCAGGTCGAGGGTCTGCAGTTGGTTCTTTAGTGTCATACTTAACAGGCATTACAGATTTAGACCCTCTAAAGTATAATTTAATTTTTGAAAGATTTTTAAATCCAGATCGTGTTTCTATGCCTGATATTGATATTGATTTTTGTATTGAAGGGCGCGAAAAAGTAATTAATTATATTAAAAAACAATATGGTGAAAAATCAGTTGCACAAATTATCACATTTGGTAGAATGAAGGCTAAATCAGTGATTCGTGATGTAGGTAGAGTATTAGGGATGTCTTATGGGGAGGTAGATAAAATTGCTAAAATGATTCCTGATGATTTAAAAATGACTATTGAAAAAGCACAAACACTCAATAAAGATTTAGCTAAATTAATAAAACAAGATAACACTTGCAAAACTCTTATTAAACATTCTAAAAAATTAGAGGGGCTACATAGACATGCATCTACACATGCAGCTGGTATTGTCATTGCACCAGGCCCATTAATGCAATATGTGCCTTTATTTAAAAACCCTGCTACAAATGATATTACAACACAAATTGAAATGAATTCATTAGAGCAGATGGGTTTACTTAAGATGGATTTTTTAGGACTTAGGAATTTAACTGTTATTAACAAAACCATCGAAATGATTTATAATAATCATCAGAAATTGATTGATATCAATACAATCGATTTATCAGATCAAAAAGTATATGAATTATTTGCTTCAGGAAATACAATTGGTATTTTTCAGTTTGAATCTCGTGGAATGCGTGATTATTTAAAAAAACTCAACCCAAGCTGCATAGAGGATTTAATTGCAATGAATTCATTATATCGTCCAGGCCCTATGGCAAATATTCCTGAGTTTTTAGAAAGAAAAAATAATATTAAAACAATTGAATATTTACATCCAGATTTAGAGCCTATTTTAAAAGAAACCTATGGTATTATTGTGTATCAAGAACAAGTGATGCAAATAGGCTCTGTAATTGGCGGTTTTACCTTAGCACAATCAGATGAGATGAGAAAGGCTATGGGAAAAAAGAAGAAAGATTTAATGGCTACCTTTAAAATTGATTTTATTAAAGGAGCAGAGGAAAAAGGATTATCGCAAGATTTAGCAATTCAAATATTTGATTTATTAGCAAAATTTGCAGAATATGGATTTAATAAAAGTCATTCAGCAGCCTATTCAGTCATTGCATATCAAACTGCTTGGCTTAAAACACATTATCCATCTGAATTTATGGCATCTAATTTATCTTCTGATTTATTAAATACAGATAGTATTATTAAATTACTTAGAAACATTAAATCGTTAAAAATAGATATTATTCCCCCTAATGTAAATACTTCTAATACAGAATTTATAGCACCGAATAATCATACAATTTCTTATGGATTAGCAGCAATTAAAAATGTAGGGTACAAATCTATTGAACAATTAGTTACATATAGATCTCAAAAGGGCCCTTTTAAAACTATATTTGATTTATGTCAAATTGGATCACAGGCTATTAATAAAAAAGTATTAGAAAGTTTAATTAAAGCAGGTGCCTGTGATGAATTGGAAGGGAACAGAGCACAGCAATATAGTTTAATCAATGATGCATTAAAATTTGGGCAAAAATACCAGGAAGATATAAATTCTTTACAATCTAATTTATTTTCTAATGAAGTACAAAATGATACATATAATAAAAAATCTCTGCCCGATTTAGAAGATTGGTCTAATACTGAAAAATTAAATTTTGAAAAAGACGTTTTAGGGTTTTATTTATCTGGAAGTCCTCTTGAAAAGTATTTGGATGATATCAAAATATTTACAACTTTTGGAGTAGGGGATGATTTAAAAAACTCCATACAATCCTCCTATAAAATAGCCGGTCGTCTTTTTGATGTTAAAGTGTTATATGATAAAAAAAACAATCCTTGGTCTATTGCTCGTTTAGAATGTTATAATGGTTCAATCGTAGAATTATTTACTTTTAGCGATGTATATATTAAGTATAAAGATTATTTTACTAATGATAATATTATTTATATTGAGGCTGAGCGCTCAAAAAAAGATGATGGGGATTCATTAAAAGTAATTACTAAAAATATTTATCCTATTTCTGCTATTAGGGATAAATTTTCTACTACTGTTAATATTAAAATTGGCTTTGAAATTAAAAATTCAAACACTATCAATGAATTATATAATATCGCCACTCAATTTCCAGGTACATGTAATTTAATATTTCATATTATAAATAATAAAGGTGTTGCTAATAAAATTAAATCTGATTCTATTTTTATATCTAATAAACAAGAATGTATTAATGTTTTAAAGGATAAAATAGGATCTAAAAATGTGTGGATTTCATAATGCGTTTAGTATTACAACGTGTATCTAAAGCTTCTGTTATTATTGATAATCAAATTTATTCAGCTATTCAATCTGGCCTATTAATTCTTATTGGTATTGAATATAGAGATGATGATTCAATGTTAGATTATTATGTTAATAAAATTCTCAATTTACGTATTTTTAATGATGATGAAGGCAAAATGAATAAATCTCTGCTTGATTGCAATGGAGAAATTTTAGTGGTTAGTCAATTTACATTATTAGCTAATACTAAAAAAGGTAATAGGCCGAGCTATATTAAGGCAGCCAATCCAAAAATTGCTCAATCCTTATATAGACTATTTATACAAAAATTAAAACATTATGAGATTAATGTAGAAAAAGGTAGATTTGGAGCCCATATGGAGTTAGATTTCATTAATGATGGTCCAGTAACTATTTTATTAGGAAATGACTATGAATAAACATATTAGAATTGTTATGGCAAAACCAGGATTAGATGGCCATGATAGAGGCATTAAAATTTTAGCTAAAGCATTTAGAGATTCTGGGATGGAAGTAATTTATTTAGGGTTACGTCAGAGCCCTGCAATGATTGTAAATGCTGCTATTCAAGAAGATGCAGATGTGATTGCATTATCTATTTTAAGTGGTGCACATATGACAATATTTAGTAAAGTTATGGAACTTTTAAAGGATGAAGGAATAAATGATATTTTAGTAACTGGTGGTGGGATTATTCCTGAAGAAGATATTATTAAATTAGAAAAAATCGGTGTTGGAAAATTATTTACTCCAGGGACCTCTATTGATGAATCAAAACAGTATATAGAAGATTGGGTAAAAGAAAACAGATCATAATGAATTCAGAATTACATTATACAAAAGAAGAATTAGAAAATAAGTTTGCTGATAATTTTGCTATTCCTAATTTTCATTTATTGGCTGAAATATATTTTCAAGAACAAGATTTCCAACGTGCACGTAAAGTATGTGAAATTGGATTAGAAAATCATATAGACCAATTAGATGGTCAATATATTTTAGCTAAAATTGAATTATTAGATGGAAATGCTATTAAATCTGAGCGTATTTTAAAAAGAATTTATAATTCTAATCCTGAGCATATACAATCTATAAAATTATTAATTGAAGTAAGGGATTTTTTAAAAAGAAGCCTCTCTGAAACTAAAAAATTAGTTGATTTTATATTAGTTAATTATCCGGATGATGTATTTGCACATCAATGGTTAAGTAATCATTATAAGAAATTTAATGATATGGGGTCTAATGATTCTACTATTGAAATATTTAAAGTTAGCTCTAATTTACAATCTATTACTTTTTATGAAGTGCTTAAAAAACAAAAACATTATCATCAAGCCTTAAATATGTTAGATGATTTAAAAAATACAAAAAAAATTAATGCATCTTTTTATAAAAAAGAAAGCCAGTCAATTAATAAATTAATTCAAAAATGAGTTCTCTTTTTGAAAATCGAGCTAACAAATTATCTAACATAATAGCTGATTTAGGTTATGATGGCTTTTATATAACTAATATTACTAATATAAGATATTTAACTGGCTTTACAGGCTCTGCTGGATTACTGTTCATACTACATAATCAAGCCTTTTTCTTTACGGACGGGCGATATATTCAACAATCTAAACAGCAAGTGCAAAATGCTGAAATTTATATTATTAGCACTAATTATTTTGATGCTATTAAAAAAGTTATCAAGCAATTTAATGCTGGTGATTTAAAAATAGCTTTTGAAGCTACCCATATGTCTTATGCTTATTATTCAGACTTAATAAATAATTTTGCTAAAATTGACTGGATTAAAACTGATTCTATCATAGAAAATATTGCAGCAGTTAAGGATGTAGATGAAATTGCTGCGTTACAAACTGCTATTGATATTACAGATGAGGTATTTACTAAAATTATTCCAGAAATTAAAAGTGGGGTTACTGAAAAACATATTGCCGCTCGAATTTCATATTTATTTAAAACACATGGGGCAGATGGAGATAGTTATGAGTCTATTATTGCTGCTGGACCCAATTCTGCATTACCACATGCAAGACCAACAGAGAGAGAATTTCAAAAAGGCGATTTTATTGTAATGGATTTTGGAGCTTTATATAAAGGCTACCATGCTGATATGACTAGGACTGTTTTAATTGGCACACCATCTGATAAACATCAAGAAATATATGACATAGTCTTACAATCTAATTTAAATGGTATTAGCACCGCGAAATCTGGAGTACCATGTTGTGATGTAGATTTTGCATGTAGAAGTATTATTGATCAACATGGTTATGGAGAGTTATTTAACCATTCTACAGGACATGGTATTGGATTAGAAGTGCATACATTGCCCAGAATACACAAAAATAATAAGATACTATTAGAAAAAAATCATGTGATTACTATCGAGCCAGGGATTTATATTCCTGATTGGGGCGGGGTCAGGATAGAAGATGATTGTTTAATAGAGGTCGATAGATGTATTCCAATGAATAAATCGACCAAAGATCTAATTAGCATTTAATGCGATACAATTATCAAAGTCAGGGTTTTAAAAATGATTTTTATGGTTTCAAAAATAAATTTCAATGGACCCCTGTTACTATTCTTATAACTCTCAATACTTTACTTTTTTTACTTACCCAGGGGAACAATTGGTCTATTCATCAATTATTTGGTATTTCAAATCATAATTTTTATATCTGGCAAATTTTTACTTACATGTTTTTACATGGAGGGATTACTCATTTATTTTTTAATATGTTTTTATTATGGATGTTTGGGAAAAAATTAGAAATATTATGGGGACCTATTAGATTTATTCAATATTATGTTATTACTGGAATTGGAGCAGGGCTATGTATTTATTTTTTTAGTGAAGGTGTTACTATAGGTGCAAGTGGAGCTATTATGGCTATTTTATTTGCTTATGGTTATATTTATCCAAATCAAAGGCTATTTTTTTGGTTTATTCCAATGCGTGCTAAATATGCAATTATAGTATTAATTATTATGGAATTATCACAAGAATTAGCTCGTAATCCTTCAGATAATATTAGCCATGTTGGTCATTTAGGAGGCATGTTAGTTGGATTTTTATATTTAAAATTTGGTCATAACATTTTTCAATCATTATCATTTATTAAAATTAGAAAAGTTTCTAAGACTAATAAAGAGGATATTGCATTAAAGAAAGTTGATGATATTTTAGATAAACTTAAAGTAGAAGGATGGGATGGTCTGTCAGATAAAGAAAAATCAATTTTATTTCAAGCTAGCAAGCAGCGCAGGGACGATAAACATCTTAATTAGTAACATTAAATTTAAATAATATAATATCACCATCTTTGACTATATAATCTTTTCCTTCTTGCTTAATTAGGCCTGCATCTTTAATAGATAATTCATTTTTATATTTTAACAAATCTTGGAAATGGTATATTTCTGCCTTAATAAAACCTTTTTGAAAATCTGTGTGGATTTTGCCTGCAGCATCATATGCGGTATCATTTACTTTAATAGTCCATGCTCTAATTTCTTGTGGTCCAGCCGTAAAAAATGTATGTAAAGATAACATTTTATATGCTTTTCTAATTAGTGAATTTAATACAGGCTCATCCACACCAAATTCTTTTAAATATTCTATTTGTTCCGCTGATTCTAGATTTGAAATTTCTTGTTCCAATGAGCTGCATATATTTATATAATTTTCATTACGTATATTTAAATATTGGTGTAATTGTTTTAATTGCTCTGATTGGTCTGTTTTTATAATATCATCTTCGCTTACATTAATTACAAATAAAATAGGCTTATCTGTTAATAGATTTAATTCTTTCATTAAATCATTTTCAATATTTAATTTATTTAAATTTTTGCCATCATTTAGATGTTCCAATAACATTTCTAATAAGTTATTTTCTTCTAATTTTCTACCTGCCTTTACTTCTCTCTTAATTTTTTCAATACGCTTTGTTACTGTTTCAATATCTTTTAATATAAGTTCTGTTTCAATAATTTCAATATCTCTCTGCGGGTCAATTGACCCTTCAACATGTGTCACATTTTCATTTTCATAACACCGCACTACATGTATAATAGCATCTACATTTCTAATATTTGATAAAAATTTATTTCCTAATCCTTCACCCTGACTAGCACCCTTTACTAGTCCTGCAATATCTACAAACTCAATAGCAGTTTTAATAATTTTTTTTGCTTTGATTAATGTATCTATTTGGCTTAATCGTGAATCAGGAATTTCCACAATACCAACATTTGGATCGATTGTACAAAAAGGATAATTTTCTGCCTCAATACCTGATTTGGTAAGAGCATTAAATAAAGTTGATTTACCAACATTAGGTAACCCTACAATTCCTATACGTAATGACATGCCATAAATTACAACATATCATTCTTATTTGTAATTATTTTGGAATTACTATTTAAATATTATAATTTTCATTAGGTTTAGAAAGGGATGATAATCGCATGAAAAATTGGGCATTAATTTTGGGAGCATCTAGTGGTATTGGTGCTGCCTGTGCTAAAAAATTAGCAGAATCGGGTATGAATATATATGGAATTTATCTTAGAAAACCCCAATCAGTTATTGATGAATTAGAAGATTATATTAAAGCCCAAAATGTAGAAGTTTATTTTCATAAAATGAATGCCATGAATGATGATAAGCGTATGGAAGCAATTGATAATTTAAAGAATATGGGAGTTGTAAAATCTTTTATT
>CEUQ01183534.1_pt1 | contig 10873 bp, 7 predicted proteins | sample 361491 | NCBI WGS metagenome assembly CEUQ01 (sample SAMEA2622796, study PRJEB7988) | marine metagenome | biome: marine biome (ENVO:00000447); feature: marine epipelagic mixed layer (ENVO:xxxxxxxxx); material: "saline water (ENVO:00002010), including plankton (ENVO:xxxxxxxx)" | depth 120 m | reverse complement strand
GGAGGAGTTTGACTTCGTCATCGTCGGCGCGGGGTCGGCGGGCTGTGTCCTTGCCAACCGGCTATCAGCTGATCCAGCCAACCGGGTCTTGCTGCTGGAGGCCGGTCCCCGCGACATCAGCCCATTCATCCATATGCCGGCCGCGTTCATTCATGCCATCAGCCGCACATCGATCGACTGGGGATACGTCGCCGAGTCTGAACCTCATCTGAACGGTCACCGCGAAACCTGTCCGCGCGGCCGTGTTCTGGGCGGCTCGTCGTCGGTCAACGCGATGGCCTTCGTGCGGGGACATCGCGGTGATTTCGACGACTGGGCCGAAAACGGGCTCACGGACTGGTCCTTCGCCCATTGCCTGCCTTACTTCAAACGCCTGGAGACCTTCAGCGGTGGCGCGGATAGTTGGCGCGGCGGTGAGGGACCGGTTCACGTCACCGCGCCGCAGTTCAGCAACCCGCTGAACAACATCTTTCTGGAAGCCGCCGAAGAGGCCGGATTTCCACGCTCTGACGACACCAACGGCGCCGACCTCGAAGGCGCCGGGGTGGCGGATCAGACCATTCACAACGGTCGCCGCGTCAGCACCGCCACGGCCTACCTCAACCCTGTCCGTAAGCGTCCCAACCTGGATATCCGCACCGGCGCGCTGGTGGCGCGTGTGGTGTTCGAGGAGGGCAGGGCGACAGGGGTCGAACTGGCCGGCCCGGCTGCGACCTCGATCAGGGCGCGCCGCGAGGTCATCCTGGCGGGGGGAGCGATCAACTCACCCCAGCTTCTGATGCTGTCGGGTATCGGGCCGGGACAGCATCTTCAGGATCATGGTCTGCCGGTGGTGGCCGACTGTCCAGAGGTTGGCACTCAGCTGCAGGATCACATCGATGTCAGTGTCATCCACCGCTGTCTGCGACCGGTCTCAGCCACGCCCTATCTCTCCTGGCCACGAAAGCCGTTCGCCGGACTGCAGTGGCTTCTCACGAGGCGGGGCGCTGTGGCCACCAACCACTTTGAAGCCGCCGCCTATGTCCGAACCCGGCCGCAGCTCGAACGGCCGGATGTCCAGCTCTTCTTCATTCCGCTGGCGGTCTCCACAGACGGCTCGCCCCTGGCCGGTGGCCACGGCTTCCAGGCCACCGTCATGCTGTTGCAGCCGCGCAGCCGGGGCGCAATCAGTCTCAAGAGCGCCGATCCCTCCGTCGCACCGGCGATCCGGTTCAACTATCTCGCCGAGGAAGAGGATGCTGTGAACCTGGGCCATGGCGTCGATGCCATGCGTCGGGTGTTCGCCAGCTCGGCCTTCGCTCCCTACGCCGGTGAGGAAATTCTGCCGGGCGCCGAAAGCGACACACTGGAGCAGGTTGCGGCGTTCGTCAGGCGGCACATGAAATCAACGCATCACCCCTGCGGCACCTGCCGGATGGGTGTGGATCAGGGCTCGGTGGTGGATGGAGCAGGGCGGGTACGTTGCGTTGAGGGATTGCGCGTGGTCGATGCCTCGATCATGCCCACAATAACCAGCGGCAACATCAACGCCCCGGTCATCATGATGGCCGAGAAGCTGTCGGATGCGATCCTCGGGAAACCGGACCTGCCACCGGAGAATCCCAGCTAGCGGGTACTATCAGGTGCTGTCGAAGAGATAGACGATCTCGTAGAACGGTCGCCCCTGCCAGGTGAAGCCGAGGATAAGGTCGATGGCGTGGCCGCCGTGCCCCTCATAGAATATTCGCGCGCGGTCGTTGACCTCGACGGCGGTCAACGCCAATGGCAGGGCCCTGCGCCTTCGCAGGTCCTCCATCAGATGGCGCCAGATACCACTGCCCATGCCTCCCGACTGCCACGACGGAAGCAGATAAATCTGGTCGAGGAAGCTGCGGGCCTGCGGCACGTAGTCCGGTGGTGGAGTCAGGCAGATGAAGCCTGCCGGCTCACCGGTCTCGACCACCCAGGCCTCGTTTTCGGGATCAAGCAGCACGCCACGCCACCGTTCGACGCCCATCTACGGATTGTCGGGCCCGGCGCCGTCGAGCATGTCGTCGGGCAGGATGCCGCGGTAGTTCAAGCTGTAGGTCTTGATCTCCAGGCGGCTCAACAGGACCGCGTCCTCCGAACCCGGCCGGCGCAGCCGCCAGGACATGCTCATCAGGTCAGCAGATTTCGAACAAACCCGCCATGCCCTGACCGCCGCCGATGCACATGGTGACCACCAGGTTCTTCGCACCCCGGCGCTTGCCTTCGATCAGCCCGTGGCCGGTCATGCGCGCGCCCGACATGCCATAGGGATGGCCGATCGAGATCGAGCCGCCGTCGACGTTGAGCTTGTCGTTGTCGATGCCGAGCTTATCGCGGCAGTAAAGTACCTGCACGGCAAAAGCCTCGTTCAGTTCCCACAGATCGATGTCATCGATCTTCCAGCCATTGCGTTCCAGAAGCTTCGGCACGGCATAGATCGGGCCGATGCCCATCTCGTCGGGTTCGCAACCGGCGGCCACCATGCCGCGGTAGACACCCAGTGGCTCCAGCCCGCGCTTTTCCGCCAGCGAACGCTCCATCAGCACACAGGCCGAGGCACCATCGCTGAGCTGGCTGGCATTGCCGGCGGTGATCCACTTGTCTTCGCCCATCACCGGCTGCAGCCCCTGCAGGCCTTCCAGCGTGGTCGTGGGACGGTTGCCTTCATCCTTGGCCAGCGTGACGGTCTGTTCGCTGATCTCCTTGGTTTCCTTGTCCTGGACCAGCTTCACGGTTTCCAGAGGCACGATCTCGTCGTCGTAACGTCCGGCTTCCTGGCCGGCGGCCGTGCGCTGCTGGCTCTGCAGGGCATATTCGTCCTGCGCTTCGCGGCTCACGCCATACCGTTCTGCGACATTGTCGGCGGTTTCGATCATCGGCATCCAGAGCTCGGGCTTGTGCTCCATCAGCCAGTCTTCCTTGGCCTTGAAGTGGTTCATGTGATCGTTCTGGACCAGGCTCACCTGCTCCACACCGCCCGCCACGGCCACGTCGACATTGTCGACGATGATGCGGTGGGCCGCCGAGCTGATCGCCTGCAGACCGGAGCTGCAGAACCTGTTGATCGTGGTTGCCGCCGTCGTCACCGGCAGGCCGGCCCGGACCGCACTGAGGCGTGCCATGTTGTGACCCGTGGCGCCCTCGGGCAGGCCGCAGCCAATCACGACATCCTCGACCTCGCCACCTTCGACCTTGGCGCGCTCGACGGCATGCTTGATCGCATGACCGGTCAGGGTCGCACCGTGGGTGTTGTTGAACGCGCCGCGATAGGCCTTGCCGATAGGCGTGCGCGCGGTGGAAACAATAACGGCTTCACGCATGGTTCTGTCCTCTCACAAACCCGGCTCAGCCGGCGTTTTCCTTGTCGTAATCCTCGAAGGTCATGTTCTCTTCGGCCAGACGCTTCAGCAGAGCTGAGGGCTTCCAGTGATCGAAGCCCAGGCTCTCGTGATAGGCGCAGACCTTTTCGTAGACGGTCTTGAGGCCCACGGAGCCGGCCCAGTGCATCGGGCCGCCGCGCCAGCCGGGGTAGCCGTAGCCGTTGATGTAGACGAGATCGATGTCGCTGGCGCGCAGCGCATGGCCCTCGGCCAGGATATCGGCGCCGATGTTCACCAGCGGATACAGGCAGCGCTCCAGGATTTCCTGATCGGTGAAGTCCCGGCGCTCCAAGCCGAAGTGCTTGGCGGCGTCGGCAGCCAGCTGGTCGACCTCGGCATCCGGCGCCGGCTTGCGGCTGCCTTCTTCATAGATGTAGTAGCCGCGTTTGCTCTTCTGACCGAACCGGCCCATCTCGCACAGGCGGTTGGAGACATAGGCACCGCGATCATCGGCGGCGGTGCCGTCACCGGCATCCTTGCGTTTGCTCCAGCCGATATCGAGCCCGGCCAGATCCATCACGGCCAGTGGCCCCATCGCCATGCCATAACCGAACATCACGGTGTCGATATGGAGCGGGCGGGCGCCTTCCTCGACCATGATGCTGGCTTCGCCGAAGTAACCTTCCAGCATCCGGTTGCCGATGAAGCCGTGACAGACGCCGGTCACGATCGGCAGCTTCCGCATCCTGCGGCCGATATCCATGGTCGTGACCAGGTTTTCGTCCGACACATTGTCGGTCCGCACCACCTCAACCAGACGCATGACATTGGCCGGGCTGAAGAAATGGGTACCCAGAACATGGCCATCGCGCCCGGGAACCGTTTCCGCGATCTCGTTGATGTTCAGGTACGACGTATTCGACGTCAGGATCGCGTCCGGCTTGGCCACCTGATCGAGCTTGGCGAAAACCTCTTTCTTCACGGCCATCGTCTCGAAAACCGCTTCGATGATCATGTCGGCGTCACCCAGGTCGGCCATCTCGACCGACGGCGTGATATGCGCCATGCAGCCGTCCATCTGCTCCTGGCTCATGCGGCCTTTGGCGACCGTGGCGGCATAGTTCTTTTCGATGATGCCCATGCCCCGGTCCAGCGCTTCCTGGCTCTGTTCCACGATGGTCACGGGGATTCCGGCATTGACGAAGTTCATCGCGATGCCGCCGCCCATGGTCCCGGCTCCCAGCACGCCGGCCTTGGCGATGGTGCGCGGTTTCAAATCCTTGGCGATACCCGGGATCTTGTTGGCCGCACGTTCCGCAAAGAAGACGTGGCGCATGGCCTTGGATTCATCGGAGGTGACACATTCGGTGAAGATGTCGCGTTCGCGCTTCACACCGGCATCGAAGTCCAGCTCCACCGCGGCTTCGACACATTCGATGCAGGCAAAGGGCGCCCGCATGCCGCGGGCACGCCGTGCGATCTCCTTGCGCTTGGCTTCGAAGATGCCCTTGTCCTCGCACACGATGCCGATGTCGCGTGTCCGCCGGTGGCCCCCGTCCTGCGTGCCTTTATCCTTGGCGAAGGCCAGCGCACCGTCCAGCAGGTCACCTTCGATCACCTGGTCGACGATGCCCAACGCGGCGGCCTTGGGCGCCTTGATCGGGTTGCCCGTGACGATCATGTCGAGCGCCGGCACCAAACCGGCCAGACGCGGCAGGCGTTGGGTGCCGCCGGCGCCGGGCGGGAAGCCCAGCTTGACCTCCGGCTGGCCGACATTGGCCGTGGGCACGATCACACGGTAGTGGCAGGCCATCGCCGTTTCCAGACCGCCGCCCAGGGCGTGGCCGTGGATCGCTGCGATCACCGGCTTCGGGCTCGCCTCGAAGGCGGCGATGATGTGCTTGAAGGTCTCTTCGCCTTCAGGCCAGGGCAGGGAAAAATAGCGGATATCGGCGCCGGCGATGAAGCCGCGCCCGCCGCCGATCAGCACGATCGCCTTGATCTCGTCGTCACCGTTCGCCCTGGCAATGCCCTCGCAGATTCCCTTGGGCACGCCCGGGCTCATGGCGTTGACGGGAGGGTTGTTGACGGTGAGCACCGCCACCGAACCATGCTTATCGTAACCAACCAGAGACATCATTCCTCCCGCACCCGCGAAGCCGTTTGTTGCACTGCAACACGCTAGACCGGAGCGCGGTCCGGGTTCAATGACGAAAGGGGGTTTGGGGAACCTATCACTCGGTGTGTTTTGCCAGTTCCAGCTTAGAGATCACGCCGCGGTGCACTTCATCGGGACCGTCGGCGAAGCGCACGGTGCGGGCATACATCCAGGCGTGGGCCAGGATCGTGTCCTGACTGATACCCATCGCGCCATGGGCCTGAATGGCACGGTCCGCGACACGCTGGCAGAGGTTCGGTGCCACCACCTTGATCGCGCTGATCTCGCTGCGGGCGGCCTTGTTGCCCACCTTGTCCATCATGTCGGCGGCTTTCAGGGTCAGCAGGCGGGCCATGTCGATCTCGATCCGGCTGTCGGCGATGTCGGCGCGGATCGTGTCGCGCTGGGCCAGAGGGCGTCCGAAGGCGACACGCTCCTGCACCCGGCGGCACATGGTCTCCAGGCACCGTTCGGAGAGCCCGACCAGACGCATGCAGTGATGGATGCGGCCCGGGCCCAGACGGCCCTGGGCGATCTCGAACCCGCGTCCTTCGCCCAGCAGCAGGTTATCGGCGGGCACCTTCACGTCGTCGAACACGATCTCCATGTGGCCGTGGGGAGCATGGTCGTTGCCGAAGACATGCATGGGCCGGATGACGTTCACGCCGGGCGTGTCCATCGGCACCAGAATCATGGATTGCTGCTGGTGCCGGTTAGCCTCCGGATCGGTCTTGCCCATCACGATCAGGATCTTGCAGCGCGGATCCCCGGCGCCCGAGATGTACCATTTGCGCCCGTTGATCCGGTATCCGTTGCCGTGTTTTTCGATCTTGGTTCGGACGTTGGTCGCGTCCGAGGAGGCAACCTCCGGCTCGGTCATGGCGAAGGCCGAACGGATCTCGCCGGCCAGCAGGGGCTTCAGCCATTGTTCCTTGTGTTCGTCGGTTCCGTAGCGCTCCAGCACCTCCATGTTGCCGGTGTCGGGCGCGGCACAATTGAACGCTTCGGGCGCGATGGGGCTGCGTCCCATCAGCTCGCACAGCGGTGCATATTCCAGGTTCGAGAGCCCGAACCCGCGCTCGCTGTCGGGCAGGAACATGTTCCACAGGCCCTCGGCGCGGGCCCTTTCCTTCAGCTCTTCGATGATCGGCGGCGGCGCGCTCCAGCCCAGCTCCTTCACCTGCTCCTCATAGAGATGCTCGTTGGGGAAGACGTGCTGGTCCATGAAGGCGGAAACACGGTCCATCAGCGCGGTGACGTGATCGGGATACTCGAAGTGCATGGTGGCGGGTCCGTTTGCTGGCGTTTCGCCAGAGCTTAGAGCGGATCGCGTAGCTGAGGAATCACTTCGTGGCTCCTCCATAAGGCGTGGATCCGCTCACCGTCTTAAGGTTGGAGCAGGTTTACGCGCGAACATCTGGCGGCCGCGTGCCGGGATTGAACTGCCAGCCAGTTGGAACGTCCGGTGCTTCGCGTCGGAAACGCAGGCGGTTCTAGATTGTTGGCAGCACGTGATCTTTAAACCGCTCGCGCAACCGCAGCTTCGAGACCTTGCCCGTCGCCGTGTGCGGCAGCTCATCGACAAAGGCGAAGTCGTCAGGCATCCACCAGCTCACGATCCGGGTCTTGAGATGTTCCCGTATATCGTCGGTGGTGGGGTTCTTGCCCTCGTGCGGGACCACAATCAGCATCGGCCGTTCCTGCCACCTGGGATGCGGCATCGCGATGGCCGCCGCTTCAGCGACGTCGGGATGGCTCATGGCCTCATTTTCCAGATCGATGGAGCTGATCCATTCGCCACCCGACTTGATGAGGTCCTTGGTTCGGTCTGTGATCTGGAGCAGCCCGGCATCAGTGATTGTCGCAACGTCGCCCGTGCGGAACCAGCCGTCGTCGGTCATGGCCGCAGCCGTCGCGGCCTCGTCGTTGTAATAGCCGTCCACGATCCAGGGGCCCCGGCACTGCAGTTCACCCTGTGTTTCACCATCATGGGGCAGAAGGTTGCCGTCCTCGTCCACCAGACGCAGTTCGACACCGAAGAAGCGGCGCTCCCGCAGCTTCAGCTCGTGACGGGCGTCACCCTCCAGCTTGTCCATCTCCGGGCCGTCGGCACCGGCGGCGCAGACCGGGCTGGTCTCGGTCATGCCCCAGCCCTGGGCCACGTTGATGCCGTATTCTTCCTCGTAACCCTTGATCAACGAGAGCGGAATCGCTGCACCGCCACTCACGAGGTGTTTCAGAGTGCTGAACCGCTTGCCTGTCTCGCGCAGATGCGTCAGCAGTCCCATCCAGATCGTCGGCACACCCAGGGTCAGTGTCACACCTTCAGACTCAATCAATTCGTAGATGCTTTCGCCGTCCAGCTTCGGCCCCGGCATCACCAGCTTCGTGCCCGCGATTGGTGCGACATAGGGCTGGCCCCAGGCCTGGACGTGGAACATCGGCACCACCGGCAATACTGCGGTGCCGGTGCCATAGGGCAGCACACCCGGTGCCAGCAGGCCCAGCGCATGCAGTACGGTCGACCGGTGGCTGTAGAGCGAGCCCTTCGGATTGCCCGTTGTGCCCGACGTGTAGCACATGGCCGAGGCGGCCCGTTCATCGAGCTCGGGCCAGTCGTAAGTCTCGGGCTGGCCGTCCAGAAGCTCCTCGTAGCACAGCACGTTGGGCAGCGATGTCTCCGGCATGTTCTCGCGCGCGGCCATCACGATATAGGCTGTCAAACCGGGAAAGCGCCCGGCCATCTTCTCGACCAGGGGCACGAGATTGCTGTCGATGAAGATCACACGATCATCGGCGTGGTTCACGATGTATTCGAGCTGGTCTTCGAACAGGCGCGGGTTGATCGTGTGGCACACCGCACCGATGCCGGACACGCCGTAGTAGAGCTCGAAATGGCGGTAGGTGTTCCAGGCGATCGTCGCCACCCGGTCGCCTTCCTCGATCCCCAGCCCTTTCAACGCGTGGGCCAGCTGCGCCGTGCGCTTGAACGCGTCGGCATAACCATAACGGTGGATCGGTCCCTCGACGGTGCGCGAGACAATCTCGATCGTCGGATGGGCGTCAGCAGCGTGCTTCAGAATGTCGATGATCAGCAGCGGCCGATCCATCATGCGTCCGGCGATCATGGCGTTCTCCCTAAAAATGCCCCGTCTTTTGCGGGATCATAACAAGCTAAGAAGGACGTGCCAGCGAATGTCACATGCGCCAGGCTCTAGGCCATGAGATCACGTGCGACCAGACCCGCCAATATGCTCCCCCGCTAACGGCGCGACCCGACGGTGATGGTCGTCCCGCCGGGCTGGCCGGAGCGCCGGGCAGATCTGCAGGGCCCGGCAGGATGACCGCTGGAGCCGGTGGTTCGCCGACAGCATCGGTATGAACGACGTTGAGAATGACTTTCAGATCGCCGGATCTTGTCGCCAGACACGCAACACCCGATGGGAGCTGGGATTCATGACGTTCACGACGATGTTCTGACGCCCCGCCTCACTCGCCTGTGCCGTCACGTCATGGACAGCCGCAGCGGTGTCCAGGGCAGGTGGCAGGTCCGTCAGTTCCGTACTGTCGAGGCAGTGGGCGGGCAAAACGACGCTGCCAACCAGATCGGTGAATGCTTGCATGGGGCTTTCTGCTCAGGAATTCATCTCAATGGTTCAGCAGCCGGGCCCTCGGCGGCAATCAAAAGCACAGGCGAGGCACCGGTTCAGCCTAACAAGATATCCCCATGCCGTTTTGGAGTTGTCGATGACAAGCCAGCGATTGGCGCGATCGATCTGAAGGCGGATACTGGAAACAACCGACGACAGTGGCCCATTTCGGCCGGGCGGCTATGCGCCGAAGGGGCATTGAGGACCTGCAACCAGGCTTCACGCATTCGCGGAACCGGCCCGTTGGTTGATCCAAATGGCACTCCGATCCCTCTGATGGGACCGCTTGGCCGACCTTTCTCGTCCAGCATGGACCGGTTTCGGGGAAGCGGGTCCCTTTACCCGATGCGTCCATACCTTTATGAGCGCCAACTGCGTCGCAGCAACCGTAGCCTACTAGTTGTGATCAAATAGTCCTATGCCTAGGCTCTCCGACAGGGAGGACGCCATGGCCGACATCTTCACCGACAACTACAAGGAAACCCCCTACTGGTGGGATCTGGCCCCGCACGAAACCAGCGACGAACAGGTGCCGCCTGCCAAGACTGATGTCGTGATCGTCGGTTCGGGCAATGTCGGCATGTCGGCTGCCTTGTCGCTCTCTCGTCTGGGCCGCAAGACCGTCGTGCTGGATGCTCAGGAGATCGGCTATGGCGCCAGCACCCGCAACGCCGGTTACCTCGGGCGCGGGCTCGGCATGAAATATGGCGCGCTGACATCAGCGGTCGGGCGTCAGGAGGCCGCCAAGCTCGCCACGGTCGCGGTTGCCGCTCATGACTACACGGCGGCTCTGATCCGCGCAGAGCAGATCACCTGCGCCTATCGTGATACCGGGCGTTTCCTCGCCGCGCCGTCGAAGAAGGCCTACGACAAGCTCGCCCAAGACCTCGACATGATGCTTGAAGACGGCGTGCCCATCGATGCGGAGATGATCCCGCGCGAGCGCCAGCACGAGGAAATCGCCAGCGACATCTACCACGGCGGCCAGTTGCTGCGTGGCAACGGCATCATGCACCCCGGGCTCATGCACCGGGGACTGGTGGATCGGGCGCGCAGCCAGGGTGCGGATGTGATCGGTTTCTGCCCCGCCACGGCCGTGGATTCGCAGGGTTCCGGGTTTGTGGTCACGACACCCAGGGGCAAGATTGAAACCCGCGATGTTTTCATCGCGACCAACGGTTACACGCCCAAGGCCTTCCCCTGGCAGCGCCGTCGCGTGATTCCTGCATCAGCGTTCATGATGGCGACGGAGACCCTGTCACCGGAACTCATGGCAAAGGTTCAGCCCGGAGGCCGCCCACTTCTGGAAGCCTGCAACACGCCACTCTGGATCCGCCCCAACGAGGACGGCACACGTGTCCTCTTTGGCGGCCGTACTGGTGAAGACCTGGGCTCTCTCGACCGCAAGGCCGAACAGCTCTACGGTGAGATGGTCCGTGTTTTGCCCGATCTCGAGGGTGTAAAACTCACCCATAGCTGGTCCGGCAAGGTCGCGATGACCTTCGACTGGCTGCCTCATACCGGCACCCACGAAGGCATCCACTACGCCATGGGCTGGTGTGCCACCGGCATACCCATGGGCACCTACCTGGGTCATCAGACCGCGCTGCGCATCGTCGGCGATCCCGCTTCGGTCACGGCCCTGGATAACCGCCCGTTCCCGACCCGGCCGTTTTATTACGGCAATCCCTGGTTCCTGCGCTGGGCCATCTGGTGGCTGCAGTATCAGGACCGGA
>CEUQ01095892.1_pt1 | contig 10878 bp, 8 predicted proteins | sample 361491 | NCBI WGS metagenome assembly CEUQ01 (sample SAMEA2622796, study PRJEB7988) | marine metagenome | biome: marine biome (ENVO:00000447); feature: marine epipelagic mixed layer (ENVO:xxxxxxxxx); material: "saline water (ENVO:00002010), including plankton (ENVO:xxxxxxxx)" | depth 120 m | reverse complement strand
ATTATTGATCAAAGTATTTCTAATATTCATATCATTCTTTAATATTTTATTTCTTTCATTATTTGATAAATTTTTTATTTTTTTCCAATCTTCATGGCTAGAGAATGGATTAACGCTAGTATTAAATCCCATTAGTACACCAATTGGTCGACTTCCAACTTGTCCAGTTGTTATAATTCCATTTTTGTTAGCTTTAGAAATATAATTTAGAGTTTCTCTCCATCTTTCCGGAAAATCATTATATTGTATCAGTAAAACTGATAGAGGTTGCCCTGAGTATTTCGATGCTTGAATTAATAATTCCATTTCTCCGGGACCCATGTCAGAATTACATTGTAGAAGTCCTTTCTTAGTATTTTTTAAAGCCTCAGCTATTCCAGCTAATTCTTTATCATCTGCATTTAAACTTGGAACTAAATTACCATCCGCAGATTTATGCTTAGTAGTTCTAGAAGTTGAAACTCCCAAAGCTCCTGCATTTAAAGCATCCTCTAATAAATCTCTCATAGTAATAATTTGGTTTTCATTTGGTTTATACAAGTGGTTTGCTCCATCCTCTCCCATTACAAAAAACCTAAGGGCTGAATGAGGTACTTGTGTTCCGATATCCATAATTCTTTTAGAACTTTCAAGAGCATTTAAATATTCAGGAAATGTTTCCCAGCAAAAATCTATACCTTCTGATAATACTGTTTCAGGAATATCTTCTACACCTTCCATTAAATTTATTAGGAAATTCTCTTTGCCTTTTTTTACTGGAGCAAAACCAACACCACAGTTTCCAAATACACATGTTGTTACTCCATGCCATGAAGAAGGAGTAAGATATGGATCCCATGTAGCTTGTCCATCATAATGAGTATGAATATCTACCCATCCTGGAGTAACAAATTTATTCTCTGCATTTATTACTCTATTACTAGCTCCTGATATTTTTCCGATTTCACATATTTTCCCATCCTTTATAGCTATATCAGATATTTTTTTAGGAGCACCTGTTCCATCAATAATATTGCCATTTTTAATTATTAAATCGTACATAGATAAATTTCCTTAACTAAAATCAGTTTCATATAGTAGTTTGTTTTATTGCTTTGTTCCAGCCATTTCTATAATTTTTAATCTCTGAAGTTTCCATTTTAGGATTAAAACTTTTATTTAATTTCCAAAACTTACTGGAGTCTTCTAAAGAACTTAGTATTCCAGACCCAATAGAAGATAATATTGCTGCACCTTGAGAAGTAGTTTCAGAATTATAGGATCTCTCAATTTTAGTTTTACTTATACTTGATAAAAACTGAATTAACCAATCGTTATTACTCATAGCTCCATCCACTCGCAAAATATTTGGTTTTTGTCCATCTAAAGTCATTGCGTCAAATAAATCTACACTTTGATAGGCAACAGCCTCTAAAGCTGCTCTAACAATTTCAGCTTTGCCTGATGAGGCAGTTAATCCTACTATTGTACCTCTGGCATCTGATTTCCAATGAGGGGCACCCAGACCAGTAAATGCTGGAACAAAATAGACTCCATTATTGTTCTTAATAGTTGAAGCTAATAATTGACTGTCATTTACATTCTTAATAATACCAAGTTCGTCTTTTAACCATTTCATGGAAGCTCCAGATATAAAAATTGATCCTTCGAGCGCATAAGATGTATTATTCTTTATTTTGTAAGCAATTGTACTTAATAATTTATTTTTACTAATTAAAGCTGTATCTCCGGTATTTAACAATATAAAACATCCAGTGCCAAATGTTGCTTTAATATCTCCGGATTTCAAACAGTTTTGACCAATTGCAGCAGCTTGTTGATCCCCAATCATTGCATTAATTGGTATGTTATAATCGACTAAATTTTTATTGGTATTTCCATAATCAAAAATATTATCTGTAACTTCTGGTAAAATATTAATAGGAATTTTAAAGATATCTAATAAATCATCGTCCCATTTATTTTCATGTATGTTATATAAACTAGTTCTGGACGCATTTGTAGCATCTGTATAAAAACTTTTTCCGTCCGTTAATTTAAATAATAAAAAGGAGTCTATAGTTCCTACGGCAAGTTTCCCATTTAAGGATAACTTTTTTGCATTATCAATATTTTTAAGTATCCAAGAAATTTTAGTTGCAGAAAAATAAGGATCAATTAATAAACCAGTTTTAGCATTAATCTTTTCAGTTAGTCCTTTTTTAATTAAATTATCACATGTATCTTTTGTTCTTCTGTCTTGCCAGATTATAGCGTTATATAATGGTTCTCCAGTTATTTTATTCCAAGCAATTATAGTTTCTCTTTGGTTAGTTATACCTATTGATATGATCTTAATGTTTTTTTCTTTAGCAAAAAATATAATGTCTTTTGTAACAGATAAAGTTTTATTCCAAATTTCATTTGCATCTTGTTCTACCCAACCATTTGATGGATATGTAGTAGTAATATCTTTTTGTTCAATATGGATAATTGAGAAATCTAAATCAAATAAAACAGCTCTTGAAGATGAAGTTCCTTGATCAATTGCAATAATAGCTTTCTTCATAAAAAAACCTTACTTTTATTTGAAATACTATATATTATAAATAAAAAAATAACTAACTGTAAAATTAATAGGATTTCTCATTATGACATTACCAAGTATACTAAATAAAAATAATTTTTCTCTTCCTGTAATAGCTGCGCCTTTATTTATTATATCAAATCCAAAGTTAGTTATAGCGCAATGTAAAGCAGGAGTGTTAGGTTCATTTCCAGCCTTAAATGCAAGACCTCAAGAAGTTCTTGATGATTGGTTATCAGAGATTACGGAAGAATTAGCATCTTTTAAATCAAAAAACCCGGATATTCCAGTTGCACCATTCGCTGTTAATCAAATTGTTCATAAATCTAACGATGTTCGTCTCGATAAAGATATGGAAATGTGTATAAAATATAAAGTTCCGGTGGTTATAACTTCACTTGGAGCAAGGCCTGAAGTAAATGAAGCCATACATAGTTATGGTGGTATTGTTTTACATGATGTTATAAATAACCGCTTTGCACATAAAGCTATTGAGAAAGGGGCAGATGGTTTAATTGCTGTTGCAGCAGGGGCAGGGGGGCATGCGGGAGTAACATCTCCTTTTGCATTACTTCAAGAAATTAGAGAATGGTATGATGGTCCTTTAGCTTTATCTGGCTCTATAGCAACAGGAAGTGCTGTTCTTGCATCACAGGCTGCTGGTGCTGATTTTGGTTATATTGGTTCTGCTTTTATAGCTACAGAAGAAGCTAATGCTAATGAGGGGTATAAAGAAGCAATTACAAAATACGCTGCAGATGATATAGTTTATACTAATTTAGTAACAGGAGTACATGGTAATTATTTAAAACCTTCTTTAGCTAATGCGGGTTTTGATCCGGATAATTTACCAACAAGTGATCCGAGTAAAATGGACTTTGGACCTGAGGGTATGGAAAAGAAAAAAGCCTGGAAGGATATTTGGGGCTGTGGACAGGGTATAAATGCAATTAAAGATATATTATCTACTTCTGAATTAGTTAATAAATTAAAAAATGAATATGAAAATGCTAGAAATAAAATATTAAGTGATGCGGCATAATTTTAATGGTGATTAAATGGGAAAATTATTATGAAATTATCATATCCACCTCAAGAAATTAATGTTGAAGAAAGAAAAGATGGAACTTTAATTTTATCTTCCCCATTAGAACTTGAAAAAGTCGAAGTTAATATTCATAATAAATTTAAAAAAACCTGTAATGAATATCCAAAAAATATATGGTTAGCCGAAAGAAATGGTGATTCATGGAGAGAAGTAAACTATGAAACGGCTTATAAATATATTTATTCAATATCTCAATATTTGATTAATATTAATTTAAATCAAAACAAAGGAATAATGATTTTATCTGGAAACAGTGTAGACCATGGTTTGCTAAATGTAGCAGGTTTATGTAGCGGTGTACCTGTCTCTCCAATATCTGTTGCTTATTCTTTAATGAGCAGCGATTACGCAAAATTAAAACATTGTTATGAATTAGTTATGCCAGGGCTAATTTATGTTGATGATGGGGTTATATTTGAGAAAGCATTAGAAAATTTACCATTAGATGACACTGTTGTGGTTTGTTCAAAAAACCCTAGTTTAAAAATACAAATGGAACTTTTTGAAGACATTTTATCTACAATACCAGATAAACAGGTAGATGAAATTTATAATTCTGTTAAACCAGAATACATTGCTAAATATTTATTTACATCTGGCTCAACCGGAATGCCAAAAGGAGTTATAAATACCCAAAAAATGCTATGTGTCAATATGCAGCAAGCGCAACAAGTTAGGCCACAAGAACTAGGGGAAACTATAATAATTGATTGGCTGCCATGGAACCATACTATGGGAGGAAATCATTCTTTTAATGGAATATTTTGGAATGGAGGCACTATGTATATTGATGGAGGTAAGCCAATTCCATCATTGTTTCCTATAACAGTTGAAAATTTAAAAAATATATCTCCTACATATTACACTTCAGTTCCTGCCGGTCTAGCTATGTTATTAGAATCTTTAAAAGAAGATAAAGCTTTACGTCATAATTTTTTTAAAAATTTGGTTTATGTAGCTTATGGAGGTGCTTCTTTACCTCCTGAAATTTGGTATGGTATAAGAGACTTAGCTAAAGATACTACTGGAAGAGATTTAGAGTTAGTATGTGGTTGGGGTGCTACTGAAACAGCACCTTTAGCAACCTCTACTTATTTTAAAATTGATAAACCAGGTAATATTGGATTACCTATACCGGGTATGAAAATTAAGATGATTCCGGTAGGTAATAAAATGGAATTAAGAGTAAAAGGCCCCAATGTAACCCCTGGTTATCTAAAAAGGGATGATTTGACTAAAAAGGCGTTCGATGATGAAGGATATTATTTGATTGGAGATGCTGGAAGGTTAGTAGATAAGAATGATCCTAGTAGAGGTATAGATTTTGATGGAAGAGTTGTTGAAAACTTTAAACTTCTTACAGGCACATGGGTGGATGTAGGTAGTCTAAGATTAGCTGTTATTAATTCTTGTTCACCTTTATTTCAAGATGGACTAGTGACAGGACATGATAAAAATTATTTAGGTTTTTTAGCTTGGCCAAATATTGAAGCGTGTAAAAATTTTTTAGGTATTCAAAATTTAGAATACAAACAAGTTATTAATCATCCGAAATTAAGAAAAGAGATTATTAATAAAATTATTATTCATAATCAAAATTTTCCCGGTTCTAGTACTAAAATTAAAAAAATAGCATTAATGGATAGTCCTCCTTCTTTCGATAATAATGAGATTACAGATAAGGGATATATTAATCAATCATCTGCATTAGAATCAAGATCAAATTTAGTGAATTTATTGTACGATGATAATGAGGTTCATGATGAAGTTATAAGTATAAGTTAAACCTCAAGCCATTCTTTTCTTATTTTATTATTTTTTTCTAACTCTTTAGGAGTGCCTTCAAAAACTATTTTTCCGTGACCCATTAAATACACTCTAGCTGCTAATCTAAGCGCTATTGTTAATTTTTGTTCAACTAGTAAGATTGATATACCTTTACTTGCGATTTTTTTTAATAATTCTGCGACAGTTTCAACCATTTGGGGAGATAGGCCTTCCGTTGGTTCATCTATCATCATAAATTCAGGATTACCCATTAAACATCTGCATATAGTAAGCATTTGTTGCTCTCCACCTGAAAGTGCTGAAGCACTTATATCTGCTCTTTCTTTTAAGTTAGGAAATAAAGTAAACATTTCATCAACAGTCCATTCTGCTTTTGCATTTTTATCTTTTACTCCTAATAATAAATTTTCTTTGACTGTTAATGTAGGGAAGACATCTCTATTTTCAGGAACATATCCAATTCCTTTTAAAGCTATATCATGAGTAGCATTACCTACTATTTCATCATTTTTATAATTAATAGATCCAGAAATAGGAACCAAACCCATTACTGATTTAACTAATGTGGAACGCCCAACACCATTTCTTCCTAATAATGCTATAATTTCTCCTTTAGAAATATCTAAGTTAACACCTCTTAAAATATGAGATTTACCATAATATGCATGTAAGTCAGAAATTTTTAACATTTTCTAATGATCCTCGGTTCCCAAATACGCCTCTTGAACAGCTTTATTTTCTCTAATTTTTGTTGGAGTGTCAGTAGCAATAATTTCGCCATAAACCAGCACTGAAATTCTGTCAGCAAGATCAAATACTACTCCCATATCATGTTCTACAACAACTAGTGTTCTGTTTTCTGAAATTTGTTTAATTAAATTTACTGCTCTCTCTGTCTCTGAATTTGACATACCTGCAGTTGGTTCATCTAACATGAGTGTATCTGCTCCTCCAGCAATAGTTATTCCTATCTCTAATGCTCTTTGGTCAGCATAACTTAAAAGTCCTGCTGGAATATGAGCGCAATGTTTTAAATTAATTTCTTCTAAAATAGAGTCAGTTTTTTCATTTAATTTTTTGTCACCATTAACTAGTCTTATTATTGAATACTTAAAACCCATAGACCATAAAATACCACATCTAATATTTTCATATACAGACATTTTAGGAAAGATATTAGTTACTTGAAAGCTTCTAGCTAATCCTTTTCTATTTATTTCATGAGGTTCGAGGTTATTTATTTCTTTATTATTTAGAGTTATTCTGCCTGAAGTAAGTTTATAGTGGCCCGAAATTAGATGGAAAAGAGTTGATTTACCCGCTCCGTTTGGACCTATAATTGCATGTCTTTCATTTTTTCTAATTTCTAAATTAAGGTTTTTTATAATCTTAGCCTCGCCAAATGATTTAGAAACATTTTTTAGTTGTAAAGCATTACTCATTAGAAATCTCCGTTTTTACAACAGAAATAGCATGATCCCAGCTTTCTTTTGCCATCGGAAAAGTCTTTTTAGATAAAAATATACCTACCAAAATTAGAGTAATAAATATTAGCCATGACATAATTCCATTTGCATTAAATTCAGTCCAGAATATAACAACTTCACCTTCTCCTTTGGAAATTAAAGAACGAAAATAAAGCATTTCTATTATGCCTATTAATCCTATTAAACCAGTAACTACGCTACTTATAGCGAGAAAATAAGGTTTAATTAAGCTAATTAACAGTTTTTTATCTGTTCTTGCTATAGGGCCATGCATAACAATTAGTCCTGCCAGCCCTCCTGGTGCAAACATAACAATTCCAGAGAATGTTAATCCTAAGTAAAGAAGCCACGCTTCTGTAACATCGGCTAATGTTGAATCCAAATAAGTGAGACCGATAGCTCCAACAATAGGTCCTAGAAAATGTCCAGCACCACCAATAAAAGCCATAAAAAGAACAGCCCCTGATTGCACTATACTTACAGACTCAAATCCGATATGTTCATAATTTAATGCATGAAGGCTTCCTGCAGCTCCTGCAAACATTGAAGATAAAGCAAAAGCCTGCCATCTAACCCTTCTAACATTATATCCTATAAATGCTGCACGTTCTGGATTATCTCTTACTGCATTACTCATTCTACCAAATGGAGTTTTTGTTATAATGTACATTAAAGCTACAGCAACTAAACACCAAAATAAGATTAAGTAGTAAATTTCTATTTGTGGTCCAAATGTAATACCAAATGGTTCCGGGCCAACCATTCTATCTGTTTGTATGCCGTCTTCACCATTAAAAAATATTACAAAAATAAGCGTCATTGCTGTAACCATTTCACAAAAACCAAGTGATATCATAGCAAAAGCTGTTCCTGCTCTTCTGGTTGATACGTAACCAACTAATGATCCAAAAAATAATCCTACGACTGCACCAATAAAAGGAAATAATACAGTAGGAAAGTAGGGAAGAGTTTCTTCGCCAATTCCATTTAAAATATGAATTGATGCATAGCCAGCAAGACCAAAATATATAGCATGACCAAAGGACAACATGCCCCCTTGGCCTAACAACATATTATAAGCTACTGTAAAAATAATTAAAACGCCCATTTTTGATAGCAAAGTTAGAGCAAAAGATGAGTCGAATATTAAAGGTAAAATTGCAGCAATAAATGCTACAATAATCCAAGTAGAAAAAGATTTAAAAAAATTTGTCATTAAACGTCTCTATTTCCGAACAAACCACGCGGTCTGAATATAAGCATTAATACTAGAAGTAAATAAGGTAAAATTGGAGCAATCTGAGATATAGTTAAATCAATTAAAATTCTCCATAAACTTTCTATATCAACATTAAAACCAATAAATTCTATGAAATTATTTATAGAATAATCTAATGATATTGCGGACGTTTGAACAATACCAATTAAAATAGATGCCACCAATGCACCTTTTAAAGAACCAAGTCCTCCTACTACTATAACAACAAATACTATTGGACCTAAAGACAAGGCCATTGATGGTTCTGTTCCCAAAGTATTACCTGCTAATACTCCCGCTAAACCTGCAAGTGCACATCCTAAACCAAAAACTAACATAAATACCCTAGGAACATTATGACCTAATGAAGAAACTATCTCTGGATGAGTAAGAGCTGCTTGAATAATAAGGCCAGCTCGAGTTTTTGTAAGAACACTAAATAAAACTATAAACATTGCTACGGATACAACGAGTGTGAACATAGCGTAGGCTTGATATCCCATTCCACTCATAGAAAATAAAGTGAAATCCATATACTCAGGAACATGATAACCTACCGGTACTTTTCCCCATATCATTTGGACTAATTCTTCTATTATATAAAATAGCCCGAATGTAAATAATAATTCTGCAACATGGCCAAATTTATGAACTCTTCTCAAAGCATATTTTTCTACCATAGCTCCACAAAAAGCTATTATAAGTGGTGCAATAAATAAGGCAGGAATAAATCCTATATATTTACTAATTTGATATGCAAAATAGGCTCCCAACATAAAAAAGGATGCATGAGCAAAATTAAGTACTCCCATCATTCCAAATATCAAAGTTAGACCACTAGAAAGCATGAATAGTAGCATTCCATAAAGAAGACCATTAAATAATGTAAATAAAACTACATCCAATTTATTACCCCATTAAGCTTCAAAAAATTACTTTTTTGGTCTTTTCATTTTACATGTAGTAGGTAGTGTAATATCGGCCATATTTACCCAGCCATCTGTTACATATGCCATGCCATAATCTTCATTATTATAAATGAATGTTTTTTCTACATCAGTAGATATATGACTTAAAACCATATCAAAATGCATTTGATGGTCTTCAGGTCTCATATAAACATCTCCATGAGCACCTCTTGCTGTCATACCCTCCATGGCCCAAGCAACAGCAGTAGGGTCAGCTGTACCTGCTTTTTCCAAAGCTGCAGCAAACATTTCCATCATAAATCTTTGCCTATCTGCATATGGACTTTTATTTGAAAAAGCCATGTATTCTGCATCTATCTCTTTTAACCAATCAGGATGAGATGGATCATTTTCATGAGCTTCTGTTACTTGAACAATAGGATTAAAAGTAGAAATTTTTACTCCCATTGAATTCATGGCAGCAGGAATTCCTGCATAAATTGTATAGAATTTAACTTTTAATTGAGAATTAGCTGTTGCAGTTATAAGTCTAGCTGCATCAGGTCCCCAGTTTCCTGTAAGAACAGTATCTGCTCCACTAGAAGTAATTTTTGATACATATGGGTTGAAATCCAAAATTTTACCAAAAGGAACTATAAGTTCGTCACCTACAATTTCTATTTGAGGGGCTCTTTCTGCTAGCAATCTTCTTGCAGCGGCCTGAAAAGATTGCCCATAAGCATAATTCTGATTTAAAAGATATACTTTTTTAATACTAGGGTCTTTAGTCATTTGAGATACTAATGCAGCAACTTTCATATCTACATTTGCATCAAATCTGAAATGATAAAAATTACAAAGTTCATTTGTAAATGATGTAGTTACAGCAGAGTGATTAAGAAACATAATTTCTTTTCCTGGGTTTCTTTTATTATGTTTACCTAAAGTTTTTATAATATTTAGGGCATGGTTTGAGCCAACTCCTTGAGTAACGTATCTGATATCTTCATCGATAACTTTTCTCAACTGTTGAATAGTTTTTTCTGCCACCATTGCATTATCATAAGGAACTATTTCAATATGTTTGCCTCCTAAAACTCCTCCAGCCTTATTGATTCTTTCCGCATAAAACTCTAAACCTTCAATTAGGTCTAATCCTACAGAAGCTAATGGACCTGACATTGGTTCAATAATAGCAATTTTAATAGTATCTTCTGCTTTAACTGCAGAAGTATAATATGCAAATGCAATAGCAATTAAAAATATTTTAAAAAATTTGTTTAACATTTGAAGTTCCTCACCCATAGTTGAAATTCACAGAGGCTTATATTACATTGGCCTAAACAAAGTTCAATATATTTTTTTTATTTAATTAGGATTTATAATGTTTATTAATAATTTATTTTCAATTAAAAATAAAGTTGCTCTTGTAACTGGTGGTTCAAGAGGAATAGGAGAAATGATTGCATCAGGATTTTGTGCTAATGGTGCTAAGGTTTATATTACCGCAAGGTCTAAAAACATAGTTTTAGATACAGCAAAAAGAATTTCAGATGCATACGATTCTGAGTGTATAGGAATAGAATCTGATATTTCTACACTTTCTGGAGTTAAAGAGTTATCAAAAATAATAGGCAATAGCGAGGATCAATTAGATATATTAGTGAATAATGCTGGGGCAGCCTGGGCAGCTCCTCTAGAGGATTTTCCTGAGGTAGGATGGGATAAAGTTATGGATCTTTGTGTTAAATCAATGTTTTTTC
>CEUQ01021227.1_pt1 | contig 10881 bp, 5 predicted proteins | sample 361491 | NCBI WGS metagenome assembly CEUQ01 (sample SAMEA2622796, study PRJEB7988) | marine metagenome | biome: marine biome (ENVO:00000447); feature: marine epipelagic mixed layer (ENVO:xxxxxxxxx); material: "saline water (ENVO:00002010), including plankton (ENVO:xxxxxxxx)" | depth 120 m | reverse complement strand
ACAATTAAACAATTGGGCAGTTAGACAATTGGCCTTGAATTCTGTTTCAGGCATGTGAGTTTATCCGCCCCGACTTCGCCCTTTGGTCTTCGTCGGGTAAACTCACTGACTCGACGCACAAACTCCATCCTGGATTCAAAAAGTTAAGCCACCATAGCCAAACAAATCTCGGGAAAACAGAGTAAAACTTTTGAATCACTAAAGCAGTTCAGAAAACCAGCTCTAATTTAAACCGTCTAACTGTCTAACCCGTCTCCTCCGGTGCGTACTCGGACTACTTGAAGTAAGATAGATGATTGATACCTTTCAATCATTTCAGTCCCATTAGAAACGCCGTTATGAAACGATTTAGAGTTCAACCATTCCTGCTGGTAGTTTTGCTAGGCTGGACAGGTACGTCCCTGTGGGCTGTTGACGATGTCGATTTTGCCAGAGATGTCTTACCGATCCTTTCCAACAAGTGTTTTGTTTGTCATGGCCCGGATTCCAACGATGCAGATATGTTGCGTCTCGACACGGAAGCACTGGCGACTGTAGATCGGGGGGGCTACCGCGCCATTGATCAGGAGAAACCGAAAAAGAGCGCTGCGTTGGAACGGATTCTGTCTAAAGACGCTCCGATGCCACCAGAAGATGCAGAGAAGCAACTCACCGAATCGGAACGTTCTATTCTGGTAGCCTGGATTAAACAGGGAGGGCGTTACGCAAAGCATTGGGCGTTTGTTCCACCAGTAAAAACGGCTCCAAAATCAATCCGCAATGCCAGTCGCGAGCACACCCTCGATGCATTTATTCAAGACGGTTTTAAGGTGGCGGGAGTCACGTTCAATTCACCCGCTGAAAAGCACGTACTGGCTCGTCGCGTCGCTTTAGTTCTAACAGGCTTACCACCAGAACTGGACGTTCTCAATGAGTATCTCAAAGACGACTCCAAAGACGCATACACTAACCTCGTTGAAACATTACTGGCTAGTCCACGATTCGGCGAACATCAGGCTCGATACTGGCTTGATGCCGTTCGTTACGGAGATACACACGGTCTGCATTTGGACAATCGACGAGGAATATTTCCCTATCGGGATTGGGTGGTCAGTGCGATCAATGACAACCTTCCATTTGATGAGTTCATCACCTGGCAATTAGCGGGTGACTTGCTGCCACAGCCAACACTCCAGCAGATCGTGGCCACAGGTTTTGTGAGAATGAATCCAAGTACAGCTGAAGGAGGGGCCATTCCGGCTGAATTTCAGGCCAAGAATAATTTTGATCGAACAGAGACATTAGGCACAGTGCTGTTAGGAATGACGCTTACCTGTTCGCGTTGCCACACTCACAAATATGACCCCATCACTCAGACAGAGTATTACGAACTGTTAGCATTCTTCAATAATACCGCCGAGAGTGCGATGGACGGTAACTCCTATACCTATGCACCTGTCATCAAGGCCCCGCAAGATCAACAGGCATGGCAAAACTGGAAAGCATTGGAATCAAAGAAGACGGAAGTCGTTAGGCTTGCGTCAGATCTGATTGGTGATGATCTGATGGTGGATGAGGCGCAGAAACAAGCCTGGGATACGGCTGATGTCCAGGCGCGAATGGCCCAGTTGGCTGACGTGAACGGCCCCTTTGCAACTCATGAAGTCCATCAGACGGCTCTGACCATCAAGGCGGAAGCCGAAGAGGCAGCCAAAGGGTATACCACGACCCTGGTCGCCAAAGAACTTGACAAGCCGCGGGAAACAAAAATACTGCATCGAGGTGAATACAATCAGCCCCAAGGGGAGTCGCTGCAGCCCGATGTATTGAGCATTATGGGTAGCTTCCCGGAAGACGCTCCCCGAAATCGACTCGGGTTGGCTGCCTGGTTGACTTCGGACGATCATCCGGTCATGTCACGAGTTATCGTTAATCGGATGTGGGCACGAGTGTTTGGACACCCGTTAGTGAGAACACCGGAAGATTTCGGAGTGCAGGGCGAACAGCCAACGCATCCGGAATTACTTGACTGGCTTGCCGTTGATTTTCGCGAAAACGGATGGGATGTGAAGGATATGTTACGTCTGATGGTGCATTCGCGTACGTTTCAACAATCCTCCGGTTGGCGTGACGAAGTGGAAGATCCTGAAAACAGGTTGTTTGCTCGCGGACCAAGTTACCGACTCGACGCTGAAGTCTTGAGGGATATCGCTCTTTGGGCCAGTGGCCTGCTCAGTCCACATATGGGGGGGGAAGGGGTGAAACCGTATCAACCGGATGGAATGTGGAAAGCACTGGCCCACCCTGCAAGTAATACGAAACAGTATGTACGGGATAATGGTGAGTTGCTCTATCGCCGAAGCCTTTACGTATATTGGAAACGTACGAGCCCGCATCCAATGATGACTCTCTTCGATGCTCCGGACCGCGAATCGAGCTGTGTCCAGCGACAACGAACGAACACGGCGCTACAATCTCTGGGGCTGTTAAATGAAACTCAACGCATCGAAATGGGACGAATATTAGCAGAGCGACTGTTGTCTCAGGAAACGGATGATACAGCGCGGGTTGACTTATTATTCAGATTGCTTGCCAGTCGTGATGCTACAGCGCAGGAGCGTCGAGCGATCCTGGGACTAGTTGCTGCCATGAAGGAACGGTTTAGTCAGAAACCAGATGATGCAAAGTCACTTTTGTCATTGGGGGAAGCCGAACAGAACGAGACACTCGATGCCGTGCTGCATGCAGCATGGACTCAGGCAACGGTAGTTGTGCTGGCCAGTGATCCGGCAATCCTCCTTTACTAATACATGAGCCATCACAGAACCATTGTGAGATGCAAAGAGTTATGAAAATGAATAGTGTTAATCCCTTACGTGAAAACGAGTTGATGATGACTCGGCGTCACTTGTTTGGCAAAACAGCGCTCGGCCTGGGAACGGCAGCCATGGCGGGCCTGATGGGGACAGATTTAAAGGCGGAGCAGGGCGGACTCGACGGTTTACCTCATCATCAGCCCAAAGCCAAAAGCGTGATCTATCTGTTTATGAGTGGTGGTCCAAGCCATATCGACCTGTGGGATTACAAGCCAAAACTGAATGATCTGTTTGGCGAGCAGTTGCCTGATGAAATCCGGGATGGTCAGCGCGTGACCGGGATGACGGCCAATCAGAAAAGCGGATTTCCTCTTGCTCCGAGCCGATATAAATTCACCAGACAGGATAATAACGCGGATGGAATCTGGACAAGTGAGCTGTTGCGACACACCGCCACGGTGGCAAAGGAATTGTGCGTAGTTTACAGCACGTTTACGGAAGCCATTAATCATGACCCCGCTATTACCTATATTCAAACCGGCGCACAAACTCCGGGTAGGCCGAGTTTGGGGGCCTGGCTGAGTTACGGGTTGGGAACAGCGAATGAGAATCTGCCGCATTACGTGGTGATGCATGCACGAACCAATCACCCTGAGCAAAGTCTGTTTAATCGATTATGGGGGCCGGGCTTTTTGTCATCAGATCATCAGGGGATTCTGATGAGAAGTCAGGGCGATCCGGTGCTGTTTCTGAGTAACCCAACGGGCGTTAGTCGGACTGACCGACGTGCTCAACTCGATGCGCTGGCCGCGATCAATCAACAGCAAGCGGACCAGTTCGGAGATCCCGAAGTGCTTTCACGTATTAAGCAACATGAGATGGCATATCGCATGCAATCTTCGGTTCCGGAGTTAGTCGATTTCTCAGATGAAACAGCCGCTACTTTGGAAATGTACGGGGAGGACGTAAAAACGCCGGGTACCTTTGCAGCAAGTTGCCTGACTGCACGTCGTCTGGCTCAACGTGGTGTTCGCAATATTCAGATTTTTCATCGAGGTTGGGATGCACACGGGAACTTAACCGGCGAGCACGCTTCGCAGGCGAAGGATATTGATCAGGCGACAGCCGCTTTGATTAAAGATCTCAAACAACAGGGGATGTTGGACGAAACGCTTGTGGTCTGGGGAGGTGAATTTGGTCGGACGCCGTATTGCCAGGGGAACTTGACTCGGGAAAACTATGGCCGCGACCATCACCCTCGATGCTTTACCACCTGGATGGCAGGGGGCGGAGTGAAGCCCGGGATTACCTACGGCCGCACGGATGACTATGGCTATAATATTGCCGACTCCGATGGGAATCCGTTGCAACCGCAACCCGATAAGGATAGTTGGACGCCGGGGACGATGCATATTCACGATCTGAATGCTACGATTCTTCATCTCATGGGCATTGATCATACGAAACTGACTTACCGCTACCAGGGGCGTGATTTTAGATTGACGGATGTTCATGGTCACGTCTTGTCGGACATTCTGGTCTGACGACTCGCGTAATATCGTCTAGTTGTTTAAGGAACTCATTCATGAAATCGTCGTGGTTGCTTTGTCTGGCGGTCGCCACCATTCTTAGCCCTTTGAATGCCACAGGTCAGCAACGATCCAACATCGTTTTGATCGTGTCGGATGATCAGGGATATGCAGATATCAGTGCGTATGAACATCCAGCGGAGATTAAGACTCCGCATTTGGATCGCATTGCCAATCAGGGAGTCCGGTTCACCAGCGGATATGCTTCGGCTTACGTGTGTGCCCCCTCCCGCGCCGGCCTGCTGACAGGCAGGTATCAACAGCGGTTTGGGTTTTACAGCGGAGGTGATTCGCGGATCGGATTGCCCTTAACAGAAATTACGATCGCCAGCCATTTAAAGAAGCATGGCTATACAACCGGTGTGTTCGGTAAGTGGCATCTGGGCTTGGAAAAGGACTACCATCCGCTTAATAGAGGATTCGACGAATTTTATGGTTTCTTAGGGCATGGAGCTCACGATTACTTCGAGTTGAAAGCAGACGACGAACATAACGGCATGTGGCGTAACTGGGATCGTATCGATGATCAGGGTTACCTTACTGATAATCTTGGGAAGGAAGCAGCGAGTTTCATCGCTCGCCATAAAGAAGAACCCTTCTTCTGTTACCTCCCGTTCAATGCTGTGCATTGGCCCCTGCAGGCACCGCCGGAGACAACGGCCGGGTTCAAGAATGAGAACCCGGATCGCAATATTTATCTGGGTATGCTGCAACACATGGATCGGGCCGTCGGGACAGTGCTGGACGAACTAGAAAAACACCAGCTCACCGACAATACGCTGGTTCTGTTTATGTCAGACAACGGTGGAAGTAAGAAAGTCTTCGCTAATAACGGCAAACTGCGCGAATTTAAACAGTCCACGCATGAGGGAGGAATCCGCGTCCCCTTTCTGGCTTCCTGGCCTGGAAAATTGCCGCAGGGTGCCGTGATTGATACACCAGTCATCGCCTTGGATTTCTTTCCAACGATTTGTAGTGCGGCCGGTATTGCTGTGCCAGAAGAAAACGAACTGGATGGCAAAAGTTTGTTATCGGTGGTTGAGAATCCTGCAGCCCCTCACCATGAATTCCTATTTTGGGATGGTGACGAAGGGCGTATTGGAGTGCGCGCTGGTAAGTGGAAACTTGTCGTACGTGGTAATACGAACGGGTTGTACGATTTATCCAACGATGTTGGAGAGACCACAGATCTGAAAGAGAAGTTTCCTCATGTCTATCAGTCTCTGGTTGAACATTACGGACAATGGCGACAGGAATGTCCGCCGACATTGCGCGAGCAGGCGGCTAAACAGAAGTCTCAAACGAACAACACCAGTTCCGGGAATCGTCCCAACGTCCTGTTAAACAATAGTGATGATCTCAATCGGCACTTAGCCGCCCCCCTTGTTAACACGCCGATACGATAGCGTGTTTTGTGCAGCACTATGGTTGCGTAGGGCGTTGTGCTAAGAGTACAACAAAACAATCGCCCATTCATTAGTTCAACGCAGCAAAGAGTCTAAAAGGAACACTCTATGAAATCGATCATGCTGAAACTTATTCTATTGCTCACGCTTTGCTGGAGTCAGTCATTTCTGCAAGCGGCGGATCTCAAGGTTACGAAAAAGTCTTATGGACGAACTGCAGCGGGGGAAAAGGTTCATGAGTATACACTTACCAATGAGAACGACATTACGGTAAAGCTGATTAACTATGGAGCAACATTAACATCACTAGTGACTCCGGACAGGGACGGGAAACTGGCTGATATCGTGCTGGGGTATGACGATTTACAAGGTTATGAAAACGATCCGATTTTTTCAGGTTGTGTTGTCGGGCGATTTGCAAATCGCATCTCCAATGCGAGCTTTGAATTGGAAGGGAAGAAATACGAGTTAGCCGCTAACTTTGAAGGTGGTCACCATCTTCACGGTGGTGAAGTTGGTTTTAATGCCAGAGTTTGGGATGCGAAAGTGATTAAGCAGGAGAATGCTGTTGGAGTGGCTTTCACGCTAATCAGTGTGGATGGTGAAGAAGGTTATCCCGGACGATTAGTTGTGCGAATGAAGTATCTGCTCAATGCAAACGATGACTTGATTATGGATTACTATGCCACGACGGATAAAACCACGCATATTAATCTTACTCAGCATTCCTATTACAATCTTGCCGGACATGACAGTGGTGATGTGCATAAACACTTTGTGCGTTTGTACTGTGATCAATATTTGCCGGTGGATGAACATGGAGTGCCGACCGGTGAGATTAAATCCGTAGCAGGCACCGACTTTGACTTCCGTGAAGGTGCACGAATATCTAAAAAGGTCGGAGAAGGTCGATATGACCACAACTATGTTCTGTCGATGACGCGACCTGAGACTCCGCAATTGCTAGCTCGAGTTTCGGAGGGTTCCACGGGACGAGGCATGGCAGTGCGAACAGATCAGCCCGGCGTTCAGTTCTATACCTCGATCCATATGAAGGAAGTTACGGGTCGTGACGGGGCGGTCTACAACACGAATCAGGCGTTATGCCTCGAGACACAGCATTTTCCTGATACACCCAACAAGCCAAACTTTCCGTCCACGATTCTCGAAGCAGGTGAAGTGTTCCGCTCCCGGACGATTCATCACTTCTATACCTGGAAACCAAAGCAGTAGCGAGATCGATTAAAAAGTTAATCCGGTCAGTCTCCCTGTACTCGATCCGAAGGTTTCAGTTCCAATCCCCATGTTCTGGAGCATCGAGACATAGAGGTTACTGAGAGGACTGTTTCGTTCGCGGTCAAATACAAGATGCTGACCGTGTTGGAATCCGCCACCTGCCAGCAGGATCGGTAGATTCGTGTTGGTGTGCGTGTTGGCATTACCCATATTGCTCCCAAACAGAAGCATGGTCTGGTCCAGCATGGATTCCTGATCGATTTGAGTCTCTTTCATCGAGGCCAGTTGGTCTTTGATTAGCTGCATTTGACGGATGTCGGTGGACTCCAATTGGCTCAAATATTCGTCACGTTGGCCGTGATGGCTCAGACCGTGATAGCTGGTTGCAGTTTTTTGTTCGTCCTCATAGTGATAAACGCCGGTTGCAAACGCATCGACCATTAAGGTGACGATGCGAGTTGAATCGGTTTCCAGGGCCAGTCGTGCCATAGTGAGCATTTGGTCAAACTTCTCGATGAACCGAGCGCGGTCTGTTATTTCTGTTGGCGCAGGCTCTTCAACGGTTGGCTTAGGGCGAGTTTCCCATTGGCCGGATGCTTCCAGTCGGTTTTCCAGCTCGCGAATGGAGGTGAAGTATTGATCCAATCGTTTTTGGTCTCGTTTGGATAGCCGGCGTTTCAAAGTGTGCGTTGCATCGGTGATGGTGTCCAAAATACTCTCCTGACGCTTGAGTTTTTGAAGGACCGCCTGCTTTTCTTGCGATGAGCCGTTGGTGAAGAGTAATTGGAAGAGCGCCGCCGGGCTATCAATCGCAGGTAAGAGGATGCCGTCGCGAGTCCAGGACAAACTGCGGTTGGCTTTGTCGATGTTGATGCCTAGATTGAGCGTGCGGAAACGAGTTTGCCGTCCAAGTGCGTCAGCCGCATATTGGTCCAGTGAGATGGTGTTACGGAAATGGCTACCGGTTGGGTGCTTGGCAGAAGTCAGGAAGCAATTTTCAGTTGAATGCCCTCCTTCCACATAGGGATGGGATAAGCCGCTGAAAACAGAGAAGTCCTGTCGGAAGTCCTGGAGTTGTTGGAGGTATTTTGAGGGCGTGTAATTTGGCCCCTCATCCTGAGGGAAAAAGTACCGATCCAGGACGCCCAGGTTGTTGGAGATTAACAGCATTCGCTTCGTCTTCTGTGACGAGGCGGCCTGAGAGACGCTTTCGAGCCAGGGTAGAGCAAGGCTGACGCCGGTTGCTTGTAAGAACCGTCGGCGATTAAAAATGGAATCCTCTGTCATTTGCTTTGCCCTGTGAATAATCGGCTTTGGACGACAGCATGAAAGATGTCGCGAGTTAAATATCCCTGCGGTTCACATTGATCAAGTATGTTTTCCATTTCAATACGATCTGAAAAACGAATCGGAGTACCGGTTGCATAGACCACTAATTGAGTTGCCAGTGAACGGGCGAGTTTGCGCGGTTGTGCCGCTAAGTGCTGTTTGAGGTCCTGGATGCCATTTAACACGGTACCGCTCGCTAAGGTTGCTGAGCTGTCGATGACTAGTCCCTCGTAGTACTTAAATGCATGACCCGCTCGGTCGATCCCTGTGATTTCTTCTCCGGAGTCCAGGCTGCGATATTGCGTTCTCCATTTTCCCAGAATGTCGAAGTTTTCGAGCGAGAATCCGATAGGGTCAAACATGGCGTGGCATTTGGCACAGGATTGATCAGCTGCATGCCGTGCGAGTTGTTCCTTTAATGTCGTGGTGCCGCGAATATCCGGTTCTGCGGCCGGGATATCAGCTGGAGGTGGAGGTGGTGGCGTGCCCAGTAAGTGTTCCATGACCCATGCGCCGCGTACGATCGGTGACGTGGCTGTTCCATTGGAAGTGACCTTCATTAGGGCGCCAGTCGTTAGTAATCCTCCGTATGGACTTTCGGGAGGTAACCTGAGTTTGCGTAATGCCGAACCGTGCTGTTCTGGCAGTCCGTAGTGTTGTGCCAGGACGTCGTTCACTAATACGAAGTCTGCCTGGACTAACGTAGTGATTGGGAGGTTGTCCCGGACCATAAGTTTGAAAGTTTCATATCCCTCTCGTTGTAGAGACTCAATCAAATAGTCATTGAGCCGGTATTCAGGATAAAGGCGGTCGTCTGATTCGTCGCGCCAAACTTCTTTCAGATCCAACCAATGATGGGTAAACGGGCGCAGGAATTGCTCAAAGGCCGCTGAGGCAATGAGCGATTCTGTCTGTTGGTGGAGGTGATCCTGTTTGAGCAGTGCCCGTTTATTGGCTAACGAGTTAAGCTGACTGTTAGGAGCGCTGTTGGTGAGGAAGTGGGATAACTGTTGTGCTAATGCGTGCTGATATTCGACCGAAGACTTTGGTTTGACCGAGGTTGGATCGACGGTGTACAGGAAGTGTCCTGAGCACAGAAAGGCGTTGTATCCGGTAAGCAGTGCCTCTGCCAGGGGCGTCCCGGAATCGAGTTGGCCCAGAGTAAGTGCAATGAAGGGTCGGATTTCATCGTCCTTTAAGGGGAGTCGCTGTGCCGAACGGATGAAGTCAGTCATCAATCGTCGGGCATCCTCCCGGGGGGAATCCGACACCAGTTCTATTGGTAGTCTGCCACCGGTTGCCGGTTTAATTGGGAGTTCTCCGAAGAGGACGTTGTGAGAAGCCGGAGGCCATTGTTTTGAATCCAGAGGACCCTCGAAGTCGAGCCATTGATAGGCGATCCCGGGGTGTCCACCGTCGGGCATCGGTGGGAAGTCATAGTAAAGCGGAGCGTTGGGAGGATTGATCGCTCGAGGTTGCGGCAGGCCCAACAGGCTGTACTCAAACGTTTCACCGGGTTTAAGATAGATCGTGGTTTCAAATTCAGTCTGTTGCGGCAGGACGTCCATGATTCCACCGGTCGCGCGTACATCTCCAGAGACATCCGGGCCGGAGGGTTTGCGAGCACGAAAGGTCATTGCAATGGGGCGGGTTGCCGGGGCTAGTTTGAAACCGGCGGTTTGTAGGACGGCGCGAGCAGAGAAGCGAACACGATAAAAACCTTCCTGGCTTACGACCAGTTGATGAGGGTAGCCATGATAAGGCCAGGTGGCAGAACGGAAAATAGCTAGTTCGAAGTCTGTGGGAACTGGCGGATTGTCACGTAGTTCGCTGAGTTGTGTACTGTTTAGAGCAACACGTTGATTGTTGCGTGCGAAAAACATGGCTTCTGTTCCGCCAAACGTGCCGGCAGATGCAAACATGTAAGGAGCTTCCAGTCGACGGGTCGTCGACTTGCGTGGTGTCGGTCCTGAGGCGATGGCGTATCGCAGGGCGGCATCACTTGCTTCAAGATAAGCGGCTAGCTGGATTCGTGAAATGTCCAGCGTGGCACTGATGCGATTGGTGTTATGTGATTCACGGTCTTCCGGCAGAAAATCCTTCACTTCCAGGTGAGGGATTTGTAACAGGTCTCTGAGGTTTTGTTGGAATTCGCTGCGAGTTAAACGCCGAATGGTTCCACGACCGTCTCGCTCAACTTGCTGCCGGTCTCGTTGAGTCAGCGTGTTCCCCAAAAGGTTAAGGAAATCTCGACGGTAATTGTCCGGGAGTTCATAGCCTGCCGGAGGCATTTGTAGTGAAGCTACTTTGTCGAACACCCTTTCCCAATGACTGAAGGCGATTGGGTCATCGAAATTCCAAACGAGCGTTTCCAGATTGAGCGGAGTTTGATCGCTGTCTGAATTGTGGCATTCAAAACAGTACTTTTTTGCCATTTGGAGGACGCTGCGGTATTCCGGTGAGTCAGCAGCTTGTACCCGGTGGATAACAGGTATGCAGGCAAGCGTCACTGCAAATAGAGCCAGA